>Ga0164297_10005325_pt1 | contig 11089 bp, 10 predicted proteins | sample GEODES058metaG_FD_113539 | JGI IMG/M metagenome (GOLD analysis project Ga0164297, IMG submission 113539) | Dystrophic lake water microbial communities from Trout Bog Lake, Wisconsin, USA - GEODES058 metaG | ecosystem: Environmental > Aquatic > Freshwater > Lake | place: USA: Trout Bog Lake...
CTTCATACACTTTCAGCTATAGAGAGTAACGTTTCGCTTTATCATCATAAGATGGCAGGGCAAGAAATTTCAGCGATAACATCAAAAAATTTCTTCCTTAGCCCATTCTTAAAAAAATGGTGGGTCTGTTTAGGGGGTGATTTGAGTTATTTTTGATCCCTCAAGATTTACGGCGCCCATCAATCCACGCTGATTGTAGATAAACGAATACACGTCGGCTCGACCCGTAGTCGTAGTAAGGTTGGCCGCCGCTACAGCATCCACAGCCACAACTGATGGCCCCAAACCCACTTCGAATCCTTCGGCGCCTTTAAGATCCTCAAGATCGCTTTTTTTCATGAAGAAAAGGACATAGTCGTAGGATTGAACACCTGCCTGAAAACCCACTGAACCCGATACAAAGTTATAGTAACCTGCGACCTTGCCTTTAACTTTCAATTCACCTTTGCCGTAATCAAGCCCTCCTATGAAACCCGCCTTCACGATATTTGAAAACACAAGGATACCTGCAGCCTTTTCAGCCAGAACTTTTGAAGAAGGCACGCTCTCATAGAGCGTCTTTAGAGCCGCATCAGCATCACGGTTAATCTTGGCGCTAGCAACGGGATCAATCTTATCTCCCGTACTCGAACAGCCAGCAAAGACGACCCATGCAAACAAAAAAAGAAATGCCCTAACAAAACGAGAGTTTGTATTAATCATACCCACCTACTGATTTGGGATTACTAAAAACACCATGGATGGTACACCCTATCTTCAAGATATCCCATAGAGTCTGAATACCTCAACCACCATTATCTAAGTAATACAGCCATCAACAAAAACAAGAGCTTAGATTGATCCTAAATCCTGGAGGACGGTGTGCCTCAGTCAGGCTCATTGCGAGCCTTAAGCAAAAAGAGGCGATAGAGCGCCATACCCGCAACAAACCCTCCCAAATGCCCAAACCAGGCCACATCATTGGCGCCCTCAGATGGCGCATGAACCCCCGTGGTCACCCGGTAGAGCTGAACGAGAACCCAGAGCCCCAGGAAGGCGATTGCCGGCACCTCGACAAAGAGAGGCAGGAACAGCACCCAGATGACAATCCTGGCAAAGGGAAATAAGAAATAATAGGCGCCCATCACACCCGCAATAGCACCAGATGCACCCAACGCCGGTGTTACAGAATCTGGATTGGTATAGAGATGAGCCAGCCCAGCAATGACTCCACAAACAAGGTAGAAGACCAGAAAACGAATACTGCCCATCCGATCTTCGATATTGTCACCGAAGATCCATAGGAGCCACATATTCATAATCACATGCAACCAGCTTCCATGCATGAAAATACTGGTAATAAAGGGTGTGTAGTCGTTGGCAGGAAAGCCCGAAGCTGCAGCCCATTCAGGATAAACGTATCTCGCAGCAACGAGCCCATGGAGATACTGGAATGTTCTCAATGCGGGCGGATCTTGAAGCTCATTAAAAATAAATACGGCGAAATTGATCGCGATCAGCGTCCACGTCATCCATGGGGTATATCGAAGGGGAACCGTGTCCCGATATGGAATCATGCCATCAACCTCTTCAAAATTTACTTAAGCTCCTAGGAATCAGAGCATCGACTCGAAGTTCAAGTTCTCATAATAGGGACAATACCCGTTTTTACTGAACTTGAACATTGCCCCAACCTCCTAAAAATCCCTCTCAAAGACCATTAGCAATCAGTTATGATCACTTCTAAAAAGCCTTGAGACCCAAAGTTTATGAAGAACTCTGTACCTGTTGAACAAAAAAGCCTAGAACCCATAGCGGGTGGAGGCCTTCTGGATCGAAGGCTCTTCCTAAAACAAAGCCTTGCCATGGGAGCAGGTGCTGGGTTCGCACTGTCTGGTTACGATGCGACCGGCGCCGATCTTCCTCCCTGGATGAGAACACCCGGAGAACCCTTTTCCAATTATGGGCAACCCTCCTCACATGAAGCGGAAGCCATTCGTTGGGTGTCGGCTAATGTGGGCGCTCCTGGAAACGGAATTTCCTGGACACCTCTTCATAAACTCGAAGGCACCATTACCCCGAATGGCCTTCATTTTGAACGACATCACAACGGGGTTCCCAAAATTGACCCTACGCAGCACCGACTGACGCTTTCGGGGCTGGTTAGATCTCCTCTAAACTTTTCAGTCGAAGATCTCCTCAGGTACCCTATGGTCTCAAGAACCTGCTTCGTGGAGTGCGGCGGAAACAGTAATGCTGGCTGGCACGAAGAACCGATTCAAACGCCAGCAGGCTATTTCCACGGCCTCGTTTCGTGTAGCGAATGGACTGGCGTTCCACTTGGGACGATTCTAGAAGAGGCCGGTATCCATCCGGACGGTAAATGGCTCATTGCCGAAGGTGCCGATGCGGCGACGATGAATATCAGCATTCCAATCGAAAAAGCCATGGACGACACGATTCTGGCTTTTTATCAAAATGGCGAACGTCTTCGCCCTGAGAATGGCTACCCCTTGCGCCTCATTCTTCCTGGCTGGGAGGCTGTGCTCAACGTGAAATGGCTGCGCCAACTGGAGGTCGCGAAAGAGCCCGTGATGGCACGAAATGAAACCTCTAAATACACTGAGCTCCAATCATCCGGAAAGGCACGTCAATTCACTTTTGTGATGGAGGCAAAATCTCTGATTACCGCGCCATCGCCTGGGTATCGAATGAAAGGCGCTGGACTCTATCAGATCAGTGGACTTGCTTGGAGTGGACGCGGAAAGATTAAACGGGTAGAGGTGTCCGCTGATGGCGGGAAAACCTGGGCCGAGGCGGCCTTACAAGAACCCATTCTTTCAAAAAGCTTCACGCGGTTTCGTTTACCTTGGCGTTGGGATGGCAGCCCCCTGATCCTTAAAAGCCGGGCCATCGATGAAACGGGCTATCAACAGCCTGAACGATCCGTTCTGGTGAATGAACGAGGCCGAAACGGCTATTTTCATTACAACGCCATCGTATCCTGGGCCGTCGCTCAAGATGGGAGCATCAGTCATGTCTATGCCTAGACATTCAAAACCCCTGATCTTTTCCCAACCTTCAGCGCTGGCTTTTGCCCTGGCAACAGCACTCTTAAGCCCTTCGTTGATGGCCGCTCCGGAAGGACCCAAACTCGGCCATCCCTTATCTCAAGAGGAGGCCTCGTCTCAATCGATGAACGTCTTTCCAGATGGACAAGGTCTACCGCAGGGAAAAGGCACAGCGATTGAAGGAAAGGACCTTTATGACGCACGGTGCGTTTCCTGTCATGGGCTCAAAGGTTCTGGGGGGAGTGCGGAGGAACTTCAAGGCCGATCACCCTTGGCCGGAGATCATCCCGATAAAACGGTGGGCAATTATTGGCCCTATGCCACAACCCTCTTCGACTTCATTCGGAGGGCGATGCCTCTCAATGCACCGCGAAGCCTCACTGATGATCAGGTCTACGCACTAACGGCGTACCTGCTGAATATTAACGGGATCATTGATGAAACGAAGGAACTTAACGCGAAAAGTCTTCCCGAAATCAAGATGCCGAATCGGGAAGGCTTTGTGAAGGTGTGGCCAGAAGGCGGATCCTGAATCACCGCTGCTCAGTGTGTTCTTCTTCAATGAATCGTGCAGCCCGCCAATTCTGAACTTCCTCGATGAGACTCATCGCCGTTGCACACAGGAATGGCAAACTCTGAATGAGCACGGTCAAGGCAAACAGCGATTGTTCATAGACGTCGAACTTGTTCGCCATCCATAACCAAACCGCGCCGCTCAAAAGCAGTAAACCCATCACCGTCTCTGTCTGAGCCGGACGGTCCGCTTTCTTTTTCTTCACCAATCCGCCCTTTTCTGTTCGCTTGAACGCCAGATTATCCGTGATCATGCCCTCCACTACGGCTTTTGCAACCGTGTACTGAAGACTCATGGCCGCAAGCGCCGCGCCTGCGATCTGCCGCTTAGGAATTTGTACACGGCGCACGTAGAGCAACCAGGCATGAATCAGATTAACGAGCACAGCGGTTAGAACGGGTACCGTCAGTGACACCGCTGGGAACGCAAGCTCTGCGAGGATAATCAAAGGCACCCAGACGAGGTTCATGAAGGAGATCGCGCAGCCCACGGCATCTGAGAACCAGTAAGCCCACCCCGTCACGAAATGGTACTTTTGTTGCGCAGTCAAAACTGTAGAGCTCGGCAGCATTTTGCGCCAGTGTTTCCGGATGATCTGCATGGCGCCATAAGCCCAGCGATGGCGCTGAGTCTTGAAGGCTAGGAACGTATCGGGCAGAAGCCCCCAACCGTAGCGCTTCCGAGTGTAATGAGCGTGCAGCCCTTTGGCCATCAACCGAAGCCCAAGCTCGGTATCCTCAACGATGGTATCGGTCGCCCAGCCACCCACTTCATCGAAAGCCGCTCGACTGACCATGAGCATGGTTCCGTGCGCAATGATGGCATTATCTTCATTCCGCTGAACCATGCCGATATCAAAGAAACCCGCATACTCGGCATTCATGATGGTCTTAAGTAGACTTTCATCGCCATCTCGATGGTCCTGAGGCGCTTGTATGATGGCCACCTCAGGATCCTGGAACCACGGCACCAGATCCTTAAGCCAATCGGGATGAACCTGATAATCCGCATCTACGACCGCAATCACAGCCGCTTCAGGACTCATGTCTTTCAGGGCCATATTGAGCGCTCCAGCTTTAAAGCCGGCTACTTTAGGCAAAAATACAAACTTAAAATTAGCCCCGAGCTTTTCACAATGCTCTTCAATGGGTTTCCAGTATTTTTCTTCAGTGGTGTTATTGACGATGGCTAACACCTCGAACCTTGGATAGTCGAGCTGAGCCATACTGTCGAGGGTCGCTTTGTACATATCCGGCTGTTCTTTATAGGCCGGAACATGGATCGACACCAAAGGGGCGGGATCCGGGAGCAAGGGCGCCTTACGATCAGGCCCCAACAGACGAACGGGCTCATGTCCAAGGATGACTTCGGAAATCTCATGAACCTTAGCGAGCGTAATGATCGCCAGCGGCAACATGAGGAGGAACCCAATCACCCACATGATCCAAAGACCTGCATTTAGGTAATAGTCAAAGGGGTACACAGCGGCCGACATGAGACCCGCACCGATCGCATTAGCCGCGATCGCATAGGAAAACGCATGGCCAAAAGTCGGCCGTCTTCTGGAAAGACTCCAAACGGCAATAAATGATCCAATCAGAATGCCTCCGACCGGCATCCAAGGACGATCTTTCTGTACAGGCCCTATGAGCTTGAATTTAGGCTGGCGATTGGAGTCGTAAACGCCCCAATAAGGCCCCGCGTTACTGCCTTCGAAGGTTTTCCAGGGCTGATCAAAGGCCTCAACGATGTTGTAATCCACACCGCGGCGATCCGCTTCAATCAGAAACTCCCGAACCACCTGAGCCTGCTTCAAAGGGTTCGGCACCGCTGACATTCGGTTATAACCTTGGCTGGGCCAGCCAAATTCACCGATCAGCACACGCTTCCCGGGATAAAGCTTTCTTAGGACATCATACTTTTCAAAGGCATAACCCATCGCCTTATCGGCTCTTATCTGCTCCCAGAAGGGTAAGTTATGGGTCGTGATGAAGTCCACTTCGGAAGCAAGCTCTGGAACAGCAGCCCATTCACTCCAACCTTCACTGGTGGAGATGGGCTTTGAAATAGCGGAGCGGGCTTCACGAAGATAGCCCAACAAATCATCGAGGCGAAGACGCGCTTCTGGGGATAACTGGGTATTACCCGTCTCTTGATCCACGATGTCCGGGTATTCCATGCGGGCACGGAGCAGCACTTCGTTGCCGACCATAATTTCTCGAACATTCCAGTTATCTCTTGCAATCTGGAGCGCCGCCTCAAATTCCTTACGGTTCCTGTCACGGACTTCAGGCAGGACATTCCCGACCGTATCACGCTCATCGTTTAGCCAGATACCGAGGGTCACACCCAAGTTGTACTTTTGCGCCAACTGAGGGATCTGGGCTACGGTACCTTCAACCGTATAGATACGAACTTTTTTCGCCACTTCAGCAATCAATTTTAAATCCTTATCAATTGCTTCAGGCGTAGGATCGGTTCCGTGGAAGGGTGTATGTGTGGGTTCATAAGCCAAAGAAAGCGATGCAATTTGACCCGGATAGTCCGGGGGTTCTGCCGCTTTTTGAACGATGTCCCAAACGCCGGCCTGAAGAAGGGCCGCGATCAGAGCCGCTGAGTAGATAATGAGATGCATGGGGCTACTCTAACCAAGAGGATTTTTAGAGGGATGGGGCGGCAAGAAAACCTAGATCTCCTCTCCGCCCGATGCAAACAGCGCCTGAATTACTTTGGCTTATTATCGCCTTCCTTAGGCGCTTCAACCGGTGCGGCGACTTCTGGGGTTTTTCCTGGCTCTTCCCAACACTGACTGACTTGTTCAGCCGTAGGATTAGAAATCGAAGGGTTTTTGGTTTGAAGGGTCACCAAGCATCCGAATGCCTTAGCCAGGTGTGCATTGGGGCAATTGAAGGCTTCATAGAACGAATGAAAATGATTGGCCGCACCTGAATCGTCGCGCGCGAGTGCCGCAATCACCCTCTGCCCCGTACGAACACACTCAACGGGCCCAACGGGTTTTGCTTTGGGTTTAACGACAGCTGTTTTGGCCGGTGCTACAGGCGCTGTAACCGCCTGTTCGGCTTCAACGCCCCACGAGGTCATCGACAGCAAGACCAAAGCACTCAATAACCCAATGATCTGGCTCTGATTTCCTTTGAATCCAAAAACACCCATGTAATTCGTCATGTTTAAGACCTTCTTTATCTTTGACTTAGTTTGATCGCCCCACACACCTATCTCTCTCTGGCCCAAGCGGTCATCCCGACCCTCAACCAGAAATACCAGGATGCCTATGGTACATTATTGGCGTGAATCTAGTATCAAAAGGGACGTAATTTTATATGCGCGCAACACCCGTTTTGGTTGCCCTGATTTTGATGTTGGCCGCAGGCCTTTCTAGTCTTTACTGGTGGGAAGCCAGCCGACCCAAAATCATTGTCGATGCCCTAAGTGATCACCTAAGCTGCGTGTCCTACGCACCCTATTATAAAACCAGCGATTCCCCTTTCGAAAAATCGACCTACATCGATGCCGCAAGGATTGATGCGGACCTCGCGCTCCTTTCAGAACGGTTTGATTGCGTTAGAACCTATTCCGTTGGTCAAGGCCTTCATGTTGTCCCAGAGCTTGCACAAAAACACGGCATGAAAGCCCTGATGGGCATCTGGATTGGCGGAACGCCCGCCGACAATGAAAAAGAACTGACCAAAGGCATCGACACGGCTAAAAAACACGGATCAAGCCTTCGGGCCATTATCGTTGGTAATGAAGTGCTCCTTCGGGGCGAACAACCTGCAAGCAAAATTCGAGAATACCTTGATCGAGTCCATGCAGCCGTTCCACAAATACCCATTACCTATGCCGATGTCTGGGAGTTTTGGCTTAAAAACCAGGAACTTAAGAGCTCGGTCGATTTTGCAACGGTTCATATTCTTCCCTATTGGGAAGATCGGCCGATCCCTATATCCGATGCTGTGGGCCACGTAAGCCACATCTACCATCATGTCCGTGAGGTGCTCAAGGGAAAACCCGTCATGATCGGTGAAACGGGTTGGCCAAGCTATGGCAGACGTCGTCTTGGCGCGGTTCCAGGTCTTGTGGAAGAAGCCCGATTCATTAGGGAGTTTCAGGTCAGGGCCCAGCTCGAGAACATCCCCTATAACGTGATTGAAGCCTTTGACCAGGCGTGGAAAAGAAAGCAGGAAGGTGCCGTGGGTGGCTACTGGGGCATCTTCGATCGGTTTGGACAGGCAAAGTTTCCCTTCAAAGGGCCCGTGGCGGAAGCGCCTCTTTGGAGCCTCGTAGCGACTGCTGCAGCGCTGGTTTATTTCGGGCTCTTTCTTTATGGCTGGAGCCCATTACGTTCGAGGCTTGAAGGCATTCTATTATTTCTGGTCAGTCTGGCAGGCGGAGGGCTCAGTACGGCATTGTGGCGGGAGCTCTGGATGGCCAATCGAACGCTCCTAGAGTGGGCCGTCACGGTCCCTTTCAGCCTCCTTATGTCGGCGTCCATTTTGGCATTTGGTGGAGCAATCACTGGGTGGTGCACACGAGGTATCAGCCCCTCATCACTGGCGCCGCTGACAGGCCTGATTCGCTGGGTACGGCGCAATGAAAAGCTTTACGATGGGTCAGGATTGTTCTTGGGCAGTCTTCGCTTTGCCTTCTTGTTTGGGGCGGCCTATGTATCGGTTCTATTGGTCTTTGATCCACGCTATCGAGATTTCCCACTGGCCCTCTATACGGCGCCTGCAGTGGGACTAGCCATCTTGAGCTGGATCCAGATCAGGATCAGCATTCATCTTGAAGAAATCATCCTGGCGGGATGGATTGGTTTTGCAGGCCTTTGGGTTTCAGTGACCGAACACCTTCTTACGCCTTCCGAAGGCGTTTGGCACCTTGCTCAGACGCTGAACCCATCGGCCCTTTTATGGACCTTGGTATCGCTCCTGCTGTCGGGTTCTATTTTGATACCCGCACTCATTGAACGTCGAGCGCGACAATACCAATATACCTAAAAGAAAACCCAGCGCTGAGAAATCCCAGGTGTAAAGAATGAGCCCTGCAACACCCGTGGTCGCGGCGCCGAGCGCCACCCAATCCGAACGGGTCACCGTAGCGAGTATCCCAAGGAATACACCTAGATACCCCAGTCCATAGGTATCAAAACTTTTGACGATAAACCAGCGAAGGGTACAAAGAGCGCCGGTTCCGCCTGCCTGACAGTAAAAGCTCAGCTCTTTGGCTTCAACCAGCGAGAACCTAGCCCATAAAGCAAAGATGAGCGCCAGAATAATCAGGATCCAAGGCCAGAAAATACTCAATCTCATTCTTTATGCTCGTCTTCCGTCTTTTTAGCCAAACCTTCGGCCGCTTCAACGATGGTTTCAGCCGCATCATGTAAGATGCTTTTGGAAGATGAAATCGCTTCTTCCGCATCGCCCGCGAGACGCTCTTTCACGTCAGAAACCTTGTCATGCGCATGCTCTAAAACAGCTTCGGTCATGAGCGACAAAGACTCTTTGGCTTCTTCGAGCTTTGCTTTGGCGTCCAAAATACTGATCTCAGCTTTAGCCTGAGCACCCTCGAGCGCCTCCTCAAGATGATCCTTAGCAAGATCGGCTAATTGCCCAGTGGAGTCCTTAGCTTCTTCAACCCATTCCGTCGTCACGGCTTTCGCTTCGGCCGCGATATCCACCAGCTTTTCACCCGATGAGTGAATAACACTGGCCGCTTCCTGAACCGTTTTCTTAGCTTCTTCTGCCACAGGCTTAGCCTTGCCAGAGAAAGAATTCAGCAATTGTTTGACGATGCCTTTGGCTGAATCCAATAAACCTCTATTCTGAGACATAACAACCTCTTATCAGTTGGGCCATAAAAGGAAATAGGGTGAACGAACTGGAGCGCTAATAGATTTTCGCCACATCCCCCGCTTCAATCGAATCCTAATTTGATCAAAAGATACTCTGCTATCAAAGAAGTGTATACGATTCATTTAGATCACTTAGGTCTGAAGCCGAGCGAGCGACGGTCATAACCTATCCGCAACAAATAGCCAAAATTAATCTAAGTGTTGGCTGGAACGTGACCAGCAAGAATATGGTAAGCCACGACCAAAAGCACTGCTTTTTCATAAGGATAGCCAGAAAAGCCTAATCGTCAGAAAACATCGGCAAATGATCAAAATTTATGTCAACGACTACCCAGCATATAACGAGACTCAGCCCCTGCAATGGAAATAAGGGATTTTAAAAAAGCGCCAAAAGCCCACGGTAGACCGGCGATGATGGACTCACGGCGCTCGCATCAAGTCTCTCCATCCAACTACACTGTAGCCTTCCCTTTCAAAACTCACATCGCCACCGTAAATAATTCGCGGTTGCTCAACATCCTTTTGTGCCAACGTAGCGAATCTTTTCAATGAATGCGCCCAGTCCGCCGCAAAGGTAGCACCGGACTTAATGTCCACGGGTCTCATAATGAGTGCGTTCTCTTCAAGGAGATTCACCTCATTCCCGGCACTGTCTCGCCAGAAACTGAGATTAGGCGTTTCACCATGATTACGTGCCTGCTTGATGTACTCTGAAACCACCCACGTTTCAAAGAGCGCTCCTCTGAGCGGGTGTAAGGCCATGGGTCTCTAAATCTCGAACACCTAGTAACCAAGCAGCAAGCCCCGTATCCAGAAAATATAATTTTGGTGTTTTAACGAGTCGTTTACCATAATTCTTATGGAACGGTTGCAATTGGATCACAAGATAACTGGCCTCAAGGACACTCAACCAATGCCTTGCCGTTACACCGGTCACCCCGCAGTCCGCACCCAGAGCACTCAGATTCAATAGCTGTCCCGTTCGTGCCGCACACAACTTCACAAAGCGCTGAAACAGAGCCAGATCACGAACCTCCAGCAATTGACGGACATCACGCTCAAGATAGGTCGCCACATAGTTCCCGTACCAATCTTCAGAGGTCAGGTCCCGACTGTAGACGGCTGGATAACCTCCTCTCAATAACAACTGATCTATAGAGTCGGGCACACAAACAGCCCGCTGCATTTCTGGGAGTGATAGGGGCATGAGTTCAACCAGCCCTACCCGGCCAGCTAATGATTGGCCAATACCGGCAATCAGATCAAACTGAGAAGATCCCGTAAGAACAAAATCGCCCATGCGCTGCCTCTGGTCAACCACCCCTTGTAACTAGGAAAGGATTTCCGGACAGCGCTGCACTTCATCGAGGATGGCTCCATCCGGAAAGCGTGCCAGAAACCGCTTGGGATCGGAAAGAGCGAACTCAAGCTCATCCGGATTTTCGAGGGAAACGTAGGGTTTGTCGGAAAACTGTGCTCGAGCGAGCGTGGTTTTGCCGGACTGACGTGGTCCCACAATCGCTACAATGGGGAATCCTTTGGAGAGTCTCGACAAAGTGACGGCCGCATCGCGATCATACATATGTAAATGTA
>Ga0164297_10005326_pt1 | contig 11087 bp, 6 predicted proteins | sample GEODES058metaG_FD_113539 | JGI IMG/M metagenome (GOLD analysis project Ga0164297, IMG submission 113539) | Dystrophic lake water microbial communities from Trout Bog Lake, Wisconsin, USA - GEODES058 metaG | ecosystem: Environmental > Aquatic > Freshwater > Lake | place: USA: Trout Bog Lake...
CACCCGTCTCTCATCATATGATCCTCGCCAGATGTCGCCGTCCGTGCCTCGCCGTCATTGAACAATTTCCTCCCGGTCGAAACACGTCAGAGACCCTCTCTGCTCGCTTCGGCAAGCCTATCTGCGCCGTCTTGGACCATGGAGGTGCGTAATCTTGTCGTCATGTACCAGCGCGCGTCCCTGTGCTGCGTCTCTGCGCTGTCAGTTGTTGGCGACGGGGCTGCGCTCACGCACGTCTGTGTTTTTCTGTGTCCCCGAGCAGGTCCAGACGGAGCGCGCATACCAGAAGCAGGCGGGGGTGCAGGTCGGCTTCCACGCTCGCAAGGGCGTCAAGAAGGTTGGCAAGGCTGGCCAGCGGTACTACAAGAACGTCGGCCTTGGCTTCAAGACGCCTCACGAAGCGGTTTACGGTGAGTCCTGCAACTGCAACTGCTGGGGCGCACGACATACGCGACAGCTGGCGTGGCGACGAGGCTGGCAGCGCGTCGGGCTGTCGGGGCGGCCGCAGCCGGCTTGTTTGCCCGGGCTCATCAACCCTAGGGCCCACTGATCTGCGTTCCCGCTGACACCCCCGCGCTCCCTACGGCAGGCCACTACATCGACAAGAAGTGCCCGTTCACCAGCAACGTAAGCATCCGCGGCCGTATCCTGACAGGCACTGTTCGCAGCGCAAAGATGAAGCGCACCATCATCATCCGCCGCGACTACCTGCACTACATCCGCAAATACCAGCGCTACGAGAAGCGCCACAAGAACGTGCCGGTGCACCTGAGCCCCGCGTTCCGCGTGAAGGAGGGTGATAAGGTGGTTGTTGGCCAGTGCCGGCCACTGTCCAAGACTGTCCGCTTCAACGTGCTCAAGGTCATCCCCATGGGCTCCAAGATTGCGACCAAGGGCAAGAGCTTCTCCGCTTTCTAGATGGCGCACATCGCGACACGCAAATAAGTGAATAGCAATAACACTGCGCCGGGCGCAAACTGACTTGCCGGAGTCGCACTCACCGGGAACTGCAGGACGGCTGCCTGACGACACACAGCGCCGTCCTGATGTGACTGTTGTTCACCGTTAACACATTCACGACTTCAGCTTCGTCGGCCGAGGCGGCCACGTGGGACGCTGCCCCCACGTGTCGTGCCCTCGGGGTAGCGGGTGCCCACAATGTGCGCGCGTGTGTTGTAGTGTCAGAGCTGCTGGGTGAGTCAGCGAAGCAGGTGGGGCGAAAACAGAAAGAGAGATGGCTGCAACACAGCAGCTCAACGCTGCTGTGCGCACGCGTACGGCTCGTTGCACACAGACTCGTGTCCGAAGCAGAGCGCCTCCGGTGCGTTGCTCTCCTTTCCCAGCCGAGTGTGGGCAAGCGGGGCCGCTCATCTTTTTGACCTCCTGGCGGCTATGGCTTGCTTTCCCGCACCACGCGCGCCGACCTCCTGACGCTGGCAGTGCCCACCTGCGACATGACCACGCCCCCAAAACGTAACTGACGCTTCTCCGCAAACCCTCGCGTTTTTCAGCTGTCGCCTCGATGTGACTATGACCCGACGAGTGCGTTCAGCACCTCCGTTCGGCCTACCACCGGCTCCACAGAGCTCAGCACGCATGCGGTGACCCCGCCGCGGAGTACTGGGCTGGCGTCGCCGGTGCAGGGCAAGCGTGTGGTGACGCAGAGCACGTTCTCAGCTGTACGTCCCCTGGTGTTGTTTCCCTCCACCCCGTGTCTGCCTTCCTTTTTGTGGCGTGCGCCCGACGTGTTTATGTCCAGCCTGCTGACAAGCTGTCCGTGTGCTCTGTCTCTTGCAGGGGTGGGACGGCCAAATGCTGGGGCGGAACGCGTACACGAACGACTACTTGCACCAGGCCTTGCCTCAAGTGCCTGACCCCCGGGGCAAGCTGCGCGTCTTCAGCGGCAGCGCCAACTTTGCGCTGTCCCAGGAGGTGGCATGCTATCTAGGCATCGACTTGGGAGGAATCACAATCAAGCGCTTCGCTGATGGGGAGACCTATGTCAAAATCGAGGAGTCCATCCGCGGCTGCGACGTCTTCCTCGTGCAGCCCACCTGCCCACCCGTGAACGACAACCTCATGGAGCTCCTCGTCATGATCGACGCCTGTCGCCGTGCCAGCGCACGCAGCATTACCGTCGTGATGCCGTATTTCGGGTACGCCCGCGCTGACCGCAAGACCAGTGGCCGCGAAAGCATCGCCGCCAAGCTGGTGGCCAACTTGCTGACTGAGGCTGGCGCGCAGCGCGTCTTGGCGCTGGACCTGCACAGCCTGCAGACCATCGGGTATTTCGACATCCCGGTGGACCACATCTATGGGGAGTGTGTGCTGCTGGACTACCTCAGCTCCAAGGCCATGGGCGCTGATGACATCGTCGTCGTCTCCCCTGACGTCGGAGGCGTGCCTCGTGCACGCGCGTTCGCAAAGAAGCTGGCTGACGCGCCGCTGGCAATCATAGACAAACGGCGAACAGGACACAATCAGGCGCAGAGCATGAATCTCATCGGCGATGTGGCTGGGAAGCGCGCAATCATGCTGGACGACATGATTGATACAGCGGGCACCTTGTATGCGGGCGCCAAGCTGCTGCGTGCACAAGGGGCGACAGAGGTATATGCGTGTGCCACCCATGCTGTGTTCTCGCCCCCTGCTATTGAACGCCTGAGCAGCGACTTGTTCACCGAGGTGATTGTGACCAACACCATACCTGCGACGCTGGAGCGCAGCTTCCCGCAGCTGACGGTGCTGAGCGTCGCCAACCTGCTGGGGGAGACCATCTGGCGTGTCCACAATGAATCCTCCGTCAACTTCAGCTACCTCAGCTAGGATGGAGCCATGTAACATGACACCAAAATCGCGCACACGTGTGATCCATTCCTGCGCGCTTCCGCCAAAGCCATGTCTGCAGTACTGCACGCTGGATGTTCCCACTCTTTCCGCGCCGCAGCTCCTTCTTGCAGCCACGCACTGCGCGCACAACAGCGAGCTTCATGCGCAACGCAGGCCATTGCCAGGCCAGTGGCGTTCCCGCGCGACTACAACGAGTTGATCCAGCAATGCAAGGATAGTCTTCTCGCAGCGCACGCAGACGGTGTGATGCTGCAGGAGGTGCAGTTCCCTGTCGCAGGCTTGGACAGCGTCAGTGGGGATCAAGAAGGCAACGCGGAAACCAACCGCACTGTGCTCTACCTGCGGGAGTTGCTCGACGCCTACAAGCGCGATGGCTCGCAGGCTGCTACACGTGTCTTCTTCCCCGACACAGTGGAACTTGCGCTTGCGCGTGGAGGCGCTGCTGCGTCAAGTGATGGGGTTCCGGCACCTGACACTGCGTTCCAGAAGGGCGCCTTCGCAGACTATCCTGGCCCCTGTACGCACGTGTTTGAGCCCAATTTCCTGACAATCAGCGGCCTGGCCAGGTTGATGAACCAGCATCCTCTCATTGAGAGGCGGACAGAGCCCACAGATGCGCGATTTGTCATCGCATACCCATCGCAGAATCTGGATGAGCTAATTGAGGTTGCGGAGCTGCACGAGCGTGTGGCCAGGCCCGGATCCAAGCCGATTGTTGTGGTCATGGGTGAGATGGAGCGCATCCGGTCAGGTTACTACCCTTCCTGGTGGGCGCGGTCCGAAATGGCTAAGCTGCTTGCATTCACGCCGCAGTTCACGCAGGTGTACTACATTCACAACTTTAAGGGGGCGAATGCAGCTGTCCTCTTCAGGGCGTACCCCGGGCCGTTTCAGGTGCTCCTGAACACTGGCGAGGGTGGCTTCGTGACTTTGTGGACGGGGAACACATTCCCTGGCCACCGGAAAGTCGCAGTGGACATCCTTCCTGCGGCGCTGGCTGAACGACGGGCAAAGGACGCCGCACGCAAACGATGAGGGCACCTCTTCAAATCTGGCCACTCCGCCCTGCCCTCGCATGTGATGGTGGACGCTATGCTTCAATACGGCGGCCCCGAAGCGGTGCACCACCTACGCGCGCTCTGGCGGGAGCACCTTCTTCCGCGCGGAGTGCCTACTGAAAGTGTTGACTCGCTCACTGTCCCCTTGGACTCTTTGACCGTTTTTCTCGAACGCGGCGGCCGTGCTTTTGCAGGATGTGATGTTGTTGCTGCTGTTGCGCACTCGAGGTTGCGCCATTGCTGTTACGCGGACCCGCATAACTTCGGATTCAGCGACCTGCTCAGATTAGCATTCCCTGGAGCCACCGCTGGCGAATTGACACGCTTACTGGCCGCTGCGCCCCCACGACCAACTCGGGAAGAGAAGCATGCAGCCCGAGAAGCAGCAAAGCGTCAGGTTGCTGCTCTAGATCACCTTGAGCTAGACCGTCTTTTGGCTCAAGCAGACGCAGACGGCAGTGGTGAGCTTGACCGCAGCGAGTTCTGCGCTCTCCTCGCGCAGCTGGGCGTTGCCAGCAGCGAAGAACAGAACGCGCTTTTTGAAGCTGCTGACGAGGACTGTTCAGCATCAGTCAGCACAACAGAATTCCGGATCTGGTGGCTCGCACACGAGGCGTCGTAATGTAGGTGTGATCGATCAAATCAATTCAACGGTAGTCTACTGTCGCCGCGTCCTCTTTGCTGCTTGCTTTCCGCACCTTTGCGTTTGCCTGCTCCACGTTAGACACAGCTTGCTGCGCCAGGTCGCGCGCGCGCTCGGCAGCGGTGCGGACAACAGCATGCGGAGGCGTCGGTGCGCTGAATGCCGCCTGCACCTGGGGGTTATTCCACCCACCACTTGCATCGGCCACATCCCCTCCGGCAGGTGCCGCCGACGAGTCAGCGGCACCCGTGTCCGGTGTCTCAGTCAGACTCGCGAAGCTGTCTGTCGGGTGCCATGACCGCGGAGGCGGGTTGTGCCCGTACAGCGTCGCGGCTTCTTGGATGATCTGGTGGTCGTCCGGGTAGAAAATGCGCTTGTACGCCCGGACGGTGAAGTCCGGCAGCAATGCGATGATGACGGTGACGGCAACAGTGAGCCAGTAGGAGGGTGTAGGCGCCATGATGTAGGTGAACACGCCAAAGGCGTTGGTGCTGAAACTCGGCTTGAGTCCGCCCAGCACGATGATGAACAGGTACTTCAGGAAGACTGAGAACCAGAAAAGGGCGTGGTGGAGCCAGGTGAAGTAGTTGATCGCCAGTGAGAGCTGGAGAGTGACCACAATCACGACGATGGTGTACATCGCGCTTCCTGCCGCATCCAGCTCCATCATCTGGCCGCTCTTCCGGTCCGACGTCAGTCTGTACTGGCCCCAGAAGACGGCTAGGAAGGTGCAGATGCTCTGGTAGAAGCCGTTGCCAGCCCAGTAGATGATGGCTGGCCAGCGGATGTAGTCGTTGCGCTGCCCCTGGGCGTACAGCCTCGGAAAGTGGTGGCTGACGGGTGCAGACACGTCCTGGTCGAGGATGGCCACCACAAGGATGGGGAGGCTGGTGAAGAAGATGTTGAACGACGACATCGCCCAGTCGTTGTACACCTTCTGGCCGGAGAAGAAAGCAAAGGCGTTGAACCAGAAGATTGTGAAGCCGAAGTACATGTTCTTGTAGAAGAAGTACGTGACCAGCCGGGCGTTGCGCTTGTAGTTGTAGCGGCCGTGGACGAGCACGAGGCGCTCCAGGAAGCGGAACTGGGCGATGGAGAAATCCGACGCCATGACCGCCTGCATGCCCTCTTGCCCGCTGATGCCGACGCCGATGTGCGCCGCCTGGATCATACCCACGTCATTGGCGCCGTCACCGATGGCGAGCGTCACCTTGCCCTTAGATTTGACGAGGCCGGTGACGAGAGCCTTCTGCAGCGGCGACACGCGGCAGCAGATGACCGCTTCGCACTGGCTGCTCAGGTTCCAGAACAGGTCTGACAGCTCCGGCGACAGCGCGAAGGTGAGGCCGAAGCCGTCAATGATGAGGCTGGACTCTGCGCCGGCGCCAGAGGCCTTCATCTCAGCCACAGTTGCAAGAGCTGCATTCATCTGCTGCTCCACGGACACGGCGGCGCGCTCACGCAACCCCTTGTCATTCGTCCGCCCGCCAGCCTCAGCCACGAGATCCTCAAGACTGATGATGTGCTGCGCCATGCCGACGCGCAGCAAGTTGCACGCCATGCCGATGTTGATGGCAGTGTCCTGCTTGTCGCCAGTCAGCACCCACAGCGCCACACCCGCCAGCGCGAGGTGCTCTATCGTCTGCGGCACGCCATCCTGCAGCTTGTCCTCGATGGCGGTCGCGCCAAGCAGCACCAGGTTCTTCTCAATCAGCTCTGCGGCGGCATCCAGCTTTGCGTTGCGGTCCACCAGAGCAGTCTTCGCTTCGTAGAACGTGTTGCTCCACGACGCGTAGAACTTCTCGTCGATGGGCGCGTACGCAAGGCACAGCGTGCGCAACCCCGCCTGCGCGAACTCGTCCATATGCTGCGCCGTCGCCTCACGATGCGGGTTCTTTGAAGGGTCGTCCGACAGGCGCTCGTAGATGACTGAATCCGCGCCCTTGGTGAGGAGCAGCAGCTTGCCATCCGGATCACGCACCACCACAGACATGCGCTTGCGCGTGCTGTTGAACTCGAGCACGTTGAGCACCTCGTACTGGCGGTCCACCCGTGCAGTGCGGGCGTCTGTCCCTGTCGGTGGCGCCTCCTCCACGGTCACGCCCTTCGTGTTGCGCGCCTTGAAGAAGAAGCCCAGGCGCTTGGCGGCAACCACGAAGGCGGCCTCGTCAGGGGACTCAGCCTGGTACTTAATGCCTTCCGGGGTGGGCTCGCCCTCAGGCACCACCGTGTGGCACACCGCCAGCAGCTGGAAGAATGCGCGCACGTTTGCAGCCATGGCTGGTGCCAGGGTGCGCCAGTTGAGCGCGTCGTCATCCACAAGGCGCGTGTCGCGGAAGTTGTACCCCTTTTCGATGGGGTTGGCCTCCTCGGGCTTCGGCGGAGGCAGTGGCTTGCCAGAGCGTGCAGCAATGCTGCGCTCGATGTCCGTGACGCCAGCGCCGTACTTGACGCCGCCGATGGTGCACTTGAAGAACTCCATGCTGTTCTGCGTCAGGGTTCCCGTCTTGTCCGACAGGATGGTGACCACCTGCCCCAGCTCCTCGTTCAAGTTGCTCGTGCGCGCCTGTGCGGGCGTGTCGCTGGCGGCATGGTACATCTTGGTGTCGTTGTTGATAAAGTACATGGACTGCGTCACCTTCACCATCTCGATGGAGACGTACAGGCTGATGGGGATAAGGTAGCCGTACAGGATGAACTGCGTCACCGCCGCATACAGCCCAATCACGTTCGTCTTGTTCGCGTTATAGCTCAGGTTTGTGTTGGTCGGCTGACCTGCACCAGTGTCGAAGGGCATGAGGTACCACATGTTGGGACCGTCCTTCTTGGTGCGCTGGGCCATGTACACGCTGCCCGACAGGCACATGAGGAAGAGGAGGAAGAGCATGAACGCGACGATGGCATCTAGACGGCGCTCGATGTGGCTGCGCTTGCTGGGCGCCTTCATGGCGTTCATCATCACCTTGGAGTCGTGCCCTGCGTAGATGACCACGCCCATGACCCACGTCGTGTTGCGCAGGTTGCTGCCTCGGAGCAGCACGTTGCCGGGGCCGATGGACACCTTGTCGTGGGGGGCCTCCACGGAGCCGCTGGAGGCGGTGGATGTGAGCACCAGGTTGCCGTTGAAGGTGTACAGGCTGTTGTTTGGCGCGTCGCACTCCAGCATGCCCCGCCACCCGGCTGTGGACTTGTCACTCATGCTGGTGGTGGCCTCCACACAGTTCTTCAGCTTCAGGTTCGTCTCCCCGTCCAGGTTCTTGGTCTCCACGTAGCAGGTACCTTCCGGGTTGCTGCTGGACAGGAACAGCAGGTCCGCGGGGAAGAACTCGTCGCGGAGGACGACCACGATGTCACCGCACTGGATGTCCTTCCAGGCGACGGTGTTTCGCTCGCCAGTGACGCCGTCAACCTTGTCCACAGGGCTGTTGTTCTGGTCCTGGTCCTGCTTGTACCGCTTGTAATCCTCCATCGCCTCCTTCACCATGCTGATGCCCACCACCAGCAGGAGTGGCGCCCAGGTGGACCAATACGTGACGGGCGTGAAGGGCGTCAAGCTGAGGCACGCAACGGCCAGGAAGTACAGGTTCGCCACGCGGCGGAACTGCTCGAAGAGACCCTGTTGTTGGAGAAGAAAAGCAGCAGTGCGGCGGGTGTCACGCTGCTGCTGCCAGGCGCAAGTGCGGTTGCCACAGGCTGGGTCTGCTGTCCCAGGGCGGCTGACTTTGTACCACTTGGCACCTCCCGCGGGTCAACGCACCTTGGGCAGGTATGTGAACAGGTTGTACTTGGTCGTGCTGATGCTGTTGTGCTTGAAGTGACGGCCTTGAGCCACAGTCGCGGCAGACTGCGAGTGGGGCAAAGGGTGGCCGCCTTTTCAGCCTTGCGAAGACAGTGCCACTCAAGAACCACAAGACGCACGTCGTTGCAGAAGACCACGCGGCCGGGCGCCTCGCCCTCGCCGTGAGCAGCCATAGGTGGCGGCACGTCACTGGACGTGAAGGCTGGTGGCAGCGTTACGTGTGCATTTGTGTCACAGTGCGTGTGAGCAGGCAGACAGTCAACGCGAAGAGGGCCAGCCGCGACGTGGGGTGCCACGCGCGCGTTGCTGAGGGGACGCAGCAGGAGCCACACCGGTGGGCGGGCCCCGTGTGCGGTGCGCGCGGTCGCAGAGTCAACATCTCGAGACCCAGTTTTCTCACGCAACCCTCTCCTTTGATGAGGCGCCGAAAACCCGCTGCTCCAGTCCCGGGGCAGCTCCCCACACCAACAGAGCGCCCCTCTCCCCTGGACCCTGGCACACGTGGCCGGTCGCAGTGCCTGTCAAGACGCCTTCTTGCCTCCCAGTACACGTACCTTGAAAGCAAGGCAACTGCCGGGGCGCCAATGCAGGGGCGACCCTGCTGGGACAGCTATGTATCAGCCAAGTGCACCAGCGTGGGACAAGCACGCGGAGGCGGCGCGCGTGCGCAGCGCACCTAGCGTAGTTCGAACCGCGCACGTCAGGCTCAGTGCCTGCCAGCACCCGAGGCTGGACACGCTTCTGCTTGCTACCTGGATGCAGCCAGACGGAGGCACACGCGAGACAAGTTGGAGCCCGCACGGGTTTCCCCGGGGGGGCGCCGAGTGACTGTGGAGTGCGGTTTATGGGGCGCTGTGCGTCTTATTTCCGCTACTTTATGACATCAAACGAAAACTTTATGCACTAGCAATTTGCAGTGCTGAAATCAGCCAGAAATTCGCAGCCAATAAAAAGTTGCATTATTTGAAATGTGCAAATTATAATGAGGCTAGCACATTCTCGAACACGCGATGAGTTGCTCCAATGCAAGTCGATATAGCTCAGCTGGTTAGAGCATTCGCCTAACACGCGAAAGGCCGTCGGTTCGATTGCGAAGAGGCCCCGACTATCGACACTGCGTTTTGCCTCCAAGGTGAGAAAGTGTATCACATTCAAACCTCAGCCTTCCCTTCTGCCTGCGATTTTGCACTTGTGCATGCCCGCTGCAGCCCCTCTAAGCCGGGCGCCCCGCCTGGCTGTCACGTTTCATCTGGCGCACGAGCAGCGGCCGCAACACGAAGGCCTGGACAAGCAGAAGCGGTGCAATGGCCCACAGATGCGCCTTGTTCGCGTCTGAGCTCGGCACCTTCTCCGGGTCGTAGCTGTAGCCGCCGTGGTCGCACGCGGTGGCCACGTCCGTGATGGCGGCAAACAGGCGGGTGAGCCACACATCGCCGTTGGGCAGCACCTTCTCGCCCGCACTGCTGACCGCGCATCGCCCCGAATTCTCCACCAGGGCGAGCGGCAAGGACGGCTGCACGGCTGCGTCACCGCTCTTGCCGCGTAGAGTGGCCAGCACAGCTGCACGCAGGCTAGCAGAGCGCTTCTGGACGAATGCGTCGTACACGAGCCCATCAGGCGGTGTCATCTGGCCGTGCGTCAGCGTCAGCACAGTGCGCTCCCACAGCGCCGGCCCGAACTTGTCCGTGACGGCCTGCAGAACAGCGCAGTCCAGGGCATCCACGCGCCAGGAATCTAGGCGGTCCACGTACAGCACCGCGTGCACCGTCTTTGACGCCAGCACCGCTGCGATGGCATTCAACGCGCGTGTGCTGACTGTGTCTCCGTCCACCAGGCCCGGGGTGTCGATGACAGTGAGAGTGAAGCCAGCGGCTGTGCGACCCAGAGTAAGAGGCCGCCCGCCGTCACCGCCTTGCTGCATAGCCGCCACTGGGATGACACGCTCGCCCAGGAGGCTGTTCACAGTACTGCTTTTCCCCGCGCCGGGCTTGCCCAGCAACAGGACGGTGAGCTCCGTGCCCACGGTGTCTCTCAAACTGCCTAGCAACTGCTTCAAGCTCGCCTGCGTCGCCGCGGGGAAGCTCTTCAAGCCGTCCCACTCACTGATTGCTGGCGGGCGAGCTGTGGACAGGGCAGTGCGCGTGAGAACAGAGGGCGCACAAAGGTGAGAAACCCTCTGTTGTCGTCTTCGCGTGATCGACAGCCGAAGGCACTCACCTTGCACCACCATAGGCACCCGGCCGAAGCCGGTGAGTCCCGGAAGACCCAGCGAGCGCGCGATCTGGGCCATCTGCGCCGCCTGCGCCTCTGTCAGCTCCACTTCTTGGCCGTCATCATCATCCTCGTCCACGCCCTCGCCGTCGTCGTCCAGGCCTTCGTGGCCTTGCTCCTCGTCCTCGTCCATCAGCTCCTCCTCGTCGCCCTCCTCCCCTTCCTCGTACTCCTCCTGGGGCGCGAGTGAAACGGAGGACTTATAAAGACTCTGGTTCGTGCAGACAGAAGGAACCAAGCGCCGGCTTACCTGGTTGACATCCTCTTCAATTTCGTCAGCCATGGCGAACTTTGCTGACAACGGGACTTGCGACTGCAGACGCTACTGAGCTCGAAAATCGGATAAGGGCAGGCCGCCCGGGACCGGAATTTTCGCCAATCGGGACCTTGTGAGGGGACCTGCCGGACTGCCGATTGGGGACCTGTTTGGGGACCGCCACGTGGCGTTGCGCCGAGTCAATTTGGG
>Ga0164297_10005328_pt1 | contig 11085 bp, 13 predicted proteins | sample GEODES058metaG_FD_113539 | JGI IMG/M metagenome (GOLD analysis project Ga0164297, IMG submission 113539) | Dystrophic lake water microbial communities from Trout Bog Lake, Wisconsin, USA - GEODES058 metaG | ecosystem: Environmental > Aquatic > Freshwater > Lake | place: USA: Trout Bog Lake...
ACTGAAATGATGACCAAACAGCTTGGCCAAGGTTTCGGGGCGATAGTTCAAATTTTCTTGGATTGCTGTGTATCCAGCTGATTCCACTGCGGTCTGCCCCAAGAAAGCAGCAACACGTTGTACGGTTGCAATGTCGTAGTCGGGTAAAACTTTCGCCAAGGCTTCAAACCAATGCTCTACGTGCTGGTTTTGTGGCAAAAATTGGTGTAATTGGTCCTGCGTAAAATTAAATTGAAATCCCATGTGTCGTCTCCTTACTTGATGTAAGTATTTATCGATTTCACCGTTTCCGAATTGTTACAAATGAGTTTCTTGTCCATTAGAAAATTGACCCAACGTTCAATTTGATCCTGACTGAGATCCTGATAAGTCCTGCGATGTACGCTGACTGTCAGTATTTTTTTGTCTGTTTTCATATGATCAAACAGCTGATCAAATAGGTTGGCTTCCCAATCTGCTATGTTGACCACAGCATATCCGGCCTGATCGTTGTACAGTTCGTCATAGGATCCGTACTGAAACAGTACAAATCCTGAATACAAATGAAATTCTGTAATCAAAGTTGGATATCTGACATGCACTTGAAAAAATTCTATAAAATCATCAATGCTTTCTACCAGATTACGCACAGTATCGGTATGAAACATAAAAGGCACGCCACCTGGTCCAATGATGCGATCCAATTTGACCTGGTACAGTTGTTCAACAAACACACGACTTGAGTCAAACACCTGCATTACAGGAACAGTTCCAGTGCAGGCTCGATCTGTTTGATCAAAAAAATCTGTCATGACAAATGGTTTTACAAACCAGGTCTTGGCATCCACTACCATGCTCCATTCGGCTGTGGACTCAGAGGCCGCCATCAGCTTACAAATTTGTTGATTTTCCCAGCCAGTGATTCTACTGACATAGTTCCAACGACTGTAACATTTTATTTCAACTTTGTCTTGGTGCTGACCCCACCAGGCTGGATCAATGGCCTTGGCCACATCATCGGTGTCGTTGACAACTATGGTAATGGTCTTTATGTTGGCCGGGCTGATGTAGAGATCTACGGACCGTGCCTGAATTTGAAGTAGAGGTAGCTCTGCTTGAAATACTACTGTAATTAAATCAATCATTGTACTACCGAGGAATACCGGCTAAGTTTCTTAGGCTTTCAGTAAATTCGTTTTTGGGAGCTCGAGTATCTACATCAATACCAGCAGCTGTTTTTAGATCATCAATGGCATTTTGCCCGTACTGGCGATTGTATGCGTCGGGTGTCAACGGAATCAATTGCGTTAGTGCATCTATGTCAAGAGCACGTTCTTTGCGACTTTTGAAATAACGCACACGCCAGTCGCTGATTTTTTGACCGGTGATGTTCATGAGATCGTCCAGCAGGTCCATGATATTTTCTGGAGCTGATTCGGTACGATCCAACTCAACAAACACAATGTAACTGCCATCATCCATTTCGCCTGAACTGATGTCGGCATCAATGACCCAGTCATAGCCTTTTTCAATAAAGTTTACCAGATCGTTTGCTGGTTCTTTGGTATCAACTTTGAAACTGAGCACTATGACATCTTGGTCATCGCCCAGTTTGCTTTTGAATTCATCCACGTGCAATTCAGGATGTACCAAACGCTCTAAATCGTTCTGTTCTAAACCTTCAAATAAGTTAGGCATCGATATTCCTTGATTGATCTTTGACTTCGTTGTCGGCACCGGTTTCATAGGCTTGATCAATATCTTCCATGTCAACTGTGCCAGATTCCAATTCCAATGCACCTTGTTCAATGTCTGACATTAATTTTTTAGGCATAACAATTTCAACCAACCAAATTGGACTTTTTACCATTTTGGGAACTTTGGTACCAGGTTTGAAGTCGGTGGGTGTTTTTACTTTTTTAGGATGCTCAAACATGTCTTCCATGTACCTGATGTTACAACCGTACTCACTCAGTCGTTTGGCACCTTTGGGGTCGGGCATCTTTTTATAAGGCCACATGAATGTGCAAGTCACAAAGTATTTGCTGTATTCAGGTCCGGCTACCAATTCGCCTTGTTTCCAGTGAGCAAATGCATACAGATCCAATTCGTCGATTACTCGTTCAAAGTCCAGCAAAGTGCTGACTGCCGAATCGGTCATGAATATGTTTTTGGTGTTGTTTAATAGGTCTTTAATATTAGCCGGCATAGTACAATTATTTATCAATATAACCCAATGCAATTGATACTAAAGTTTGAGCGATTTGATTTTTTTATCTTTAACCGCTACTATTTCTCCGGAGAATTTGTTGTGATAATCACGGTTACTAAACGCTGGCACAGTTTGATTGTTTTCAGCTGGACCCAGGTAATAAAACGGGCTATATGATAGCATAAGACCCACTGGTCGTCCCAGTTCGTGTATGAAAAACTTGGAATCAATTTTGTGTGTCAAGTATTGCAACCCGGCCTGCCAATTATGATATAACTCTGTGTCTTTTAAATTGACATGAAACCAGTGGTCCATTTCATTATAAAAACTATTGGTAGGTTTGGCTGTTTGCCAAGTTTCCAAATCATAATCTGGGTATATAATACTCTTGACCACTTGTTCGTATGCGGTGCGCTGGCTGACATTTATGTTTGGATACGTGACCAAATGTTTGAGACCTCGATGTTCGGGCATGTCAAACCAACGCTTGACCATGTGTGCTTGTTTGACTGAAATTTCAGGGAAGTCTGGCGTCCAATAAAACAGTTCGGTGGTGATATTATCGTAGTCTTTCACTATCGGACTGGCATGATTGGCCTGCAAATCTACAAAACAGGTATACCAATGGCCATCAATGGTCATGACCTTGGGTTTGTCTACGCCGTATAAAGAACAGATTTTTTTACCCGAATCGGCCATGGCCATGTGTTCAAGAGTTCCAAAATGATTGTGTTTAACTCCGTGCCCGGGTTGAAACCACTCTTTGGTACTGAATATCCAGGACTCGTCCTTCATGTAATCATCATTCATAAGATTGGTACTGTAATCATGATGAGTACATTTGGTCTTGGGAAAATTTGTATTGATCCATCTAAACAACGGTTCTGCAGCAAACTGTCGTTCACTTAAGGTATTTTCAGGGTTGGTGTTGTAAGGATCATCGGTAACATTTTTATCACATTGATCTGGATAACGAAATACCACTTCGTCTAAATGTATACCATTGAGTAAAAACGCAAAAATGGCAGTGGTGCTGTCGCCTCCGCCTGATGCTTCTACCCGTATCCAATCGTATCGATCTCTGAGTTGCTGTGCTCGTAGTCGATAAAGTTCGCGTATGTTTGCTTCAGGCTCTTGGGTCCAATCCACAGCAGCATATTCTTTGGTATTAAAATTCCAAGCAGGCCACTGCTCGGTGCGAGTGGCGTACATAAAGGCCTCGGGCTTGCTGTAGAAAATTTCTTCTCCAACTTTGTAGTAGCCCAGTTTGGGATTATTTTCAAAACCTTTTATCATATCAAAATTCTACAGTCTTTAATTTTTTATCTTTTACGACCAACACACTACCATGTGTTTGTGGGTGGGTGGGATTTTCTGTTATTTTGTTAGAGAATGCTGGCAACACAGTCAACGTAGAAGTGGTACCAACAAAGTAAAACGGACTGAACATCAACTTGAGACCCACTGGTTGTCCTAACTCGTATATAAAATATTTAGAGTCTATACTGTCAACTAAAAATTTTAAACCAGCTTGCCATACATCGTACAATCGAGTTTCCTTGAAATTTACATAAAACCATGTGTCCATTTCATTATAAAAACTGTTGCTGGGCTTGGATGTTTGCCAGGTTGATTGATCGTACTGTGGATATACAATACTTTTTACAATTTGCTCGTATGCGGTGCGCTGACTCACACTATTGTTGGGCCAGTATAACAAATGTTTTAGGTATTTGTTTTGCGGCATTTCAAACCACCGTCGAATCATGTGTGTTTGTTTCACAGTGATTTCAGGAAAATCCGGAGTCCAATAAAAATATTCATTGGTGATATTGGTATGATCACCAATGATCGGATGGGCACTATTGGCTTGATAATCAGAAAAATAACAGTAGTATTCGTTGTTGATTAGACACATTCTGGGTTTTTCCATCCCAGTCAATACACAAATACTTTTTCCTGAGTCAGCTATCTCTTTGTGTTCTTTGACTCCAAACTGGTCATATTTGTCACCGTGTGCGGGTTGAAACCAATCTCTGGTTTCAAATATCCAAGATTCGTCTCTGGAGCTTTGTTTTTCCAACATGTTTTCACTGAAGTCGTGTATTGTGACTTTGGTGGCGGGAAAATTTGTTTGTATCCAATTGAGCAAGGGTTTTGCTGCAAATTCAAACTCACTTAAAGTATTGTCGGCTTTGGTATTGAATGGATCGCCAGTGACATCTTTTTCGCCGGTCTTGGGATAACGAAAAATAATTTCGTCCAAATGTATACCATTGAGTAAAAAACTAAATGCGACAGTGGTACTGTCGCTGCCGCCAGAGCATTCAAGACGAATCCAGTCGTATTGATCTCGCAACTGTTGTGCTCGCAATCTATACAATTCCAATATGTTTGCTTTGGGTTCTTGACTCCAATCTATGTTGAAATAAACGTCGGGGTTGAATTTCCATTCAGGCCAGGCATCAACTTCGGTAGCATACATAAAGGCCTGCGGCTTGCTGTAAAAAATCTTGTCGCCGACTCGGTAGTAGCCCAATTTGGGATTGGTGTCAATGCCTGATATATCGTACATGTTATTTTACCGATACACCGGTGGTCATAGTTTTCCAAAAATCTCTGCTGGATTGATAAAATTTTGCCGGAGCCATGTCGGTCAACTCTGCATTATAAAAGCAAAAATCTTCGTTGGTGGTTTTGGCAACCTTGGGATCCTTTGCAGCCTTTAGCAAAATTTTTCGATATTCGTTAAATCGATCTGTTGGCATTGAAGCAGGTACTATCAACTGTGCCGGACCGCCAAACTTTGATAAAATAAGTGAAAATCCTTGGCTGGTCAACAAGGGAGTTTTGTTAATGACTTTGTCTCCGCTGATGCCCAATATGTAAGAATGTTTATCCATTGAATTGGGCCCTTGATACGGCGTAGAATCGCCAACAAATCCCACTGCAAAATCAGTGGTACCAGCAAGAGTGGCCTGTACTGCATCACTGGTACTCTTGAACGGAATAATTTTTATATTTGGATATTTTCGTTGAATCTGCAATGCAGTCAGGTGTGTAGTAGTCCCCAATCCGCTGATGCCAATGGTCAATGGCTGATCTGTGGGAACTTCCGACCACGACTTGTATTTTGCACTACTAACACTAAATGGAGCAAAGCATATAGGTAATAGTGATTGATACTTGTCTAGGTCATGACTTTCGGCCGGATACAGCATGGGTCGTATATAAAATGCCGAGCTGGTGGCTTGTATAGTGTTTGGAGTATTTAATACATATTGTGCTGCCACAGCGCCGCCGGCACCGGGCTTGTAGTCAACCACAAAATTGTATTTTGTCTGCTGACTATTGGCCACGTTGGCCAATGCACGATAATAATCTGCTGCTTGATCGCCTGCACTCCAAGAATATACTATTGTTACTGTTTCGGTGGCTGAGGCGGTGATAGCAAAAGAAGCCAGCAAGATTGCTAGAATTTTTTTCATGATATTCCCTATTGAAATTTATATATTATTATACAAGAAAGAATAGACGGGTGTCAACCACCCGTCTTATCTGTATTACGATTTTTTGATTTTATCAATCAAGCCTGGAGTAAAAGTAGGTTCAAATTTGTCATAGACACTTTTGGTCTTCTCTTGCCAGCTGGCTTTTTCTTCCACTGTTAACTCGTGAACATTGACACCATTGGCAATAAGTTTTGCCTTGGCTTCTTCACCGTCTTCAATGGTTTTTAAACGCTCTGAACGTCCAGCTTTGATAGCTGCATCTTTGATGATGGCACGAACTTCTGGACTCAATTGTTTCCAAAAACGTTCGCCGATAATCATAGTAGTCAAGAACAAACTGTGCTTGCTGTCGATAACAGACTCTGTAACTTCGTCCTGTCCCAACGGATAAACACGGCTATAAACTCCTTCACCAGCTTCGCAATCGCCTGCTTTGATATGCGGAGCAAGATCTTCGATTTCGCAAATGTGGATGTCATTTGAATCCACACCCAACGCTTTGAAAGTTTCTTGAGCTACTGGATTACGATTAGTTCTGATCTTCATCAAGCAAGCCTTTTAGCGTATTGATTTTTTTGCTACTTAGTACATTGCGGAAACCGCCTGAGTATGTAAATGCCATACCACGTACATTACCTTTTTCAGTAACTTTGTCAAGCAAGAACTCACCAACTTCACCTTCGAGTACACGTGTTGCATGATCGTGGTCTTCGAAAATAAATGGCATTTCTAACGCTAACATGTCATGGTCATACTTTTCAGCCAACCATGTTGTGTACATCTGGCTCATTTCAATCTTGCCTTCTTCCATTAAATCTAATAGATCGTGTTTTGTTACCATAACACCGTTGTTGTACTTTGTACTGTACTCACTCAATGTCATTACTTCTACTTCGATTTTCTCAACAGATTGTGCTTCGTTCAAGTAGTCTTGGAAATCCTTGGCAGCACGTAAGAAAAGATCAAGTGGCTCGTGTGCAATCACCCAGCGAATTGTTGTTGTTTTCATTTTGTAATTCCTTTATATATATTGGTTTTTGGCTGGCGTTCTGCGTGTATCACAGCAGTAAAAGGGTTTTTACCCTAGGCGTCTGACGTCAACAGAATGTCGGCGTTGCTATTTTTATTTATCTTGTGTCAAAATTTATAGTGGATATTGCGTCCGGAATCTTCAAAGGCGGCGTCGCCCAAGTAGTAAAACGGACTCAAAAACCCTACCAGGCCCACTGGTCGACCAATTTCTTTGTTGAAAAACTTGGGATCAATTTGGTCGGTCAACAGTTTTAATCCAGCTTGCCAGGTATTATACACATCAGTCTCTTGGAAGTTGGTATAAAACCAATGATCCATTTCATTGTAAAAACTGTTGGTAGGTTTGCTGGTCTGGAACGTGGTAGGATCGTAATCTGGGTATATTAACGGTTTGACAATATGCTCAAACGTGGTACGTTGTGCAAAGCTGTAGTTGGGCCAGCGTACCAGGTGTTGCAGATACTTGTTGCTGTCAAGATTGAACCAGTTCTTGATGGTGTGTGCCTGTTTGCGAATCAGATCTGGCAGGTCTGGACTCCAGAAGAAATATTCATTGGTGATGTTGGTATATTCTTTCACATCAGGATTGGCAGCATTGGCCTGTATGTCCATGAAATACAAGTACCATTTTTTATCCTTGATACATACCTTGGGCTTGTCAACACCCCATAACATGCAGATACGTTGACCTTTTTCCAACAGTACCTTGTGCTCTCGTACTGCATCAACTGTGTGTTTGAACCTATGTCCGGGCTGGAAATAGTCTCTGGTATAAAATACCCAAGATTCGTCGTGTTGTCCGGCCAACATTTCTACGCTGTAGTCGTGCATGGTAATGATGGTGTTGGGCGCATGAACAGCCAGCCATTCCAGAGTGGGTTTGGCAGCATACTCCCACTCGCTCAAGGTGTTTTCTGGTTTGGTATTGAACGGATCTGCTGAAACATTTTTCTCTCCGGTCTTGGGATATCGAAACACCACCTCGTCGATGTGTATGCCATTCAACACAAATGCATATAGAGCTGTGTTTCCATCGGAGCCGCCACTGAGTTCTAATCTGATATAGTCATATTGATCTCGCAACTGTTGGGCACGTTGTCTATACAGCTCTCGTAACTCTGTTTCGGGCTCTTCGGTCCAGGGCAGAGATCCAAACAGTTCATTGTTGAAATTCCATTCGGGAAAATGCCCGGTCTGTGTTGACTCTATCAGAGCCATGGGCTTGCTGTAGAAAACCTTTTCTCCTACAGTATAAAATCCCAGCTTGGGATTTTTTTCAATGTTTATATCTATGTTATTCATGTATTTTTTCTGCAATCGGAGCAAATGTTTTTCTCAATTTTTCGCCATATTTCTTTGTACCTGCTGGGGTCAATTCGTCAGCGGCAATCAAAATTTGATTTTTTGTTGCCCATAATCGATATTCTTGACTACGAATAGCACGACCGAACTCTTGTTGATACCAGGCCACTATGTCAGCAGGAGTATCAGGAGGTAAACTCACCATCCATCCAGCATAAACATCAAGTCCAGGAAATTCTCGATCCAATGTGTTGTACTGATCTAAGTTTTTGTTACTGGTCACCCCAATAACTTTGACATGTCCAGATTCTATCAATGGCTGTGCCACAGCAACAGGCATAATACCAAATTCTGTTTGTTCACCGGCCACTGCGGTCACTGCTTGTAATGGGCCTTGATATCTGATGGGTTTTATTAAATTGTCATCGGCATGTGATTGATGCATCATATATTCAAATGCCATCAAATGAGCGCCTCCACCCACAGCAACATTGACCGGACGATATCCCATGTTTAAGAGTGCAAAAAATGCAGTGGGCGAATCAATTGGACTCTTGGGTTTGGCCACAAGTACCAATGGACTTTTACCCAGAGTCACAACATTAATAAATGAATCCCATTGAAACTTTTTAATAGTTTTTTGCCAAATATCGTTGGTAACAAACAAACTCATATGGCTGGGAACTGCAATAGTGTATCCATCTGCTGGAGATACAAACAGTTGATTTTGTGCAATAACAGCGTCGGCACCAGGTTTGTTTTCAATAACAAATCGAACCTTGGGATTATTTTTTTGTACTATACTGCTGGCTTCTCTAAATGCTATTTCGTTGCCTGATCCTGATGCGAACCCAACCAATACTGTGATGGGTTTTGTAGGCGACCAGGCCAATGCCATGGTTGGAATTAAAAGTAATACAAATAGTAATTTTTTCATCGTATAACGGTGACCAAGATATCTGGCCATGTTCTTTCTATTGTGATATTGTGTGAAAAATTCTTGAGTACCCAGGCGGAATTAAAATAACTCCACTCAGCATTGTACTTATGTGCAAATTCCAGCAGGTGTTGATTTTGTTTGCCTATTTCACCCAGCATACCCGCAGAGTTCTTGTACCAATCATAGTTGGGATATTTGATGTTGAAGCCACCTGCTTCATGCCACCAGGCATAGCTGGCCATATCGGGACGATAGATCAGCATGATCCAGTCATTGGGGAATTTTTCTTTGATGACATCCAGCTGGTAAGCCCACTCATGACTTTTTATGATACGAGTGCCGGCAACGTCGGGCCAGGCCTGATCCAAATACTTGGAATCAGCTATAGCTTGGTACTCCATTCCGGTTCCGTAGTACACTCCGCGATGTCCAGAGAATTTGCCATGATTGAATTCGCGTTCGGCTGTGCGATCGGTGATGTTAAATCCTGGCACAGTTTCTAATGTTTGAGCAATGCCTGACCAACGACTTCCAGGCACACCAGTAAAAAATATTCGATTAGGTAGGTTCATAATTAAATAAAGTATACAACAAAACTTATGATAAATCAAGACAAATTAAACAATTATTTTAGCACAATCTGGCGAGCCACCCAAAATGGCAAAAACACCTATCAATACACTGGTGACTACTTGATAGATCAAGTACACGAAGGAGAACGTGTGATAGACGTGGGTTGCGGAATCAACAGATTTCGTGGACGTATTCCAAATTTGGTCGGAATTGATCCGGCCTTTCCTGAAGCCGACTATCAATTGAGTTTGGAAGATTATGTCCGAGACCATACTGTGATCAAATTCAATGTGGCATTTTGTTTGGGCAGTATCAATTTTGGCACCAGAGAAAACATTGAACGGCAAATTGCTCTGCTGACTCAAATACTGCGAACAAAAGAATCAAGGATATACTGGCGTTGCAATCCTGGACGCAAAGATCATGACAACAAAGAATGCTACGAAATTGATTTTTATCCGTGGACCTTTGAGGAACACTATAGGTTGGCCGAAATGTTTGATTTTGCAGTAACAGATATTCAGTGGGATAGCAACAATAGAATTTATGCTGAGTGGACTAAAAAATAACAACAGTCTAATATTTAACCTGTTGTATCAATTTATAAACACACAGTTTAAGACTTGAGACAATTGACCTAAATAATTGTGTAGCTGGCACGACGCTACTACTTCAAGGAGGTAAACTTGTCCAAGCGCCAAAAAAGAGCTTCAGCTCTATTAGTAAACGACAATAGTAATCAACGCAGTTTCAGCAGTAACAACACAATAGTATTAGACACATACAGAAAACCCGCACAGCAACGACCAATCACGCTTATACCAAAAAGTCTAACACAAGAAACATATATAGACTTATTGACCGATCCTGAAAAACTCATAGTGTTTGCCACCGGCCCTGCCGGTACAGGTAAAACCATGCTGGCAGTACTTGCCGCGTTACGAGCATTCCGGGCTGGCATTTGTGAACGTATCGTTATCACCAGACCTGCTGTGGGAGTTGATGATGAACAGCATGGATTTTTGCCTGGAGACTTGAATGAAAAGATGGCTCCATGGACTCGTCCTATATTTGATATCATAGGCGAGTATTACCGACAAACCGAAGTCGCACGTATGCTAGATGACAACCAGATTGAGATATCTCCCCTGGCATATATGAGAGGTAGAACATTTAAAAACTCGTGGATTATTGCAGACGAAATGCAAAACGCGACACCAAGTCAGATGAAAATGTTACTCACACGATTAGGCGAAGGATCTAAAATGATTGTCACAGGTGACACTCAACAAGCGGATCGCCGGGAAGATGACAACGGTCTTCTCAATTTCCAACGGTTAGTAGATGACTACCGCGGCTGTAAATACGTCTCCGGTATAGAGTTTGATCACCGAGATATACAGCGCCACCCGGCTGTTCTTGAAATTCTCAAGATCTATGGAGAGGCCTAACCTACAATTATCTGGTAAACGTCTTCCCAGTTTTTAACTGTACGCACATGGTCATGATAGTGATTCATATTATGACCATGTTCC
>Ga0164297_10005329_pt1 | contig 11085 bp, 13 predicted proteins | sample GEODES058metaG_FD_113539 | JGI IMG/M metagenome (GOLD analysis project Ga0164297, IMG submission 113539) | Dystrophic lake water microbial communities from Trout Bog Lake, Wisconsin, USA - GEODES058 metaG | ecosystem: Environmental > Aquatic > Freshwater > Lake | place: USA: Trout Bog Lake...
GTTCAACTTCACAGCCTTCAGCGCCATGGCCTGCTTGAACCCTACATCCGCAATATCCGCGCCGAGCTTGGTCTGCGCGACGAAGGAGTGGAGACAAACGCATAAGAAACTTGGCGGCTTTTCCCTGATCCGACTCTGCTTTTGACGCACTTTCAGCTCTGCTAGCGGAATGCCCGCGCCGCCGGCTGCGTCCCAGACGCGAGCTTCAGGCGTGCCGCCCTGGATGTACTCGCGGCCCTCCTGCGTGACCACCCACCGGTGGTGATCCACAGCCTGTGCGTTCGGCACACAGCGTGAGGCGCGCAAGTGCACACGCAGGGGAGGGGTGGCGTGAGTGACAAAGATAGGGGAGGAGAGCGCGACACATGCATATGGCTCAGCGTCCGCGTGCCTTGGCAGTCACCATCTCCGCCGACTGAAGTGACTTTATGAGGCCCACCAGTGCGGCGGAGTCCCAGCCCAGCGTGGCGGAATCGAAGCCAGTGTCCGCCGGCGCAGACGCCACTGAGGACAGCAATTGCCGCTCAGCATCTGCGTCCGACATGAGCGCTCGCTTCACGGGGGAAGACAAGACTCAGACTCTGAGCCCACGTGGCGTACATCACGGCATTCCCTCAGTCTCGCTGCCGGCAGACAGAGATCGCGAAGGGTGAGAGGAGTGGCACTGCCAAGCACAATATGGCGCTGCGTTCAGCGGCTACACGAGCATCACGCCTCCTGTTCTGCTCTGCACGGTTTGGTCTCCCTCTTTCGACGGAGCTGGATGCGCACACATGCATCAGAGCAGCTGGCTACGCAACAGCACGGCGACAGCGTGCCATGGAAGAGCTGCGCCGCAAGAGAGCTGCACTGGAGGGCGGAGTGACTGCGCTCAACGAACGACCTGCGCCGCAGCGTTCTCCTCCTGCGCCGGAGACAGCACCGTGGGCGCATGTGAACCCGCTTCGTGAGCCGAACCTTGTGCCTCTCACGCCTGCGTCACTGGCGCCCGTGTTTGGAAACTCGGCGCTGGTAGTCACCCGCGAACTGGAGTGGGGGACGCTCGTGCTGGGCTTTGAGCAAGCGAATAGGTACACGATTCGCAACGCTGATGGCGCTGTGGTGGCTTACTTAGCGGAGGAGACAACGACGCTGGCTTCTGCTGTGAGCAGGCAGTTGCTTCGTCGTCGACGGCCCTTCGTGGCGACGCTTCTGAATCCCGCAGGAGACGTTATATTTCGCGTGAGAAGGCCGATATATCTCATCAACAGCAACACGGTCGTAGAGGATGCGTTTGGCGCCGTGGTCGGTGAGATCAAGGCAGTATGGCATCTGTATCGGCGTCAATACGATCTGTTTCTTCACAAACAGCAGTTCGGAAGTGTGCGCAGCGGCTTGCTGGCCTGGGAGTTCGAGGTCATGGATGAGGGCGGGCAGCCGCTGGCACGAGTGGACCGCAATTTCACAGGCTTTGCTCGCGAGCTGTTCACAGACTATGGGTGCTATGCTGTCCATTTCGGTGCAGCGTTAGAGAATGCAGACCCGGGCCTGACACGAGAGGCTCAAGACGATCAGTCTTCGGTGCCCCCCAGTGGTGGCAATGCAGTTGTGCCGTCCTCTACCGATGTATGGCAGCCTTCTGCGTACGCGAGGCCACTGCAGCTAACAGAGCGAGCAGCATGCTTAGCGCTAGCCATCGCTGCAGACTTCGACTACTTCACTCACAACAGTAGGGGGCATGGAATCTTGGGAGGGGGTTTGGCCATGCCATTTCCGTTCCCCATGCCCTCTGGCGAAGCCTCTTCCACTGAGAGCGATGCTGGCGCGTCAGCTGCGGCCGGGGCAGCTGCTGCATCTGCAGGCGACAGCACCGATGAGAACGACGAGTCTCCTCTCTGGAGGCGAGATGAAGAGAGCCCGCAGCCATCCGAACCTCTGCCGGACCGCGGCGACTGGCGCGCACGGGAGTCGCTGGGCGGAGACGAGCCCTTCAAGGCGGATGAGGAGAAGCCTACATGGACGGACAAGTGGTTCAACCAACCAGATGAGGAGGACGATGGCGATGACGATGGCGATGGCGGAGATGGTGACGAGGACGGCGGCGGGGGTGGATTCGGGGCGCTGGGCCGCGTGCTGGGCACCATCTGGGACAGCAACCGTCAGGAATAGCAACGCTTGCCTTCGCAAAGTCCATCGTCGCAGTGTCGCCCCCAAGGGCAGCCATGCTTCGCCGTCTGCGTGCTCTGCCGCGCCGTCAGCGGGCACTCCTCGCCGCGGGGATAAGCGTGGGCGCAGCAGGAGCTTACTATCTCGGCTCAGCCTTGCTCGAGGCGTGGCAGGATGAGGAGCGCACACTTGCGCTGCGCGCGCTGTCGCAGCAGCGAGAACGAGAGGCACACGAGCGGGAAGCGGAGCAACAGTGCGTGTCACACACAAAACACAAACCACCAACAAGGCTTGTTGCTAACTCCCGCACTGCACTCGTCTCGCGCGTCACGCCCCAGGCTGCACGACCACTTCGACAGCATACAGCGCATAAGCGACACGACGACGTTGCCGACACTGCTGCCGCCGCTGCGAACAAGGCTGTTCGCGCTCGCGGACGTTGACGCGCTGACCAGGCGGCTGCAAGAGGCTGCCACCGGCAGCGCGCCCCTATCGTCTGCAGATAAGGTCGCTCTCTGGGAGCAGCTGAAGGTCCAAAGTGCGTGCTGTTACCGACGTCTTCGCGCGCGCGAGCGCTACGGGGGTTTGTTGTTAATACTGCTAACAGGCTTGGCTCACACGCTCACACGCCGCCTCCTCCTGCCGGAACACTAGGTTTCGCACGAACACTGGCTAGCGCCTGGAGTGTATGCCTGCTCGACCTCTTCCTGCGCGTGCAGCTCAACCTGCTCGGCAGTCACGTCTACTTGAGCGCCGCGTTGAAGGACCCAAAGAGCGCAGCCCCGAGTAGTCCACACAGCGCCGCCAGGCAGAATGCCCCAACACCAGCAGCTGAAGGCCGCCCGGCGCTGTCTCTGAGCGCGCAGCACGCGTACCTGGCTCTGCACAGTCACTTCATCCGGGAGGGCACTGCGGTGCTGGCGCCGGTGCTCGTGGCCGCATGCAGGACGGCATTAGCAGAGTGCGTGGCCGTATGACATGCGTGCTAGAATTACAGTTCTTCTCTTACTTCCCCTCTCCTGCTCTTTCCGCAGTGTGCCTCTCAAGGCGGCTGTGACATTCGACCAGCTATGCGGCCTCCTAGGCCTCGCACATCGTGACGCACTAGCCTTGATGCGTGCACCGCATCCCACCTCAAATGGCGGGAGCCATCACGGGCACAACGGCTCGCCTGTCGTTGCTCGCTGCTGGAGCGACATCCTTATGCCGCCGCATCACACAGACGCCATCCTGGTGTCGCAACAAGCGTCCAGCAATGACGCACAGCTTCTGGCTGCGCTGCTCGCGGAGACGCGCTCTGTGTTGACTGGAGGCCGCTTTGCGACTGTGCTGGCGTCAGCCATGGAAGCAGCTTTGCGCACCGTATTCGATGCGTTGAAAACGCCGTTTCTGGGCGCATCTGCGCTGCCCATGGCCAAACTGGTGCCTGTCGTGGCAGCAGCCACGGACCGTGCGCTGATGGCCCCGCCGGCGCCACCATCAGGCAGCGTGACGTTTGCCTCCCGCCCAGGCTCGGGTGGCACTGCGTTCCACCATCAAGCTGCAAGTGCTAGTGTCACACCCGTTGCTGCCACATGTGCTGCTGGCGCGCATGAGGACGGACAGACTACGGATGCGGCGCCGTCGCCAAGGTCGCCGGGGGATGCGTACGCCGCTGGAGTGGCTGCAGTCATCGGCAAGCTTCCCTGCGTTGACGCGCTGTGTGCAGACCTGTTCAGTGCGGTGACATGACTGACTGAATCGAGACAATTGGGTTGCCCGCGGCGTTTTTGACTTTGATGCGTGCCTTGCTCGTCCTCCCCCCTCGCAACTGCCAGCCAGCTGCTCAGCTGGCCACGTCTGCGTCGCTGTCGTCGCTGGTAATATCCGCACCAGTGCTAGCAGCCGGTGACAATGGCGCTGTGTGGCCTCCCGCTGTCATGCCTTTCGGAAACAAGCCACGCGCAACGCTGCCGCCGCCTGGCGGCAACGTTGAAGACGCGGGAAGTCCTCTCCGTAGACGCAACACCTCACTAGCACGCATCAGCAACGCGCCACCACCAGCCTTGACAGCGGCCGCAGCTGCAACAGATGGACTTGGTGGCGTGCCTGGAGGCGCGGCGAGCGCATCATCATCCACGGGGTGCTCCGACACCGGTGCCAGGGCTGCTCCACCGCGGAAGCGAAGTATGGAGTCGGCGCCAATCGGGTGAACCGCATTCCAATCAGCATCTTCTTCCGGCGGATTCAAGCTGCGCACATCAACGACGCCCGGCGGCAAGGTCGCCACACGAGCGAGCGCCCTGCTGGCTGCCGCCCGTAATCTCTTGGCCGCCCGTGCATGCTGCTCTGCAACCGCCGCTCGTAGTCTCTGTTTCGCCTCCTCTTCCAAGCATGTGACTTCCAGATACAACTCCACGAGCTGGTCTTCGCAATCGGCTTCAATTTTGGAAAGCGCCGTTTCAAGGCTTGCGCACTCCGAGTCAGTCTCGCGTTGGAGACCTGTCGCAAGCTCCGTCAGCTGCAACGCTTGCGCTATGTCATCGTTCGACGCGGCCGCAGCATGAAGGACGCCAACAAGATGCGCGACGTGACTGGTCGTGGCGTCCAAAGCACCCAAGGCTTTGGCAGAGGGGCTCGAAGGACCACTCTGGCCAATGCCGGCGGAACCGCCGCTCGGGGCTGCTTTTCCGCTTGCGACGCGCTGTTTTGCGCGTTGCGTCAACTGAGCTGGCCGCCGGCTGTCTTGTAGACGGCGTGCCCAGCGCTGTGCGTCAGCGAACAACACAAGCAGAAGCGGGCGGACGACTGTCGCCGCGACGCGTCTGCATTTGCGGCTCGAAACTGCGTACGCGAGCGCCAGACTAAACAGAGACACCGCCAAGACGTACGCGACGACGTGCATCGTCGCCGGCCGTGAGGAGCGTAGAAAGCTATAGGTTTGAAGTTCAAGTGAGGGTAGGGGCTTTCCGACACAGCGCGCACGGGCAGGCCGCTCACGGGCCGGGTTGTGTCAGGAATGGCTATACGACACCGCCTGCACACGTAATTGGAGAAACGAATCGTTCAACGCGCCGTCCCTGAGATGACGTCAATCAGTGTGTGTCCTCCCTCCCTTTCATGGCCTCCCACCCCACGCTGCGCGCCGACACAGGCGTCCCGCGCGGCCCTGAACGCTACGGATCTGTCATTCAAGATGACGACAGAGACGCGCTGCGTGACCAGCTCCAGAGGTTCGAGGCGAAGATAGACCCGGCGGACGAAGAGCAGGTGGCGGTGCGCGAAACCCTTTCGCACCTGTACTGTGTGCATGTCCTGTGTACGGCGCCAAGGGTACAGTGAATATGGAGAGAGACAGGAGCCGCGCGGGACAGAGCGGTGGGGGAGTTGCGGCTGAAGTGACTGAGGGGAAGTGAACAGTCCCCCGTTCTCTATACCTTGCGCGCTGCGCCGCCGTAACACACACTCGTGGTTCTGCCACACTTAGGTGCTGCGTGAGATGCGGGAGCACACGCAGGAGCTGGAGTTCCGGAGAGGCGTCTGGTGCGGGCAGCTCGAGCTTGGTGAAACACTGCCTGACCGGAGGCAACACTGCCTGACTCACTCCCCCCGCGCAGGACGCAGCGCGGCATGCCTGGCGTCAGCCGTGACTGGAACGCAGCGCCAAAGCACGGCGGTCCAGCCAGTGCGGAGGCGGTGAAGGAGCTGCAGGACTGGAGGGCAGCTGAGCGAAAAGCCGCTCTCCTCAAAGCCGGCCTGCCACTCCCGCCGGAGCTGAGAGGCGCTCTGCCAGAAGGAGCGAGACTGAGTCTGCTTGACAAGCCAGCACCGGCTGATGCGACTCATGTCAAGCCTCGTGTCAGGCGATGCCATCTCAGGACAAAGGGACTCACTTGCGGCCAGTTCCTTGCGCAGCTGGACGCAGAGTGCGCTATCGATTGGGATGTGTAAATTTCAATTCAATCACAGTAGTCTCTGAGGTTCCAAATCAACGCTGTGCTCGCTGGTCCAGCCGAGCTAATGCCGCCGCGTATGCCTCCTGACCCGCTTTCTCACGGACTTCCAGCGGCGGCAGCATCTCCCCTCCGCTCGTGCTCGCATCTGACGTGGCACGCAGACGCTCCGGCTGGAAAGCCAGCTTCGCCACCGGGTCGGCTTCCAGGCGAGGACATGTACGCGAATGGCGGGTCGCACCAGTCTTCCTCTCCAGCTCCGTGTACACCGCGTCCACCTGCTGCGCGGCGGCATGCCACTCTTCGCACGCGAAATTGACCGCTGACTTCCAGCCGACGCCGAGGTTGACTCCCCAGTGGACTGCCCCGTAGTCTGTGATCACGTACTCGCCAGGCCCCTGCACGTGGCGGTGCACCCTCAGCTGGGGCTTTCCCTCACGCTGGCGCGTCTCGTTCCAGGCGGCCACGCGCTTGGGATCAGGCCAGATGTGTCGGTCCTCGAGGCAGTTGATGGTGTACGCCTCGCCGCGGATGTGCGCCATGAACTCGTGCATCACGGCCAGATCCTCCCGCGGGACGGAGTACCAAATCACGGCGGCGCCGCTGTCTGGAGGTGCAAGGATGGTGTTGGCGGACCCGAAGGCGTAGTCTTCGAAATGGGCGCCGAACACAGAGAAGTAGCCCATGAAATAGAGCCAAGGCGTCACGATTCCGGCACCCCACGCGAAATCATCCATGAGTGCTTCAGCGCACTCGATGCTAGCTTGCAGAGAAGCTCCAGCAGCCGTATCTGAAGTCTGCGATGATGGACCAGCATTTACAGCAGATGCGTCCGCTGCTCGTACATCCTTCCGCATGTCTGGGTTGCACACCGCCTCGCATGACTTGAGCACGTCCGTGAGGATGGAGCCTGGTAGGATAGCCAGGCTACTCGTCTCCCAGGCATGAGCGCCAGCAACCGGAATGGTGCGCAGTATGCCGTTCGTCACTGCATCCTTGCGTGAGCCCAGAGCAGCTGGCGTGATGCCGAGCAAATACGGAAACTGCACCGGACGATCCATGCGGCAGAATTCCATGAACGTCTGTTCGCGGTCGGGTACGCTCAAGCTGGAGAAGCAGGTGCCCATCCATTGGAACTTGCCTTCCATTTCCTCAAGCCGTTGTCCGAAGGGCACGTCCTTATCATCAGGGCTGTCGATTGCACACTGTGCGATCCAACAGTCGCCGTTGACGCGCGGCAGCGTCTGCAGCATGTAGTGGAACTCCTCCTTGACTTTCTTGCAGCTCTCGTTGATTCCATGCAGCCAGTCCACATCTCCCACGGCGCTGTCATTTGCGTTGAAGTCCCATGTGCCTTGGATGTGGACCATCACCGCCCCCTGGGCACGCAGCGCGCCCCAGAAATTAGGATCCTGCCCACGCATCAGCTGCCCTGGAGTGAGCGCGCCGACATCGCACCACAGCGTCCGCTGGCAGCCGTCACGCACACCGGGGTCAGACGCAGCCTCATTGGCGCCGTACGCGTTGAGGATGGCCGCCGCAGCTCCCGGTGCTTGAGGGCGCTTAAAGCATTCACACAGTCTCTCCTGCAACTGAAGCACGAGCGGCTTCTTGCCGCTGGCAGCGCAGCCAGCTTGCCGCTGCCGAGCAGCTGGCTGTGGGGCGCGGCTCTGCGGTATCGGATTCGCGGGCATGGCATCGTCACATGGACGGTACTCCTCCGTGCATGGGCCGCTGGTCAAGGCGGCAACTGCAGCTGTCATGGCGGCTCCAGCTGCAGCAGCCTCCTTGCGCTGCGGCACGATGCGGGCTGGCAGGCGGCTAGCGATTTGAGAGTCGCTGAGGATGACTGTTGGCTTTGCCTTTTGCTGTGTTTGCGCCTTTCGATTCACCTTCGGCAGAGGTGGGCCGCCGTTTTTGATTGAGCGATACACCTGCGTGGAGAGGCGAAGAAGAAAGTGAGACAGCATTAAGAAGCATTACATAGGGTCCAGGCGCACCTCATCTTTGCTCCGGAACCTTTTGCCTTCAGGAGATATGAAGTATATGTCGCACTGCTTCGAGCTGTTCGCGCGCCGACTGACCTGGATTTCCCAGCCGTCCTTTAGGGTGCCCGCCTCAGCAACGTACTGTTTCAGCCGGAGCAGGTGCTGCTCTTTAATTGCCCGCATCTGTGCTTTGTACTCCTTGTCATTGGGGTTAGGCAGCTTGACACCGGGCTTGCCTCGGCCGTCTGCCGCCGCACCGGTGGCCTCCGGCTGCTCGATCGCAGGGAGCACGCGCGCCTGTTGCGGCGCCAATGTAGTCGTAGTCATCGGCTCCGCGACCGCACCGTGGCCTCCATCGCCCGGCGTGGGCGTCATCACCGCAACCGGCGGCTCTGGCGTCGTCTCCTTGGCCTTTGACGCGTTAGCCGCTCTCTTGGTGGAGGGGCCACTTGCAGTGGAAGTGCCTTGCTTGCGCTTCTTCGCGCCATTGCTGCCGCCGCTCAGCGCTTGCTCAGCTGACGTAAAGTCCGTCGCGGCTGCCAGTTCATCATCCACCAGAGTGACAGCAGCGCCGCCTGCAGAGGGCTGTCCACTTGGGTTGGCAGGTGCAGCTCCAGCACGCACAGCCGCCGCCTTCTGCTGCCCACTGCGATGGAGCTTACCCGGCTTGCTTTCGCGCTCGCCTTGACCCGGGGCGCCGTGCGCTGCAGCCTGGTTCACCGCAGCACGAGGCGCTGGGCGTTCCATGCCACCCCCTGGCACAGAGGCGTCCAAGCGACCGGGCGTCACCAGCTCAGTATCACTGGCGGTCACAACCTGCTGCGTCTGCACCTGCGCACGTGTGCGTGCGCGGGTGTCAGGTGGTGGTGGTGGGGAAACACAACCCACATGTCCGGGACAGGCGCTGGAAGCCAATGTCCCGCTGCGACGCGGCGTGGGGCTTACTGCATACGCGTGCAGACGTGCACGCAGGGGGCCTCCAACCGAGATGCAGCTCGTCGCAAGGCCGACGCAGCAACTAGAACTTGGGGGCGCCCCCAGATCTGCTGCCTTGTCTGCCAACGCCCGCGGCGCGCATGCATCCATCTGTTACCCAGCACCGTGGGCTGGCCCACACACAGCTGGCCACACACACACACACACCTGGGGTACCACGTCTGCTTCGGCGCTGCCAGACACAGCTGTTGCGGACGCAATCGCTGCCGATGCCTTCCGCTGCGCGTCTGTCTGAACGCGCTGCGGCTGCCCCGCTCCTTCATTATCACTATCATCCATGGCCAAGGCCGCAGCCAGCAGGCCGGTGTCAACCGGCGCACTCATGCGCTCTTTGGAAGGGCCTTGATCTGTGCCACGTGTACTACGCACCTCCCCCGTCGCAGACGCAATGCGACGCGCTAGTCTTGCACGCGCTATTGCCAGGGTGCGTGTCTGGACCTGGCGCATGCGCTGTTTGTAGCGTTTTCTTGACTCACAGTGCCCCGCCTTGCTGTCAGGTTTCCCTTGCGCCGGCGCGCACACAGCACGCCGAGTGCGCGCTTGATAGCACTCTGCGTGCTGCTGCGTCACCGCTCGCTCGTGGCCCAGCGCGCTTCGTGCAGACACAGGCGGTGCTGGCGAAGCCGAAAGCAGTGGAACCACCTCAGGAGCTTGTTGAGCAGCACAGTGACGGCACAGACGCGCTGACACCTGCCAAGGTGGTGGAGCTGCTGGACAAATACATCATCGGCCAGGTGCGACGCCACGCGTTGCTCGCAAGCGGTACCCGCTCCAAAGGCCCCCCAACTGCCTCAACGCACGCTGCCAAAGAGGATAGAGGCTCGCTGCACGCACGCGTCTGGGGCTGCTTTTGCGAGCAGCTGTGACGCACGGGGCAGTGCAGTGCGTGCTGTCAGTGCATGTAAGCCGGGCGTGAGGCGGGCTTTGGCGCGCGCTTTTGTGGTCACCTGACATGACAACGCTGACTGTACTCAGGCGGACGCCAAGCGCGCTGTGGCTGTTGCGCTGCGCAACCGATGGCGACGCCACAAGGTGGGCAGTCCGCTGAAGGAGGAGATTGTGCCGAAGAACATCCTCATGATTGGACCCACGGGCTGTGGGAAGACGGAGATTGCCCGCCGTCTGGCCAAGCTCGCTGATGCGCCTTTCATCAAGGCGCGTGCGCATCCACACGTGCATCGCGCTGATGATGAAAGTTGCATCCAGATTTCTTGTGTCTAACTCCGAGCTGCTCGTGCCCTCGTAGGTGGAGGCCACCAAGTTCACAGAGGTTGGTTTCCACGGCCGCGATGTAGACATGATCATCCGCGACCTGCTTGACCACGCCATCGTGCTCACCCGGACGCGCATGCGCGCCCGCTTGTCAGCTGTTGTGGCAGAGGCGGTGGAGAATCGCATCCTGGATGTGTTGACGGGGGAGAATGCGTCTGAGACGACACGCGCCACGTTCCGCGACCTGTACCGCCAAGGGGAGCTTGATGACCGCACGATCGAGGTGGAGGTGCCTGACCAGCGGGCAGGTGCCGGGACTCCACGGATGAGTGGGCTTGACCTGTCAGGACGTGGAGAGGTGCCCTTGCAGGAGGTGATCAGCCAGGTGAGCCGCGTGTTTGGGGGCCGCCGCATGGAGAAGCGGCGCATGAAGGTGGGCGAGTGCCGCCCGCTGGTGGAGGAGCTGGAGTTTGAGCGGCTGCTCAGCCCGGAGGCGGTGGCCAAGGAGGCCATCCACAGCGTGGAGGAGGACGGCATCGTGTTCATCGACGAAATTGACAAGATTGTCAGCTCGTCGGAGACCCGGCACGGGGCGGACGCCTCCGCGGAGGGGGTGCAACGCGACCTGCTGCCCATCATTGAGGGCAGCGTGGTGAGCACCAAGCACGGCAACGTGAACACCGACCACATCCTGTTCATTGCCTCCGGCGCGTTTCACCAGTGCAAGCCGGCGGACATGCTGGCGGAGCTGCAGGGGCGGCTGCCCATCCGGGTGGAGCTCCGTGGACTCACCCGGGACGACCTGTACCGCA
>Ga0164297_10005331_pt1 | contig 11082 bp, 14 predicted proteins | sample GEODES058metaG_FD_113539 | JGI IMG/M metagenome (GOLD analysis project Ga0164297, IMG submission 113539) | Dystrophic lake water microbial communities from Trout Bog Lake, Wisconsin, USA - GEODES058 metaG | ecosystem: Environmental > Aquatic > Freshwater > Lake | place: USA: Trout Bog Lake...
CGGGCCTGTACCACTCGAGGAGGAAGAGGTGGAGAAGGTGGAGGAGGATTACCAGCAGACTTTGGATAAGGCACTTTCTGGTGCTATTGATACTCAGGTTGGTGAGGGATACAGAACACTTCAGATTGATGAGACAGGTAGTGTAGGTGCTTCCACTGCCGCCCCTGCGATTAATGTCACAAAGCTCTCTCCGGATCTTGATTCTATGACAGTCAAGGAGTTGAACACACTTGCCAAGCAGCGTGGCTTGACTGTGCCGGCGGGTACTCGTCGCAAGGATCTGATTGATCTTCTTAAGAAGTCAGATACTGATACACTTGACGGCCCTGCGCCTCCTGCTGAGGGTGAGAGTCTGGAGGGGTCAATTTAATTAATTTCGGACATTTAGATGGACTCTAAGCTGTTCCGTAGAGAGACAAAGCCGAGTTTTCGCCCTGATTATACACATGGAGTTCTCGAGATGGCGGTAAACCAACTCGAGGCGCCCTCAAAGATGACCGCGCCTGTGGATGATCCTAGATATCCGCGCTATGCTGGAATGATGGAGGATGGCCGTCTTATTACGGAGTACAAGGCCCACTGCGCAGACAATGTTGTACCATCCAAGTATGGAAATGGCCTTCGTGGATTCCTACAACACAATGCTGATGCCTTGATACAGGTATCAAGACAGCGGCAGGCGGAACGTGCTGGTGCGCAATTCTACAAGGCTCACACGGTAATTGGTCCGAAGATTTACCAGAGATGTAGCGAGTATGCCTGTAGTATGACCGTCTCAGAATACAAGGATTCACTTGGAATTGAGCGAACTGAGCCGGTGCCGGTACTCTTTGGCACCTTCTCTGAACCGAGTAAGATGCCGCCTTCTACGACAAATCACGCACTCACGACGGTGTTTGAAGGAGGGCGAAATACTCCTCGCGGGCGTGAATTTGTACCTCTTGGTGCGAAGTCTTTCAACCCTCGCTTGAGTAAGTATGGAGCATCGGGTTAAACAATGTCCTCTAAAGAATATCATATTAATCCATGTCATTCATGGGTGAATACTATATTGCGAGTACATATGAAGAGCAGAGAGATATAATTATGGAATTTTATGAGAATACTAATTATATGTCGTTGGTTATAATTGACGAACATAATATGATTGAACAATACAAGGGTATTCGTAATGACTTAGGGTATTCTATAGGTATTTTTTGGCTAACGCCTGGATGTGAACAGTTTAATAATAAGGCCATTTTAGACCAACGAACATTTCAAACCGGCAGAAACGGATTAAAATTGACTCATAATTTTCTTACGAAACTATTAGTAGATGGGGTGTATTTATCGTATAATTAATAAGATTGATGGTAAATCGTATGTAGGGCAATATTGTAAAGATAATCCGAAGCAACGATTTACTAATCATAAAAGTCGTGCTAGAAAAGAGGATTCAACCGAATACTTATACAGAGCAATTAGAAAGCACGGGCTTGAAAACTTTGATTTCACAACAATATGTGTCTGTGGCAATAATGAATTGAATGACCTTGAGATAAAATATATTAAAGAATTTAATACGTTTGGAGAGAATGGTTACAACATGACAATAGGGGGACAAGGTATAAAAAATTATAAGCATACGCCTGAAACAATAGAACGACTACGGTTATCAAGCACGGGAAAATTCCCAAATGAGGAGACACGGAAGAGAATTTCAGAAGGGTTACTAGGTCATGGGTGTAGCGAAACTACAAAAGAAAAGCATCGTATAAATGCTACTGGTGTTCCTAAAAAACCTGAAACGATTGAGAAATTGCGATTAGCATCCACTGGTAGAGTAGTTTCAAAAGAAACGGGTGAAAAATTAAGTAAGGCTTTATCGGGCAAATCTAAATCTACAGAACATATTGATAAAATAAAAGCGATTAAACGTAAATTATTGCCAGAAGATATACAATATATTAGAACAAATCCAGATAACCTTACAGGAATTCAACTAGCAGAAAAATACAATAGTAGCAGGGCTTCAATATCAAGGATTATAAATAATAAGAGATATGTTGATTAAGTGCCGGTTTGAAATGTTCGTTGGTCTAATTACTGATAAGTTTGACGAGGCTAGTGTACAATATGTAAAGCAATATTGTCCTATGATTATGTTTGTCTGATTATTTCTTATCAACTAGATGAACAAGGGGTCTGTCTACATCAATTACAACTGAATCGGGGTTTCTGACAAATGTATTAGTAGGTATAACTGTACTCGCCACGGCGGACAAGGTGGGAGATGGTGTAGGTATATTTATCTTTAGGGGGGTTGGTGAAGCTGGTGTTTTTGTTGCGAGAGGATTTGCTCCTAGACCTTTTAGTGCAACTTCTTGTACGACTTTGCGAATCTTACCGTCTAAATCGTCCAATACGAGCTGCTTGAGAACACCCTTCTTCTGAGCGAGTGTCATGGCAGCATCCTCTGCGATTCGCTTAAGTCGGGTGTTGTTATCGGAAAACACGCGAGTATGTTCAAGATCTCCAGTGATATCAGGCTTCTTAATATCTGTGAATTCCTTGAACTCATAGATAAAAGACTCTATGATGGATTCAGGGATGGAGGGAGACTGTTCAATGAGACGGTCTAATTCAATACGGAACATCTTCATGAAGGCGACAGATTCCATGCGTTCATCTGGATGTAGGGAGAGTTCAATAACAATGAGACGATTGAACTTGCCCCAGGAGATTGCTGCGCCGCGATGGGCCTCAGCGGAGGAGGCATAGGCGAGTCTATTGGCTATAGTTGAGATGATACCGGTGAGAATAGATAGACCACCGAGGCCGAGTTGAACATAGGTCTTAATGGAGGGATCATTGGAGATGGAATTCATGGCAAAATTGGCTGCACCCGTGACTGTACTGAGAATAATCACGGGGAAGGAGAGACTCTGATCACTGGTGTGGTACATGCGACCGGTTTTCTCGTGCATCCAACGATAGCAGGAGGCCTTGTCGGCCCACTCAGCGAAGAGATTCTCAAGTTCACGTGTCCATCCATTGTGGAATTTCTTGGGACCGCTTGCTGTGGTGGCCAAGGGATCATTTTGATCTGTAGGGCCGGTTACTCCTTGATCTGCTTGAGACATATCTACCTATCTAAACTAATTTCCTATCTAACTAAAGAAGGATGTTGGCTCTTGATATCGGAATTAAGCATCTGGCCTACTGTGTCGCCAAGCCTAGTACTGATATCTCGGGTCTCAAACTCAAGGTTGAACATTGGTCCCTGGTGAATCTGACGGATTTGAATGACACTGCGAAGCCAGCCTGCGAAACCTGTGGAAAGCCGGCGAAGGCTATGAGTCCTAGAGGCCTCGTCTGTGGACGGCACTTAGTCAAGGATAATCAGATCTTTGATGAGGCCACAGGCAAGCCAATTACGAAGGCTGCCACGAATAGTCAGATGGTGGCCTTTCTGAAGGCGAAGGGCTTGGATCACAAGGGGAATCGCACAGAGCTCTTTGAGAAGGTACGGAATATTGTAACCTTACCCCTTGTAAAAAAGAAGAGTGTGGCGTCCTTTGCTGATAATACCACACACCTTCATGACGCAATTCGGGGCTGGATAAGCCGGGATTGGGAAAAGCTCAGACATGTGAAGGATATCTATATTGAGCACCAGCCGGTCTTGAAGAATCCTGTTATGAAGACAGTACAGCTGCTTATTTTCGCATCACTGCGCGAGCGCTTTCTCGCGAATGGACTCAGTGTCGCAACTCATTTTGTCCACGCGGGAAAAAAGGTCAAGGGTGCGGAAGTGGGTGATGCGGGGTACAAGGATAGAAAGGCGGGTGGAGAGGCGAGAGCTCGTGATTATCTGAGCAAATTTCCAATTGTCTCAGATCAGCAGGATTGGTTGCGGTGGTGGCTAGGTCAGACTAAGAAGGACGACTTGGCTGACTGTCTGTGTATGTGTATTGATGCAGCTTTTTAGAAAAGTGGTCAAAATCTATTTTCTATTACGTCTGCTACGCTTGCGTGTCTTACCTCCTTTAGAAACAATATGTGCTTTGTAGGGCTTGAAATTCTGGCGCTTCAAAGGATATCTCGTCTGGGGGTTCTTAGTTAGAGACCGTATCTGAGGTGTATTCTTGTAGTAGGACCCGAAGCTGTAGTCGGTGGTATTCGCCTGTCTAGGGAAATTCACCATGGCATTGCCCTCCTTGATTTCATCAAACGATATCGCATTCTCAGAGCCGGCAGGTATATTTCTTGATTCAACGGGTCCAGTGGAATTAGGCTGGCCACTCAGAATACTCATAACCTCAGGATCAGGACCAACCTGGTTGGCGATGTCAAAGACACTGTCGCCATAATGGCCTGTTATACTTGTATCAGCGCCGCGATTCATGAGTTCACGTACCACTTCTACGTGGCCAGAGTGTACTGCCCATATGAGTGGTGTCCACCCCTCACCAGCTGCCTTGGCATTGATATCCGCCCCATGATCAAGGAGGTCCTTGACAATTTCAAGTGACCCGTTCTCAGACGCCATCATGAGAGCTGATTTACCCGCTTATTGACTAAATACATTAGGAGTAGCACCGTGGCTAGTTAGCAGTTTGACGACATCCAGATGTCCTCTAGTAACGGCGCCAAATAGAGTACTAGTTCCGTCATCGTCTATTACATTCACGTCGGCACCGCGGGCCAAAAGTTCACGTACTATATCTGAGTAGCCGTGGAAGCTCGCTATCATCAGGGCAGTCCATTCGCCATCCGGACGCTTGGCATTTATGTCAGTGCCTGATGCGAGCTCTTACTTTACGCGGTCTAGGTCATCATCAAGTACAGCTCTAAAAAGTTCTGCGGGACCACCGCCGCGAAATTTACGTGTTCTGGGCATGTCCCTCTAATAGGGGAGTTAAAGAATTATAATTATATTTAAGTAATGCCCAGCTTTGCAGTTTATAAAGATAAAATAATTACAACAGAAGATATATATAAATTTAATATAGATAAATCAAGTGAATTCACATGTTATAATTGTGATAAAGAAGTTCATTTCCGTCAGAAACGAAATATAGAGAATAATTTTACAGAGCATTTTTATCATCCAAATACAGTTAAAGATACACATATAGAATGTGAAGCATTGACTTTAGACAAAGTAAAAGATATTGATACATGGCATAACACATTTTCACATTTAATTGAAGATGAAAATAGAGAAATAGTACGAAGAAATAGTGATATAAAGCATATTGTTGATGCATATGACCCACTTAATAATTCAGGTATTGAATTTCAGAATTCACCTATATCAGTTGAGGCAGTAAAAAGTAGAGATGCGACTACAGAACTTGATTGGATTTTTAATGTAGAAAATCAATATATTAGATATGTAAAAATTGGAAATAAGATTATTTGTGAAATTCCTCATGAGAACTGGGAAAAGGTGGTAAAAGTAGTAAAGAATAATGTATTCTTATATACTGGTAAGAAAGAATGGATCTATTTAGAGGACCGTGAGAATTACAGAGTTGAGGTAGAAGGGAAAAAGGTGAATGTATGGATAGGTATACCATGTACGTTTGAGTATATTCTTGAAAATACATGCCTATGTAACATGTTAACTGAGAAAGGTGTCACACATTTTTCTTCTTTTGATAAGAACATAGAAATCACCAATGTAATGTATGCGAGGTGTAAGAAATCAATGTACTTGCTTGATGATATACATAGAAAATATGTGAATACTCATGTGTTTAATAAGGGTGATATTCTAGCAATAAAGTCTGTCGCAGGAAGTGGTAAGACAACCACATTATTAAATCTGGCTAAAATTCATAATAAGAAATGTATTCTATATGTTGCTTTTAATAAATCTCTTATTGAGGAGATAAAAGGCAAAATAAAAGAACATAAGATAACTAATTTATTTCCGTTTACATTTGATGCGCTTATTTATGACTGTTATTATACAATTAAGAATAAAAACCCTGAAATAAAGATATTATCTGCGCAGACTATACAGGATATTAATCCATGGTTAAAAGGTAAGCCTTGGAGAATAAGAAAGGATTGTGTAGATGAGTATAATAGATTCTGTAATGATTCGACAATCTTAAATATTGGTAATTTTACAGATAAAAAGCTTGTACATGGTTTATGGGATTTGACATTAAAGGGTGAATTACTAACATTTGAATCACTAAGAAAACTTTCATTAAAAGATAAATGGTTTAAGAATTATATTGATATTAAATATGATATGGTAATGATAGACGAGACACAAGATTTTGATATGTTGATGTTAAGAATGCTATTAGATGATACAACAATTCCTAAAATTTTTGTAGGAGATCCTAAACAGTCTATATATCAATGGCGCGGCTGTATAAATGGATTTAATTATATGCCAAAGGGATCATTAACAATAGAATTTTATTCTACATTTAGAGTTGGAGACCCTGCATGTGAAACTATTCGTAAGCAGTTTAATGATTGTTGGATGATATCAAAGAGTAAAAATACAACTAATATAATAAGTGATATAAGTACTATTGGAGATGAAAAATATACATATCTCTTTAGAACATGGAGAACACTACTAACCACCGCAAGTAATTTATCCAATATATGGATTAATAGTTATGATAGTAAAATTCAAGATATTAGAAGAAAACACGCTATTCTTTCTAAAAATAAATCAGCCTTTGAAGATGATCAATTTGAAGATGATCTTCCTAACTTTTTAAAATCAATTAGTGAAAATGAATTAGAACACATGATTGAACAAATTGAAGCAAATATGGTAGACAAGAAGAGTGCCGCATGTAAAATGTTTACTATTCATGGATATAAGGGTCTTGAAGATGATAATATTCGTATAGCAAGTGATGTAGAAACTGACGCAGCCAGTAGCATTCCTAATAATCGTGGAATTTCTCATGAAAAAAGAATAAAGATAATTGAAGAAGCCACTAATGTATCATATGTTGCCCTTACACGCGGTATGAAGTATATAATCATGGACAATATATCAATGATTGATAATGGGCCAGAATTAAATGATACAAGTGATTTAAGGAATTATATAACAGTAGAAGAAGTACTAGCACAAACAATTAGTGTAAAGGAAATAACTAACTATATACCTGGTATTCAGACAAGAATATCTGATTATTTTAGATAATTTTACATATGAAAAATTGACGAATAGAGTACTAGGTAACTTGGTATGGAAAAGACTAATATTTATGTCCTTAAACTTCAAGGAGGTAAATATTATGTTGGAAAAAGTCAAGATGTCATTGGTAGATACCAGCAACACATGAATGGCGAAGGATCTTCTTGGACTAAAAAGTATAAACCAATTTCACTCGTAGAATCAAAAGATGGAGTAAGCCCATTTGAGGAAGATAAGGTTGTAAAAGAATATATGGCAAAATATGGAATTGAAAGTGTTCGCGGTGGTTCTTATGTTACTGAGGAACTAAGTGACTTTCGTATTGACGCATTAAAAATGGAAATTTGGGGAGCAAAAGATCTATGTACTCAATGTGGGAGAAAGGGGCACTGGATAAAGGATTGTAATGCTAAAACCGATATTTCAGGAAATAAAATAGAGTATGAAGAAAATGAATGGGGATGTGAATATTGTGATAGAATATTTACAACTGAATTTGGATGCGAACTTCATGAGAAATCATGTAAGAAACAAAAATCTACTGTAAAAGGTGGTTCATGTTATAGATGTGGTCGTCCAGGCCATTATTCACCAGATTGTTTCGCAAGAACCCATACTAGGGGATATACCTTAGATTCAGATTATGAATCAGATGAATATTCAGATTAACTCTCTTGTATATCATATATATATCCACAATATTCTTCAAAGTATGAATAAGTCTTAGTTTCAAAGTAATTGGGAGTATTCAAGATTTTTTCAACCCATCTTTCAAGAATGGCAACTTCCTTAAAGGTATGATTATACCAGGGACCTTTAAGGTACATGGTATAATTTTCAAGCTTAGCAATTCTTTTCTGAACTCTGCGTTCTTCTCTAGTACACTCTGGACAAATATAATTTTTATCTTTTAATCTTTTAGTAAGATTACCGAGAGGTGAATCACACTTATCACAACAGATATTACATTTAAGATTCCATCTTTTTTGACATTCAGAACCAATTACAAGTTCCTCATTAGTAATAATATTGCTAATGGTATATAGATTCAATATATTCATACCACATATACATATTCCATTTCCGCCATGAAGTCTAATAACTTCCCATTCTGGAACTGGATCATCTTTATGAATAGAACGTTCTGTTAATACTCTCATAAATTGAATAGCATGATCTCTAGCAGATGGAATAGATGATGACATAATTGATATGATATGTAGAATGTATTCAATTTTTGGCTTTTAGATCCTTAATAAATCTTATAATGTCATTCTTATTTTCATACAAGTGGTACCCAGCGTAAATGGATGGAGTTAAAAAAATAAGGGGAATGTGTATGTAATTCTCCTTTTTAATGGCAAAAGACAGACCTGCTCCTAGGAGGATATTCCGGGTTGTCCCAAAGATATAGTGATGTATCATCGGAGTGCTCATCTACTCTTAATAGCCTTTTTGGTTCGCTTTTTTTAAAAAGCGATAAGAAACCCAGGCTTCGCACGACGTGTGTAAACCGTCAGATTCCGCTCCTGTTTTGACCCCTTGTAGTACTTGATGTAAGACGCAACCGGATCTCCAGCCACACGATACTCATCATCCATAGCAACCGCAAACTCCGCACGATCAGCCTTACGAATTCCAGGAGGCACATTCTCCTTCAACCAGAGGGCATGCGCCTTACAGCTGTGAACGCGCCCAGGCCAGCGGTACTCGTATTCCTCAGCGATAGCCAGAGCAAGTTCCACCGCCCACATGTAGTTACCTAGGCACTCGCGAATCCAGATCGTACAGGGGTGGTGAAGATGAACGGGGCGAAAGCCTGGCTCATCAGCGCACTTGCGCTTGGGCGCCGTTGCCATCTGTGGAGGAAGAGCCAAGAGTTTCTGGACCTTGGAAATCTTGACGGCGGATCGTTCCTTCAGGAGATCAGGATAGGTCGCAGTCCAGTGTGCGGTGTAGAGCATTTGACAGGCCTCAAGAATCATTTTGACAACATGTTTATCTCCGTGAGCTTGTGCTGCCTCTTTGGGATTCGCACTGAGAACAAAGAGATTCATCTTGGGTACTGATCTACTAGTGTGGCACCTACTTCAATTTTTCGCTTTTTTAGCAGGCGAAGCCACGTAGAGCTATGCTCTTAAAAAAGCGAACCAAAAGTAGTATGTCGTTTGAAGACCGTTGCTATGCTGTGTTTGGGACTGGCTTCAAACCACTAAAGATCCGTGGAAAGTCAAATAAGGATTCCCTCGTAGAATCTCTCAGAAAGAAAGGATTCAAACCCAAATTCACCCTACTAAATTGTGATTCTCCCACGGGTAAGAAGTGTAAGACAACGGCCACATTGTACTAAAAATTTGAACAATCCTAGCAGTCCAACAAAGGTATCAAAATGTCAAGTCTAAGAGCTCTCGCTACTGCCGCACTTCCTGTTATTGAGAAGATGATGGAGACTCGTTGGGCGCGTGGTGATCTTGACACAAAGAAGCAGTATATCAAGATCCAGAGAAAGGGTAATGACCTGATTGAGGTGCCAGTCGGCCGTTTCGTTAAGAGCTACCGCATGGGCTCGGGTGACGGGATGACGATCCACTGGGAATTTGAGAAGGATGGAGTCATCACACGAATTGATGACGAGATGTGGGGCAGTGTGAGTGGCAAGGAGTTGCTGGGATTCAAAGTTCTAGAAATTGACCGAGTCTGAGAAGTTCATTATCTACAATGTCAAGATTGATACGGTCCCGGATTCATTCAATATAGATCCCGTGAGAAAGTTATCAACTCCACAGTACTTAGGTCTCTCCTGATAGGCTCTCGTAAAACATAATTTTTTACTCAGGTCTTAATAATGAGAAAAACATATACTTTACTTATTATAAATTTCATAGCTGTAATTCTTGTAATTTATTATATGTTTCGGTCTGAAACCTTTGCGATTCTTCCTACGAATGCGATTGACTTGGCAGATTTGAATCAACCCATTGATATGTATAGTAATACAAAAGTCTATTCAGTTGGAGATATTATACAAATGAATGGAGCAATCTATAAAATGGTTCAAGGCATAGGAGCAGCAGGTTATTCTCCTGAAAGGGCGGGTGATCAATCATGGAGTAAGATTAAAAGCTATGATAATTCGGTAGTCTATTCACCAGGAGCTATAGTCAGTCTTAATGGAAAGATTTATAAGATGGTTCAAGGCATAGGGGCCTCTGGATATTCTCCTGAAAGGGTGGGTGATCAATCATGGCAACAAGTCGCGACAAGTAGTAAATTAGGTAACACATTCAAATACAGACAGGCGTGGTATGAATAATACCCATTATAATAAGAATGAAAACTCTCATGAATTTTCTCATTCATCCGACCAAATTTTCAGTTCTAACAAGATATCCGAGACCTCCCCAGGTGGCCCTTGTTCAGACAGATGGATCATTCAGTCGTGGCGGCCTATCTAGAACCGCAGTTCATCTATGTACTACAAAGGGTGAAAACTACACACTCTGTACTTCATATTATAATCATGTGAATCATATTGAATCGGAGTGGAATTCTGTTCTAGATGGAATCCAGTTTTCAAAGAAAAAGGGTCAATCTGCCATTGAATTGGAAAATGATAATCAGAGTATAATGAATATGTTGGTAAGACGCGCAAATAAAAAGTCTCTATATTTGGATTATTATTATGCCATTCACAAGGAAGTCAGAGATTTAGAGTACATGGGACTCCGATGGATTCCTAGAGAATTTAATAAGGCGGATAAGATCTTTAGACTTAGTGATAAAGAATATCCGCGGGAATCTTGATAGGTACGACCGTAATCTGAGGCTTCTCGGCATATATATAAGGAACAGACGCAATCTTTCCAATTACATGATCTTGAATCACTTGTTGAATCTGAAGCTCTGAAGGA
>Ga0164297_10005336_pt1 | contig 11076 bp, 4 predicted proteins | sample GEODES058metaG_FD_113539 | JGI IMG/M metagenome (GOLD analysis project Ga0164297, IMG submission 113539) | Dystrophic lake water microbial communities from Trout Bog Lake, Wisconsin, USA - GEODES058 metaG | ecosystem: Environmental > Aquatic > Freshwater > Lake | place: USA: Trout Bog Lake...
GCCTTGCCGCCCTCGCCACCGCGGCCGCTGCACATGCGACTGTCAAGGACGCTGCTGTGGCTGCAGGTGGATGCGAGCTCGCCACGGGCTGCATGAATGCGCACAAGACACATCCACTGGTAGCTGAGCATGCATGCAGCGCGCTGGGTGTGCTCGCCTCCAACGAGGATTACGCCGCCGACGAGGTCATTTTCGCAGCTATCCGGTCCGTGGTGGACGCCATGAAGGCGTTCCCCACCCACTGGCGCATCGCAACCGCAGGATGCGCTGCTCTGCGCTCGCTGTGCGTAGACGACCCGTGCAAAGAAGCTGCTGTCCAGGCTGGTGCGCCGGAGCAGGTCCTGGGCACGCTTCGCAGTCACGGATCCAAAGCCCCAGCATGCGGCGCCGCATGCGGTGCTGCACTTGCGCTCTCACTCCTGCCTGCGGCTGCGCGCCGCCTGGCATCTCTGGGTGCGATTCCGGGCATCGTCGCGGCTATGCGCATCCACGGCGTCGCTGACGCGCTGGTGGCGGAGCGTGGCTGCAGTGCGCTCACTGCACTCGCCATGTACCCAGACATGCGGGCGCGCGTCCTGGGCGCCGGAGCTGCCCTGGTTGCCTGCCAGACTCTTACTAGTCATAGGTCCCAAGCGCGTGTGGTTGATTCCGCGCTCCGATGCCTCCTCGCCTTAGCTGCGGACACGCCTAGCCTCACGCGCCTAGCAGACGCAAACGCGCCTGAAGCTGTCGCAGCTGCGCTGAGCTGGCACGCCAACAGCAACGCTGCGGTGTGCGACCACGGCGCCGCCCTCATGGCCGCCATGGCAGCCGACGATTCATGCCGCTCCAAATGCGGACCCGTCGGCGCAGTGGCTGCTCTGCACGCGGTCCTGCGCTCCAACACATCGTCTGCATTTGCCACCGTCGCGGAGCGAGCAGCCACAGCGTTGGCGCTGCTCGCCTCTGGCGGCGATGATTTGGCGATGCAGATCGGCGCCAATGGAGGTGCGCGCCTGCTGGTGGACACCATGCGCATGTATAGCGATGTGGCAGCCGTCCAAACGGGGTGCCTTGCTGCTCTACTGCACTGCACCATGGGCGCGGGGTTGCCGCCCATGTCTTCAGACACAGGGCCGCTGGCGAGTGTGTCGCAACTGGATGCGGTGCGCCTTGCATTGCAGTCATATATGTCCGCACAAGCAGCGCGGGCGGCAGCTGGAGGGAGCGACCCAACTCCGGATGGTATACCATGGACGGAGGCAACTGTGGAGGCGGTTGTTGCGGCCGCTGCTCGCGCGCTACGCGTGCGGTTGTACAGCACCAATGCTGGCAGCTTGATTGCGGCTTCAGGAGATGAAGAAGATAACGCAATCACACAAGCTGCTCGAGCGCTGGTATTGGCAACGGTGCAAGCTGGTGACGTTCCTGATGAAGGCATCACTGGCGCAGGTGGCCCCGGTGATGCAAGTCCCTTGCATAGCAGCACGCGGCCTGCATCTGCAGCGTCGACAGTCCGCAGCGGGCGTAGCGCTGCCAGCGGCGCCTTCTTGGCTGGCACCAGGGCGAGCAGCGCGTCGAATAGCCGCACTAGCAGCCGGGCCGGGACGCCAGTGCCGTCGTCACCTGCGACTCCCGAGCCGGCGGATGCAGGCGCTGCGGGCTCTGGAGGTCGCAAGAGTGCAGCTGGGGATGGCATCGACAACGAAGAGGACGAGCAGCCTGTTCAGCGCAGTTCCGAAGGCCTCGTCGTGGACAATTACGGCGTGGATGAGTACGGGAACAGTCGCAATGCGAGCCGTGTGAGCATGAGCAGTGCGCTGACTGTGGTCAGCGACAATGTGTCGCACGACTGGAGTCGGGGTGGTAGCCCGGCTCCGGTGCCTGAGCCGATGCCCATGACCCAGTCATCTCAGGGTGGAGCCATGAGCTTGTCTGTTCTGCTGGCGCGTAATGCGGCTGCGGACAAGGAAGTGCTGGACATTGCAGCAGCTGCAATGGCGGAAGTGGTTGCTGCACTGAAAGGCACTTCCGGCGGCTCTCCCGGCCCTGAAGGCAGTCCCGATGCGGGCACGGCGTCACCATCATCGCCCTCTGTGGCGCGTGCGGTGCAGGAGGGTGCGGCGCGCGTGGTGGCGGCCATGAAAAAGCACGCCACGACTGTCAACTCCAACATTGCGCAATTCACCACGGACGGAGTTGCGGACATCATGAACGCCGCATCCAGCGCATTCGGAGGCGGACATGTTATGCCGCTGCCAGGTACCGAAGCAGCTGCCCTGCTTGGAGGCATCTCTGAGCTCAAGGCCCTGGGTCCCGCTCCATCGTCCGCAGTCCGCACTGCCACGGGAGGCGTCATGCCGCCATCCCCACGCGACGCCGCTGCTGCAGCAATGACGCAGATTGTGGACGCGCTGCTGACACGAACCAGCCTGTCATCGTTGGCGGAGCGGGGAACTCGCGCCGTTGCGAATTACATCGCCCTGGACGCGAATCGCGAGGACGCTCTCGCGGCAGGCATGGTATCATGCCTGGTCACTGCGTTGCTGAAGCATGCTGCCGATGGAAACGTCGGCCCGCTCGCAGCCTGGGCGTTGGTCACCCTTGCAGACAGTGGAGGCGACAACGCAACTCGCGCTGTTCAGTCTGGCGCCTGCATGGCAGCCTTGGGCGTGCTGCGCGCACATCCGCGCAATGACCGCGTGGCGGAGCAAGCGCTGCGGTGCGCGTGCGCTCTTGCAGGCATCCCAGCTGGTCTGCTGGAGATTGAGTCCGCCTCAGGACACCGCGATGCGCTCCGCGCGCTCCATTTCCTGGGTGCAAGCTCGCCAGGCTGCGCTGCTGCAGCAGCAAACATGCTTGCGCTGACTTGGCCCCAAGATGAGTCCGAGTCCCTCACAGCTGCAGCTGCCATGGTGCTCTCCCACGTCCTTGGCGTCCACGCTGAAGACAGCGCAGTCACGGCAGAGGGTCTGGCCGCACTTACGCGCGTGGCCAGTTACAACCCCAAGGCGGCAGCGCTTGGAGGAGCGTTCGGGTGTGCCGCTGACGCATGCTCCCGTCACTCCCGCGATCCCAAGGTTGTCATGCACGGCGCGGCGCTGCTTGCCGCGGTGACTCCCCACCTGGATGACCCAGATGCGACATCGATGCAGCTGGAGCGAGCGATGGCGGCCATCATCAGAGGCTTGAAGGACCACGGCCAGAGAGATGCTTCTGCTGCCACATCTTGTCTATCCGCCATCGCGCACCTTGCTAAGCTCAGTCCCGCCGTTGCACAGCACGCATGCTCACTCGGTATCGCGGAATGTGCGATGGGCACACGCACCGCGCACGGGGCGGATGCAGGCGTCACAGCGGCGACCTGTGCTGTGTTCGCTGCGCTCACGCATGCCGGCGAGGACGCATGCATTGCTCGCGTCACCTCATGTGGCGGCGTCGAGATGGTGTGCGATGCCCTGCGCAGCTGTCCTGACAGCCAGGAGGTGGCCGCCTCAGCCTGCGCCACGCTTGAGTCCCTCACCCGGACCTTCGAGCCCAACAAGCGACGCGCGGTGGCTGCTGGCGGTGTGGAGCTCGTCGTCGCAGCGACAGTCATGCATGCCAGCCACGCGGATGCTGCGGCCGCGGCGTCCGCTGCGCTCCGCAGCCTTGCATGGCACCCTCAGTCTCGAGTGGCTGCGGCATCTGCTGGTGCCGTCGAAGCTGTGGTGGCCGTCCTACTCGTCCACGAAATGGTACCCTCGGTGGTGGACTCCGCGGCTGGCGCATTGAAAGAGCTGGCCGTCAACAATGCCAATAAAGGGCGAGCCACCTCCTCCGGTGCCATCGAGGCGCTCGTCCACGCTTTGCGCGCTCACGGCGGTGGCCAGCCCACCATGGTGGCTTCATGTGCCGGCGCGCTGGCACTGCTGTCTGTGGATGATAGCGCAGCGCGACGAGCGAGCGAGGAGGCTGCAGTGAACGCCCTTGTTGCATGCTTGAAAGCGCACGAGGGCGTTGCGGCCACCGCAGCGCCGTGTATGTGGGCTCTCGCTACTCTGTGCGATGCTGGTGACACACAGATCTGCCACAAGGCGCTGCGCTTGAACGCCCTCGGGTTGGCCACCATGTGCTTGGCAAAGCACGGGCATGACAACGCGGAGGTCGGACGCCATGCAGCGCGCCTCATGTCTGCGCTCGCGCGCTGTCCGTTTGTGGATGATGCCAAGACGACGGGCAGCAGCACATGCGCCGCGACTGTAAAGGCGGTACTTGATCAACTCAAAATCGGCCTGGGCGGGCAAGGAGTCGCGATCAGCGCAGCAACAGCCGGTGTCGCCCGCAGCTCCATGGCGGCGCTCACCGCCCTGTGCGCGTGGCCGAACATGCGTGCTGAATTCCAGGAGGCTGGTGGCGCGCAGGTGCTGGTGGACGCACTAGGCATGGCCATCAGCTACATGGCTACCACTGCCTCGAGCGCTGACGGCACTGCGGCTGCAGCCATGACTGGTCTCGCTCAAGACGCGTGCGCGGCACTGCAAGCTCTAGCGCTGGGTCCTGATGGCGGCGCAGTCCCTCCTCCACCTGGGGCCGTGCAACAGCTCGTCATCGCGCTGTCTCTCAGCACCAGTGCCGACGTCGCAGCGTCAGCAGCCAGCGCGTTGCATGCACTGGGCTTGCACCCAGCAGCGCGTGCAGAGTGCGTGGACAGCAACGTGTGCGACACCCTCCTGGCTGCCGTGCGCAGACAGAGTGTGCAGCCTGGTGTCCAATCGCCTGGTGGCGATGCTGCCGATCTGGTGGTCGCACGCTGCTTCGGTGCCTTGGCGGCGCTCTGCGACCTTGATGGCACTCTGAGAGAGGCTGCCATGATGGCTGGCGGTGTTCACATCGTCGTCGCCGCCATCATGGCCGCTTCCACGGACGATGAAGACCAACAACGTCGCAGTCCAACACGGCCGGACACGCCGCTGCTGTCACCTCGCGCAGCGGGTGCGAAGCAGCTGCGTCAAGATGCCATGCATGCGCGCACAGAGAATTGCCTTCGTTTCCTGCACAGCATCTGCGCCAACGAAGACGCGTGCGAGCAAGCCTTGGTTGCAGGCGCACTGCCCGCGTGCTGCGCATGCATGCGCGTGCATGCGCAGAACCTGCAAGTGATCACCTGGACGAATCGCTGCATCGTGCGCTTGTGCAAAAGCCCAGCATTGTCGGGTGCTGGTGACGCGCCATCCGCCGTGGTGCAAACCATGCAGATGCACAACACCAAGGGAGCCATCATCGTGGAAGGAGCCGCCGCATTGGCGGCCCTTGCAGCGGTGGACGAGCGTGCGGAGTTGGTAGCTGTTGCTGGTGGTGTGGAGGCGCTCGTGTCGGCTGTGTGGGGTCACATGAATGACGACGATGTCATCGCAGCCGTGTGCCTCGGCTTGGGCGCGCTCTGCCGCAGCGCCGCGAGTCGGCGACGTGCAGCAGATGCCGGTGCAGCCGAGGCCCTGGTGTCGTGCGTCTCCTCGCCTTCTGTGTCGCCTTCATCAGCCGCAAACGCGATCACCGCGCTGCTCGCACTCGCTGCCGGCGGAGCTGCCATGCCAGCCGTGGCTGCCCGGTTGCGTGCCACAGGCGTGCTGGCCTCATGCATGGCAGTCCTCACTGCAAATCCGCTGCCTCCAGTGCAGTCCTGCGCAGCTGCTCTCGGCGCTGTTGCACGCCTACTGGCTATGCCTGGCGGTGGAGACGCGGAAATCGTGGCCGCGGTGCAGGGAGCTGAGGCGGCCTGCAGTGTCCTTGCTGTGTATAGCAGTAGCGTTGAAGCAGCTGCCGCTGGATGCGAGCTTCTAAGCATCTGCGCCGGTGCTGCACCCAATGTCACCCAGGCTGTGCAAACAGCCGTGTGTGCGGGATTCATGCACAGTGAAGACGCACACGTGCAGGCCGCTGCTCTGACAGCCTTGGCTGCACTCAATGGCACCAGGGATGCAGGCACGGCCGTCATTCTGCGCCGACACGGCGTGCTCTCTCTAGCAGCGTCCGCCGCAGACGCGTTCCCGTACGACGGAGCTGTGCGCGGAGCAGCTGACGCCGCCATGCGCTCTGCGGGCGAGCCCCAAGCTTCCGACGGGCACGTCTGGGACCGCCAGGATGCGTTGGATGCTGCGGCAAGCGCGCGAGTGAAGGCGCTCACAGCGCAAGAGGCGGCTCTGGCCGCGCTGGCAGAGGTGGCGGCTGCGAGTGATGCGCGGGCGTTTGCTCAGCGGTACGAGGAGTCTGGGGATCGCTCCACGTGGGGAGCGAAGATCGGTAGGTGAACAAAAGGGCAGAATGCAGCTTTGGCAGACTCGAGCGTGCCCACAATTGAGGAGTGTCCTATATGGTTTGTGCAAACAATGTCTCCTTCTATATGCTAGCGAACGCGAAGACGGCAAGGATGTATCGCACGCCATGCGTTATCGGTTCACCGCCGTGGTGCTGGTCCCCTCGGAATGCAAGCACGTGCCCGCACTCCGGGCAGACGACCCTTCGGTCGGGGGCAAGCGCAGCGGTCTCGAAGTAGGTTCCGCCGCCAGTGTAGTCAATGCCGCCGCCCGTATTCAGCGCGATTGTCAAACTGACCTGGCTCTCGTCAACATGGACAGGCAGGAAACGCTGCTGTGTGCCTTCGCCGCGAGCATCATAGCGTACCAGGAACGCGTCGTGAATGCGCAGTGCGCTCGAGAAGGGAACGATGTGTGGGAACGCGGCTGCAACGAACGCCGCTATCTTCCTCTCCAGAGCAGCGTTGAAAAGCGCAAGGAGATGAGGCACTGAATGGACCGGTACATCGGTGGTCGGCACAGCGTAGTGCCGCTGCGTCGTCCATCCACCGCCTGCCAATGCGCCAGCCTCCGCAGCTTCAATCGCGGCGGCGCAGTCCGCGGCGCTCAACAGTGGCTCGCTGCTCAAGGCTGCGATGCCAGGAATGATGTAGTCCACGGCGGCTGCCAGACCCGGGTGCTCATCATTGACAGCAACAGGACTATTTGCAAGACGTGGCGCATGCGGAGCTGGCCAATAAGCAGCGTCTTTTGCAGCCTGTGCACGCAAAGCAGGATGCTGCGGCCATGTGCGAGAAGCAATCGCCCACGTGCGATGCGCGCCTGTCCAGTCACCTTGAGCTAAGAGGCACACGCCCAGGGCATGATGCGCGTCGGGGTCATCATCACTGCCGTGCGACTTGATAAGCGCACTCAAAAGCTGCGCAGCATGGCTGTAATTACCCTCCTCCTGCGCCTGCTTTGCAAGCGCATGCAGCGCATCGCCTGGCAGCCGCGCTATTGCAACATCTTGTTCACCGGGCAGCTTCTCGAGGATGCATTTGGGACAGTCGCAGAGCAACTCATGGCCTGCGGCCTGCAGCGCAGCTTGCCTTTCCCTTGCCGGCGCAGATGTGGCAACATAAGCGATGCGCAACTCCTCGTCTGCGGCAATGTCTCTCAGCGCGATTGCAGTCAGACGCAAGCCGCTGCCTTGAGCCTCCCACGTCGCTTCCACCTGTACGTTGGGAATGCAGCTGTGGCGCAGACACGCGCATGTGGGCCCCACTGCTAGGCCGGAGATGCCATCAAACAGAGTCGGTGCTAGATCAGCAAGTCTCGTCGCGATGCGTTCAGGAACGTCACTCCAATCAATGTCGTCACTCAGCGCATTTGCTTCGTGGCGCCCGCACTCGGGCTTAAGTGGCGCTTGGCCGTGGGATGAAGTGGGGACAGGGTCATCCGCGGGTGTTGACCACAAACTGGACACCTTGAACTCCGCTGGCGGCATTGCGACTGAAGCACGCTTCGACGGCTGTTTCACAGCGTCCACAACTGGGCGCAGGGATTGCAGTGCCAGCACGAGTTCCTGTCGTGACAGATGCGGCAAGCGCTCGCACAGCCTTGCAAGCGGCGATGGCGCAGTCACTGGCTGGACGCACAAATGCAGCGCCCCGAGCAGTGTGGCGTAGATGGCGGCATTCAGGAGCGCTCCAAGTGCAGAAGAGCCCCTCAGCTGTTGATGCGTGTGCATCAACCCGGTTTCCAGCAGAGTGTAAGATTCAAGCACCTGGTCCTTCAATGCTGACCGTAATCGCTTCCGCGATGACACATCGTCCGGGTGCGTCGCAGACGACACCACCACCCACAGGGGTTGGTCTCCACCTCGCTCTACCAACCTCGCTAGACGCGCCGCTTGCACAGCCACTTCTGCGTCCACATCGTCAGCAGCAGCTGCTGCTGCCAGTGACGAGCAGAGCAGTCTCCCTGCGAGGCAATAGAGGTCGTTACAAGAAGCAGCGTGTATGCCCCACTCACGCAGTGGATGCGCTTCAGACTCGCCAGCTTCTTGTGCTCGTGCAGGACACAGGAGTCCGTGCCAGCCGCCACATGCAGTGTCTCTGCAGTGTGTGCAACAGAAGCGAGCTCCACACCGCCAGGTGCACTCCTCTGGTTGACTCGTCTCAGCAGCGAGTCGTGCAAAAGACTCCACACGTGTCACAGAACCACGTGTTTGAGCTTGGACGTGCAGTGCGAGGTCACCGAGCGGTCTCAAGCACTCCGTGCACGCAGGAACAGCTCCTGCGCTACCCACAACTTGACAGCACGCGGACGGGGACTCCCAAAACGCGGTGCCACGTTGCGCGAGTGGACTGCTTGAATTGAAGACACAAAAGCGCTGCGCGGCATTGCTACCCTCTAGTTGGCGAACTTCCACGCGAGACACGTCCGCGACGGACATATATAGTTCCGGCGACGGGCAAATAAAAGTGCGAAGACCTCGTGTGTAGCGCATAATATGGTCACCAGATTTGTCTACGAGTAGATGCTCTGCACTATGCGCTCGACGGTGGCCCTGCAAATTGGACAGGGCCCGCCTTGCAGTTGCGTGGCGCAGGCTGAGCACGCGCACACATGCATGCTCGTCCCATGAAGCAGGCCCGCCGTCCGGCGCTCCGCTAGGCAGATGACGCACAGGTGGTCATCGTCGTCATCGCTCTCGCCGTCAGTCGCTGCTGCAGTACGCGGAGGCGGATCCGTGCTCTGCTGCCCAACGCCATGGGTCGCAGGCCGGCTGCTTGTGTCATCAACCGCGCCCCAGGATGCCCCCGATGGCATCGGCGGCGCTGATGGTGCCGTCTGGCTCACGCGTGCGGCGACTGATTGATTCGGTCTCATGTCGGTCACCTGTGACCTCTGCTGCAGAGACCGTCTGATGGCCTCTTCTAAATCCGCCGCTTCTTGGGCTTCAGGGGAAAGCACCGGCTGGTTCGACGATGTTGGCCCGGGCTGTGACACTCGGCGAGGGGGCAATGGTGGTGCAGCCTGCACGTGCTGCTGTCCCGGAGGCGGCATCGTGCTCGGCGGCGACGGGAACGCATGCACCGGTGGAGCATGCGTTGCAGCAGCAGGTGGCGGCGGATACACTCTCTGTCCGTTGACCACAACGGTGGCCACCGGAGGAGGACTCACACTTGCCACTGGCTGTGCATGCACGGACGGCATGCGCTGCATGGATGGCACTCGTGGCGGAGTGCGGTTTAAGCACGCATCAACTAAAATCGCGGGCGTGCGTGCACCATCGCCGCCATCAAGAAAGGTGAGGTCGCGCACATGCTGTGGCACCCCTGGTGCTGTTCCAGGAGCGACGACTGTGATGCGCGCAGAGCGGCGGTCTTGTGACATGCATGCGTTGTGGATGTCCCACACGCTGATGGGGCTTGCGTCGCTGGTGTTCCGGAACAGGCGCAGTTGGTTCTTACTCAATATCCCCACAGGCGTGACTCGGAAACGAGGCACGACCACCACCCAGCGCATGACGGGTCTGCGTCCACCACCCAGCAGCGCGACGATGGTGCTCGGCTCCCGGTGAAGACGCAGCCAGCCCGCGAAAAGGCCCAGGGACTCAATCTTACGGACAAACGCTGGATTGTTGGACGCCGTCGCAACGTCCAACGGCGTCGCCTCTCCGTGCACCACGAACGGAGACGCGCCGTACTGCAGCAGCAAGCTCACAAGCTGCTCGTTCTGAGCAGCTACAGCACAGTGCAAGGGTGTGCCCACGCCGTCGGGGTGTCTGCTGGCGCAGTGTACATCCGCGCCGAGCTGCAGCAGAGTCGCGACTGCCGCGAGCGCGTTCACCTGACACGCGTTGTGAAGCGCGGTGCGTCCCTATGTGACGAGAGGGGGGCGCGAGTGAGCGCAAAAAGAGAGCCCAACCAGTGCCCAGGGGCGTTTCCTTGTGTTGTCACACAGACACGCGCACGCCTTTGCGTCTCTCCACTCCAAGTCTGCCCCTTGAGCATATAAAGCGCGGATGGCGTGCACGTCGTTCCGCTTGGCGGCGCCATAGACTTCACGCCCGCGAGCTGCTTCTGGTGTCCCTTCATGCGAGTGTGCAGCGCCCATGGCACGCGCAACACCTCCGTGGCACACAGTGCGTGTGTGGGGTGGGTCTCACACGCTTCCAGGCCTCGGGTTTTGTGCGTCCAACGTGCTCTACTGAGACATCAAAACTGTCCTTCGTCAAGATGACGTGTCTGCGCTGGCAGAATATTTGCCGCCCTCCGCCAGCTCCTTGGTAAAGCTGTATTGACCGCAGAAAAATGCGCGTCTGGGCAGTCGGTCTCCTGGGAGGGGAGGATCATCCTCCCCTCCATCATGGAGTGATGCTTTTCTCGTCGAAGGCGGCAGCGAAGGAGTGCAAGCGCAAGGAGGAGGCGCGTGCGAGCATTTGCTGACTCATGCGCCGTCTCAACATCACAGCGGTCGCCCGCTCGCTCAGGGTGTGTTCTTGATGTTTCCCGGCATGCCGGAAAATGACAAAGATCTGACAGTCTTTAACGTCGATGGCGAACGTGGCGAGGTGTGGACCGTGACATCGTGGGATCGAGGATGCGTAATCGGTTGGTTGGGAGTGTTCGATTCGGAGGAGGACGCCAATGTGAAGGCTACTGAGATGAACACCCGCGGCTACTCCAACATCGCGACAAAGGAGCAGGCGCATGCCACCTACAAGCAAGAGGAGGCCGAGGCGTCTTAGCGACTCTTTCATCACGCACGCTCATCAAAGCAAAATGGGAGCTGGACGAAATTCGATTCA
>Ga0164297_10005339_pt1 | contig 11068 bp, 11 predicted proteins | sample GEODES058metaG_FD_113539 | JGI IMG/M metagenome (GOLD analysis project Ga0164297, IMG submission 113539) | Dystrophic lake water microbial communities from Trout Bog Lake, Wisconsin, USA - GEODES058 metaG | ecosystem: Environmental > Aquatic > Freshwater > Lake | place: USA: Trout Bog Lake...
ATCGTAATTCAAGAAAAGATATTTTTAAAGTTCATTCCAAAAATAAAAAATTAAGTCCAAATATAAACTTTGAATTTATAGCTGAATTGACGAATGGATTTTCAGGTGCACAAATCAAGAATTTATTAAACGAAGCGGCAATATATGCAGTAAGACGAGGTGATGTCATGATTTCTGAAAATGATTTATTAAATGCATTAGATAAATTGATTGTTGGATTAGTCAAAAAAAATGATACTCGAAGTGTTGAATCCAAAAGAAGAATTGCGATTCATGAAACGGGCCATGCCTTATTAACATTAGTATTTAAAGAATATTATGAATTAAAAAAAGTAACCATTCAAAGCACTTATAATGGTGCTGGCGGATATACAATATTCAATGAATATCAAAATATAACAGAAAGTGGATTATATACAAAAGATGTATTAAAAAAAAGATTGATTATTGGTATGGGTGGAAAAGCAGCAGAAAGTATATTTTATGGTGATGATCATGTTTCGGTTGGTGCAACACAAGATTTAAAACAAACAAATTCATTAGCACAACGAATGATTGGTAATTATGGTATGGGAAAAGATTTAGAAGTATTCTATAATGAAAATACAGATAATGATAGAAATCCATTTTTAGGAAGAAGTTTTGGTTCTGGTGACAAATATTCAGACAAATTAAAACAAACTTATGATAAAGAATCACTAGAATTAGTAATTGAAGCCTATAATGAAGCAAAACGATTATTATTGGAAAATCGTGAGAAAATGGATATTATGATTGATATATTAATGAAAAAAAACACAATTCAAGGAAACGAAATCAACGAATTTCTTTTATGAAGTGGTTAATGTGATTGGTTTTACATATTGCATAAACCAAGTTCCTATAATTATCCACATATTACCAATGGAATTACCACCAGTATAAATGACCCATCGTAATGCTTGACAGTGTGGTGTAGTTGTCATAAACGGAGACATAATAAATCCCAATACCGTAGGAGGAAGACAAAAGTATGTATATAAATGAGAAGATATATAATGTATAAGAATCCAAATAAAATAAATCCAAAATATTTTTACTGCAAAATCAATATAACTTTTAACATATGTTTCATATAAATTCATTATATAATTATTCTAATAGTTTTTAATAATAGGATGATGTGTCGTCATCCTATTATTTTTATTTTTCAATTTTTTATTCCCTTCTATTTATTCACTTCCAAAAAAAGCGCCTTTTCCAATATTAAAATCACTTAAACGAGTAATTGTTTCTTTGTTTTTCTTCATTATTTCTTTAATTAAATCACGAATGGAAATCATACCGATGAATTGATCATTTGTATCGTCCACAATAATTAAATGTTTTATATTTTTAAACATCATTTTTTGCATACATGATTCGATTGTGTCATCTTTTTTTGCAACAATAATGTTTTGTCCGGAAGTGCATATATCTTTGACTTTTAAATGAACATCATTTTTATTATCAAATGCTATTTTTTTAATATAGTCTCTTTCGGAACAAACGCCGACTAATTTGTTATTTTTATCAGTTACTGCTAAGCAACCTATATTAAATACTGTAAAACGAGTAATTGCTTCTTTTATAGAAGAGTCTTCATTGATTTTAAAATCGACTTTACTATAACAACTACCATCAAATACATCGATGGCAGAAGGTGATCTAAATAATTTGTTTGTTCTTGAAATTGATCTAGTTTGTTTATATAAATTACGAGATAATAAATTCATATTCGAATTATATATTCTTATAGGTTCGTATTTTTATATTCTTTTTTTATAGATATATTATATTCTATGAAATATTATCGATTTGTAAAAAGAAATATTCCATTCATCAATTTATTTGTCTCATCCACTGCACTGTTGTTTCAGATAACGGTGTTAAATCCATGGCATAAAAAAATAAGTGATGAAATAAACAAAATGGATAAAAGAATCTTAGACAACAACATCATCTTAGAGAAAAAAAAATAATTTAGAATTTCGCCATTCTGTTAGTTTATTGCTTTTGATAATTGAAATTGTATATCCCATTGTTCTAATAATTCGATTGGTATTTCTGGAAGCAATGGATGGGATTCCCAAAAATAACGGCAAAAACTCCATTGAAAATCATATGTTTCAGGATAATATTCATGATAATGATTTATTAAAAAATGATGAATTTTAGTAGGCAATAACTTCAATTGTGATGGCGGTAAAACATAAGATAATTGCAATTCTGGTGAAAATGGTTTTGTTTTCAATGATTCTATAAAATCTGTTTCAAAATGTGGTATGTATTTTACTAAATCTGAAAATAATGGCGGATAATGGTAATTATATTTCCATTTCCAATGGGGACAGGATGAAGTATAATATTTATAAACCCATTCTAATCCCTCTATGTAATTTAAACAAAGTGTTTTTATATTGATATTATTTTCATGAAAAAGTGTATTGTAATACCTTTTTTGCCAACCTTTTTCACTTGGACAAATATATTTTTCTTCCGCATTGTAAATAATTGGTGTATTTAATAAAATTTCTTCTTTTTCTTCTTCTGTTGTTTCATTCCATGTCCGTTTACTGAATTTTTCACGAACAAAATATTCGTTCATTAAAAATTCATGCTCCCTTTTTGCAATTTCATTCATAAAAATGCCCACATTTTTCCATTGAATTTTAAAATTTGTTTTAGAAATAAAATATTTTTCTTCTTTATTCCCTATAGTTAAACGATAAATATCCATTAATGCTTGTATTCCATGTGTTCGAATATTCATCGCTGGAAAATGTGGTAAAAAATCGTTTCCTAATAAAAAGCATAAAAATACATAATCATAGGTTCGATGTTTGTCTTGATATCCCATTTCTTTCACAATGGAAGTTGATAAATTATCAATATCTAAAAAATAAATATCATTTTTACTATCTTGAATATTCACCGGGATTGAACTTTTAATAAATTCAGGCGCTTCACGAAACACAAATATATTTTTACAATATCTTAATTGAAATATAGACAACATGATTAAATCCGCATCTAATCCATATAAAGCAATTGTTTCATTCCTATTATTTCCAGTTCGTATATAATCCATTATTTTATGTTCACCTTCACCCACCATGGTAGATGGAGAGACGATCATTTTTTGAACATTGTATTTTGTTTCATTATTTATAAATTCAATTTCAATTCGTTTTGACAATGTTTCCATAAATTTTGTTCCAGGTGTAATGGCAGAAGTGTTCCATTTTGTATTGGATTCACCTTTATTCTGATGTAATTTTGTCATGTATTCGGATTTATAACGACGAGTTCTTTGTTGTTCCATTTTTGCAAAAGGAGCTACTCCGTCAAATGCTATAAAAACGGTATTTGTAGGGCAAATATATTCTATATATTTTTTAATATTTTTTATTACAGAATCAATAATATCATTCTCTATTTCATATTGTGTTTTTTCTTCTTTATATTCCATTTTATTCACTGCATCATATATAATAGAATTACAATCCATATATAAATTATTGAATGAATGTTCATTTTTGTAAAAAAATTGCAAGTTTCGTATAATATTTGAATAATTTTTAATAATATACGAAAAATAACTAGGTATTCCCATTTTTAATTACTACTATAATAGTAGTAATGTATTTATATTATTTATATTTATATATTTCGTAATTATTATTCTTATTTTTGTATTTACAAATAAAATTTTTTCTCCTACAAGTATTTTTAGAGTATTTTATTAAATATATTGATAATTTATAATGAATTCTAGTAAAAAATCAGTAGTAGATATTAATAAAAACTCTATAAAATTAAAATCCATTATAGAAGAAAAAGAAATTCAAGATTTGCGTAAGTTTATAGATGATAAAAATTTGTATATACAAGATATTATTCGAAATACAATTATATCCATCAAAAAAAACAAACATTATGAAATATTTAGCAATAATGACACAACATTGTCCATTACTGTTCTGAATGAATTATATGAGAAAACACAAGAAATTAAAGATTGTATTTCGAATCTATCGATTGATTCCAATAAAATCATTGATATGTTACAAAAAATTATTGATAAATTATCGATGATTATTTGTGGTTTTGGAACCAGTAATATTGATGATTTATTATTTATTTCTTTAGGTTCTGAATATACAAAAATAAAAACTGAAAATGAATATATAAAAGATAAATATGAATTGATTAAAAAGTATATACATCCCATAGGCTACAAAATTATTCATTGGAAGCAAAATAAAAAAAACATGGATAAAAATGTTTCATTATGTTCGAATAAAATCACAGATACAGTATCTTATATTGAAGATGCAAATATGTTTGAGTGTTTTGATGTGGAATCAAACATAAAGCTATTTTATCAAAAAATTTATGGTATTCGTGTTGTTATACAAAACGAAGCCATGCGAAAAACACTTATTATTAACGGAATTATTGATGATGTGCCATTGGAATGTTTTAATAATAGTTATATTGAAAAAAGAAAAGAAGATTTGTATAAAAGTGCAAATCAGATTATTTCATCGAATGAAAGGGATATTATGAATCGGATTATCGAAACACTTACCTTTAAAGAAATATTGGTCTATGGCGATAATGATATTTATAAAAAAATGTTTATGGTATTTTCAGATATCAACATGATTAAAAATAATAAACTAGACATTACATTCAAACGATTTTTAGAAATGGATACTTACAACCAGCGAAATTTATTAATTCATTTATTACTTTATAAAGAGGATGAAATACAATATATTTGTTATTTATTGTATGATTTAATTTCAGTAAATTCTTCGGATAATATCGATACGACAGAACAAGTCATGATAACCGACAGTCTACCATGGAAAATAAAATCTTTTTTTAAAGATGCAATAAAATATACAATTAAATATACGAATGATATGGCTCAAAAATATGATATTAATCGGGTTACATTAGAACAACAGATTTATTTAATGAAAGCGAATGAACATGTAAAAGAAAAGGCAATGTTAAAATTAAAAGAAATCAAAGGAAAACCGGATGAAATGGGAATGAAAACAAAGCAATATTTAGAAGGACTAATTAAAATACCTTTCGGAATTTACAGAGAAGAACCAATTTTACGAAATATGAAAGAAATGAATGTAACATTCTTAAAAATCGTAAATAATTGTGAAAATATCATTGGATTGGATTCAATGATAAAAAAAGAAAAATATACCAATGTTGAAATGTTAAAATATTTGAAAATATTCAAAGAAAAAATAATGATTCATGTGATTGATGAAATAAAACAAAATTTGAAAAATCAAAATACAAAACAGATAACGAATATGTTACAGTTTATAAATAACAAACAAGAAGAAAAATTAGTATTATCAAAATTAAGTAAACCGAAAAAATTAGATACGATTCTACATTTTATTTCCAATAAAGAAAATCAAGAAAATATTGTGCAAATTTATGATTTTATAAAAACAGATTCTTTCATTTCATTATCCAAAACAGTCAGTGATATGAATTTATTGTCGACAAACATTCATACTATTGAAAATACAATGAAAACAATCGTAGAAATATTAGATGAATCGATTTATGGACACAAACATGCAAAAAATCAAATATTAAAAATCATAAGTCAATGGATTAATGGTGAACAAAGTGGATATAGTTTTGGTTTTGAAGGTTCTCCCGGTGTTGGGAAAACATCCCTTGCGAAAAAAGGTTTGGCAAATTGTTTAAAAAATGAACACGGTATTTCACGACCATTTTCTTTTATTGCATTAGGTGGTTCATGTAACGGTTCTACATTAGAAGGACACGGTTATACTTACATGAATTCAACCTGGGGAAGAATTGTCGATATTTTAATGGAATCCAAATGCATGAATCCAATCATTTATATTGATGAACTAGATAAAGTAAGTAAAACGGAAAATGGAAAAGAAATTATTGGTATATTGACCCATTTAATTGATCAAACACAAAATGATACTTTCCAAGATAAATATTTCAGTGGTATTGATATTGATTTATCCAAAGCTTTATTTATATTTTCTTATAATGATCCTGAACAAATTGATCGAATTTTATTAGATAGAATCCATCGTATTAAATTTGATAATTTATCTGTGGATGAAAAAATCGTTATTGTAAAAAAATACATTTTACCTGAAATTAATAAAAAAATGGGTTTCCATGATGTTATTCAATTATCTGACGATATGATTGAATTTATTATTCATCACTATACTTTAGAACCTGGTGTTCGAAAATTAAAAGAAATTTTATTTGATTTATATGGTGAAATTAATATTGAATTATTACATTGTAATAACAGCGAAATCATATCCTTACCAATCATTATCAGTGAACCATTATTAGAAAATAAGTATTTGAAAAAATATCATAAAATAAATGAAAAGAAAATACATTTACATCCGGAAGTTGGTATTATTAATGGACTTTGGGCAAATGCATTAGGTAGAGGCGGTATTATACCAATACAAACCATGTTTTTTCCATCCACTACTTTTTTAGATTTAAAATTAACAGGATTACAAGGTGATGTTATGAAAGAAAGTATGAATGTTGCCAAAACATTCGCTTGGAATATTACACCTTTAGAAAAGAAGAAGGAAATTCTTTCTTTTTTTGAAGAAACAAAATGTCAAGGATTACATATTCATTGTCCAGAAGGTTCCGTTTCCAAAGATGGACCATCTGCTGGATGTGCAATTACAACTGCCATATACAGTTTATTAAATAAAAAACCTATAAAAAATAATATTGCAATTACCGGAGAAATTAATTTACAAGGAGAAGTTACAGCAATCGGTGGTTTAGATTTAAAAATATTAGGAGGTATACGAGCAGGGGTTACGACTTTTTTATATCCAAAAGAAAATCATCATGATTTTTTGAAATTTATGGATACTTATAAAGAAAAGGCTTATTTAGAAAAAATTGTTTTTATTGAATTATCCACTATACATGATGTATTTGAACATGTTTTTGAATAATGGATGAATAAATATATTTGTATATAATAAATATATATTATATATAAGAAGTCATGGAAGTTAACTTAATATCTCTTACATATTTATTTCTTCGTTTAGCACCATTTATACTGGTCTCTTTTTTTTCATTAGCTTCTGTATTTAATCAAGATTTTAAAGGACTAGTATATTTAATTGGATTATTATTTGCGTGTTTTAGTGCTATGATGATTGGAAATGTATTACCAATACCTATTTCGACTATGCCGAATGAAATTTGTAATATGATTACAATTGCTCAAGTTCCTACTATTTCCAAATTACCGTTTGGACAATGTATTTTTGGATATACTTTCGCTTATTTGTTGTTTGTCATTCATAAATATAATTTTTATTTGCAAAACATACCAACCTTAGTATTTTTCCCTATATTTATTGTTTTTGATTTTATGTGGAATATGAAGAATAGTTGTTATAGTCTTCTTCAACTAACATTTGGATTATTGATTGGTGCATTGATTGGATTATTATGGGCTTATGTCATTGATTCTTCCAAAATGACCAAATTACAATATTTTTTTGTAAAAAATGGTGAAGCATCCTGTAGTCGACCTGCAGTAACTACTTTTAAATGCACCTTTTATAAAAATGGTAAAATGGTCAGTGGTAAAGCTAGTGGTTAAACGCAAAGCTTGCGATAAATTGTTTGATATTTTATTTACAAAAATATCAAAATAGTAGGTTTTACCGAGATTCGAACTCGGATGGTGAGATTCAAAGTCTCAAATGCTAACCGTTACATCATAAAACCACAATATAAAATGTGTTTTTTCTCTATATTGTTTTTCTGTGAAATATATTTTCATTTTTCTCTTTGGAATCATGGATCAAAATATTGAATATTTTTATGAAACCATTCTTTTAATAAAACAATTTGTCGACTACGATATAAATCATTCGCAATCATATGAATACTTTTATGTTTGTCAGAATAATAATGAAAAAAATTATGTATAATATTTATAGTCACTGCTTTTGAGTATTTATCATCCAAGTCAGAATATTGAAATATAGTAAACCCTTTTTTTGCATTAATACTATTATGAAAAACAAATAACATATTTTTTAAATCCTCCTTTGTTTTAATCGTATTAAAGTTAATGGATTTCATATAGTCCATGGCATGTTGTGCACATGTAGGACATGGTAAATTTGCACAGATAGAATATATATTATTTAATAACTCTTTTTTTATTTGTTGAAAATATTCTTCTTTTACTTTACATGCCAATGTATGAAATAAAAACCATGTTGGTTCACCCCATTTCATCTTTTTAATAGGAGTAGATGTTTGTGTCGTTATCGTTGTATTTGAAGGCGTTGTTGTCATTGTTTTTAATTGGTTTTTATATGGTATTGTTGCTGGTTGTGTTTGTCCAATATTTTTATTATGTATAGTAAAATTCATTTTTTTCATCATTATTATATACATTATCAACAAATAAAATAAAGAAAATAGACTAAAAGATAAAAAAGCGAACGACAATGATCGTCTAAACCTATTTTTAGAATAAATATAAAAATATATGCATATGATATATAATATATGGAAACCAAAGATCAATTAATTAAAACAATTAAAGAATGGGTAAAGATGGACAATGATATTCGAACTTTGCAAAAAGAATTGTCTTTACGAAAAAATGAAAAAAAGAAAATATCGACTAAATTAATGGATACCATGAAAAAAAATGAAATTGATTGTTTTGATATTAATGATGGTCAAATTTATTACACAAAAAAAAGTGTTAAAAAACCCATTACTAAAAAAGCATTATTAAATATATTATCAAATTATTATGAAGGTGATGTGAATAAAGCAAATGTATTAAATGAATATATATTGGAAAATCGTGAAGAAACGGTAAAAGAAACGATTGAACGCAAAATAAAAAAATAAGAACAATATGAAATCATAAGCTATATACACAATCATATTCTTCCCATTCTATTTTTATAGCTATTTCTACAAAATTGTTATTTACAAAAACTCTAATTACTATATACACTTTATGATATGTACATTCTTAAGATTCGAATCTAAATATTACTCTTATACTAATCCAAATTCGGGTATGTCATAACCTCTTTCTGTTTTGACACATTTGGCGATAATTTTTGGATTTTGTATTCCACTCATAATATCTTCTGTTTTATAAACATTTTCATATTTATCAATATAATAGACAATTCCATGTATGTCTTCCGCAAATACTTCGTGTTTTTGTGATATACAATCATTACATTCATTCATATTTTGTATTAAACCATTTGGTGTTCCTTTTGAATGTGTTCCGCAAAATTCAAATCCTTCTTTACGGCGTCTAGTACATTGTTCATTATTTGCTCTTCTAGCATTGCATCTATCCAGTGATGGTATCGAATTTTTTATTCTCTTTCTCTTATTTAAATCATCTTTTGATATATTTAATCGCTGATATTCATATACAAACTCAATGAGTTCGTTTGTTTTATCCTTTTCTGTAAAATTTATATCGTTGATTTTATTGCGAATTTCATCTTTAAATGCAGTGATGTATTGTTCTATTTTTTTATTTACTCGTTTTTCCATTGCAAGGGGATTTTTATTATATTCATCCCCCCATTCTATTTAATTCAATTTTTTAGAAACGAAAAAAAAGGAAATAAAGAATATTCTATTTTCTATACAATGTCTATTCGAATCATTTGTTTATTAACAAGAACATTTAAAGGAAATGAAATTTGGTTTGAATTTTTAAATACATTTACAAAATATAAAATATTTGTGATGATTGATGATGCGAATGATTTGTTTGAAGAATATTCTCAAATATATAAAAACATACAATTTTTACAAATAGATAATGAAATATGTAGAAGAAATGGTTATACAAATTGCAATAGTTGTGTTGGATTTAATGATATTATTTCATGGGATAAAGCCATCTATTATTTTCAATCGAGTTTCACAGATTATAAAGATATTTGGTTTATTGAAGACGATGTATTTTTCTTTTCTGAAAAAACCATTGAATCCATTGATGAAAAATATCAAGAAAGTCATTTATTAACTGCATTTCACGATGTAAATGAAACGGGTGAAATGTATAGTTGGAATCATTGGGTAAATGTGGTTGGTAAAATACATTTACCATGGTGTCATAGTATGGTATGTGCTTGTAGAATGTCTAGAGAATTATTATTAAAAGTCGGTGATTATGTAAAAACACATGGTCAATTGTATTTTATAGAATCTATTTTTAATACATTAGCTCATCATAATAAAATGAAAATTGATAATCCAGAAGAATTATCTTGTGTTCATTGGAATACTGTTTGGGATAAAGAAACTATAGATTTACATAAAGTATATCATCCTTTTAAAAATATAGAAGATCATTTATATATAAGAAAAAATATCAATAATATATAAGAATGAAAAATTATATTTATATTCATATTTGTTGTATCAACAACTGGGTAGATATTGTAAGTAAACTATTGTTCAAGATTAAAGACAGTAGTCTATACGATAAAATTAGTGAAATTCGGTGTAGTATACTAGGAAATTATGATACTGAAAACGGTAGAACATTATTCAATGATCCAAAAATAAAAATTATCTACAATTCCGATAATTTATCATTACATGAACCTATTACTATAAATAGAATACATGAAGATGCTACATATGAAGATTTTAATGTATTATATTTACACTCAAAAGGGGTAAATACAAATGGTCAAAATTCATGTATTTTAGATTGGGTAAATTTATTACACCGACTAAAAAGAAAAATGAGACAAAACGAACAAAAAATATAACTTTTCATTTTTCTATGGTGTAAATGCACCCTATCCATTTTCTATGGTTAGAAAATCTTGGGCTTGTCCTAATTTGACGGCTTTCGCGGTTTGAGGACTTTTATTCATTTCGTATTCTCTTCTATATTTCAGTGGTCTTTCTCCTGTTTTCATATATGAATTGAATA
>Ga0164297_10005340_pt1 | contig 11067 bp, 5 predicted proteins | sample GEODES058metaG_FD_113539 | JGI IMG/M metagenome (GOLD analysis project Ga0164297, IMG submission 113539) | Dystrophic lake water microbial communities from Trout Bog Lake, Wisconsin, USA - GEODES058 metaG | ecosystem: Environmental > Aquatic > Freshwater > Lake | place: USA: Trout Bog Lake...
CTATGGCGCCCAACTCGCCGCCGCCCTTGGCCTGCCCTACGCCTTCGCCTCGCATTTCGCCCCCGCCCAGATGCGCGAGGCGATGGCGCTCTACCGCGCCCATTTCCAACCTTCCGAATGGCAAGCTACGTCGCGCGTGATGCTCGGCGTCAATGTCTTTGCAGCTGACACCGATGCCGAGGCTCGGCGGCTGTTCTCTTCGCTGCAGCAGGCCTTCATCAACCTGCGTACCGGTCGCCCCGGCAAGCTTCCGGCCCCGATCGATGACATGGACGCCCGGCTTGAGCCTCGGGCGCGGATGATGCTGGAAAACTCGCTCTCCTGCTCAATCGTCGGTAGCCCGCAGACCGTGCGGGTGGGTCTACAGGACTTCGTCGCCCGCACCGGGGCGGATGAACTCATGATTACGGCGCAGATCTACGACCATGCCGCGCGCAAGCGGTCATTCGAAATCCTCGCCAATGCACGCGACGAATTATCCCTCGCCGCTTGATGTGATCATCTAGAGCGCGATCGCTTGAGGCCGATGGGTCAGAAAGCGCGAATCACGTTCTTCTTCAATAGATTGCGAGATCGTGATTGGTTTTACCTAAACCAAAAACGATCTAGTCAAACAAGTTAGCCAGCCGCTGCTTGATCTGATCAGCGACGTAGAGCGCAAGTGCCTGAATCGTTGGCGTCGGATTGACGCCGGCAGAGGTTACAAACAGCGAACCGTCGACAATGAACAGGTTCTTCACATCATGGCTGCGGCCCCACTCGTTCACTACCGAGGTCGCCGGATCCTTCCCCATTCGCGCCGTGCCCATCAGATGCCAGCCGCCGTTGGCCAGCGGGGCATCGAATTCGATGTCGCGGGCGCCGGCAGCCTTAAGGATATCAATGCCGCGCGCCACCGAGAAATCGATCATCCGCCGGCTATTCTCGCTCAGCGTGTAGTCAATCCGTGGCGCGGGAATTCCGTGTATGTCCTTCAGCACCGGATCGAGGGTGACGCGGTTATGTGCCTTCGGCAGATCCTCGCAGATCGCACCCAGGCCGGTGCCGCGCCGGTGCCGGCGGCGGAAAGCGTCATGGTGCCCCCCGCCCCAGGGGATACCGCCGTTCGCAACGCCGGTAATCGCGGTTGATGCGGTCGCGGCCCCGCGCCGGAACTCGTAGCAGAACCCGCGCACGAAGCCGCGCGAGAGATCGGTTTCGTAGAACTCATGGCTCCAGTAGCTATTAGCCGGCCCGCGCTCGCCATCGAGTTCATCGTCGAAATAGCCGAAGATGGCGACATAGGGATGGAACATCAGATTCCGTCCGACCTGATCCGACGAATTGGCCAGACCATTGGGGAAGCGGGCCGACATCGAGTTCAGCAGAATACGTGGCGTCCCGATCCCGTTGCACGCCATGATGACAATATGGGCGGCCTGGAAGCGCTCGACGCCATCGGCATCGTAGTAGACGACGCCGTTGGCCATGCCGTCGGGGCCGAGGGTGATTTCGCGCACTCGTGCCCGCGTGCGCAGTTCGACGCCGGCACGGATCGCCAACGGCCAGTAAGTGATATCGGTGCTTCCCTTTGCGCCCTGGGCGCAGCCTGAGCCGCACTGTCCGAGATTGATGCACGGCGCCCGCCCCTCATATTCGACCGAAGCAATCGCTGCATCCGACGGCCACCAATGCCAGCCGAGCTTGTTAAACCCCCTCCCCAACGCCATCGTCGACTGCCCCAGTGGCAAAGGCGGCATCACCTGTGGCTTAGGCGGATAGGCCGGATCGCCAGCAAGCCCCGAGACACCCATCACACGATCGTTGATATCGTAGAACGGAGCCAGCGTATCGTAGTTGATCGGCCAGTCATCGGCGATACCGTCAAGCGATTTCACGCGGAAGTCGGACGGGTGGAAGCGCGGCGTATGAGCGCCGAACAGCACGGTCCCACCCCCAACGGCGTTGAAATTCGTGACTTTGATCGCCGAGTTGTCCTCATTGATCGGATAGTCCGTGTCGCGCTTGCGCTGGTTGGGGCTGATGGCGAACTGACCATCGGAGCGCGCCTCGTAATCCCGTCGCGTCGAGGGATAGCTGCCTGGCTTCATCCACTCGCCTTGCTCGAGGCAAACGATCCGCATCTTCGTCTCGGCCAGGCTCCACGCGACGGCCGCGCCCGAAGCACCGGCCCCGATGATCAGCACATCGACGATATCGTTCATGGCGCTGCCTTTGCTCCGGAATGCGCCAACGAAAGCAGGCGATACCCGGGCGGTCAATCGTCGGTGCGCTCCTAAGTCTCGCGCCCCGCCTTCCGTCGCTCGATAGCCGAGATGACGTTGAACCCGATGGCGCGGAACGGCTCCGGTGCGATCCAGTTCGCCGATCCATAGGCAGCGCGCACTCCAGCTTCGTCCGTTCCAACAGTCACCAGGTCAGCCAGCCGCTGCCCCAATACCGTGCCTTTAACAATCCCCGCCCCGTTGCATCCGGTCGAGGTGTACAGCCCTTCATCGATCCGTCCCCAGAAGGGCGCCCCGTTCATCGTCAGAGCCGTCGTCCCACCCCAGACAAATTCCAGCCCAACATGTGCCAGCGTCGGATAGCGCCTTACGAAACAGCTGCGTAGCGCCTCGCTTACACGTCCGGCGGCGATCCCACGCTCGTACGAATAGAGCGAACGTACCATGAGCCGATCCGCACCGACCCGCCGTACCGTCGTCCCCAGCCGATGCGACGGCAACAGGCCCCAATTTGGCATACTTCCCAACTGTGCCGCGTCGGCGGGCGCCATCACGTCGGTGATCGCCGCATATGTGTGGATCGTCACCAGACGATCTCGCAGATAGCCAAAATGCTTCACCGCCGCATTCGTTGCCATGATGACGCAGTCCGCCCTGATCTGCGCCTGCGGGGTCTCCAGCAACCATTTTCCCTGCCGCCGCAAGGCCACCACGGGCGAATTCTCATGCAACTGAACGCCTCGGGGCAAAGCCTCCGCCAGCCCACGGATCAGCGCCGCGGGCTGCAGCAAATGCCCTTCCTCGGTGAACAACCCGCTTTGATAATAAGCGCTGCCGATCCGCGCCTTCATGGCTGCCGCATCGAGCAATACGTGCGGCAAGCCGAGCTGTCTCACGGTCGCATGAAGGCGCCGAACCACCTCAGCCCCGGCATCCGTCGCCGCGCCTTTGATCCGCCCGGTGACCTCCAGATCGCAAGCGATATTATGCTCAGCGATCAGCGCACGCAGGCTGTTGAAACCTTCTTCCCCGAACCGATTGACCGCAGTCGCCTGCTGCACCTCGGCCGCCGATGGCCCGGCCGGAATATCACGCGGGCTGGCGAAACCGGAATTTCGCGCCGACGATCCCTCACCCACGGTGGTGGCCTCCAGCACCACGATCTCCGAGCCTGGATCACGCTCCCACAACCGCCTTGCAGCAGCGAGCCCCGTATATCCTGCCCCGATGACGGCATATTTCACTGCGAGCCGCCCTTCAGCCGGCGGCTGGGCGACCCGAGATGGTAACATAGCGTTCCACCCGCAGGCATCAGGATATTCGGGAAAAGCAGAACGGGTCATGGTTGGCTCACTGCGCAAAAGGCCACGGCATATTACCGCGAACATCCGCTTACGCGACCGCCGTTGCCGATCCTCCATCCTCCGTCCTAGGCTGACGTCATGACCGACATCATCATCGACGACGCCACCCTCAATGCCGCCGAACGCCTGTTCGGCGTCACCTACACCGACGCCGAGCGCGCCCAGATGCGCGACAACCTCGCCGGCCAGATCAGCCAGGCGATCCAGCGCCGCGCCGTTCGGCTGCCCAACGCGCTGCCGCCGGCGACATTGTTCGATCCACGCCTGCGCGGCTTCAAAATGCCGCCACAGGCGACAACGAACATCCCACTTGCCGCCCCTGCCCTGCCCGCCGCCGACGCGGACATCGCCTTCGCGCCGGTGAAGCATTTGTCCGCCTGGATCGCCAGCGGCCAGCTCAGCTCGGTGCGCCTCACCCGCATCTATCTCGATCGCATCCGCCGCCTCGACCCGGCCTTGTTCAGCTACGCCACAGTCTGCGACCAGGTGGCGCTCGCCCAGGCCGCACGCGCCGACGCCCTGCTCGCGGCCGGAACAAATCTCGGCCCGCTGCATGGCATTCCCTACGCCGCGAAGGATCTGCTCGACACCGCCGGCGTCACCACAGGCTGGGGCGCGGAGCCCTATGCCAATCGCGTGCCCGACAGCGACGCCACCATCATCCGCCGCCTCCACGACGCCGGCGCCGTGCTGCTCGGCAAGACTGCCCTCGGCGCGCTGGCCTATGGCGACATCTGGTATGGCGGGCGGGTGCGCAATCCGTGGAACACCGAGGAAGGCTCGCGCGGCTCGAGCGCCGGCTCCGCTTCGGCCACCGCCGCTGGGCTCGCTGGCTTCACCATCGGCAGCGAGACCCTTGGCTCCATCATCGCCCCCTCCGCCCGCTGCGGCGCCACCGGCCTGCGCCCGACCTTCGGCCGCGTTTCCCGCGCCGGCGCCATGGCGCTGTGCTGGTCGCTCGACAAGATCGGCCCGATCTGCCGCGCCGTCGACGACATCGCCTTCGTGCTCGACGCCATCAACGCCTATGACGACGCCGACGACGGCAGCATCGCCGCCCCCTTCGGCTGGGACGCCACCCGCCCGGCAACCGCGCTGCGAGTCGGCTACCTCGCCGCCGACTTCACCGACCCGCTCGACCTCGCCGTGCTCGATACGGTGCGCAGCCTCGGCATCACGCCCATTCCGCTCGCGCTGCCCGCTCTGCCCTATGAAGCCCTCCAGGCCATCCTCTTCGCCGAAGCGGCCGCCGCCTTCGAGGACCTCACGCTCGACAACACCGACGACACCCTCGCCCGCCAGGACCCCGGCGCCTGGCCCAACAGCTTCCGCAAGGCCCGCTTCCTCTCCGCCGTCGACCACATCCAGCTCGACCGCCTGCGCCGCCGCGTGATGATGGAAATCGACACCCTGTTCCAAAGCGTCGACGTCCTGATCGCGCCCGCCGTCACCGGCCCGATGACCGTCATCGGCAACATGACCGGCCACCCCGCGCTGACCATCCGGGCCAGTTTCACCGAGCTGCAAACCCGCGAAATGCCGGCCTTCCTGCATGCCCCCGTGCAGCACGCCGACGGGCCCAAGCACACGGTGCCGCATGCCATCACCGTCGTTTCGCGCCTGTTCGACGAAGCCGCGGCGCTGACGATGGGCCGGGCGCTGGAGGCCGCCCTCGCGGTGGCCGATCGCCGCCCGCCGCTGGGCTAGCCGCCTACTCGAACAGCGCGACCGCGCGGATCGGGCTCGCCGTGCCGCCGCGGATGCGCAGCGGAAAGCCGATGAAGCGGAACCGCCCGCGGCCGACGAGCTTGTCGAGGTTGGCCAGGCATTCCATGTGGGTGATGCCGCGCTCGGCGCAGATCATGTGCGCCTTGAAGTTCAGCTCGCCCTCCGGCGCCGGGCTGATCGCCTCCACCCCGAACATGCCGATGCCCTGATCGGCGAGCCAATGGACGCTCTCGGGCGCGAGGCCAGAGAAGTCGTGCAGATAGCCGGGCTTGCCCAGCAGCCGGTCATTGGTGCCCATATGCAACAGCACCGTATCGGCCGCCTGGATCGTCTGCCCCGAGGCCGCCAGCGCCGCTTCCATCTCGGCCACCGTGATCGCGTGCTTCAGCGGCACATGGGAAAGATCGAGGCAGATGGCGGAGGTATAGAATTTCTCCAGCGGCATTTCATCGATCGACGCCGCCCCAGGCCGCGGATCAAAATGCACCGGCGCGTCGACATGCGTCCCCGCGTGATCGCTGAACGCGATCGACATGGCCTTCGAGGTGAACACCGTCTGCCCCGCGACTTTCTTCTCGCTGTGATCGTTCCACACCGTCATCACCACTGGGGGATGCGAGGGATGCACCTGGGTGCGGTGGAAGATTTCGCGGCTGAGGTCGATGAGTTCCATGGGCGGGGCTTTCGGTCAGGAGGAATCGCGTTGACCCGTCATACCGCGCCACCGTCGTCATGCCCAACCGGCGTCATCCCCGGGGAGACAACCGCACCGCCGTCCGGCATGATCGCGCCTTCAACTGTCAGCCAGGTCAAACCATGAGTGAAGCCGAGAACTGGATCCGTATCGCCGCCCTCAGCGACGTTGCCGAGGGCACCGCCATTCCCGTCGAGACGATGGGCCTTCAGCTCGCCGTCTATCACCTCGAGGGCGGCGAGATCTGCGTCACCGACAATGTGTGCACCCACGCCTTCGCCCTGCTTACCGACGGCTGGTTCGAGAATGGCATGATCGAATGCCCCCTCCATGCGGGCCAGTTCGACGTGCGCACCGGCCAGGGCCAGGGCGCGCCGATCGAGGAAGACCTCAAGACATTCAAGGTCCGGGTCGACGGCGACGATATCCTGATCGCTCTGCCGGGCTGATCGCCCAGTAGCGCAACAGCCTGACCGTCTCGACGGTCAGGCGGCGCGCGCCCGCCGTCTCGATCCGCGCCGCCCCATCGGTCCAGCGCCGCCCCTCCTCGGGCGCGTGCCACCCCTCCGTGAGCCTGGGATCGGTTAGGTCGACCGGTTCGCCGTCCAGCCACAGCGCCGTCACCGCCACCCCCAGCCGCCGGTGATCGCCATCCGCCGCCCGCATCTCCGCCGGCACCGCGCTCAGCGACCGCAACGTCACGCCGCGCACCCGCGCCGGCAGATCGACCACCAGCCGCCCGCCGACCCGCCGGCCATCCAGCCGCCGCCCAGCTGCAACCACCTCGAGCGCGGCCTCCTCGGTCGTCGCAAAGCCAAGCGCCTGCGCCCGCCGCAGCAGCCGCGCACGCACCTCGGCAAGCCCCGCCCCATCGCGCACCAGGTCCCCACAGGCCTGGCTGTCCCATACCGCGCGGGCGAAATCGGGATGCAGCTGCACCGCTGCCCCGCCGTTGGCGAACGCCGCGCGGTTCCCGGTATCGAGGTAGGACTCGCATTCCAGCCCCTCGGCCAGCAGCACATCGTGCCGCTCCAGCTCGACATGCCAGTAGGTGACGCTGCGCACGGTCTCCTGCCGGATCGTCGCCCCGTTCAGCAGGTAGCGCACGGGGATCAGCATCCCCTCGACGAACACTGCATGATCCGGCGACAGCAGCAGATCCCGCGCCGGCCGCCCCGGCCCAAACGCCCCGGCCATCACCCCCACCGGCTGCACGTCCCACGGCCGCGGATGCCGTCCCGCAGCAACCCGCCGGTGCCCGATCCAGACCACCGGCAATTCCTCGCCCCAGGGATTGATCACGACGTCGCCGACCATCAGCCGCTCGACCGCGACCTCGCCGCGCACCGTGCGGATCCGGGTGCCGCTGGCAAAACACGGCGCCGCCAACTCGACCATCGCCGCACTCGTGCCAGCCGCGACAACGGTGAAATCACCGGCACCGTAGTCACCCAGCAGGTGCGCGCTGCCGACCGGACTGCCGCCGGACGTCCAGGCCAAGGTGCCGGTATGCGCGCCCGTCGGGGTGTAGCTGACGGCATCGACCGTGCTGCCGACGACGATCGCATCGGTTCCGCCGAAGCCGTTGATCGGTGCCGCGAGGTCGCCCACCAGCTTGGCATCCAGCACGCCGCGCGACGGGTCGAACACGATCGTCTGGTCCGCATCGACGCTTGCCGGCAGAACCAGCGTTCCGTGGTTGCGGATCTCCAGCACCCCGCCGCTCGTGAACGGGCTGCCCGACACCGCGCCGCCCAGCACCAACGCCAGTCCGTTGACGTCGGCCAGCACCGTCCCCGCATTCACCACCGGCATCGGCAGCACGCCGGCGCCATCGACGACGCGATTATTGTCGATCGTCAGCACCCCGGCCGCAGGTACCCCATCGAAGCCGACCTCGAACGTGGCGCTCCCGTCCAGTGTCAGCTGGGGGGAGACCAGGCCCACGTCCAGGCCGAAGTTCGGGACGGCGGAAATGCCATGCAGCGACAACGCGCCAACCTGGACACTGGCCTGGTCGGTCACGCCGAGGACGCCGGGATAGCCAAACGGCAACGGCTCGGCGATCACGCCATAGGGCGTGGATTCGACGACCAACTGGCCATCGACGACCATCCGCGTGCCGGCGCCCTTGATGCTGGTGGCATCGCCGATCGTCGCTGTCTGGGCATGCACCGTGGCCCCAAGATCCAGCGTCAGCGAACTGCCGCCGGTGCCATAGTGCGGCAGGCCCACAAAGGCCGGCAGCACATCGAAGGCGCCGATGGTGTAGGCCCCAGTCATCGTCGCGAAACCAAAGGTCAGCAGGCTGGCCGCGCTGCCGTCTCCACTGATGGTCAGCGGCGAACCGGCACCGATCGGCGTGCCGAACAGATAGGAATCCAGCACCACCGCCGTTGTCGCATCCGGTCCGCTGACCGTCGCCTGCCAGTTGGCAGCGTCGCTGAACACCCCCGTGCTATTCGCCGGCTTCCAGGTAATCGTCGAGGCCGCCGCCCGCTGCATCGTCAGCAACGTCGCCGTGCCCGTCGGCGTCAGGTCGAACCGCGCGGTGTCGAACGTCCCGGCGAGATCGAGGGTCGCCTCGGGCGTGCCGAGCGCGCTGGCCACCAGGCTGCCATGCCCCGCCGTGCCTGGCGCATAGACCACCGCGTCCGTTCCCACCGGTAGAGCGATGGCATCGCCGGCATCGAACCCGTTGATGGCCGGCAGGAACCCGGCCAGCCCAGCGGGGGTGCTGAGGTCGAGCGTGCCGTGGCTCGGCGCGAACTGCACCACCTGCCCGGCCGATACCCCGCCGGACAGACGCAGCCGTCCGCCGTCGCTCATCTCGAGCGTGCCCACCCCGCTCACCAGCCCCTCGATGTCGAGCAGCCCGAGCAGCGCCACCGTGCCCGGCGCCATATCCGCGAGGATGGTGCCGCTGTTCACCACCGGCGCCCCGACGATGCCCGCCCCGTCGATCGTATGCCCGGCATCGACGGTGATCACCCCCGCCGCGGCCCCGCCGCTCGAGCCGATCTCCAGCGACGACGTCGCATCGACCGCCAGCCGCGCCGCCGTCAGCGACACCGGCGCGCCGGGAAAAAAGAAATTGCGTGTCACCACTGATTGCAGCGCCAGGTCATCGACCCGCGCGCCGGCATGGTCGGACAGATCGATGGTGCCGGCCTCGGGCGTGATGAAGCCAAAGCCCCAGGACACTGCATAGGCGTCGACCGTGGTAACCCCGCTCACATCCAGGCTGCTGCCGGCCCCCGCCAGACGCAACGGGCCAGAGGTTGCGGCGCCGGTCGCCGTGACCTTGCTGCCCGCCGTCAGTGTCAGGCCCGCCTCGATCAGCCCCCCATGCAGCCCCGGTCCACGGGACGCGAGCACGGACAGCCCGCCGGTATCGTAGCTCCCGTCGAGCGTGAACACGCCATTCACCAACAGCGACTTCGACGCCCCGCCGCCAGTGACCGTCGCGCCGCCGCTCGTCGCCGCGGTGCCGCCAAAGGGCGTCCAGAGCTGCACGGCATTGCTCGCATCCGGCCCGTTCGCCGGCGCCCCGGCGATGACCGAGTCATACCAGGTCCCCCCGTTGCTCCAGGCAAAGGGCCCGGTGCCAGTGGGGAACAGGATGAAATCATGCCCCGTCGTCGGATCGGTGGTCAGCGTGATCGCCGACCCAACGCCGCCCGGGGTGAAATGGAACGTCCGCCCATCGAAAAACCCGGAGAGCGCAATCGTCCCGGCCGGCGCCGCCCCGGCGAACAGCGAAGCAATCTCGCCGGTGCCAGTCGAGACGAACGTCGCCGAGGTGATCGTCCCCGGCAAGGCGATCGTCTCGCCGGCGCTGAACCCCACCACCTCACCGGCGAAGGACCCAGGCGCATCGAGCGTCACGTTATCCGACGCTCCGCCCATCTGCACCGTCAGCCCGGCTCCCACCACCCCGCCAATCTCGAGCCCGTTCGCACCGCCGGTATCGCGCGCATCAAGCGTGCCACTGCCGAGAACACCACCGGCGATGACCGCCGGCAGGAACGGCAGACCATGCACATGCACGAGGCCGCTGTTCACCATATTCGCCGACAGCGTGCCGGCCAGATCGATGGTCAAGCCAGCGTCAACCGTCAACGCCCCCACCGCCGCACCACCGGCAGTGCCAACCTCGATGGCCGACGTCGCGTCGATGCTGATCGACGGCGCCACCGTGACGCCCTGCATGTCGAGCCCACCGACCCGAGCCCTGGCATGGTCCGTCAGCGCCAGTCCGCCGACATACTGGAAATTGCCGCCGCCGAGCGCATACGGCACCACCGGCATGGACAGCGTGCCGACCACATCAAGCACCGTGCCGACCCCGGTCATGGATAAGTCGCCGCGCAGCGTGGCGTTGCCGGCGTTCACGATCGACCCCGCCGTCAACAGCGGCGTCACCCCCGGGATGGGCTCGGCACTGACACCCTGGCCCAGGAAGCTTTGTTCGACGGCGAAGGTCTCGGCCGTATAGGTGCCGCTCAGCGACACCGTGCCCGACAGCGAAAGGAGCCACGCATTGCCGCCGCCGCTGACCGCAGCGGCGGCCCCCGGCCCTGGAATGATCGCAACCGTGTCGTTGCCCCCCGGCGGCACGCCGGTCCCCTCGACAGTGCCGGAGGTAACATCCGCCCAGTTGCCGACGTTCTGCCAGGTGCCGGTCGTGCCTTGCCACAGCAGCGTCCGCGCCGCGATGGCATCGGTCGTCAGCACCGTCCCGGCGGTGCCGGCCTGCACGACAAAGCTCCGCCCGGTGAAATCCCCGGCGAGGTTCAGCACATCCGCCAGCGTCCCGCCCGCTGTCAGGGTCAGCTGCCCGCCGAACGGCACGCCGGGACTGGCGCTAAAGCTGGCCCCGTCGATCCCGCCTGGCACCAGGATCGTCCCCGTGTTGGCGAACCCGGCGATCGTGCCCGCCGGATCGACCGCCCCCGTGAGATCGAGCACGCCGAACCCGGCCGACAGATCAATCCGTTGCCCCGCTCCCACGGACCCCGCCACCACCAGCGTCGCGCCGTTCTTCACCTTCAGC
>Ga0164297_10005343_pt1 | contig 11058 bp, 11 predicted proteins | sample GEODES058metaG_FD_113539 | JGI IMG/M metagenome (GOLD analysis project Ga0164297, IMG submission 113539) | Dystrophic lake water microbial communities from Trout Bog Lake, Wisconsin, USA - GEODES058 metaG | ecosystem: Environmental > Aquatic > Freshwater > Lake | place: USA: Trout Bog Lake...
CAATCTTTTGTTTTAGGATTTGAAAAAGTTGAATATCTGACATGTTGATTACCATTATTACTATTTGTGTAAAAGTAGTGGTTAAAAATTTGGAAATCGAAATTCATTTTAAAGGCAATCGTAAATACTAGAAAAAGTGCAGCCACCACCCATAGGTAGTAGCTGCACTTTTTTTAAACCTGACAGGTCTTCAAGACCTGTCAGGTTTTGGTAAGTAGAAACCGCCAATCCAGCCACCAATTCCTTCAATTCATTGTCTGTCATTATCCTCTATTTCTACAAAGATACCCCTTTGTGGAATGGTTAATGGTTAATTGTTAATTGTTAATGCTAAGCAGGTGAATTATTCATTTGTTCTATCATTAACCATTTATCATTTACCATTAACCATTAGTGCTGCGTTGCTAACATTACGATCCATAGTTTGAATTCTAAGATGACAAACCCCTGCCGCCAAACCACTTACAGACAATACAGGATTCGTAGCATCTTTCAAAGTAACAACCTTTACCACCCTACCCATATTATCTATCACTTGCACACTTACTATATGGCTTCCTCTAATAGTAACATTATCTTTTGCAGGGTTTGGATAAACTAATATCTCATATCTACTATCTACTATCTCTGCACTGACGACCTTGCTGTAACTCATTGCCCCATCCTTATCTACACTTTCCAACCGGTAGTAGTTGATGCCATTGGAAGGGTTGTTATCTGTGAAACTATACCTATTTGCCCCAGTACCTATTGCTTTTACAATACCTAAATCTTTATAGGAACTAGCATCCGTGCTGTGTTGGATGATAAAGTGACTCGTATTTAGTTCGGTGGCTGTTTGCCAGTTTGTTAGTATAATATTATTTTGGGCGGTGGCGGTGAATGAAGAAAGAGTCACTGGTAAATTTGTACAAGTATCCGTAATTACTACTATAGCAGTATCACTACCAAAACAACCTACACTACTTGTTACATTCAATACAACTGCTATGGTATCAGCTTGGCTAAATAGATGAGTGACTTTTGGAGTATTGGCAGTATCATTAAAACCATAGTTCCAGTTCCAACTATTTATCACGCCATATTTTGCGTAAGTATTATCTGTAAAAACAAATGGTTTTGAGTGACAACTGCCATCCACGGTAAAGCTAGGTATAAATCCTGGGTAAACTTTCACATCGGACGTTGTACTATTATTACAACCACTCGAAGTTTGAATATAAAGGACAAGTTTATAATCCCCGGTGTCGGAATATGTGTGTGTCGCAAATGGTTCATTACTTGTATTTGAAGTACTAAGAGAATCCCCAAAGTTCCATAGATAGCTTATAATATTAGGTGCAGTCGATTCATTTTGAAACGATAAGGTAAAGTTATTACAATTCACATACTTAGTCGGCAAGTTGGCATTTTGAATACTGCAGTCATAAACTACAATCTGTAACTCTTTTTTTATTGAATCAATCATCACACCGTTTCTCCATTCTTTCACCATGACATCTATTACATATTCACCCACAGTATTTGGGGCTACTCCAGATATCAAACCTGTAGCAGGGTTTATAGTGATACTACTCCCCAATGGAGTAACACTTGAATAACCAGAAGCGTAATCAACCGAAGCAAAAGGAGGTATGGTAACTTTTGACCCATCCAAAGCAGTACCAAAAGAATATGAAAGCGAGTCATGGTCTATTACATCTATCGCTGCAAATTGATAAGTGAAAGGACTAGCATAGCAAATTAAAGCAGTATCCTTAAATAAAAAGGTTGGGCTACTATTGGTATGATAATCTACTCCATTGATTGTACCAGGTATCTGCGCACTTAAAGCAAGGCCGGAAGTGCTAGAATTCTCAATATTTATTAGGCCATCAACTCTGTAGCCGCTCGTAGTTACTCCTATTACATAACCATTGGAAGTGTTTGGTAAAGTAACTGTTTCATTGTAAGTATCCACTAAATAGCAAATAGATGGAGAATTGCTTATACAAGGGTTGAAAGTTGTTTTTGATACATTGACTTCTGTATCTTCTGAATTTAATGATGTTAATGAAATTGTATTAAGTGAAGATGCATCATAAATCCCAACTTTAATACCCTTTGGACCTGTAACAACGCAGCTATAAAAAATAGTTACTGTGATATTGTAAACCGAAGTATTCGCTACAGTGCCTGGCTTAACATATTGATATTTTATCCAACCTCCTTTTTCGTGTTTGGCCCAAGAATAATTCGTAAAGAGTAAGGCAATAGTAATGAGAAATAATAATTTTCTCATATCTCCAACTGCATAATTAGGTCTTAATAGTTTCATAACCGATAATTGATTGTTTAATAAATAATAGTTTTTGCAATAATAAGAAATAGTTGTTGATAAAAGAATTTCTGAACCTTAATCTATTTGATTAAAAAGATTTGTAGGATTTCCGAAGGAAGGGTTCAATCCTCTTAATCCCCCAAATCCCATAAAGCATAGTTCAGACAACCCCTCACCCCAAAAATCTGGGAATTATGCAACTTTTTCCTATAATTCTATAACACTCTATCCCCCCTATAGTCGAGTTTTGCTTCATAATAAAATAGCAACAATGATTACGTTTTTACACCCCTTTATTCATTTTCCCGTCATTAGCAATAAACTTCACGAGCGTGGCATTAAACCTCACGAGCGTGGCAATAAACTTCACGAGCGTGGCAATAAACCTCACGAGTGTGGCATTAAACCTAACGAGTGTGGCATTAAACTTCACGAGTGTGGCATTAAACTTCACGAGCGTGACATTAAACTTCACGAGTGTGACAATAAACCTCACACAACATTCAATAAACCTCGAAGAAGTAACATTTTAGGGTAAAATGGTAATAGGCAAACGATCTTAAGGACAACAAATAATTGAATTAATTTATTAAAAAATAGTAAAATGAATAACAAATTAGAAGCAAAAGTAAAAAGGGACAATAGTTTGGCTACTACACTTGAGGATAATGCAACAGCTTATGCAGGTGATACGGCTTTCGAAGCCGCTGCCACAAAGCAAATTGCCGATTACGCCACCACATCAATAGCCGCTGCCGCAGCAGAAGTAAACAATACCGGTTACAGCCTCGAAAAAGTAATTGCTGCGCTATTGGGTTTGTGCCCAACAAAGCAACCTTATTTAATTACTTAGATTGCTTCGTGCCTCGCAAAGACGTCACGCGATGGTTTTGTGTTAAATGAATTTCCGAAGATGCCTAATAAATTAAATTTAAATGCGTTTGCCCTGCATATAGTAGCAATACCCGTTCTTATTATCCCAAAAGAAGGCATATTAACTTTTCATACCAATACTAAAACCCTTTCATTTCACTAATCCTTTACTTTTGGTGCATTCTTTTCACAAACAGACATTGTTTTATTAGCAGGTGATAAAAAAATTAGACATATTAATCATAAAGGCTTTCATCGGGCCTTTCCTTGCCACCTTTCTCATTGCAATGTTCATTTTAATCATGCAGTTTTTCTGGCTGTACATAGATGATTTGGTTGGAAAAGGACTCGATATATTAACCATCCTACAACTTATTTTGTACGTTGCCGCCAACGTAATCCCCTTGGCATTGCCCATTGCCCTATTGCTTTCTTCCATCATGACGTTTGGTAATCTCGGCGAAACCTTCGAGATAGTAGCCATCAAATCGGCAGGCATCCCGCTATTGCGTTTCATGCGTCCCTTGCTGATAGTCACTTTCTTTATCAGTTGCATCGCCTTCTTGTTTAGCAATAATATAATCCCCGTGGCACAGTTGAAACTGGCTACCATAAAGTACAATATCATCGTATCAAAGCCCTCTTTCGATATTAAAGAGGGGGTGTTTTACGATAAGATTGAAGGCTACGTGATAAAACTCGGCAAGAAAGACAAGGACGACAGCACCATACACGACATAGTTATTTACGAAAGGAATTATAACCTGCAAGACAACCTACTCATAGCCAAAGACGGCGTGATGAGGGTAACGCCCGACAAACAATTCCTCGAATTTATACTGAACGATGGCGTGCGTTACACCGAAAAGGGGATGCGGATGACAACGAATACCGAGTTTGTGCGGCTGGGTTTCAAGCGTTATAAAAAAGTGTTTGACCTAAAGAGTTTTGGATTGAACAACACCCAAGACAGCGTTTTTAAGTACGACCCAAAGATGCTTAGCATCAGGCAACTGAATGGAATGATTGATTCGCTGCACAAAAACGATAGCTTTTTTGTGAAAAGAGTTTCCCTCGAAATGAACCCTTCATTGCTCTTTACAAAATTTGCAGATACTGGTTGGATCAAAACAAAACCAGTAGCCTCAAAGGCTAAATCATTTGCAGCAGAGATACCCGATTCGATAAAAAAGATCATCTATGAGAGAAGCCTCAACCAAATAAACAGTGCCAAAAGCACCATTTCGATGATTGATGATGATTATAAAATGAGGCAAAAGACATTGAACTCCCATGAAATAGAATGGCATCGCAAGTTCACCTTGTCTGTTGCTTGTTTCGTGTTGTTTTTGATTGGCGCTCCATTGGGAGCCATCATCCGAAAGGGTGGTTTAGGTGCACCGCTTGTATTTGCCATTGCTTTTTTTGTTGTGTTCTATTTGCTGAATACTTTTGGTGAACGGTTGGCGCACGAAGCTGTGTTAAGTGTGATAATGGGCATGTGGTTGTCTACTTTTGTGTTGATTCCTGTGGGTGTTTTCCTTACTTATAAAGCAATGCACGACTCTCAATTATTTAATCAAGAAGCTTATTACCGAATATTTAGTGCAGCGAAGAGATTTATTGCTAACTTTCGCTTTTCTAACAATGATTAAATGATTTGAATGAAAGGAATGATTAAGAACTTTTATGATAACGGCTTCTAAGCATTCACACTAATATTTTCAAGAGACATAATCATTTTTATCATTCAAATCATTTAATCATTATTACAATTCATCTTTAAAAATAAATAGAATGTCAACAAAGAATACAAGTCGCAGGGCTTTCATTACTGACGCTGCAAAAACAACCGCAGCCGTTGCTTTATCTGCAACCGTTTTGCCTTCATTGGCAAGGATTACCAATCAAAAGAGTGCATTTTCGTTTACTTCAATTCCCTACAAGCAGCAGCCGTTGCCTTATGGATTCAAGGACTTAGAATCTGCAATAGATGCAATGACAATGGAAATCCATTACACCAAACACGCTGCGGCTTATGCCAAGAACTTGAATGAAGCAGTAGTTGCTGAAAAGGTAGATATCAATGCTGTTTCTTTGGAAGAATTGTTGGGTAAAATATCCAAGTATTCGCCAAAGTTGCGCAACAATGGTGGCGGGCATTATAACCACGAATTGTTTTGGCAAAGTATGACCGCAAAGTCAACCATGAAACCAGAAGGAAAGTTATTGAGTCAGATAGAAAAGGATTTTGGTTCGTTCGAAGCCTTTCAAACAAAGTTTGCCGATGCTGGTAAAACTCGTTTTGGTAGTGGATGGGCTTGGTTGGTAATTAATAATGATAAGAAATTAATCATTGGTTCTACACCAAATCAAGATAATCCTTTGATGGATGTTAGTGAATTAAAAGGCACTCCACTATTGGGTTTGGATGTTTGGGAACATGCGTATTACCTCCGCTATCAAAACAAACGCCCTGATTATATCACTGCTTGGTGGAGCGTTGTAAACTGGGATGTTGTTACAAAACGATTTGAAGCAGCGTAGTTAAGTGATGAGTATTGTGCATAAATAACAGTTCACATTTGCAGCATTACCCGAAACACTTCTTAATATTGCAATGGGAATATCATTATTCCCCAATAGTAACTCTACATATATAAGGAACAGCCTCCCACGTGGAGGCTGTTCTCTTTCAGTAAACAGTAAGCAGTGAGCAGTAGACTGTTTTTAATACTGCTCACTGTTTACTGATAACTGCTTACTGTTTACTGTTTACTGCTTACTGTTTACTGCTCACTGTTTACTGTTTACTGTTAACTGATAGCTCTATGCTCTATTTCCTTATTTATAAACCCTATTTGGTTCTCTCACAGTTTTCTGCAATGGATGGAAAACAGACCCTTGCTGATTATTTTGATGTGCCCAAAGATGTTTATCCTGTTGGGAGATTGGATTATGACAGCGAAGGTTTATTGATTTTGACGAATGATAAACAACTAAACAACCGCTTGTTGAATCCTTTGTTTGCTCACGAAAGGGAATATTTGGTGCAAGTGGATGGTGCAATAACCAATGAAGCTGTGGAGCAATTGCAAAAAGGGGTATCTATTAATATTGATGGAAAACAATATCGCACCAAACCATGCAAAGCGAGTCTGTTTTCAGAGCTTCCAATAGTACCAGAAAGAAATCCGCCCATTCGTTTTAGAAAAGAGATACCTGCCCCTTGGATTAAACTAATCTTGAAAGAAGGAAAAAACAGACAGGTACGAAAAATGACTGCTGCCGTTGGTTTCCCTACTCTGCGATTGATAAGACATAGAATAGAAAAACTAACCATCGACCATTTACAACCCGGCGAAATGGTGGAGATGGAACAAAAGGAGCTGTATAAGTTGCTTTTCAATCAATAATAATATTTCGATTGTTTTATTTTCCTCATTCCTCCAATAACTTCACCACTTCAAATAAAATTATTAATTCACGGCTGTTAAAAGTCACCCATTCTACATTTCTACGGTTATCCAACGCTTCTTGCCACACTAATTGGGACTTCCAGCGGCTGCACAGGATAAAAAAATCGCTTCTTTCAACCACCATTTCGTCTTTCAGGATGGCTTTTACAAATAGCCAGGTCGTTGGAAGATATAGCCAGACGGTTCAGCCATATAGCCAGGCGATTGGAAGATATGGCCAGATGACCCAGCCAAATAGCCAGGTCGTTGGAAGATATAGCCAGACGGTTCGGCCACGTGGCCAAGCCGTTGGAAGATATGGTCAGATGACCCAGCCACGTAGCTAGGTCGTTGGAAGATGTGGCCAGACGGTTGGGAGAAGCGAAAACACTAGGATTTTCATTACTTAGATACAAAAAAATGGAAATCCGCCTTCAAACACCCTGCGAGATAAGGTTATACGGTGCCGATTAGCCAACGCAAATTATCTTCAAGCAGTGGGGTGTGCACACCAAGACAAGCACTTATTTTTTCACGGATTAATAGGAAACAATATGCAAAAGGAATATTATTTGCCACACGGCGATAATGACCGTGATGTTTGGTTGAGTAATTTTGTTACTAAAGTGGCGGCTTTGCCTGCTGGTTTTAACATACTACCCGCTCAGAACACTTCATTGTCGAACGATTCGGCTGCCTTTCATTATGACCTATTGTTGTTAGAAGCCTCACATACGTTCTCCAAAACTTGCACTTCAAGTAAGGATTCGTTGCGTGATGGTCCACAAACAACAACGCCATTGGCTTTTCCAGCGTTTGTTGCGCCTGCAGGTGCGCCAACGCCTGTGTTGCCGGGTGTTTTTGAAAGAGTTGTTCTCCTAGCGGGGCAAATCAAGAAAAACACTTTGTACACAGAAGCCTACGGTATTGGTCTCGGTATTATTGGTGCAGATGTTGTCACACATTTTGCTACAGCACAGCCGTTGCTAAGTTTGTCATTGGAAGGTGGTCATGTACATATTAAATATGCATTCCAGCATACAGATGGTTTGTATTTATTTTCTATGCGCGGCACAGAAACCGAGTTTACGCTATTGGCTACAATTACTAAAAACACCTACAACGATACCCGCCCCAACCTAGTAGTTGGCGTGCCTGAAAAAAGGCAATACCGGGCATTTTATATGGTGGCTGATGTAATGGTAGGCATAGAAAGCGCAATAGCAAGCATTACTTGCTAGACCCAATTATGAGTTGGCACTAACAAGCGCATAAAGAAAGGTCAAGAGTTGGAGGTTGAAAGACTGAAGGCTTTTGACCTTTTTTTGGTTTTAGGTAATCCTAGTTGGTTTACACAGATAGCCTACATGAAGCTGACTAGCTGATTTATGAAAACATGCAATGCTCCAATGTAACCATACATTGATAGTTTGTAAGGTATCGTTTGGTGCGAGCTAGTTATATAAAAAATAGTTTTTTGATGGATGGAAGGGATAGTGTTAATTTGTATAAACTTGTGTAAATTAACCTTCAAAATGAAAAAAATATTAATTTCTGTTAAAAATTTTGTGGTAATAGCCTCTCTGTTTATATCGTGTACTAAGAATGAAAGCAACTCTACTCATTCTTGGCAAGAACTTGGCGGCACCAATACCTCCACTTTTAATAATTGGATTAGTAGTATCACCAAAGATGCCAATGGTAATCTTTATGCTGCGGGCAACTTTACTGATGGGAATGGCAAATACTATGTAGCCAAATGGAATGGTACGTCATGGACTGAGCTTGGTAACTCCAATACTTCTATTATTAATAGTAGTATAAGTTCTATCGCCACAGATGCCAGCGGCAATATATTTGCTGCTGTTGGCTTTAATAATCCTAATGGCAACGGCTTCGTGGCAAAATGGGATGGCGAGGCATGGAGTGAACTTGGTACTTCTGCTTTTAATAGTAGAATTGATTTTATTGCTACAGATGCAGGTGGCAATATATATGGATCGGGTGTCATTACTAATGGGAATAGTAGTGTCAATAACTATTTTGTAGCTAAATGGAATGGAAGCAGTTGGATCAATTTAGGTGGTAATAATGCCTATTTTAATAGTAGTATTTTCTGTATTGCCACCGATGCCAAAGGAAATATATATGCTGCAGGTGGCTTTTCCAATGGTAATAATAAAAAATATGTAGCCAAATGGAACGGCAATGCTTGGAGTGAACTGGGTGGCACAAATTCCTCCACTTTTAATGATGTAATTTGGAGTATAACTGCCGATGCAAATGGGAATGTATATGCTGGGGGCTGGTTTAGTAATGGCAATGGCGACTGTTATGTAGCCAAATGGAATGGCACTGCATGGAGTGAACTGGGTGGTACAAATTCCTCCACTTTTAGTGGTATTTATTCTGGAATTAGCAGTATTGCCACTGATGCCAATGGTAATGTATATGCCGGGGGCGGGTTTAAAGATGGCAATTATATAGAAAAATGGAACGGTAACAGTTGGGCTAAACTAGTCGGTAACAATATTTCCAATTTTAATAACACCATTCAAAGTATCACAACAGATGCACAAGGTAATATATATGCTGGTGGCTTATTTACAAACGCTAATGGAAAATACTATGTAGCTAAATATTAGTAATATACTTGCGTGTATTTTATCTTAGAAAAGAGTATAAACAATTAAAAAGTGAAGAACATCCGTTGTGGCTAAAAGTCTTGTTTGAAAACCTAGTAAACTTCATATAATTTAAAAAGGTACAAATGAATAACGATTCTCTTATTTTATACAAGTACGTTTCTCTTGAAGTTGCAATGTTGATTACGTTATCCTCAACATTAAAATTTACAAACCCAGCAAATTTCAATGACCCTTTTGATTGTAACATTTCTAGACTAAAATTTGACCTTTCTGAGGAATTAGACCCACTAGTAGAAAAAGATATTCATGAACTTAGGAAACAGTTTAATAATAATTCAGAGATTACTCCTGAATTGGTAGAAAAAGGAATCGGAGAAATGCAAATTAAAAAGATTAAAAAATCATCAATTTGTTGTTTTTCATTTATCCCTGACAATCCCTTAATGTGGGCTCACTATTCAGATAAGCATAATGGAGCTTGCTTGGTTTTTAATAATTCAATAAAAAATAAGTATATCGGTATCCCAGATGAAAGAGTAACTGAAAATCATGTAAACTATCTCCCATTTACAATTACTAATTATTGTAAAAACAAAAAAGAAGGCATTTTAACATTATTTGCCACTAAATCTATAGATTGGATGTATGAAGAGGAATATCGGCATATATTGTTAGAAGAAGAAAGGTGTTTAAAGTTTAATCCAGAGTTCTTGCTTGGTATTATATTCGGAATGAAAGTAAAAGATGAAGAAATTAATAGCTTTCGGAGTATTTGTGAAAGCAAAAAAGTCCCATTAGTGTATAAAAGAGCAATTAAAGAAGAAGACAGGCTAAGAATTTTGGATATTGCTTAAAGTCCCCACTCTCGTCAGTGTTCAGCCAACTGGTCGTTTACTCTTTCTGATATTAGCAGAGCGCATCTGGAAGTATAGATAAAAGGGATGTTTATCCAAGTATTCATAGATAGTAGTTTTACTTTTGGGACTTAAAATGGATTTTCATGTACTACGAATCAACAAAAGACAATTACCTCATCAGCACCAACCCTTCGTTATTGGACATTGCTGCCATCCACAAATACTTATCTGAGGAATCTTATTGGGCTAAAGGAATCCCTTTTGCTACCGTGGAAAAATCAATAAATTATTCTCTATGTTTTGGGGTATATGAAGGAAACAAACAGATTGGTTTCGCTCGTTTGATTACCGACTGGACTGCTTTTGCTTATCTCTGTGATGTATTTATTCTACCTGCTCATCAAGGGAAAGGTTTGGGTAAATGGTTGATGCAAACTATGCATTCACACCCCGATTTGCAAGGACTTCGTAGATGGATGCTTGCCACAAGAGATGCACATGGTTTGTATGCACAGTTTGGTTGGGTGCCAATGAGTGAGGAACAATCAAAACGTTTTATGCAACTGCATAATCCAGAGGTTTATGCCTCGACCAACTAAAGCGTATTTAAAGTCTGCAAAGAATACGCCTTTAACTCAGAGAAAAATGATTTATATAATTGATGGATGGCTTCATAATTCTCCTCCCAAAGCCTGAAACATTCTTCGGCAGAAGTAAGATAAGTAGCACGGCGGGCAATGTTGGCAAAGCTTTTTTCAATACCCCAATTGAACTGATAGTTATACAACCAATTGTTTTGTTTCATATAAGGAAATATCTTTTTAAAGCTTTCAGGAAACCATTCCTGATAGTCTTCAAGTGCCTGATAAGTGTTTTCGGCAAAGGCAGCCAAGGCTTCTGGG
>Ga0164297_10005346_pt1 | contig 11056 bp, 12 predicted proteins | sample GEODES058metaG_FD_113539 | JGI IMG/M metagenome (GOLD analysis project Ga0164297, IMG submission 113539) | Dystrophic lake water microbial communities from Trout Bog Lake, Wisconsin, USA - GEODES058 metaG | ecosystem: Environmental > Aquatic > Freshwater > Lake | place: USA: Trout Bog Lake...
GAGAAAAGAATAATTTAGAAAGGAAACTAACTGTTCTATAATAAATAAAATTAATTAAAATGTTCATTTATTATATAAGATGTCTGTATCTATCACTAAACGCCGAGAATATCGCAGTAGAACCAAAAGGTCTCTTTGTCGCCGTGTCAAAAACTTGACTAGATGTAGAAATTTAAAAGGTTGTAAAAATGCAAACGGAACCAAAAGAAAGTATTGTCGTAGAACAAGAAACCGAAAGTATTAAATAACAAATCAATTATTAAAAATAATAACTAACATGTATGTTAATTATTATTCAGTTACAGTTTCTAAACTCATTCAGTCAATAAAAACTAAATAATTTATCGGTGACGTCTGGTACGTCTTCTTCCTCCAACAGAGGCAGAAACACCCATACTTCTTCCAACGGAGGCACCAACAACACGAGCTTGTTGTAAACCTTGTTGGGCTTGAGCTTGTAAGGATTTAGTTTGGGTCATGGCCTTGGATAAAGCTTGGGATGCGGCTTTTGCTTGGGAAGCAGATTTAGCAGCAGAGGCAGCTTTGGAGGCAGTGGAAGCAATCTTTCGTAGCTTCTTACTCAAAGATTTCAAGGATTTTTTACTGGTCTTAGTAAGGTGTTTGTGACTTTGGCGATGTGGCATCTTTATATATATTCTTAACAAAAAAACTTTTTTGTAATTGAAAAACTTTTATTATATTTATTATTTAATTAATAGAAATGTTGAATTAAATAGTTGCCTATAATTATTTAATTCTTTCAAACACAATATATTTTTAACTTTTTATTTTAATATGTTTTCCTTAAACTCTTGTTATTAAACTTAAACTCTTCCTATACTTCTTCCAACAGACATGGCTTGTTGAAGTCCTTGTTGAGCTTGTGCTTGTAATGACTTTGTTTGAGTCATGGCCTTGGATAAAGATTGGGATGCTGCTTTTGCTTTTGACGCAGTTTGTGCAGCACTTGCCGCTTTGGATGCGGTAGAAGCAATTTTCCTTAATTTCTTACTTAATGCCTTTAAGGATTTTTTGTGAACCTTGGAGATAGTTCTTCTTCTACCACCAATAGTTATTTTCGGAATGGTTGGTAATACATTACCACCTTTCATAGCAGGAGTTGGTTTCATAATGGATGAAAGAGCACTTGATATAGAACCACTTCCTCCTCTATGTCTATGTCTTCTAGTACGAGCACCTCCACTTTTACTTAATGATTTTGCTACACTTGCTGCGGCCGCTTGTGCTGCTGCTGCTGCTGTTTGAGTTCCAAATACCATATTGTATATATATTATATGGATAATAAAATATATAGACATAGAATAATTTTTATGATTTAAAATGTTTACTATATTTTGTTTTCTATTATTTTACTTAATCTTGCCAAACCTTGTTGGTTGAATGCCACCACATACCATCTCCCTTTTTCACATTTGCAATTGTTCTAAATACTTTCAAACGAGAAAGTGGGACATTGGTTCTGTATTTATCCAAAGGATGAGGATTTGTTTTCAATTGGGCTTGTAACGCTTTCTTACTCACCTTTTGTCTTTGTTGGAACGCAAAGTAGGCGAAGAAAGCTTCAAAAGAAAGTGACTGAATTGGCAAAATATCTTGGTTTTTACTCTGGAAATTTTCTAAATATTCTAAACAAATAGCTAGACCACTGATATCCGCCAAATCCTCGCCTATACTTGGCTCCGCATCAAATATAATACCATCTCTCTTGGCATATGTCTCGTATTGTAAAATAACATCTTTCTGGATTTTATCATAGATTTTCTTCTCCGAATCAGTCCACCAGTCATTCAACACACCATCAGCATCGTATTTACTACCCCAGTTATCTAACGAGTGAGACATCTCATGTCCAAGAGTGTTTCCAATGTGAGCCAAGTTCCACTCAATACCACGCTCGTCCAAATCTACAAAAGGTTTTTGAATATAACCAAGAGGAATATATATACCATTTTTGGATGGAGTATAACTTGCATTTACAACAAACGCTTGGGTTCCAATAAACTTTGGTGGTGATTGTGCCCAATCAATATATGGGATATCAATGACAGGTTTTCCTTCTAGTTTCATTGACTGGAAATAACGCCAATTGGATAACTTTGTCACATTTCCATAAGCATCATTTTCGTCATAATTCAACAGCGGATCTTCACGAATAAGTTTTGGTGAACCAACGGTCAACTCAAACTTTTTCAGTTTAAGTAATGCCTTGTCTTTAGTACTTGGTTTCATCCATTTATTACGCATAATAATACGGGTAAATACGGTTTTCAAATCTTCGGCAAGTGTTTTTACATAGTTGACATATTGTTTGTTTTCATATCTAGTCACATATTCGTTTGTTAAAAAGGTATTGAACGCAAACCCCATACTCCAAATGGTTCCTATTTTTCTGTCTACCATCTTCTCTGCTCCTCGTTGGAACTTTGCGTTGAACTCAAAATCGTTTTCTAAACCTCTGGCATTCCATCTTTGTTGTTGACGGATAAAAATATATATCCAATAGGTACGCCATTGTTCGTTATTCCATTCTTCTGCCAACAAATCAGAAGCACATTTCAAATAACTGAGGTTTCCACTAATGAAAAACTCTGGTGTTTCTTTATACCCAAGACCTTCGGAAAAATCTTCCCAATTGAAACCGAACTTGTGTAACGCCTCTTTTCTAGTAACACGGTTATAATTGTCTTCACTTCCTTTTATTTTAGAGTCACAACCGAATAAGGAAATAAGTTTCAACTCAATATCAAAAATATCCTGGACTTTGAAACCGTGGTTTGGACCAAACGCATTTCTAAAAATAGTCTCCAAGTAGTGGAAAAATTTGCGTTTATATCTTGCTTTGTATTCAACGTCTGTTCCGTCATCAAAATAAACATTCAAATCAATCAAGGAGAACTGGGGAGAACTAATGTGAGAACGGAATATCTTTGGTTGTTTTTCATCTGGAATCACAGACCAAAAGAAAGGACAACCCCACGCGATAATTTCATTTCTATTTACAAATCCCATAAACTTCCATAATCCTTCTTTGTTTTTTCTGAAATGGTCGATATTTTGTAGAGCACGTTTTGCATAGTTAGACGATTGTTCGTTTGAATTCAACTTCAACTGTGACTTGTAGTATTTCCTTAAACATTCTGCCTTTTTAGATTTTTCTTTTGCAATATATTCCTCAATAATGGCGATTAATTCATAATACACTTTGTCTTGAACTAAACGAAAGTTATCTACTTGAACAATATACTTTTGTTTTTCGGTTGATTGTTCTTTTACTAACCAACGCTCATTAATATAGGAATAAAAATCGTCTTGTGGTTTGATATTAGAAAGACTTACTGCCTTTTTAAGATTCTTGATAATATTATCTTCTAGTCTATACTTGGCGCTATATAAATCCTTTTTTGTTGCCTTTTCAAACTCTTTTTCAAAAGTATTTAAATTGTCGTTATATTGTTTACATACTAGTTGTTTTTCTTCTTTTGTTAGAGATGGAAGAGCGCGTATTTTTTGTGTTTTATTTGAACCCTTTTTAGCAACTCTGTGTTTGGTGATATGATGTTTCATTCAATCAAAAGTTAGCACTTATAATATATATGTATAAAAAATTGTATATTCATAATATCTTTATAGTATATATAAAAGTTTATGCCTTATTCTATTCGAAAAGTTCCTAAAAAGTCCTGTTATAGAGTAACAAACAAGCGAACCAAAAGAGTTTTAGCCAAATGCACTACTATGAAAAGAGCTAAGAAACAGATACGTTTGCTAACTTCTATTGATATGAATCCTAACTTTGTTTTAAGAAATAAACGAGTTACTCTTAAAAAAAGATATAGGAAATAAAATAACAATCTATGTAACAAATATTATACTTACAAATTATTTTTACATAAGTATAATAAGTCTAATAAACTTTCAAAAATAAACTAGGGTTTGTATTTACATTTTCCCAAAGTTCAAAGTCATCTTTGTATTCTTGGTATATAAAATTCATATCATCCATATCCAATTGTATATCTTCATTATCCGTTGAGTTTTCATAAGGCAACTCAATATTATTTTTTATATTCAAGTCATTTAATAAAGAGTTTACCTTACTATTCATTATATCTCTATCACTACTATATATAATTACTCTTGTATAAGGATATGTTTCTTTATCAATATATTTAGACTGTGAAAAGTAGTGGTATTCACTTAGTATTTCTGGTATAATCAAGTACAATGAGTTTTGTTTCATATAGGCTATAAAGTCTTTCAAAGTAGTACTGACATTTATGAAGTTAACATTCTTTTTCCAATATTTATATATTGATTTAAAACGACTTATCGGATCACGAATACATAAAATAGGATTATTATATTTTGTAGCAACTAAGTTGTGATATTTATTAGAAGTTAAATCAAAATTATTTTTATAATTATTCAACACTCTGTATATTGATGTACCACTATTTTTTGGAATATGGATAAATGTATATTTTAATGTAGATTCAAAACCTTCTGTTTGTATTAGTTTTAAATAAAAGTAACAAACAAGTCCCACTAGAAAAACTAGAAAAAACAATAAAATAAAAAAATAATATTTATTAACCATAGATTTATAACACTTCCCTACTTATATAATAAATACAAAAAAAGACTCGTGTATTCTATATTTACTTTATTATATATTTTTTGTATTATATAATTATATATTTTTTGTATTATATAATTTTTTACATTCACTCATAAATCCTCGATATTTGATGGAAAAAGGTCTTCATTATATATGAGTTTTCCTGAAGGTTTATAAGAATTTGTTGACTTGTAACTCTTTTTGCTTTTCTCTTGTTTCTGTTCTGTATAGTCATTTTCAAATAAAAAGGCGTTCGGGTCTTCTTGATATGCATATGACAAGTTATTTTTCATTCCTTGTGGTTTACTACTGAAACTTACAACTCCAATTCCATCATCGTCTTTCTCTGACCGAGATGTGTCAACCCTCTCACCAAACTCGTTTATAACAATACCCATCTTTTTCTTCATTTCATCACGAACATAAGATGGCACCCAATGTTTCCAAGAAATCAATATAGTATTTGGATGTATATATTTAACGAGAAAACCGTTGCTTGTCAACTTGTCTATGATATAAGCGATACACGATGCTTGGTCATATTTGGGAACACCTATAATATACTCTGGTATCAAATACCAACAAAACTGTTCATTCATTTTTTGCCTGGATGTTGTTTTTATTCTTACGTGTATTCTATTCAATATCTTATTAAATAACGCAAGCTGACTCAAGTCGTGCTGTTTTTTCTTTTCATATAGATCATCAATATCTATCTTTTCAGAAAAGTCTTCCAGTTTTTCCAAGTTGAATATGTTTGTCATTTTGTTATAAATGGAAAAATTATGATATTAATATAGTTAATACAGAAAAAAATGTTTTATTCATTTACGAATATAAAGGTTTTTATATATTAATATCATACATATGGAAACAAATATCAATACAAATATAGATACAACAGTAGATACACATATCAATACAACAGTAGATACAAGTGTCGATACAGATATAAATAATAAGGAAATAATATCAAGTGACCCTCCTATAATAAAAAATATAGTTATATCTGGCGGTGGCCACACACTTTTACAATTTTTGGGTATAGTTCAACGTCTCGAAGAGAAATCTTATTTTCACCGTAAAAACATAGAAAAAATATACTCTGTATCAGCAGGAACAGTCATTTCTATACTATTGTGTTTAGATTTTGATTGGGAAACTATCAATGACTACTTTGTGAAAAGACCGTGGCATGAAGTGTATAAGATTCATATAAATACGTTTTTCAATACATATCAGACAAAAGGAATATATGATACGGAAGCCTTTGAGGCCTTTTTCAAACCGTTATTTGATGCAAAAGATATATCTCTAGGTGTTACTTTAAGCGAGTTTTATGAACTAACAAAGAAAGAGTTACACTTCTTCACGGTTGAAATAAACTCTTTTGAATATGTGGATATTTCTTATAAAACATACCCTGATTTATCATTGATGACTGCTATCCAAATGAGTTGTGCTCTTCCAGTATTAATTGTTCCTATTTGTATCGAAAACAAATGTTTTATTGATGGAGGTGTATACTGTAACTATCCGTTGAGTTTTTGTTTGGAGGATAATAACTTGAAAGAAGAAACACTTGGTATAAAAAAATGTAGAACGGAAGAGTCAGAAAGGGCACTATGTATAAATAAAGACTCATCCCTTATAGAATATATCACTGGTATACTAGCATCCATGATATCTCGTATTGGAATCGATAAAAACAAGACAAAAAATGGAGAGAAGTATGTAAGAAAAATCAAAAACGAGGTTTTATGCTATTCATCGGAGATTAGTCTAGATATAATGTATGGTTTAGTAAGTTCTCAAGAAAAAAGAAAGGAATTTATTGAAAACGGAATAGACTGCGCTACTCATTTTTTAGAGGAAGTTGCGACATTATAATTTATAATAATTTTCAAAGGGCAGTATTCAAAAATTGGGTTAATGTAGAAACAGTTGGTTTTGCTTCAAAGTCAATTACTTGGTCGCCCTTTAAAAGTTTGATAGTTGGATAACCCTCAATCTTATATTTGTCAACAACTGTAGTAATATCAGGCGACTCATTCGTACAGTTTATCTCTGTAAAAGTTACACTGTAACCATTGACCGTCTTGTTGGAGTACTCTGCCTTTACTTGTTCCCAAATAGGTTTTGCTGTTTTACAATGTGGACACCAGTCAACATAAAATAATATTATTTCCGCATTTGCGCCTGCTTTTGAACCTTGGTCGAACTCTCTGTTTGCACTGTAGAGTTTACTCGCTTTTGAAAAATAATTCATATATACATAGATACCAATTCCTAAAAAAACAATTACAACAATAATCATTATAAGTGTATTCATAGATAAACCATTTTTCAATGGAGAAGTGATTGAAATAGGAGAACCACCAGTAAGAGGTTTTAAATAAGATGAAATAGAAGGCATTATTATATATATAGTTAAGTAAATAAATTATATATATTTAACTAACGAATATTAAAGATATGTGATTTATATAATATAGTACATAAACTATTACTATAAAATACTATTCCATAAACCATATACCATACTTTAACAAATCAATACTTCAATACTATAATAAATATGATTTTTCGTAAAAGTGATGGAACATTAATAGAAATAAACAGATATGAGTTTAAAAATGACAAGATTTATTATCAAAAAATAATGGACTGTATAAAAGATATTGGAAAAAATACAAATATAAGTGATATAAGTGTTGTAAGTGATAATACAATCGATAGAAAAGAACAGAAAAAGGAAAAGAAATAAAAAAATGGTATATTTTATATTATACACATTATATATACAGTGTATCATATAAGTTTAATTTATGGCAATAACAAATAAAAATAGAAGAAGTAGAAAAAAAATGTATACAACAAGTAAGATGCGAAAAAGAGGTGGTCAAGTAAATAATAAAGAACAAACCGTCAACCAAGAAGAATCCGATATGAGTGCGGGTGTATACAGTGAAGAAGAATACAATGCAGGCGAAGGTATGCTTACTACTGTATGGGGACCAAGTATGTGGCATTTTTTACATACGATGAGTTTTAACTACCCAGTCCATCCAACAGAACAGGATAAAAAACATTATATGGATTTTGTATTGAATTTACAGAATGTGTTGCCTTGTAAATATTGTCGTATCAACTTGAAAAATAATTTCAAGACCTTTCCACTTACAAAAGAACAGATGGTTAACAGAGAATCCTTTTCAAGATATATATATGAACTTCACGAAATAGTAAACAAGATGTTGAAGAAGACATCCAACTTGTCTTATGAAGAAGTGCGTGAAAGATACGAGCACTTTAGAGCAAGATGTACACTGGAAAAGGCGACTGTTTTCAAGTTCAAAAATGTGTCTGAAAAGGGATGTACGGAACCACTTTATGGTAAAAAGTCAAAGTGTATATTGAAAATAGTTCCACAAGAAGATAAAAGCGCCACATTTCAAATGGATAAAAAATGCGTAAAGAGGAGGGTAAAGGTTACTATGAAAAATAAAACTGTGAAAACAACTTAAATAGTTGATGACAACATATTGTAAATATTATAAATATGTTTTTAATACATGAATGTTCCTATGATAGCGAAAATCCAGTTTATCAAAAAATAAACAACGGCGTTGGTTCTATGTTTATACCAGAAGCAAGAGTAGCAAAGGATTATTTTCGCACAGGGTTTTACGAAAGAGGTTTTTTGAAATGGGTTTTTGAAAACTTTGCTGACCCAAATAAAGAAATGCTTGATATTGGAGCACATATTGGTTGGTATACTTGTCAATTCGCTCAAAAGTCAAAAAGAGTTCATTCATTTGAGTGTTCTCCAAAGTCCTTCAACTATTTGTGTGCGAATATAGCATTGAATGGACACGACTACAAAGTTACCAAGTACAATGTTGCATTAGGCAATGAAGAACGAATGACAAATTATTATATTCGTGACCCAAAAGATGGAGGAGGAAATGGGGTAGCAAAGTTTGAGTATGACAATGTTAAAAATACGCCTTTTATAGAAGTCCCTATGAAAAAACTAGACTCTTATGAGTTGACAAATATCAATTTTATTAAGATAGATGTTGAAGGATTTGAAAAACAGGTTCTAGAAGGTGCGTTGAAAACATTGGAGAATAATAATTATCCAAGAATTTTCTTCGAATCTTGGCCTGAAACACAAGAAGAAAATAACTTTCCTTCAAAAAGGTTAAGAGAAGAATTATTTGGGTTTTTATTATCACTTGGTTATAAAATAATACAGTTATCTCACGACTCCTTTTTGGCGGAGAAGTAAACAATAAAAATAAAAACAAAAAAAATAATACATAACATAGACTAATTATTTATTATTTTATGAGCCGAACTTTGAAAAGTCGTTTAAGATAGGCATTGGCCAAGGACTATCATTCAGTGAAGAAGTATTGTAAACAAATGGATTCAGTGGGGGCATATCTTGTGACTGACCTTGTGAGTTAATATATTGAGTGTAGTTTGTTTGACGCATAGGTGTTTGGAATGGATAGTTATCAAAACTTGTTCCGTAGTTAGAGTTCATTTTTGACTGGTAAGAAGGGTCATCACCTTGTGATGTATTCATTCCTTGTAAACTAGGATTTGGAGTAGTGTTTAATGCGATTGTTGTAATAGATGGGTCAAGGCTAGGACTTGTCGTCATATTAGGAGTTGTCATAGATGGACTAGGACTTGTCGTAACGCTAGGTGTTGTAATTGATGGTGTTGGTGTAGAATTACTGCAGGTACATGTTGCACGTGGAGTTGTTGCTAAAGGTGTTGTTGGTGCTGGATATGCATTACAAGCAGGACAAGCTGGACATACAGGTGGTACAATTTCTGTTTTTAAAATATATTTATCTTTGAAACAGTCTGGTATTTGGTTTGAAGAAACACCTTTAGGTAAACATGAACTAAAGTCAGGAGGAGCAGAGTAAGGACAACTAGAACCTGAACCGGAACCATTTGAGTTAGGACATGTTGGGGTTGGGTTTGGTGTTGGAGTAGGAGTTGGTGTAGGTGTGGATGATGGCTGACAAGTTGGACATGTTATATTGGAAATATAGGGAATGTTTGGTAAGGTATATAAAGGCTGTGTTGGTTGTGGAGGAGGACTACTATTAACTCTTGGTATAGTAGGGTTCCAGTTTGTTGAAGCTAATGGGTCAACTACAGAAGGTACATTTGAGGTTTGTGATGTGGTTGTTGTGCCTTGACTAGGAACATTCAGCAAAGAGTTCAAGGATGTTCCTGAAAGTGTAGATGGATTTATTTGAATTGTAGGTGGTTGTGTTTGACTAGGAATCACAGAAGATACAAGGTTTGAAAGACCTGATAAATCTATGTTTGTAGAGTTTGCACTAGTTGTGTCAAAACCTTCCCTATTTCTATATAATGCGGCAACTATAAGTAAAAATGCTAAAAATACTATAAATATAAAAAGTTTCATATCTGGCCTATAATGTATAAGAGTATAAAAATATTTACAAAATGATATATAATACTAGAAAAATTATTTTTGTTTATGTATTTAATTATACTTTGTAAAAATTGATTATATTATATGTGTTTCCAATGGTTTCATAAATAAAGGTTAAAAATCAACAAAGGTTAAATAACTTAAACAACAATTATAAATATATAAAAGCAAATATACAAATATAGTTAAAATATGAAACTACTAATATTTGATACAGAAACAACTGGATTACTTCCAAAACAAAAAACCCTTTGTTACGGAAACCACCATGAGTTTCCTCACATAGTTCAACTTAGTTATGTATACTATGATACAGACGAGCAGTCGATTATTTCTATGAAAGACTATATCATCAAAGTTCCATCCAGTGTAACTATACCAGAAGAATCCATCAAGTTTCACGGAATTACAAATGAAATATCTTATTCAAACGGTGAACCTATTGAATTGGTGCTAGATGACTTTATGACTTTGTTCCAACAATCTGACCGTGTGATAGCACATAACTTGGAGTATGATAAAACTATGGTTCTTGTGGAACTAATGAGACAAAAAGCATTGAATAATTCATTCTTCAATCAGTCAATGATAACACGTAACAAATACAACTTTGTAACAAACACTCTTCATACAATTGACGAGTTTATTGATATAGTGAAGACATCCAAAAAATATGTTTGTACGATGCAAGAGACGATTGACTTTTGTAGTATTATGACTAAAAGTAGGATAAAAGGAAAACCTGATTATGTAAAGTATCCTACTTTGGCAGAACTTCATGAGAAACTATTCGGTTTTGTTCCTGTGAACCTTCATAACTCGTTGAATGATGTGCTTGTTTGTTTGAGGTGTTATGTTAAGATGAACTTTAATGTTGACTTGATAGAAACAAACGAAGAGTTTAGAACTTTATTTGATATATTAA
>Ga0164297_10005347_pt1 | contig 11054 bp, 11 predicted proteins | sample GEODES058metaG_FD_113539 | JGI IMG/M metagenome (GOLD analysis project Ga0164297, IMG submission 113539) | Dystrophic lake water microbial communities from Trout Bog Lake, Wisconsin, USA - GEODES058 metaG | ecosystem: Environmental > Aquatic > Freshwater > Lake | place: USA: Trout Bog Lake...
ACTTGTCGCCGCCGCCGAACCACCGGTGGTGATCACGCCGCACCACGGTGAGCTCGTGAGGCTCTGTGGGGGCGACCATGAGGTGTCGGCGCACCTGGCCACGGTCGAGCACGTGGCACAGACCACGGGGGCCATCGTGCTGGCCAAGGGTCCGACCACCGTGGTGGCGGATCCGACCGGGGCCACACCCTTGGTTCGGCTGGTGACCTCGGGGACGTCGAGCCTGGCCACGGCGGGGACCGGCGACGTGCTCTCGGGTGTGATCGCCGCCTTCGTGGCACAAGGAGTCCCGGCACCGTCTGCGGCGGCACTTGGTGCGCTCGTCCATGGCCTGGGGGGTCAGCGCTCCACCGGGACCTTGCTCGCCTCTGACCTGCCGGCACTCATCGGCGACGTTCTCTTCGAGGTGCGACATGGCAGTTGAGGGCAACTTCCGTCCGGCCTGGGCCGAGATCGATCTCGATGCGCTCCGCGCCAATGCGGCGGTCATGGCCAAGCGGGTGGCGCCCTCCGCGCTGTGCGCGGTGGTGAAGGCCGATGGCTATGGCCATGGGGCCGTCACTGCGGCCGTCGCCTTCTTGGAAGGTGGGGCAGAGGGGCTGGCCGTCGCCATCGTCGACGAGGGGGTCGAGCTGCGCCAAGCTCGGATCATCGCTCCGATCCTCTTGCTCTCCGAGCCGCCCGCCGAGGCCATGACGGCGGCCCTGGCCGCGGGTCTGACGCCGACGCTCACCACGCTCGAGGGCGTACGGGCCTGCGCTGATGCCGCCAAGCAGATCGGCGCCACCCACCCGGTCCACATCAAGGTCGACACCGGCATGCACCGCATGGGCGTCGAGGTCGAGGATCTCGCGGAGCTGCTCTCCGCCATCGAGGCCGAGGACCAGCTCGTGATCGAAGGGCTCTGGACGCACTTCTCTGTGGCGGACGAGGGGAGCGAGGAGTCCCGAGCGTTCACCGCCGCCCAGCTCGAGCGCTTCGACGAGGCGGTGGCCATCGCCGCGGAGCTTGGGATCCACCCTCCGGTCCTCCACGTCGCCAACTCGGCGGCCTCGCTGGCCTTGCCGTCGGCTCGACGCACCATGGTCCGCTGTGGTCTGGCGCTCTACGGCGACGTGCCGAGCGAGGACGTGGCATCGGTGGCGAGTGCCGAGGCACCCCTGGAGCTCCGTCCCGCCATGGCCATCAAGGCCGCCGTGTCCGCCATCCATGACGTTCCGGCGGCGGCGAGGCCCTCCTATGGGCGGCGACGCCCGATGCCGGCTGCAGGCCGCGTCGCCACCGTGCCCATCGGGTACGCCGATGGCTTCCCTCGGTCCTTGTTCGATGCCGGCCACGAGGTGCTCATCGGCGGCCAGCGATTCCCCTTGGCCGGATCGGTGACGATGGATCAGATCCTGGTCGACGTCGGCGACGCGCCAGTCGCCGTGGGCGATGAGGTGGTGCTGCTCGGAACGCAGGGCACTGAGACGATCTCGGTCTCCGAGTGGGCCTCGCACCTCGACACGATCTCGTGGGAGGTCTTCTGCGGGATCGGTCCACGGGTGCCCCGTCGCGAGGTGGGCACACCACCAGCCGAGCGAGTCACCGTGCCGATGAAGCGCCGCTGGTGGAGGCCACGCGGATGAACACCAAGCGGCTGGCAGTGCTCTCCGGGGCCTTTGCGGCCGCCGGCGCCCTGGCCTGGGCCGGATGGGCTACCGAGCGCTCGGCGGCCCAACGCCTCCGAGCCGAGGAGTCAGAGCTGCGAGATGCTGGCCTGACCATCCCCTCGACTGCGACCCACCACTTCATTGCCGCCAGCGATGGTGGTCGCCTCCACGTCGTCGAGGTGGGCGACGGACCGACGGTCGTGCTGGTCCACGGCATCACCCTGTCCTCGGCGATCTTTGCCCCCCTCATGCGCCTGCTGGCTCCCTCGATGCGAGTGGTGGCCATCGACCTGCGCGGCCATGGCTCCTCAGTGGTGGGGGACGAAGGCGTGAGCTTCGATCGCCAAGCCCGCGACCTGCTCGAGGTCTTCGATGACCTCGAGATCACCGATGCCCTGCTGGTCGGCCACTCGATGGGCGGCATGATCAGCCAGGTGCTCTTGGCGCAGCACCCGACGGCGATGGCGCACGTGGCTGGGTTCGTGGCGCTCGACACCTCGACGGGACCGCTGTCGGATACTGCGGCGGGCCGTAGGTTCGCCACTCGCCTGACCTCGGTCACCGAGCGGTCGCTTCGGCGGAGCGCCTCGAAGGGTCGCGGTTCGTTGCCGGGCGAGGATCTCGCCACCTGGCTGACCAGAGCCAGCTTCGGCAGCGCCCCGGAACCAGCCCAGGTCGAGCTCGCCCGCTCGTTGACCCACGGCGCGTCGCCCAGCCTGTTGGCCGAACTGGCTGCCCCCCTCCTGGCCTTCGATGGCCGACCGCTCCTCGCGTCGATCCATGTGCCGACGACGGTGGTGGTGGGGAGTCGAGACCTCCTCACCCCACCGCGCCAGGCGCGTGCGCTGAGCGAGGGCGTGGCGGGTTCGGGCCTGGTAGTGATCAAGGGCGCCGGGCACATGGTGATGCTCGAGGCCACCGACGAGCTTGGTGCGCTGGTGCTCGCGCTGGCCCCCGCACCATCGACGTCGTGACCGCAGCCACCCTCGAGCAGCTCGGTGCAGAGGCCACCTCGTGCACGGCGTGTGTCCTCTCGAAGACTCGCACCACCGTGGTGGTCGGCTCGGGTCGACGTGGCGCACCGCTCTTCGTCGTCGGGGAGGCGCCGGGGGCGGCAGAGGATGCCGCAGGGCAGCCGTTCATCGGTCGGTCCGGTACCTTGCTGCTCGAGCTCGTCGACGAGGTCCTTGGCCTGACGCGCTCGGACTGCTACATCGCCAACGTGATCAAGTGCCGTCCGCCGAACAATCGACCGCCGTCGACGGCCGAGATCGCGTCCTGCGCCCACTACCTCGATGACCAGCTCGCCCTCGTGCGCTCGGCGGTCGTGGTCACGGTAGGCAACACCGCCACCCGCGCCGTGCTCGAGACGAAGGCGGGCATCACCTCGCTTCGAGGATCGGTCCACTCCTCCCCTCGCTGCACGATGCCCGTGGTCCCGACGTACCACCCTGCCGCCGCGCTCCGAGGCGGGCCGAGCGTGGTGGCGGCCATGCGCGCCGATCTGGCTCTGGCACGACCCTTCCTCGACGGAGCGAGGGCCCGATGATCACGTGCGTCACCCATGGCGTGGAGGAGACCCGCTCGCTCGGTCGAGCACTGGCCACGACCCTCGTGCCGGGTGTCGTCGTGGAGCTGGTCGGTGGGCTCGGGGCAGGCAAGACGGCGCTCACCCAGGGGCTCGGCGCGGGGCTCGGGGTGACCTCCCGGATCACGAGCCCCACGTTCACGATGGTGGCCACCCATGCGACCGATGGCACGCAGGGGATCGAGACCTTGCTCCACGCCGACCTCTACCGGGTCAGCTCGGCGGTGGAGGCCGACGATCTCGCCATTGCCGAGCAGGTCGAGGAGGCCACGGTGGCCGTGGTGGAGTGGAGCGATGTTGCCCCTGACGTCCTCGGCCCCCGTCGGATGGTCCTTTCGTTCCGTGTCGGTGCCGATGACGAGGAGCGCTCGATCACCGTGGACCCCATGACGTCGGGCATCGACGAGGCGCTCGTGGCCGACGTCCTCGGTCCCTGGAGGGCTCGATGAGGCTGCTCGGGCTCGAGACGGCGACGACGGCAGCCGTGGTGGCGCTCATCGATGGCGACTCCACGCGCGAGCTGGTGGCCACGACCGATCGCCGGCACACCGAGACGCTTCTCCCGGCCGTCTCGACGGTCCTGGCAGAGGCGGGTCTGGCGGTGGGGGATCTCGACGGCGTGGTGATCGACGTGGGCCCCGGGCTCTTCACCGGGCTGCGCGTCGGCGTGTCGAGCGCGCGCAGCCTGGCCGCGGCGGCCGGCATCCCACTCTTCTCGGTCACCAGCCTGGAGGTGCTCGCCGCTGACCCAAGGACGCCGGAAGACGGCACGGTGCTCTCCATCGTCGACGCCCGACGTGGCGAGGTGTTCGTCCAGTGCTTCACGGGGCCGAGGTCGTCTCGTCGAGCGATGGCACCGCCGCTCGTGTGTCGACCCGACGAGCTGTCGGACCTCGTGGCGCCGCTTGCCGGCGAGGTGGTGGCGGTGGGAGACGGGGCACGTCGCTACGGCGAGGCTGCGCTGTCGCCGCTCGGCGTCGACGTGCTCAGCACCATCGAGTTCCCTTCGGCGCTGGTGGCCTGTCGGTTGGTCCTTGGCGACCGGCGGTCGCCCGGTGCGCTCGAGGAGGTCGTCCCGCTCTACCTGCGTGATCCTGACGCCATCGCCAACTTCACGGTCGCCCCCGGCCGCCAGACCTGATGGGCGAGATCCACCTCCGGGAGATGACCCGGCGCGACATCCGAGCGGTGGCGGCCATCGAGCGAGCCTCGTTCCCGGAGCCATGGTCGGAGTCACTGCTGCGAAGCGAGCTGGCGGAGCGCGAGACCCGCCGCTACAGCGTGGCCACCATCGACCGGCGGGTGGTGGGCTACCTCGGGCTCATGTTCGTCGAGGACCAGATCCACGTGAACACCATCGCCACCGACCCCGATGCCCGGCACGCCTCGGTGGCGACGCAGCTCCTCCTCGACGGCATCGAGGCTGCCCTCCAGCGCGGCGGGCGTCGCCTCACGCTCGAGGTGGCGGTCTCCAACGAGGCGGCGCAGCGCCTCTACCGGTGGTTCGGCCTGGCCCCGGTGGGGGTGCGCAAGGGGTACTACCGAGGGGAGGATGCCCTCGTCATGTGGGGTGGTGACCTCCTCGATCCGGTCGAGGTCGCCCGCCGGGATCAGATCGCTGCGTCCCTAGGCTCGACAAGGTGAGCACCCCACGGCTTCTGGCCATCGAGACGAGCTGCGACGAGACAGCGGCAGCCGTCGTGGACTCGTCGCTCCACGTGCACTCCTCGGTGATCTCGAGCCAGATCGATCTGCACGCAGCCTTCGGCGGCGTGGTGCCCGAGGTCGCCGGACGGGCGCACGTCGAGCTCTTGGAATCCGTCGTGGCTGAGGCGCTCGAAGTGGCTGGAGGCACGATGACCGATCCGGGCATCGAAGCGGTGGCGGTCACCTGCGGTCCGGGGCTGGTCGGTTCCCTCTTGGTCGGGCTCTCCGGCGCCAAGGCCATGGCGATGGCCTGGGGTGTGCCCTTCATCGGCGTCAACCACCTCGAAGGCCACCTGTTCACTGCCCAGCTCGACACGGTGCCGGTCGGGTTCCCCCACCTGACCTTGCTCGTCTCCGGCGGGCACACCATGTTCATCGCCGTCGAGGCCCCCGGCCGCTACCGCCTGCTTGGCGAGACCATCGATGATGCGGCGGGGGAGGCCTACGACAAGGTCGCCCGCTACCTCGGCCTGGGCTACCCGGGTGGTCCGGCCATCGATGCGCTGGCCGCCACCGGTGATCCGAAGGCGGTGGCCTTCCCGCGGGCGCTGCGCGGCGACAACCTGGACGTCTCGTTCTCCGGGCTGAAGACCTCGGTCATCCGCTATGTCGAGAAGCATCCGGAGGTCTCCGTCGCCGATCTGGCCGCATCCTTCCAAGAGGCGGTGGTCGACGTGCTGGCGACCAAGGCGGCTCGTGCCGCCGAGGAGATCGGAGCCGTTGCCATCGTGCTCGGTGGCGGGGTGGCCGCCAACTCGGCGCTGCGAGCACGCCTCGCCGCTGTGGCGGACGAGGCGGGCATCGAGTGTCGGCTGCCGTCGATGGCCATGTGCACCGACAACGCGGCGATGATCGGGGCGGCCGGCTGGCACCGACTCCACGCCGATGGCCCAAGTCGCCTCGATCTGCCCGCCAACCCCTCACTGCCGCTTGACCTTCTCGAGAGGACCTCATGACTGAGTTCGCAAAGCCCCGTTGGGTGCCGTTGGATCAGGACACCCTGGATCCCGATCCCTTCGTCCAGTTCGAGCGGTGGTGGGAGGAGGCCACCGCCGTCGTGCGCGAGCCCGAGGCGATCTGCATCGCCACCGCCGATGGCTCCGGCCAGCCTCGGGCCAGGATGGTCCTCCTACGTACCCGCGATGAGCGGGGCTTCTGCTTCTTCACCAACTACGAGAGCCGAAAGGGCCATGACCTCGACGAGAACCCACGAGCCTCGATGCTCTGGTACGTCGAGCCGCTGGGTCGGCAGGTCCGGGTCGAGGGGTCCGTCGAGAAGCTCAGCGCGCAGGAGTCCGACGCCTACTTCGATGCCCGACCTCGAGGTCACCAGCTCGGCGCCCACGCGTCGAACCAGAGCGAGCCGATCGCCGATCGAGCCGCCCTCCAGGCAGCGGTTGCTGCCGAGGAGGCTCGCTTCGAAGGGGTCGACGTCCCGCGGCCAGCCCACTGGGGCGGGTACCGACTCCGCCCCACGCACTTCGAGTTCTGGCAGCACCGCGAGGATCGGATCCACGATCGGGTCCTCTACACCCCTGACCCGGCAGGTGGGTGGCTCCGGACCCGTCATCAGCCCTAGGCGATCGGCGACGGGCTCTAAGGTTGGCCGCACCGACATCGGGAGGGGACCTCGTGGCTGACGACCAGACCAACGGACCAGACGGCGGCGAGCTGCCGCCTCCGCCGCCGAGCGGGATCCCGAAGGCCCCGCCGATCTCTGACCTCCCGCCGGAGATGGGGCCGGGGTACCTGGCGCCCTATGGGACTCGGTTGGCTGGCTATCTCATCGATGCCGTGCTGCTGGCCGTGGTCGCCGTGCCCATCGCGGCGATCGGCCTCTTCTCGACGCACATGGGCACGAGCTCAGCGTTGAGCGGGACGGGCAATGGCACCCATCACTTCAGCTTCACCTCGGGGTCGAACCTTCCCTTCGTGCTCCTCGACTTCGTCTACGCCACGATCTTGATCGCCGCGTGGGCCGGCCACACGGTCGGGATGCGGCTCGTGCGGGTGCAGTGCGTGACGGCCGCCGACGGCTCGAAGGTCAGCTGGGGACGCTCAGCCGGGAGGGCCGCGGTCTTCGCCGTGCTCAGCATCTTGATCCTGCCAGGATTGATCGACCTGCTCTGGCCGCTCTGGGACTCGAAGAACCAGACCCTCCACGACAAGGCTGCCGGCACCGTGGTCATTAAGGTCTGAGGCGAGCGCCGCCGTCCGGCAGCGCACCTTGCCGAGGAGAGACGATGAGCGACGAGCACGACGAGACCCCCGAGGCGCAGCCACCGGTCCCCTTCGGCGATCCTCCGACCATCGAGCCAAGCCAGGAGGCCTACGTCCCCCCGAGCTGGGAGACCCCGCAAGCACCCGCGGTCATCGAGAACCTGGCCGGCTTCGGGTGGCGTGCAGCGGGCTACGTCATCGACACGCTGATGGTGACAGCTATCATCTCGGTGCTGGCGGGAGCGCTGCACGCCGGTGCACTTGGGCTCATCGCCATGAACTTCGTGGCGGCCTCGCTCTATGGCGCGCTGCTCTTGGCGTTCTGGGATGGCCACACCGTCGGCATGCGGCTGTTCAAGCTTCGCTGTGTGGATGCGACCACGCAGGCGCCTGTGACGGTGCAGCAGGCCTTCATCCGCTCGCTCACCGCACAGGCATTCGTGGTGCTCGAGGTCTTCGGGTTCTTCGGCTCGCTGGTCGAGGTGGCCGACCTGCTCTGGCCGCTGTGGGACAAGCGTAACCAGACCCTGCATGACAAGGTCGGCAAGACCGTGGTGCTCAGGGAGCTCGTCCCGACGAAGTGAGGCATTCGATCCGAGACCGGATCGAACCTCCTGGGCCTAGAGGTCCTTGGCGAGGCGTGGCAGCTCATCTCGGATGCGCCCGAGAAGCGTCGCAGCCCGCAACAGGTCGTCGGGTCGTCGGTCGTGAGTGTCCTGAAAGACGATGAAGCCCTCGCCGATGTACTGGAGCAACTGTGCAAACAGCCAGGCCAGCTCTTCGTCGGCCCCTGACGTGATCTGTCGAGCCATGAAGACGGCGCCCAGCCGATGGGAAGGATCGACCTTTAACTCCTGAGGGTCGGCACCCTGGCCGATCAGCCAGGCCACGAGCCTCGTCCGAAGCGCGAAATTCTCGTCGAAGAGCAGGCCGAGCTGGACCTCGCCATCGGGCAGCGAAGTCATCATCGTGGCGAAGCGATCCCCTAGCTCTCGGGTCACTGCCACGAAGAGCTCTTGCTGCGAGCCGAAGATGTTCGTGATGGCCATCACGTTGAGGTCGGCACGCTCGGCGACCTTGCGCACCGTGACCTCGGAGAACGGCAGCTCCCTGAGAAGGTCGATGGTCGCGTCGACCAAGAGGATTCGCCCCTCGGCGCGCGGGACATACCTCCGCTTGATCTGTCGGGAATCGATGGAGGCGTCGGTCATGTTGCTCAGGCTACTGCGCTGTCGGGGGCTCCAAAGGTCGTCGAAGGGCAGCTGGAGCGTCACGAAGAATTCACTTTGGGACAGTGGACAAATCTTTGGGATGAGAGTAGAAACATTGGGTCGCTGTAATAAACCATGTTCGCAAAGTACTCAATATCACGGGCACCAGCAGCTGTTCTCAACTCAGCGGATGGTGCCACCCGACCGAAGGAGACCTTCATGCGTCCAACCATCTTCTCCGCAGGAACTCTCCGCTTGGTGATGGCGGTCGCCTCAATGGCGGTCGCCTCAATGGCGGGTGCCGTCGCGCCCGCCGGCGCAACGGCACCCGCTACTGCTCCGAGCGCTCCCGCCACCCCCACCGCCACCTACTACGACCACGCGGCCACCGTGTCGTTCGTCGCCCCGGCCAACGGCGGCTCCACCATCACTGGCTACACCGTGACGGCCACCGATGCCACCACGCCGGCCAACGGCGGCCAGACCTGTGCCGCCACCGATCCCACCGACGCCTGCAAGGTTTCGGGTCTGACCGACGGGGACAGCTACACCTTCACGGTGACGGCCACCAACTCGGTGGGTACCAGCGCAGCGTCGTCGGCCTCGAACGCAGTCAGGCCAGGACCGGTGACCACCACCCAAGTGGCGGCCAACAACTCCGGCAACTTCAACTGCGCACTGCTCTCCAATGGAACGGTCGACTGCTGGGGCTCCAACAACCACGGCCAGCTGGGCAACAACTCGACCAGTGACTCCTCCACACCGGTCCCGGTGTACGCCGTCGGCTCCACCTCGAGCTCGAGCCTGCTTTCCGGGGTCTCGGCCATCACCGCCGGAGCGAACCACACCTGTGCCCTGCTCACCACCGGCTCCGTCGACTGCTGGGGCTTGAACTACTACGGCCAGCTGGGCTACAACTCGACCGCGCTCTCCTCCACCACTCCCGTCCGAGTCTTCGCTGTCGGCTCCACCTCGAGCTCGAACCTCCTTGCCGGAGTCTCGGCCATCACCGCCGGAGGTCAGCACACCTGTGCCCTGCTCACCACCGGCGGCGTCGACTGCTGGGGCATGAACTACTACGGCGCGCTGGGCAACAACTCGACCAGTGCATCCTCCACACCGGTCCCGGTGTACGCCGTCGGCTCCACCTCGAACTCGAGCCTGCTTTCCGGGGTCTCGGCCATCACTGCCGGACAGTTTCACACCTGCGCCCTGCTCACCACCGGCGGCGTCGACTGTTGGGGGAACAACGGCTACGGCCAGCTGGGCATCAACTCGAGCGCGAGCTCCTTCACCACTCCCGTCCGAGTCTTCGCCGTCGGCTCCACCTCGAGCTCGCGCCTGCTTTCCGGGGTCTCGGCAATCACCGCCGGAGCGAACCACACCTGTGCCCTGGTCACCACCGGCTCCGTCGACTGCTGGGGCTCCAACGGCAGCGGCCAGCTGGGCAACCACTCGACCACGAACTCCTTGACGCCGGTGGCGGCCTACGCCGTGGGCTCCACCTCGAACTCGAGCCTGCTCACCGGGGTCTCGGCCATCACCGCCGGAGGTCAGCACACCTGTGCCCTGGTCACCGCCAGCGTTTACTGCTGGGGCTCCAACTCGAACGGCCAGCTGGGCAACAACTCGAACGGGGACTCCTCCACACCGGTCCCGGTGTACGCCGTCGGCTCCACCTCGAGCTCGAGCCTGCTTGCCGGAGTGTCGGCCATCACTGCCGGACTGTTTCACACCTGTGCCCTGCTCACCACCGGCTCCGTCGACTGTTGGGGGTACAACTTCAACGGCCAGCTGGGCAACAACTCGACCACGGACTCGTACGCTCCGGTTGCTGTGGTGGCACTCGCTCCAACCGGTGTTTCGGGCAGTGCGGCAAGCCGCTCATCGGTGGTGAGTTGGACAGGATCGTCAGGATCCGTCTCGTACACCGTCACGGCGACTGATGGCACCACGGTTGCCAACGGCGGACAGAACTGCACCTCGGCTACAACCTCGTGCACCGTGTCCGGCCTCACCGCCGGCGACAGGTACACCTTCACAGTGACCGCCTCCAACGGTATTGGTGTGAGTGCGGCCTCCACCGCTTCGTCCGCCGTCGTACCTACGCAGGCCACCCCCACCACACCGAGCATCTCCAACCTGCCCGGATCGGGTGCCTACCCCGGCAGCTTCACGCCGGTGGTCTCGACCAATGGCGACGGCACCACCTCGGTGACGAGCTCGACTCCATCGGTCTGCACCGTCGGTGGTTCAGGCCTCGTGTCCTACATCGGAACCGGCACGTGCACGCTCGTGGCCCATGTAGGCACCGGCACCAACTACACGTCGGCGGATGGAATCGGCCAAGCCATCACCGTCAGCCCGGCTGCCGCCAGCCCTGGCGCCCCGACCATCACCTCCGCCACCGGAGGCAACGCCCAAGCCACCATCGCCTGGACCGACGGCGCCTCGAATGGCTCTGACATCACAGCCCAGACCATCTACGTCTACGACGGCTTGACCCTCGTGACGACCAAGACCGACTGCTCGGGCTCGCCCTGCACGGTCACTGGCCTGACCAATGGCACCAGCTACACCTTCGAGGTCTCTGACACCAACGGCGTCGGCGAGGGAGCACCGTCCTCGGCCTCGAGCTCTGTCACCCCGGCCACGTCGCCGGCCGCGCCAGCAGCT
>Ga0164297_10005348_pt1 | contig 11050 bp, 7 predicted proteins | sample GEODES058metaG_FD_113539 | JGI IMG/M metagenome (GOLD analysis project Ga0164297, IMG submission 113539) | Dystrophic lake water microbial communities from Trout Bog Lake, Wisconsin, USA - GEODES058 metaG | ecosystem: Environmental > Aquatic > Freshwater > Lake | place: USA: Trout Bog Lake...
AACAGCCGAAATCTGCCGAATGTTCGACTGAATCGATGATGTGGCAGCCCTGAGCGGCCTGGGCGCGCCGGCAAAAGTCGCCGTTTGTGTGGTGCGACTTTTTAAGGCCGCCTACGGCGGCAAAAGTCGGGGCGGACAGTCGCGACTAAATGGGAAAGGCCTAACCTCGCCGTAAGGGAAGACCGCCCGGGACCGGAAATTTCACCCCGTTGTCAATCTGGATGCTGAACAAGCTGGATAGCAGGCCTGCTTCAGGCAGACCTGTGTTTTTCACCGGCGCCACGTCTGGCTCAGGCCGGAGGCAGTTGCGGAGGGCAGTGCTTGCCACCAGGAAGGAACTCTGCGGCAGGCTCGATTCATCAGACAGCACAGCATGAAGCTCAATGTACGCCTCGGAGAATGGAGCCAGATTGAGGTTTTCTAGCAGGATGAAGCAATTCACCCGCGGATGGTGGGTTCTCAAGTGCGCACAGAGCTGCCCCAGCGTCTTGAATTCAGCGCGAGGCACGCGTACGCAAAACATGTGCTGGTGCTTTGCCATGGCCTTCGTGATTGCCCAGCGTGCGGTCAGAAACGACTGCTTGCCGAAGATGAGCATGCATCTAGGCGGCCGGCTTTTCCTTTTAGATTTATTAGTTCCAGGCATGTGCTGCGCATGGATGCTCAAAGCTCGCAACATATCCTTATCAGACGCCGGATTTGACACCGTCTCAGGCACGTCGTGGATGGAATCTCCAGCCTGCAGGCTCCCGCCAGACCATGCCAGAAAGCGGCCCCGCGTAAAAGCTCCGCTTCCGTGCTGCTTGTGGAATGAGTGCAAGTCATCAATGCATGCGCCCCACGACGGAGAACTCCCCAGACGCTCGCGCCATCGTGACCGGGCACTAGGCGTAAGCGGCTCCACGAAATCACCGCTCGACACGTCGTCATTCTCCGTCTCCGTCTGCACACTGTCGCGGCCTAGTGCCGACGCAGCTGCAAACCAAGGCGCTGGCAACTCATCACGAGCGCCAGGTACGGCATCAGCCACCCAGCCCGCGAGCGTTGTTTCTGCGACGCATAAGCGTTGCAGGACTTCTAGGTCGGCAGCGCAAGCGGAGCGAAGGGCTGCACTCAGAGGCCGCCCGTGTGCAGCCGCACTAGACAGCTGCGTGTCTGCGCTGAGAATAGCATCGAGCAAGAAGTCTGTCCAGGTTGTGTTCGCGCTCAGCAAGGCTGAGAAGAGTGCACCGTACTGCTGGAGTGCGTTGGGAGAGCCGTCTCGTAGAGCGGCTAGGACAGCTAAGAAATTGCGAGCAAGAGGCGCGGAGAGGACTGACTGGTACACGAGCAGCGCAGACGCGTCTCGCAGCAGTCCGCCAGCCTTGCGGTCAACGCGCATTCCAGGCTCATTAGTGAACCCGATGGCAACGGTGCGCAGGCGCTGTGCACTGCACCGGCTCGCACTGCGTCGCTGGCGTGAATTCGGCAGTGCCACCTGGTTCGCAGACGCTGGGGGCCAAGACAGAAGCATCGATCTAGCGAAAGGCCGCAAGCGTTGGCCAGCTTGCACGTGGCGTGTCCCCCTAGTTCCTCCCAGCGCCCTTTGCAGGGCGCATCGTCACAGCGTAGTCGCTCGCTCGGCGCGCATCATTGATGGCGTTCGCGAGCGTGCGCCTGGCAGACCTGAACTGCGGCGAGGGCGTCGCCTCAGAGGAGTACCTGGCCGCGGTGCGCAGGCGCCCTTGTTTGCCCTTCTCTCCTCTGCATCTGACGAGGCCACTTGCGTGTCGTGTCGCTTGGCGCCTCGCAGGTCAAGGCGCTGTCCGGGTCGCTGAAAGCCACAGGCGCCGTGAAGGTGGTGCTTGAGAGCAACTCTTCCTTAGTGGACGACGTGCACAAGTCAGCGGCCAGCTTCTTCAAGGCTGCGCCAGCAGCCAAGCAGAAGTTCGCGTCCAAAAGCGACGCGTACGGCGCCGCTGGCTACCGCGCGCTGGCAGGGAAGCAGGTGTATGACTTCACCATTGCGGGAAACGCGCCTGTGCCTGACGTGCTGGCCTGCACCGCTCCGCGGGCGTACACATGCCTGTCAGCTGTCGGCCGGACGGTGCTGAGCGCGTTGAACTGGAGCCAGCGTGCTGATGCAGGCGGTACAGGTGGGCCAGCTGCAGACCTTGCTGCCCTCTGCGAGCCGGTGCCGCTCCCTCCACAGCGCCCGGGCGCCAGCTTGCTGAGCCTGTTCAGCTACCAGGCGAAAGTCGGGGCAGCCGCAGAGCACGTGGACCGGGCTGATGACCATCATTGCGAGCACTAGCGCGGGCCTGGAAGTGCGCGGCGCTGGCAACAGCTGGCAGGCTTTAGAGCTTGAGAAGAACGAGGTCGCGATTCTTGTGGGCGCCACACTGGCGGCTGCGACGGGCCAGAAGCTGCTGGCTGCCGTGCATCACGTGGTGGCTCAGCCAATGGTGCGCAGCTCAGTGGTACTGCGCATGCGCGGTGCACCGGAGGCACTGCTTCCGCCCATGAGCGTCGCGATGTTCGAGAAGGCATTCCAGGAGTCGCATCCCGCATCTGTAAACCGCAATGCTGATGCGAAAGGCTCCAGCGTTAGTGGCGCCAATGAGGTTGCTGGCAAGGGCGCTGCAGCTGCTGATGCCCCGGATGCCCCGGAACCTAAGCGCCGCCGCAGCGAGCGCACAGCTGCTCGGGCAGTGCCGCCGCCAGCACCGCCGCCGCCTTTGCCAGCGCCGGCGCCGCCTTTGCCACAGCAAACGCCGCCACCTCCTGCAATGCATGAAGATGACAGCCTCCAAATCATCATCAAAATATTGGATTATGTGCGTTCTTGAGATGCGTTGTATTTGCTCCAGATCTCTCACTTGTTACGAATCATGTGACCAGGACGGCGGCGAATTCGGGTACAAAATGAAGATGACAACGAAGTTTGGAAAGGCGCGTGGAGTCGCGTACTGTTCAGCCAAAGTGGCACTAATAATCGCCCTGATCACAGATCATGGATGCTTACTGCACGATGAAGGGCATAGCGCGCGATTCAGTGCGAATGCTTTATCGGGGAGCTCGCATCCCCGACTATCTAACACCACAGGATGTCAACATGAAGGATGGTGACATCATCGACATGATGCGAGCACAGACAGGAGACTAGACACTAGACGTCTACGTGCAAGACGCTTGACGTTTGCGAATGACACTCAACGCATGATCAGCTGCGTCGTCTCTAGCACGGGCTGTCCCAGCGCGGGTGTAAAAAGCGCCTCACTAGTGTCCAAATCAGCGGCTGTGCCCCTTCTCCACGCAAGGAAGGCGTCATTGACCGTTATACATCCAATGCCCGAGACTGGCGCTGGCATCCCCACCCAGTCCCACAAGAAGCCGGTAGCCACCCCGGGAGGCAGCCCCGCCTGTGTGTGCTTCCCGTAATTGTTCACAAACACGTGCTCGGCATGCACGTGACTCAACAGCATCCAAACAGGCCCGTGGGGCGGAGGTGCAGGGGGCAGCAATGCGCCCTCGTAGCGCGCCTGCATGTCCATCACACCCGCGACCGTGGGCACGATACTTGCAAACACATTGGGCGGCTGATTGACTAAAGTGTAGAATGCGCGGCGTGTAGGCGGCCTTGCCCGCCATGCCTCCAGCGCAGCCACCATGGCTTTGAACGCAGAGCCGGCGCCTGATTTCCCGGACGGAGCGTAGCAGCGCAGCTTCCCCGGTGGCGGCGGCGACAGCAGGCGGTAATACGCGAACATCCCCGCGGGCGTGGTAGGACACGCGAGTTCAGGTGCACCTACAACCGAGGCCGCGAGCCAGCTCCACAAGACGCGGGGAAGCAGATCAACGGCGCGTAGAAAGAAGCGAAGTGCATGTCTCCACGTGTAGCGCAGAGGCGGCATGCGCTTGAACGCCGCCGCTGACTTCTGCGTCTCCTCTTCAGTTGCCACCCCATACAGCCGTTCTAACGTTGCAAGCGTGAAACGAATAGCCGTGACGCCGTCGCACTGTGGCAGTTCAACTAAGCAGCGCACAGCAACGTCGCACGCGCCATACAGGAAGTCCAGCCGCAGGTGGTGACTGGTATCTCCAGGGATAGGCAGACGCTGCACTGTAGCTACGGTCACAGCCCCGACTGTGTCCGTTGCGCGGGCGAGCACGCGCGTGCCCTGAGGCAGCAGGCCGCTGGACACCGCTGCGGAATCCGCGCACTGCTGGTGGTCTCTGCTGCGCAGCTGCTGTGCGACGGCGGCGCTATCTAACCTGTAGCTGAGGCATAAACACAGCGTACTGGAGCTCCAGGGAATGCTGCGCGAGGTGGGAGGAGACATGGTCCTGGCGAAGACCACTTGAAGTGCAATATCCTCCCTGGTGACGCAAGATTTATATGCAAGATTTCAAGAGTTGGCTCCAAATCCGATGTGTGTATGGCATTCAGTTTGCTGGGAAACCCCGCCAATTTCTGCCTTGTCCCCCCTGCGACGTACGCACACCCGTCGCTGCAGGCCCATTCAGCTCCTCCGCCGCCGCAAGCTGCTCGCCCAGCGTGACGCGGCCACCCGCAGTGCCGCCATTGGCGGCAACACCGCCTCCAGCCTCACGCTCTTTCACTTTGCGAAGGGCATCAAGGGCGGCTTGCCGCCGCCGGGCATCTGCCATGCGTGCAGCCGCACGTCGAGCAGCGATTTCCGCAGCGTTAGCACTCGGCGGAGATGGCATCGCCGCTGGCGGGGACGCGCCACCATCAGCGCCATTTCGGAAGCTGGCGTTACCATCGCCAATGCTGTACTGCCTGGGCAATGGATTCACCGCCGCAGCTGTCACCGCCGCAGACGCTGCCGCCTCTTGCTCTGCAGCGAGACGCCGCGCCTCCAACGCAGCTTGAGCTTCTTCCGCAACACGACGAGCCTCCGCCTCCGCCTCCGCCTCCAGCCGAGCGTGCTCCGCGTCAGCAGCCTCTGCTTCCGCGGCGGCTTGCTGCGCACGTCTCCGCGCATCGGCCAGTGCCATGGAAGCAGCTTGAGCTGCCGAACGTGCAGATGACGCTCGTTGAGACTCTGCAGCTGCTTGAGCTCGACGAGCTTGCTCCTCTAGCGCCTTGCGTTGAGCGAACGACCCGGGCGCCATCGCGCTGGGCTGATTGCGCTGCAGCACAGATTGAGGAGCACCCTGCTTGGCGGATGGAGATGAACCCATGCCGGGGCCCTCGCCCGAGCGCGGCACTTGTGCAGATCGGCTGACACGGCCTGGGCCCAGCGCAGGCAGCTCGCTGCCATCGAAGAGCGGCATCGATGCACGCGCATTCCGCTCTGCGATGTCCGCATTCGTCATCGCAGCAGCTGCAGCCTCTTCCGCAGGGCCAACGGCAGCCATGGCAGCGACAGCAGACTCGCGAGCAGCCTGAGCACGCAACCGCGCGGCCGCGATGGGATCCAGCGGCATTTCACGCACCACTGGTCGCTGTTGCTGCTGCTGTTGCTGTTTCGCACGTGTGCGGCGCTCAACCTCCGCCGCGGCGAACTCAGCCTTCTGACGCGCTTGCTCCGCGGCGGCGGCGGCGGCAGCGGCGGCCTCTTCGCTCCGTTTCGCGGCCTCTGCAGCTGCTTTCTGCGCGGCCAGAGCAGCGGATGCGGCTGCGAGACGTGCTTGAGTAGAGCGTTGGAGAGCTGCCTCCTCCGCCCGGCGAGCTTGCTCCTCAGCCTTCCGTCGTTTATCTTCCGCCTCGATAGCGTCGCGGTCACGCGGTGCTTCTTGCAGTGTTGACTCCGCACTGGCTGGCTCTGGTGCGGATTGGCCACGCTGAGCGCCTGACAACAGGGGCGCAGCTTGTTGGGGTCCCAGGGCAGCCAGAGCTGCCGCTCGCGCGTTGTCATCCATAGCCGCCAGCAGTTCAGCTGCGACTGCTGGTGGCGCAGAGCGCAGTGTAGCAGCTGAGCCGAGCGCATCGCGGAGGGCGACGCACAGCGCCGGCTTCAACGCAACCAAGGCTTTGGCCAAGGCGTCGCGGTGCAGCCCGGCCGCACACGCGGTGGCTGCAACCACAGGCATCGCATCCAGCGCAAGGACGCACACATCGTGGCTACTATGTGCCAGCAAAGCGCGTGCAAATGCGAGCGGCATGGCGGACAAAGTTTCCTTGCGGAGCTCGGGGGACATTCGACCAAAAGCAGCTGCGGCTGTGGAAGCGGAGAGCAAGCCAGCATTGCTGCTCGTCATGGGTGATGATGGCGCCGGTGCTGGTGCTCCTCCGTTGCGTGTGTTCATGCCTTCAACCAGCGCAGCGGTAGCTTGAGGAGACAGGGCACTCGAGATTGCAGCCCTTGCAACCGGGTCCAAACACCCCAGGACCGCCGCCGCTGTGCTCACTGGCATGGCCGCGAGTGCAGCTGCTCCGGTGGTGGGGTCACTGGCGGCGAGCACGACAGCGGCGCCTCGAGGCGCCATGAGCGAGAGGGATCGGCTGGTGCGCAGTGCCTGTCTGATGGCCTCACACACAGCCGGGTCACCTGGCGGAGACGCCAGCGCCGCAGTCTGCGCCGCATCGTCAGGTGCAGTGGCACACACGCAGGCAGCAACGTCCGTGGGAAGTGCTGCCAGAACTGCTCTCCTTGTTGTTCCACGGAGCTGGGCGAGGACTGAGAACGCGTAATTCGGCGGCAAGTTCGCCAGCCAAGCCGTCGCAGCTTCAGAGCTGCTGCTCATGATGCGCTCGACTGCAGAAGCGCCGTCTTGGGCTGGCAAAGAGCCAGTCGGTGGCGCCTCGGGAGCAAGGCTCAAGAACGCCGCATCGACAGACGACAGAGTCGCCACCTCTTCAGGCACAGCAGGTGCGGGTGCGCTACGAGCTGGCGGAGCAGCGGCGGCAGTTTGCGACGATGGCATGGCTTGCGCTGCCATTTGCTGGCTTGCAGCGGTTGCCATCAATTGCAGCGCCGTCGCGGCCTCCTCCTGCGTCATTGCTGCGAGAGTAGAGGCGCGCACACGCGGCGTGCAGTTCTTGAGAGCGGCACCACGGGCATTGGGATCCATGCACCGCAAAGTTGAAGCAGCCTGCTCGGGCGACAAAGCACCCAGCGCCGCAGCCTGGCTGTCCGGCGTCAGTGCAATCACCGTCGCTGCACGTGCAGGTGCAGCACGCACACTCCACATGTGTGCCGCCGCTTGCTCCGGCGTCATCGCCTGCAGGATGGCTGTCCGCCCCTGTGCCGGCAAGGCGGCCAGCGCCTCAAGCCGCGTCGTGCCATCCATCTCAATCAGCACCGCCGCAGCTGCTCTGGGTGTCAACGCTGCTAGCGCGGACGCACGACTGCGTGGAGTCAAGCTGCTCATGCTCTCCGCCCGCTCTTCAGCCAAAGCCAGCTCTTCTGCACTGGGTGGGGTCACGAAAGTGGGCCGCGCAGGCCCCGGCACCGGCGCCGGCGCCGCGATATTCGACGGAGCTGCAGCTGCTGCAACTGGCGCCGTGCCTGGGCCGCGGAGAGGCACCAGTTGCGGCGCAACCACCCGGATGGGAGCGGGTCTGGAAACAACAGGTGCCCCTGGTGGTGGCACCGTCGCGACTGCACTTGTGTATTCCCCCCCACGCTGCGTGTCGCTCGCGCCAGGTACAGCCAGTGTCGTGTGGGGAGCCGCGTAGCCGTGCGTCGGAAGGGGCGGGGTGCGGGAGGCCTCGGGAGGGTGGATCGGTTCCTCGCCTTGCACGTGGCCCCCAAGCCGCCCCAGAGCGCCACGTGCAGGCTCGACACCAGCAGCTGCCCCTCGGCCACTGTCAGGCGCGTAACCGCCACTGTGGCGGTGGCTCAACTCGCCGTCAGGGGCGCCACTGCTGCGTGGTGCCCCAGACCCTACACCAGTGCTCCCGCGGGCCACCACGTCGCCGCTGCCGTTGCTGGACACATAAGGCGCAGACTTCAAGCCCGGTGCTGCTCCGCTGGTCTTGCCCGGGCTCTTGCGAGACTTGTCCTTAGGGCCGCGTCTCTGCCTGCCGCCTCCAGCCGCGGCCAACACTGCAGGTACCGCCACAGCAAGCGCGACGAGCGCGCCGATGGCGAGCGGCAAGCCGAATCCGCGGCGCTGCTTCTGCTGCTCAGGAGGCGGCCGTCTGCGCCTCGGCGGCCGGGCTTGGTCCTCCGAATTGTTCATGGTGAGGGCAACGAGGAATGTGCGCGATGACGTGGACGCACCATCAACGAGACGGGGCGAGCAAGGACAAGGCACGTGCGTGGGAAGCGCCTGTCCCAGTTGTCATCCATGGCGGTATCGCCGGTGACCCAGAGGCTAGCCAGCGCTGCATGCAGGGCGCCGGGCGCGGCTTCGGGGGGTTTAGTGCCCCGCGTGTGAGCTGTAGCTAGTAGTTTGAAGTATTGACATCTCGTGTGCCAGCGCCGTCGGACATAGCACGCCAGGTCAACTCCACTTTTGTGTCTTGACCGGTATTTGAGCCACTCAGTGTTTTCTGTCCCCGTCGCTTGAAGCATGGCTGCGACTGTTCTGCCCACATCCACGACGCCGCGGACGATTGCGTGACCCAGCGACGCACGCGCATGCTTCTCGACAGACTTCTGTCATAGCCCCTCCTGCGACAACGAGCAGCTCTATGGTCGCCAGCTGTCACGCGCCCCGGAGTTTGTATGGACCGAAACACCTTCCTCTGGTGCTGGCTCTGTTCCTGCTCCTCGTGGGCGGTGCACAAGGCGCCCTCCCGGCAGTTGGGTGCTGCACTGCCACCTTGGTTGCTGCGCAGAACCCAGGCTGCACTGCGCTGGCGTCAAGTGTGCCCAACGACGCGAACGACTGCAGCTCCATTTCCGACGTTGTGACCTCGTTCTCGGTGAACCTGCCCACACGTGCGTGTCTAGTGCAACTGCTCTCGAACTTCATATACGCCTGACCCTAACAAACCTTTCACGCTGCGCGCAGTGGCGGCGGGCTACGCCATCGACTTGTGCTCACCCAACGTGACCTCCTACTCTCGCGTTCCCTGGCGGTGCAACCTGGCCACTGGGCGAGTCACGTCTCTTACCTTTGCCGCGGCAGGAAGCATCCCCGTCAGCATCGGGGGACTGCAGGCACTCACGCTGCTTGCCAGCGGCACGGACATAGCGCTGGTGGGTACAATCCCAAACTCGGTAGGACAGCTGACCAACCTACAAGTGCTCAGCTTTGGAGGCTCGTACTATTACGCCAGCCAGTTGTCTGGCACGCTACCATCCTCCATTTACGCGCTGACCGCCCTGCGTGTTATCGACCTCTCTGGCAACATCCTCAGCGGCACTCTGCCGCCGTACTTTTTCGCGGGCATGACGAGCCTCATGAGCGTGGACTTGCATGGTGGTAACAACTTCACGGGGCCGCTGCCATCCGCGTTGCTCAGCTTACCCAACATCACACACGTGGATCTCGGCCAAAACTCATTCACGGGGTCGCTTCCTGCGACGAATGCCCCCAATCTGCAGTACCTGAATGCGAGGGACAACAGTTTCAGTGGCTCTCTCTCTCCTGCATTTCTTGCGGGCGTGACTGGGCTCAAAGGCTTGTATCTGGACAACAACCAGCTCTCTGGCACCCTGCCCGACTTGTCTGTCCTGACGGCGCTCAGCAGCCTCCCGGCGCCGACGTTTCAGACAGATGTGGCTGGTGTGACATTCAGGCCAAATGCCTTCCAAGTGCAGACCTCGAATATCGGGGGTGGCAGTCTAGGATACACCCCCTTCCTGGATCTGTCGCGCAATCTGTTCACCGGCGCGGTGAACGCGTCCCAGCTCCCGTTTGGGGGACAGGTGCACACCTCATTCAAGGGCACGGATCTGTCCAACAACCAGCTCTCCTTCGCAAATTTCAGCTGCAATAACGCCGCCGTAGCTGCATCCCTGTTTTCAACCACGATTTTACACCCGCAGGCGGGGTTTGGAGTGACAGGAGACACGGTAACGGTGACCAACTTCTCTGCACTCAGCGCATACCTCTCCCTCCAGTCAGCCAGTGGCTCAAATGCATGCACTGACGGCACCACCACAATCATCCTCACGGCGAATTTGACGTTTACCTCGGCTATTGTGATTGGGGGCGATCCTTATTTGACCCAAGGTTACACTCGTGATCCGGTGGCCTACACATACGGGCCGTACGGTAAGGGCTACACGTCTTACACCTCCGGTTATCCGATGCAGAGCGTGTGGTACGACGACTCCTTCTACAACAATCAATTCACGGGAACAGCGTGCAATGTGTCGGGCAGCTACTCGCAGGGCTTCAAATGCCTCCTCAGCGCCAGCCGTTCCATCACAATCGTCGGCGCTTGCTCGCCCGGCCCGTGCGTGCTAGACGCCCAAGGCCTGGGGCGCCACTTCGAGGTGTACGCCTCCGGTCTGCGTCTGCAGAACCTGAAGCTCATCAACGGTGTCAGCCCCACTGATGCGTCAGGGAACTACCTGCAGTATCAAGTCTCAGTGGGATCCTACCAGCCAACTACGTTGTGGGGTGGTGGCAGCATCTTTGCGGATGCAAGCAGTGTTGTGGAGGTTGACAACTGCATCTTCACGGCGAATGCAGCGAACGGCGTGCCTGGTGGTGGTGCCATCGCGAGTTTGGCAATGAATCCGCTCAGTGTCACTGCTGTCAACTCCTCATTCCTCAACAACAACGCCATAAATGGACAAGGTGGGGCCATCTTTACCCGCGGCGGTGCCGTGCTCCTGAAATCGGTGTTCAACACCAATCTCGCCAATGTTGGTGGCGCCGTGACTGCAGTCATGGGCGTCACCGCGACTGGGTGCACGTTCATCAATAATATTGCGTACACGACCGGTGGCGGAGCGGTGGCTGTGCCTCTCGTGACCACAACTTACACCGGCTTGGCGTACTACCGTCCGCGACTCATCGATCGGTGGCTACCGCCCCGTATCCAGCCTGACAGCGCGTTCGCGGGCACTTATTTTGGCTACAACAGCGCTACGTCCACTACTGGCGTCGGCGGAGCCGTGTTTGCGCCTACTGGCACCTTCGTCGGGCTCACACAATGCACGTTCGAATATAACGCCGCCTCCTTGGCTGGAGGCGC
>Ga0164297_10005350_pt1 | contig 11048 bp, 8 predicted proteins | sample GEODES058metaG_FD_113539 | JGI IMG/M metagenome (GOLD analysis project Ga0164297, IMG submission 113539) | Dystrophic lake water microbial communities from Trout Bog Lake, Wisconsin, USA - GEODES058 metaG | ecosystem: Environmental > Aquatic > Freshwater > Lake | place: USA: Trout Bog Lake...
ATTCTTGTTGAATTTTAATTTGACTTCGATTGGCCCTTGACTATGAAGATGAAAAACTCCCAAACTATATTTGAAATAATCGTCTTTGCTAAAGGAATTGTCAATCATATAAACTTCAGGACTAGGTTCGATTTTTTGAATTCTTGTTAACTTAAAAACATTAGTAGTTACATTATTATCTCTGTCCTTAAAATGAGCAAGCATATACCATGTGTTACGATATTCTTTCAACAAACAAGGACTGATAATTCTGACTTTTACTTCCTTGTCATATGGCTTATAATGAATTTTTAAACATTTAAAACCCACGATAGCTTCATAAATAATTTCTAACCATTTCTGACCAGTTTCTCCAATTGCTTCCCCAATTTGAATATATTTTTCATGGCCGCTTTTATCTATCCCTCTCAAAACAGTTCCTGCCATCATTCTGGTGATGACGTCATCGAATTTGTCAAATAAGCCAGATCCTTTGTAAATGGAAAAAGCCTGAAGCGCCATTTCAACAATTGCCCTGTCTTCCTGTCTTAGTATCTCATTTGTAATAGAATCATAACTATTCTCGTAATGAATTGTTCCTCCGATTCCTTTCAAAATTGAAACAGGATACTCATTTTCAATGTTTTTAATATCGTTATAGTACATCTTAAGTGAGACTGGTTGAAAGCCATCTTCTTCCAACTGCTCGTTTACCTTTTTGGCAATTTCCTTTATAGTGTAATGCCTAGGCCCTTTTAATAAACTATCAATTAAAATATATCGTCTTCTGGTGTTTTTACTTACTGGCATTTAGGTACTTTTTACCTAAGATAGGCGTTTGGAGACAATTATCCAGTTAAAAGTGTAATCCAAAATAAGACGCATTTTGTTACTCTAGTTTTATTTTGCAATAAATGCAGTCATCGTTATCGCATTTGGAATTTAAAGACAGGCTCTGCACATCATTCCAAAAATCTCCAAGCCATTTAACAAAGCCATCACTTTCCTTGTAATCAAATTCAACAACACCTTTTAGATCATCTAATTCCGGGTAATGAAATTGAAATTTAAAACTTTCGGCTTCCGGATAGTTATCAATCATTAACTTTGAGTAAATCATTGCCTGCCGCCAATAAGCGGTACCGGGATTTTCCTGATCCTGAAACTCCTTAAAAACTTTAATAGAGCGCCCTGTTTTATAGTCAATTACTTTAATGTTACCCAAATTATTTTCTACCCGGTCTATTATTCCTTTAAGTTTTACACCATTAGCAAGTGTTGTTCTAAAAGTCTGCTCTACGATAGTAGCCTTACTTATAGGGTAATCTCTTAAGTACTTTTTAATTAGCCACTTGCCATATTTTTTGTATCTGCTAAAGTGAGTAGGATGGAAATGATGTTTAAAATTTTCAAATTTTGAATCCATCAATTCATCAAATACTTGTTCATTGCATTGAATGGATGGATCAGCTCCAATAGCTTGCAAAATATTATGAATAATATTCCCGAATGATAATGTTTCAGTTCCGGGTTCAGTTATTTTAATGATATTATTGTAGAAAAAAGCATTTTGACAGATCTCCCATGAACTGGAGCTAGAGGGTGATAGTTCAAATTCGTTTACCCTTTTTTTGATCATTAACATCAGTTCTTCGTCTGCACTTAAGCGGTATTTAACCGTTTCAACTTTCGGAAGTTCGATCGGAGCTACTTTAATTAAATTACATTCATCTTTTTTTAGAATTGGATCAAGCAATGAGGATCTGGTTGATGTTTTTTCATTTTTATCCTGTAGACAATAGCTAATATTCAGCCCAGTCTTTGCTCTTGAACATGCTACGTATATAAGTCGCCTTTGATCTTCAATACCATCTCCATCCGGTACTAAAAACCGGTTAAGAATTTCCGGAACTTTCACACCTCCAAACCTGGATTTGGTTTCCCAATTGGAACTCTCGCAGCCAATTAAGAACAATTCGGTGAATTGAAGACCCTTGCTTCCATGAATTGTGGATAATAAAACGCTGCTTTTTTGAACTTCAAAATCAGTTTTATGTTCTATTCTGATTGGCAGTTTATTCTCTTTGTAGTAAAGCAATAATTCAGCGAGGGATGTAGTTGTTTTTTGTTTATCTGAGCTTAAAAATTCTGCACAAAAATTATCCCAGCTGGTTTTTGCTTCATTGTCAATGAAATTGATGTTGCCAAGTCCAGTAAGAGTGTCCAGTGTATTTTTAGTTTCTGAATTTAGATAATCATCCTTTGCTGATAACGCTTTTTTTAATTCTAATAAAAAAAATGATAACCATTCAATTGATGCTATCTCCTGATGCTCATCAAGCCAATGCATAAAAGAAGTTGCATCACTCGATTTGTATTTAAGATATGCTTTGACTATTTCTTTATGATTGCCTTTTGAAAGTAAAAATTGTGAAAGGTAGACATCAGCTAATTTATCATCTTTCCCGTATAGTCTGATAAATTGAATGATATTGTATAAAGATTTTCCGAAAGGCGTACAAAGCAGATCACTCCGGGATCCGCTGTTTCTGCAAGGGATTTTAAAATAAGTTAACCATTTGCAGACTCCTTCATATTGGTTGTGGGTACGGGCAAGTACTGCGATTTCACTTGACTCTAAACCGCTTTCAATCCTTTCTTTAATAAGACATGCAACTTGATATGCTTCTTGATCCTTACTGGTAAACTCCCTGATCAAAGTGCCGGGATATTCATTTGAAAAGTACTTTTTATTTCCAGCTGTAAGAGCTTTATTTTTTTGAGTTTCACGATCTCTATTATCGCTTATCAGGCTAAAGAAATCATTGAGTAGCGGTCCCGTACTTCTGTAATTGGCTTCTAACACAATTGTAAAAAGCTTACTCAGTTCTGTTCTGATTCTATCAAAGCTTTCTTTACTAGCCCCCTGAAACTTATAGATACACTGATCGTCATCGCCAACAATAAATAGATTAGGCTCGTAATTCCCTTTGATTAAAGTACTAATTAAATTAAGCTGTTTGATATTTGTATCCTGGAATTCATCAACCAGGATATACTGGTACTGTTCCTGGAATTTGGCAAGCAAATCTGAATCATTATTTAGTAAAACTGTAGCTTCATTCAGCATATCTTCGAACTCATATTTTTTTCTTATTCTGAGCTCGTTTTCGTACTTTTCATACAGTTCCCCAATCTCGAAAGCAAACTTTTCAATTTTATTTTTCAGATGAAGTCCAGTACTTTTTAATTCCCCATTTTTCTTTAGATACTTTTCATCCTTTGGTAAGATGTCATAGATACAATGTTCTGCCAAGATAATTAGGTCTGCTTTATTCAAGCCACTTTGTTTGATGGTTTTAAGCAGATTAATGTATGAGCTTGTTACAAACGCTGGAGTAGGCTTAAGAAATTTAGGATCTTTTGGACCAAGGTTTTCATATAATAGTTTTTCAACTATCATTTGCCGTTGACCATCGTTTAATAAAGACCGATCATTTGCTGTTTCGCTGGTATTTTTATGAATTCCTATTATTTGATTACAAAACTTATGAAATGTATAAACCCCAATTTGCTCAGCTGTTTCACCAATAAGTTCGTTTAGCCTTTGTTTCATTGCTTCAACTCCTGCATTGGAAAAGGTCAGGCATAATATGTTGGAAGGAAACATATCAGTTTGTTTTAAAATATTACCAATTCGTACTCCCAAAACTTCGGTTTTCCCGGTACCGGGTCCGGCTAAAACTAGTACGGGACCTTCAATTTGGTCAACCGCTTCCTTTTGCCTGGCATTGAGGCCATTATACGCTGCGTCAAAGTTTAAACTCATGTTTTTGTTTGTTTTTTGTACAAAGGAATATTCGGTTTTGAAATTTTGTTTCAAGTGATTTTGATGTTACAAGTATGAACTATCTGCTTTGAAATAAAATTTCAAACGTGGTTTTAGCTTTGTGCAATTAATAAGGTAAAAGTGATTTCGAAAAGATTACAACAAAAATATAATGAAGTACCAAGAATTGATATTGAATGCCAAAGATTCTGTTTTGCAAAATTTCCCGGAAATAATTCGGGGTATCGATAGTCTTGATATTATGGAAGAAGATTTAATTCATATAGTAAAGGATAATGAAGATAATAAATTGGTGTATTGGTCTATGATATCTTCGATTGAAAAAATTAATATCAAACTTACATTCAATGCCATTTACGATAGGATCAAAATCAAATCAGAAGACAATATAAGTATCTTGATTAGTTTTTATCAGCGTGTTCGTCCCGAAGAAATTGTTGAGGTCATTAACAATCCTTTTAGGGAACAGGATGCTTATTTGGATGAATTATTAAAAGAATCAAACGGTTACCTGATTTACCGTCATCAGTTTGAAAAGATACTGACAGACAAATTGTCTTTTTCAGACCAGGATGCAGTTGCCCTGCGGAAAGCTTGGAACATTAAACGTCATTCAAAGATTGAAAAGCTAAAAAAAGATCCTTATTTCTTACATGTTTCAAAAAGGATGTGCTTCTATTTCGTGATTTCTAAATCCGAATCTTAAATCAATTTTTCTGTATGAATAAAACCTATTTTATAAGAATCTTACTTTCTCCTGTTCCAATTGAAATCCCAATATTATCATGGGCCCGTTTAAATCAAAATTATTTCCCTTCTTATAATTTCAATCTGACTACATCTGATCATCCGTCTTCACAGGAAATTATTGATGTTTTGAAATTGAAATTTGAATGCGTTGAAAGGAAAGAAGGGGAAAACACTTATTTTATAATTTCAGAAGAACGAAGTAGAGAAGCCTTAAGAAGTCACGGCTTTTTCAACCATAAATTATATACCGTGGTTGAAGAAAAATTAGTTGCTGGAGCTTATCCCTCATCAAAAATAGATTCTGAAAGAGAAGCAATACAACAGCACTTAATTACTAGAGGAATAAACGTAGTTATTAATCTCATGGAGCCAGAAGAGACCGATCATCAGGGGGATCTATTTTTTGATTATCAGGCGAGCTTTGAATCCAGGGGAATAGATGTTTATCATTTCCCAATAGAAGATTTATCAGTTCCATCAAAAGATTTAATGATAGAAATACTTAATACCATAGATTACTTAATTGGTAGAGGGCATAGAGTTTATGTGCATTGTTGGGGGGGAATTGGTAGGACCGGAACAGTTGTAGGCTGCTACCTGTTAAGACATCAAATAGCAACACCCGAAAATGTATTCACCAAAATAAGTGAATTAAAACAGCATTCCGTTCTCGCTGTCAGATCATCTCCAGAAACAGATGAGCAGTTAGAAATGGTTCTTGGATGGAATTACTGAAGCTATTTAAATTTTAATTCGAACAATTAAAGTGCAAAAATTATTAGAATTAGTTTACTATAATCATTAAGCTTCTAACATATCAATTATTTAATTTTTCAATTAGACATTGAATTGAAAAGTCTTGAAAAGTTTATTTAAAGGCTAGGGATTTTTTGAAATAAAAGTTCAAAAGGCAATCTAAATTTGAATACTTTTTAAAAGCAATATCACTTCTTAATTACAATTAGAATCTTTAAACCTTCCTAAATATTGGAGTGGTAAATTGTTGTTGCAATAAAAATATTGGAATAAGTCTTTTGACCTATAACTAGATCGGCTTTCGTGAGAATTTAGCGTATAGGCATAGTTGTTCTTTGAAATATTGGTGTTTGTGAAAGCATTATGATTAATATTTTGCTATCACTTTTCGATTTAATTCTTAGGATTTAAACAATCTCTGCCCCAAAACAATCAACGCAAAGTGTTGATTGTTAGTTTATTTATCAAATAATCGGAAAAAATATGAACAAAGAAAATTTTATCTTAGAAAAATTAAGGGCTATTGATCCAACTCCCAATAAACGATTCATAATATGGATTGAAAAAGTATACAGAGCCGAACACATTGAACTTGAAGAGCTAAAACTATATGTGGATTATTATTACCGGTATTATATACGAGGTTTAGTCAAGCAGGATGATTTAAAAAAAATCCAGTCTTTCGGCAACCTAAAGAAAAAAATAGATGACCTTTTAGCCCGTCATCCCCTGGATAATAAAAATCTTTTAATACCTCGAAGATCGAGACATGAAAGGAGAAAAAATTACAATAATTTATTCAATAGTCACATTCGTAAAAAAACCAAAACTGGCCCGCTAGATGGCTTGATAATCAAAGATGAACCTATTAGCACCTTGCCAAGCGGGTTAAAAATATCCGGAGATTTAACCTTAATTGATACTTTGATTAAAGAACTTCCGAATAATTTAACAATAACTGGTAAAATATGTATTGTAAATCAAAAAAGGAGATATATCAAAATCAAATCTATCGGACATAACGTCAGGGCAGAGCAGGGCCTGAATTTATCCCATAACTTCATCAAAAAAATCGGCAGTAATCTATGCGTCATGGGAAATCTAGATATGTCAAATAATATGATTAATGAAATCGGTGATGATTTGTTTGTTAGTGGAAATTCAGACTTGTCTTTTAACAAGATTAATCTGTTGCCTAAAAAAATAAAGATAAAAGGTGACCTAAATCTATCATCTAATCCACTGAAATACATCCCGGAAGACATTGAATTGTTTGGGGGCCTTAATTTATTTAACACCCCAATTGAAACATTGCCCGATAATTTTCAAGTACGGGGTGATTTAATTATGGGATCAAATACATTTAAAACACAACTTCCGGAAAACCTAATTGTAGACGGTGATTTACTTATTGAAAATTCTAGAATGCAATTTCTGCCGAATAATTTGAAGGTTGGTGGTGATATAATAATTGTTAATTCTTCGATTGAAGAAGTTGGTGATAATATTGAAATAGGGGGTGACCTGATTTTAACCAATCAACCGGTTAAAAACTTGGGAATTCATTTAAAAGTTGGGCGAGATCTGATACTAAAGAATACAAAAATTGAGGTTTTGCCCACTGATTTATATGTAGGAAGGAATTTAGATCTAGCGGAATCGAGAATCAAGTATATCCCTGAAAAACTAATCTTCGGAGGTTATATTGATCTTTCCCGTACCAGAATCAAATCCATCCCGAATAATTTTAAATATCCTGGTGATTTATATCTAACCGAAACTTTGATAAAGTCACTTCCTGAAAATTTAAAAGTAAAGGGATCACTGTATTTGGATGGATCCGATATAAAAGAATTGCCTAAAAAGTTATTAGTAGAGGGTAAATGTAACTTAAAAAATACTCCTGCAGAGAAAATGCTTAAGCTTTCGAAGATGCTGACAAATATTCCCAATGGTAATTTGGAGAAGTCGAGACGTAATTCAGAGAGCATAAAAAAGTTTTTTTGTTATTAAAATAATTAGACGGAAAGAAAGACCATGAAAATTGAATTTGGCAATACAGAATATTATAACTTGAATGAATGTGTATCATTCCTAAAAACTGATGAAGTGCCGTTTGGGGGATTATCAAATATGGCTGCAAAACGTTTTCCTTTAATGGTAAATGGATTACGAATCGATAATTCAGAAAGCCTATATCAGGCTTGCAGATTCCCCGATCATCCCGATGTTCAAATGAAGATCGTTGAAAATAAAAGCCCAATGGGCGCAAAAATGACCGCAAAAAGCTATAAGAACGATTTCACCAGAGATGATTTCGAAATCGTCAAAATAGAGATTATGTATTGGTGTTTAAAGGTAAAACTTGCTTGTAATCCAAATTCGTTTGGTGGACTGCTGGAAAAAACCGGACAACTCAATATCGTTGAGATTAGTAGAAGAGACCGCTTTTGGGGAACAACACTAGACAAAGACGATTTCAACAAAGCGAAAGGACAAAATGTGTTAGGGAAATTATTAATGGAGCTTCGAAGCTTTTACAGGGAGAATAAAAATACGGAAAAGATTTACATCGTAGAACCACTCCCAATTGAAAATTTCAGATTCAACGGCATGCCAATTAAAACAATCAGAAATAGTATTTTTTTAAAAGATCGGGTTTTTTGATCTGCAATTGCCTCAGCTATGTTGCCTGAATGAAGTATATAGTTTAATTAAATATTCGTTTGTCCCTTTTTTAGCCCATGAAAAATACTGACAAGTTCAATTTTTTAAAACACATTGACCCAACACCCAATAAAAAATATTTAAAATGGATTTCGAAAGTTTTGGAAAATGAGGAAATTCCCCTTTCGGAGTTCGGGCACAAACTAAAAGAATATTATCATTTAGTCGAAAGTAATAAAGCAATAATCAGGGATATATATAGGTTTAAATCTTTTACAGAATTAACTGATGAGATAGGCAAAATTAGTAATTCCGATTATGAATTATCTCTGAGCGAAATAAAAAATGATTATGATATTATTTTAGATAATCCTGATCTCACAATTTTCTGCCCACACACTTCCCAGGCCTCATATAAACTAGGATGTGTTTATTTTCCTTACAATAGCTGGTGCACTACTGGTAGATATTTTGCAGATTATTATTTCAATCAAGGTGTTACTTTATATTATATTAAAATAAAATCCAATGATCTAAAAGCAAAGTTGAATAGCGCATATTGCTCCGAATTTAATTTTGAGGGCATAGCATTAGCGGTAGCCCAAACAGGGAAAATATCTCAGATTGTTGACCTTGATGACAATCGGGTTTATGGAAATACAATCATTGAAATCATAGGGCTTTAATGTATACTATATTTTTTAAGGCGCCTAGTAAAATAACCCACTTCAAGTAATATGTCTATAAAATTTTATTCATATTGCAATATATAAATGGGGCATTTGCTCAGTTAATTAATAATTATTAAAAACTAATATTATGAATGATTCAAATCTAATTGCTGGCCTTTACAAATTCTTGTTAAAAAACATCCCTGAAAATGCATTCGATATTATAGAAAAGAATGATTGTCGGGTTGAAAATTTTTTTGCGGTATTTTCCGCACTTTATTTTGAGGAATTAAAGCAAAATAAAAAAATAAAAAGCTGTACAATGCAAAATCTTATTAATAATCAAGGTAAAAGATTCCATATTGATTATTCCTTCGTTGATAATAATAACGTTACCACTTATTTGGAATTTAAGCATTTTTCCATTTCTCAACAAAGAGGAAAAACACGATCTCTAAAATTTTATACAAACCCCAATGGTGGAAATGTGGGAATTGTCAGTGATCTAAATAAATTTAATACCTTATTTAAAGACAATGCAATCGATAAAGGAAGTAATTTAGTATGTATTGCATTTGTAACACCCAAACCAGATATTTCAAGCTACAAAGAAAGTTCAGGCCATGTTAAGGAATTGGGATGGGAAATTACTGTCCCTATCCCCCTGGAAGAGCAAGACGATAAGTTTTGCATATTAATTTTTGAGAAAAGCAAATCATTGCCCAGTAGCCAAGTGGAAAACACTGGAATCACTCAGTCATCAAATCCAATGAGGGTCAATCGAGAATCTGAAATTAATGCCGGTGGACAAGGGAGTTTTATTTTTTCAGTAGCTCAAAATGAATCAATACAAGACAAGATTCTGAAAATACCTAATATGCCACAGAGCTGTAGTATTGAATGCCGTTCTACTACTAATCCTAATATTATAGTTTACCCTAAAGAACGAGGAGATGGCCCTCGGAAAACGAGGATTATTTATGAATACTTTTCAAACCAGGATACACACAGGGGAGGTATACCAAGATGGCAAGTCTTACAAGAAGAAATGCGAACAAATCAAATTAAAGAAATTACGGTTACAATTCAAGCTATATAAAAATGCACTCACTATTACAATTCATTGAATCGAATTTTTATCTATTATTTGACCATTCAACAGGCGATGCGCAAACAGCTATGTTTGACAGCAAAGGATTTAGATTTTCACCAGCTGCTGCGAGAGCATATGATAAGATCAAGAGCCAGCCACACTTGTACGTTGCATGGAATGAGTCAAAAGAAGGTCACTATTATATCGGTAAATCCTTTCAACAGGGCGGCCGTTGGAAAAGGACTCACGCTTATCATTTAGGAACCTTAGCATATCATCTTTTAGAAACAACACGATATGATGATCAAAACCACCAACATTGGATAGATGCATGGATGGTTCGTGAAACTTTAAATAATAGGGGCAACGGAAATTACTCAATTCAACTTCAAGAGGTTGTACGAATCGCTTTTATTCCTTTTCACAAATACCATGATCAGGATTATAATAGAATGTCCAAAGCGGAAATTAGGAATATTAATACTAAGGCCGAATTGGATTTGATTAACCATTTTAAAAGCTTAACTCCTCCAGTCAGGTTATTAAATGTTCAAAACAATACCAGGAAAACAATCGATAAAAAATTCGCCCAAAAAGAGCCAATTGCAAAAATGGCCAAACAGGAAGAAAATCAATTGCCGATTTTTTTTCGGTTATCAGCTACTCAAAATATTCATCAAGTAATTCAAAATATCAACCTACCACCCAAAGATGGTTCATATTCAATAAGAGTTGTTGAATCCGAGAATATAAATAACGTTATTTATTGCACAACGAGAGGCACTCAAGATCCCAAAATGTATTTCTCAAGAGTGGGTAGCGATCAAAGAACTTATAGATATATTACTATACAAATGGAAATGACAAGGCAAAAAATACAAAACGCAATCGTAATAGTTTTTTAGAATTAGGAAAATAACTGACATGGTTTATTTAAGCCAAATTCCATTTTTTACCACTTTACCTATAGATTTTATTTAAATGTAATCCTAAAAAACACTAAAACTATTTAGTTATACGATATATAAACGTAATCAAAAGCTACACGAAATGAAGCGAATTGTATTAATATCTTGTGTGTCTAGAAAAGGGGAAACTCAAGCCAACGCAAAAGACTTATATAAAGGGCCATTGTTCACAAACAGTTTAGCTTACGGGCTGGCTTTAAAACCTGATCGAATTTTTATTTTGTCAGCACATTACTATCTGCTTGAACTAGAAGAAATTATAGAACCCTATGATGTTACTTTGAGCTATGTCGCACCGGAAATAAAAAGAAAAA
>Ga0164297_10005353_pt1 | contig 11040 bp, 11 predicted proteins | sample GEODES058metaG_FD_113539 | JGI IMG/M metagenome (GOLD analysis project Ga0164297, IMG submission 113539) | Dystrophic lake water microbial communities from Trout Bog Lake, Wisconsin, USA - GEODES058 metaG | ecosystem: Environmental > Aquatic > Freshwater > Lake | place: USA: Trout Bog Lake...
ATCACAGTAGCTATTCCACGCCTTCAAGATCCGACAGCATCGCAGTTCTCTGATTTCTTTCGAGCCGATCGGCCATGCTGCATGACGGGCGAAGGAATAGCATCCGGATGGCCTGCCCTTCGGTACTGGAAGGACTGGGGCTGGTGGACCCGACGCTACGGCCATCGCCATGTTCCGCTAGAGGTTGGCGCGTTTAATGACCCGTCATGGCACGAAGAGGTGGCTGCCATCTCTGACTTCGTTCGCCGGGTACAAGGAGGCTCTGAGATTGTGTACCTTGCACAACACACGTTGTTCGACCAACTGCCAGGCTTGCGAGAGCACTTCCGCGAGCCCGATGTCGTGCGTGGCCGAGTGACTCGCACAAACGCTTGGATGGGGAGCGCCAATACTGTCACGCCTTTGCACTTCGACTCGTACGATGGCATTCTCACCCAGGTGGTGGGCTACAAGCATGTGCGGCTCTTCCCGCCCAGTGACACGCGGTACTTGTACCCGACCAGCACGCCGTGGACAGTGCAGCGACGGTGGCCCACGGCAGAGAATGAGGTGGCTGATGGCACTACTGGATCCGAGCCGAGAGGCACGATATCGCTTGTCGACATTGCTGCACCAGATGTGCGGCGCTTCCCTCTGTTTGAGAAGGCGGGGTGCGTGGAGGTCGTGCTCGCTCCAGGCGACGCTGTGTACATCCCCTCAGGCTGGTGGCACTGGGTGCGAGCGCTAACACAGAGCATCTCCATCTCCTTTGTGCTGTGATACTACTCTGCCGGCGAAGCTTAGCCTCACCCGCCGAGCTTGAAGGCATCACAAATAAGCCCATACATGAAGCCCATCTGAGGAGGACACAACAACTGGCGTGAGCCTCGTTGCCAATACATGTCGGAGCTCTAAATCGCACACCTTGAATGCGTTCAGCAGCCACAGCGAGAAGGGCCTGCGTAGAGGTTGCGCGTGAGCTTGCACAGCAACAAGCAAAAAATAAGCCGTAACGCACGGCTTGGGCCCCGCCGCGTAGAACGTTCGCGTGCAATATTCCACAAACGCGACAGAGAGCGCGGCGGAGACAATGTCGTTGACGGCAAGCGCGCCGAAGGACAGAGACACGGTGTTTGCCAAATAGAACCCAGCGCAAGCCGTAATGCCCGACCACCTGCGCAAAAAGCCGACAGTAAGAACATGCCCAGCTCACAATCGTGCGGTGTTTTGTCGGAGGCTGCGCAGTTACGCACAGAATTCGACGCCAGGTAGAGCGCTCAAAGTAGAGGTCGACGCGCTGTGGAAGAGACGCCGCCACCCGGGCCTGCGCAACAACGACCTCTTCGTCAGCGCCGGCTATTCTCAGGGCATTGACGCGATGCGTACCAGCCTCGTCCCGAGACCAGGTCGCCTGTCTGCGGCGCATAGAGGTCTGCAAGTGTGCCTCGCAGTTCTGACTACACCTCGGCGCACGTGGACCCGGGCTGGCAGCTGAACTCTGGGGACGAGCAAGGCGGCCACCATGCCAGACCGTACAGCTGTCCAGTGCACAGGTCACGCGAAGCGCGGACGGTCACAGCATGCCAACCTGGCGCACTGTCCATCGAGGACTTTACGCGCGTTTCGAGAAGCACGTGGGAAACGCAAAGGATTTAGTACCCAGCGCGACTAGGAGAAGCCATGTCGTCGGCAGCGCTGCGTCTGATGAGTGACCTGCGCGCAGTGAAGACAGAACCACCAGAGGCACGCACCTGACTGTCTGACGACCGAGTTGACCCGCGGCTCACGAGCAGGACTGTGTGTCCACCTCAGGGCTGCTCTGCAGCGCCGCACAGCGACGAGAACCTGTTCGTGTGGGGTGCAACAGTGCTGGTAAACGCTCCCGGAGAATGTGTGTCACGCCGCGAGCGCCAAGTTGACCCGCATCTCTCTCGCCCCTGTGCATCAGGGCCCGGACGAATCGCCGTGGGAGGTGTGCACGCGTCGCTGGTGCCGGGCGCTGCTGAGCTCAAGCGCGTCGTTTCCCACGGAAAGTTGACAAGAACCTCGTGCCTGCCTGCACAGGGTGGCATCTTTAGCCTGCGCCTTACGTTCACGGAAGCCTATCCAGAGAAGCCGCCGCGTGTGCGCTTCACCAGCGAGGTGCGCCGGGGGTTAAGAACAGCGAGGTGGCGACAATTCGCGAGTAAGCTTCACTTGCCAAGCTGCTGTTATGACCTCTCACGCTTCGAAAATGCCAGGTCTTCCACCCGAATGTGTACACAGATGGGACGTTGTGCATGAATGTGCTGCAGGACTCGTGGTCGCCTATCCACAACATCTGCAGTCTCTTAGTCTCCATACAGGTGTGGGCACTGCACATCGGGCTTTCAGCTCATGAACCAACCATTTGACGCACAATTCGTTCTGCAGAGCCTGCTGACGGACCCCAACCCGTCCAGCCCCGCCAATCCGGAGGCTGCGCAGCTGTACATGCAGGATAGGACGGCATACAACCGCCGCGTGCGCCGCTGTGCACAGAAGAGTACTGAATGACGCGGGAGGGGTTTCTTTGCCAGACGATGGCCGTGGCAGTCGACTGTTGACTTCCCGGAAGATTTGGGCCATCTTGCCAAGATGGCCCGTGTGTGCTGTATGCTGAAGCCTCTGTTTTATGAAACTTGCGGCAGCTATGCGAACCTGCATCGTTGTCCCGTGGTCAGCGCCTTGTGGCCAAGAACACCACCGCTGCCACAGTGGCACTCCGCAAGAGTTACTTCCTTCGGCGGAAGCCCGCTCTGCGCGCGCAGTCGGCCTCCTCCGCAGAGGCAGTGCTGTCGCGTGCGCCAAATCACAGGAGGCACGGCTTCTTCTGGAAGAGCACGAAACAGCAAAACTGCTGGTGCCACGCACTCTGTATGTCTACTTGTAGTTGGTTCACAGCGCGATCGGCGCGCAGGGTCTGCTCTGTGGGCCAGGTAGTTATTACTGCCAAGGCGGGCGCCGGAAACGTGTACAGTCTGAGACGGCACACGCCGCCACGCGAAGACTTGGGGCTGTGTGTACTTCCCCACCCGAACGTGCAGAACGGCGACACCGTGGAGCATCGAGAGCGCGCTTGGATCGTGGAAAGGGTGTCAGCGCACTATGCGCTGCGCAAGGGGCGATACAGAAAGGTCGAAACGCGCTTGCACGTGGTGGAAACTGGCCGTTGGTTGGTGAATCAGTACCTCGAGCAGTTACTAGAGATCGATGAGACGAGCAGATGACGCGACGCTTGTGCTATACGCTAGACACATCGTAGACGCTACCTAATTCAAGAAGCATGCGTCTCTACTTGACGGCCTTCTTCTTGCCTGCAACTGTGACCTTCTTTCCCTTGCGAGTACGCGCATTGCGCTTCGTGTTCTGTCCTCGCACAGGCAGGCCTGCACGGTGGCGGCGGCCACGATAGCTGTTGATGTCTTGCAACCGCTTGATGGCAATCAAATTAAATCGGCGCTGTGCACAGAAAATGGCACAGGGCGTCAGGCGCGAGGCCGCGGATGAGCAAAGGTGAACAGTATTGACGCACCAAATCGCCCTCAACCTGGTACTTGCTCACTTCATCACGCAGAATGGTGAGCTCCTCCTCGGACAGCTCTTTCGTGCGCTTATTTTCGATGTTCTGCGATGGAAAGTTGGCGGATGGTCAGCTGGAGTAGTGAGCATTGCTGCAGCTTTGATGTCTCGTGGTGATTGTGGCCGTGCATTTCATCAGTCACGCACCGTCTCCAGCAGGATGGCCTTCGCAGTGGTGGGTCCAATACCGTAGATGTACCTGCAGAGAGGCGGGTGCTTTGTCAATGACTGCAACTGGGGCAGTCCTGAGGGAGGAACTTCTGATCGTGAGTGAACGCACGTCAACGCAGTCTCCAGCCGCTTCTGGTTGGGAATCTCTACGCCAGCAACACGTGCGGCACGAATCACGAGTCTGCCGCGACCGCGTGCCGATGCTAGGGAGACGGGAAGAGAAAGCGCCTGCAGGAGCGTGGCAGCCAAGGTTGACACACACACAGAGGGGGAGGAGTTAGGTCCCTGTGAGGCACGCAAGTTCTGATGCCTACTTTCCGCGGCGGGTGGTGCGCAGCGCGCCAACGAGGCGCAGCACGCGGTGGCGAGTGCAGCATTAGCCAAACCCTGGCCACAAAGAGCCCCTGATCAGCCTCCAGCCACGGGCGGGCGGACGTGCAGACAGCTTGAGACGCTGGGCTAGGCTGTTCGCGACCACATCGCAAGGGTGCCATCTCGCGAGCAGTCCACGTGCGCGCAGGCGCGGAGCCGCACTTGACGCACCTGCGCGCCAGAGGCGCTGGCAGGAGCAGCAACGAAACCCGTCCACTGGCGTAGCCCTGCGCCGCCCGCAGTCGGGAGCCGCAGCGCTGTCGGGGCGCGGCACGAGACAGACATCCTTGACGCGCCCCAGAGAGAGGGAGCTCCAGGGTAGTGCCAACGTGGACGGCTTGTTTGTCGAGCCCCCGCTCTCCTGAGCTCGTATTCCACACGCGGCGCGGCCATGGTGCGTCACAGACGAAATGAGACGCGTGCCGCGTGTGCCAGCAGTGAGCAGCGTTGCCTCGCCAGCGTGCAAAAAGGCTTAGGGTTATAGCCCTGTGCACTCCTTCATTCGCCCGGCTCGCGTCGCCGGCTGAGCAGCTGCTTTTGCGGCTCGTGTTTGCGTTTCGTCAAGCTTGATAGCCGTGCGTCTGACGCGCCGTTTCTCCTTTGTTTGCCCTCCCTTTTCCACGCCGGCAGCCGCCGAAGGGGAAAGTCGCGCCCGTCCCCGCGGCGGCCAAGAAGCCGGCCGCCGCAGCTGCAGCCAAGCCCAGCAACCCGCTGCTGGAGAAGGCGCCTAAGAACTTTGGTCCGTGCCGAGCGACGCGCCTTGCGCTGGCTTTGCCTCTTGTCAAGGTTACACTAGATCAACCACCTGACGCGCGCCTCGCACTCCCGTCCTGCCCTCCACTGCGCACCGCGCGTTGCTCCAGGCATCGGTGGCTCTCTGCCACCCAAGAAGCCGCTGAACCGCTACGTGAAGTGGCCCAAGTATGTGCGCATTCAGCGCCAGCGCCGGGTCCTCACCAAGCGCCTGAAGGTGCGCCAAAACACCTGTTGCTGCCGCTGCTACTACCTGATAGCATGTGTACTGACGACCTGGCCCGCAACCAACAGGTGCCGCCAGCAATCAACCAGTTCAGCAAGACCCTCGACAAGAACCTCGGTGTGTGTCCAACCGGGCCTTTCGAAAACACCATGTGTCTCACGCGCTATCTCGCAGCTCAAAACCTGTTCAAGCTGCTGCTCAAGTACAGACCGGAGGACAAGAAGCAGAAGAAGGTGCGACGGCTGGGAGCTTGTGATTCCCCTTCCCTGCTAATTCTGATTCCCTCTGTGACGAGTTTACAGGAGCGCCTGCTGGCCAAAGCCGAGGCGGAGAAGGACGGGAAGACTGTGGAGTCGAAGAAGCCGGTGTGCGTCAAGTTTGGGCTGGATCATGTGACGTACCTGGTGGAGCAGTGCAAGGCGCAGCTGGTGGTGATCGCACACGACGTGGATCCTATCGAGCTGGTGGTCTGGCTGCCTGCACTGTGCCGCAAGATGGGGGTGCCCTACTGCATTGTCAAGGGCAAGAGCCGCCTGGGTGCCGTGGTGCACCAGAAGACGGCTACCGTGCTGGCGCTGACGAACGTCAAGAACGAGGACAAGCTTGAGTTCAGCAAGCTTGTGGAGGCGATGAAGGCGAACTTCAACGATCGCTACGATGAGTTGCGCAAGGCATGGGGTGGCGGCATCATGGGTGTGAAGTCCCAGGCCAAGACGCGCGCACAGCAGAAGCTCATTGAGAAGGAGCTCCGGCAACGCCAGTGAACAGACCGGCACATAGTGTGTACAGCACATGCAGTGCATACAACCTTGTGTGCTTAACTGGCCATTGGGGCAGACAGATACCCCGCCTATGTTGTTGGACACCGTTCGCGTGTCACATCCTTCGCACCTTGGGCTGGTGGTAGGCAGTAGCCTCTGACGTTGAACGTGGGCGTGCAGCCCGATTTACAGACGGTGTTGCGCTGCACACCAGGAGATACAGACCAGGAATGGTGTCTCCGTCGCAGCTCTACTCCGGAAAGAGCTCACTAGCTCTGGTGCGACCCCGCCGTCGTCTTGTTTGGCGCGCCTGTCGCGTGTGTCTAACGTGAAGTCCCCGCATTGCAGGCGTGCCGCATCACTGCGGCTGTGGTGGGCGTCGCATACGGCTTGACCAAGTCCGCGTATTTGCACACGTTCAGGGTGCGTGCGAGCCCCCGCGTGTGCAGCACGTAGGGGTGCGGTCCGTGTCCAGCCCTGGCGCCTGTAACCAACCCTACGGCCCACCCCACACGCTGCCTTCCTCGGCCCACAGCAGCGCTGTGTGCACACCTAGCGTCGAGTGTTTGCGGAGCTGACACTCTGCGTTGCTTGTCTCTGCACACAAACCTCACAGTCGCCGAAGCCAGCACATGGACACCACTGAGAGCTGTTTTGGGTGGGTCGCGCCGCGGCCATGCGGCCACAGACAGATAGAGCAACAGCTAGCAGAGGCTGATGATGGCCCCGCTTAACAATGGAGGTTGCCTGACGTGACGCGTGTGTGCAATCAAATCAGACCCCGAGCTCTGCAGCAGCAGTCATCATCATGCGCCTTTGTCATTAGAAGGCTTTTGCAACAAGAGCCTCCATGTCTGGGCCCAGGAAGTCAGGCACCTCGTCCTTGGTAACCCACGCCCAATCTGCGTGCGCAAGGTGCGGTGGGTCAATATTCGGCAGGACAGTAGCTCCCGCTGCACGGTACGCTTCAACAGCAGCGCGCGCCTGTAATGCCGCTTGCATCGAGCGGCTGCACATCTCCGCCCAATAACTGCGCCCGCATCAGGAATCGTGTTGTGCGCCCATCTTCCGTCATGTGATGAGCTGCCGGCGCGTTGCCCGTAAAATGAACGTCAAGACCATCAACGGAACTTGATAGCGCCCGCTCGCCCGTCTTTGGGTGAAGGGGTACGCGTGTTTGAGAGGAGTGAGACGAAACTGCATATGGGCCAGGCAACTGTCAATCTAATTCTCACCTGTCTGATTGTCTCCCCAGACGAATGTGCAGCTTCGAGGAACTGCCAAACGCCGTTTCTGCGGACCACAAGGTACACGAAATGCTGCATCTTGCGCTCTATGGACCTGTGAAAATGAGTAAGCCCCCTGCCATCCATTCCAACGTCCATCGCGATGTAAGCCGCCTGGCATGCACACCTGAGATCCGTGTCTGCGCTGCTTGACACCTGGGCTGGCGCCCAACTAGATTTTGCGGTGTTGCTGTCCGCATCTGTCTTTGGTTCTGTCAACTCCTGTGTGCCACACGGAGCAGAGCAGTCAGCTGCGACCTGGAGGCGAATTCAGGTGGGCGGAGCGAATCACCGTCGGCAGGACTTTGTAAAACGGCAGGCGCTTGTTGTATCGCCACTCCTGTTGGATGGAGGCAGTGCCGTCAGATGGTGTTTCATGCCTCCTAGGTGGTGAACTACACGCGCCTGATATTCAGTCTCCCAAGCCGGCTCTGTTGGCAACACAATCGGCAGGCGCTCCAGAACGCAGGCAGCAACGAGCTGACGGCCTCCACTCTCTGCTGTTGCAGCTGACAGCAGCCGAAGTTTCTGGAGACTCTGCGGCTCGAAACAGCGCGCACCGTCACGCGATGATGCCAGCAGAGGCGTCGAACAAGCACACGCTTTGCGCAAAGCCCGCATCGCAACGCGCTTGCACACTAGTCACCAGCAAGTGGACCCTTCCTCAAGGAAAGAGCCGCCTCTCCAACTCTGTCAACGCATACCACAATGCGCGCACTGTAGCCCTGGCAAGGTTGTAAGCGCTTCAGCGAATTTTTTCAATTTTCTCGGCACGCTGCTGGCGCCACGGTGTCGTGAGCATGCCATTCTTGACGCAGTCGGGTAACACGTCGGTAGGCTTACTTAAGCAGTGCATTGCACCATTACAGCGCGGCACGCGCTTGGGAGCTTGCTTTTGAGAAAGTGTCGACTGGCGGCTGAAGAGCCTTGGGTTTTGCTCAGTGAGGGGACTTTGGCGACGTCCGGCGCTCATCCAACAGTGCTGTGAGCGTGGTCTGTACCTGCAGCACTTCACTGGAGCACAGAGAGTTGCAAGGCGCTGACGAGGGTTCTCGTCCGACTACCTGTTGCGTGTCGTAATAAGTTGACGTCCAGCGCTTGTCAAGGCACAGTCGAGAACATGGCGAGAACGTACCAAGACGAGGCGGCCTTTATCGAGAAGGTCAATGGACACTCGTACAGGTGCGCAGATTAGCGCCGCCCCATGACTAATGAGTTGCACGTGTTGCAGTGTAGTCGCCATCGTTGACGAACACTGTCCTTCCAGGATTAAAATGGGATTCGTGCCACACATGCGCGTTCCTTGCATGTTCTACGTCAACGATCAGCTGCAGCAATTGCTATTTGATGAGCTAGAGCAGTATGTGAGCCATGGAGATACTGGAGGATTCTTGCCCGCCGTCAAGCAACTCGCAAATGTGGCTGCACTACCGGGCATCGTCAAGGCATCTATTGCGCTTCCAGATGTGCACAGCGGCTATGGGTTCGCCATCGGTAATGTCGCTGCGTTCGACATGAGCGACCCAGAAGCTATTGTGTCCCCCGGTATGTCAACCTGTGGATGCGAAACTGAACGCAACGGGCGCTTTGTACCTAACGAGTGCATTCTGCGGCTCAGGTGGTGTGGGCTTCGACATCAACTGCGGTGTCCGGCTCCTCCGAACTAATTTGCTGGAGTCCGATGTCAATGAGGAACGCTCTTCCTGCCATCTGTCGCATATTCGAATTGTTGCTCATAACTCCATACACCTGCAGGTGAAAGAAAAGCTCGCCCAATCGCTTTTCGACCACATTCCAGTCGGTGTTGGCTCTCAGGGCATAATTCCCACGACCGCTGCAGGGCTGGAATGCGCTTTAGAAATGGGCATGGACTGGTGCGTTGTGGGGCCAAGCAATACGTCCCACGCGAATTGATGTGGCCGTGGTGTTGACATCACAGCGCGCAGGTCCTTGCGTGAAGGCTATGCGTGGGCGGAGGACAAGGAGCATTGCGAGGAATACGGTCGGATGCTGAATTGCGACCCGCGCAAGGTAGGAGAGATGCTTGTTCCAGTCCTTGCCGCACTCTTATGATTCGTATGCAGGTTTCGCAACGAGCCAAGAAGCGCGGGCTGCCGCAAATGGGAACTCTTGGTGCTGGGAATCACTACGCGGAGATTCAAGTGCGCATTCGCCCTCATTTGGCTGATTGCGTCTCGCACTCACCTTATTCTCGCCACGTACAGGTTGTAGATGAAATCTTTGACCCTTGGGCCGCAACCAAAATGGGCATTGACCAGATTGGGCAAATCTGCGTCATGATACATAGCGGGAGCCGCGGCCTTGGACATCAGGTGTGCTTAACAACCTTCATCGAAAATTGATTCCATGTCTAAGCAGGCTTATTTCATAGGTGGCCACCGACTCCCTCACTGCGATGGAGCGTGCGATGGCCAGGGACAACATACACCCGAACGACCGGCAACTTGCATGTGCTCGCATAAATTCCGTCGAAGGCCAAGATTACTTGGTGTGTTGAGACTTAGGGCATGCCTTTCACATGAGATGCTGACATAGTGTGCACAGTCCGGAATGGCGTGTGCAGCGAATTATGCCTGGGTGAACCGAAGTTCTATGACATTCCTATGTCGACAGGCGCGCGTGACCTTGCTTTTCCGCAATATGTAACACTCATCTGACAAGCCATTTCGCTCAGGCGTTTGCAAAGATGTTCACTAGCACCCCAGATGATTTGGACATGCATGTCGTTTACGACGTGTCGCACAACATCGCAAAGGTGCGCTCTTTGCTTGTTTTGCTGCAATGCTGGCGTTCATTTTAATCACGACGCGATCTCGTGTAGGTTGAGGAACACTTGGTTGATGGCAAACCGCGCACGCTGCTTGTACATAGAAAGGTGCGATTTGTTCGATCATTGCATGCGTCCCTTTTGCGCAGCCATCACGCGCACAGTTTGCAGGGCTCAACTCGTGCATTCCCTCCACACCATCCATTGATTCCCGTGGACTACCAGTTCACGGGGCAGCCTGTCTTAATTGGCGGAACCATGGTGAGTCGATTCTTTATTCTGTTTCTGTTTAATGTCAGCCTTTCTAAGGCAAGCTGTCCATAGGGAACGTGCAGCTATGTGCTCACGGGAACAGAGCGTGGAATGCAAGAAACTTTCGGAAGGTGCGCGGCATCGTTTTATATGCTATGCGGAATCATGTAAACGACTGGTGATGCTTGTGCAGTACATGCCACGGCGCTGGGCGCGCAAGGAGTCGTCATAACTCGAGGAATAAGCTGGACTATGAGGCGCGTCTCTTCTTGAAAGGACATTCCTACGTGTCACACTCTGACAACTCTGCGTGATTGCAGGAAGTTCTTGAAAAACTCAAGACTAAAGGCATCGCCATTCGTGTAGCAAGCCCCAAGCTGGTCATGGAAGAGGCGCCAGAGTCTTACAAAGATGTCACTCAGGTCAGAGTTTATTCGCGGGAGAAATGACGCGGCTACTCACTACGGATGGTTGATTGCGCTCACATGCAGGTAGTTGACACGTGTCACGCAGCGGGAATCTCCAAAAAGACGGTCAAGCTTAGACCAATTGCTGTAATCAAAGGCTAGAACAGGGGTCAAGCAACACAAAATGAGGCAGTATGCCTTAATGCGTGTGCCTGAAGTGCGCTGCGCAGGTAACTCCCAGCAAGATCCGCACGTACGCGTCCACGATCTATGAAATGTGATGCACCACCACCAGCAGTCGAATTTGTTGCCGGAAAACTCAGCAGGTCGCGATGCTGTCAAACATTCGTGCAATAGACGTGAAAACGCGGCGCAAATTACATCAACAGGAGATGCTGCGTTTTACGCCCAACATACGCACTGCGCTATGTGTGTTGGCTCGTCA
>Ga0164297_10005355_pt1 | contig 11039 bp, 14 predicted proteins | sample GEODES058metaG_FD_113539 | JGI IMG/M metagenome (GOLD analysis project Ga0164297, IMG submission 113539) | Dystrophic lake water microbial communities from Trout Bog Lake, Wisconsin, USA - GEODES058 metaG | ecosystem: Environmental > Aquatic > Freshwater > Lake | place: USA: Trout Bog Lake...
AGCTGGCCGCCAACGCGCACCCCGTCCTCGCCGACGGCCCGACGGAGATGACGCTGCTGGACACCATCAGCGTCGCGTTGGTGACGCGCGGCTTGGACCCGGGCACGCCGAGCTGGGACGCCTGGCGTAGCGAGGACGGCCGCTGGACGGTGCAGCTGGCATGGAAAGCCGGTCGCTCCGACAACGTCGCCCACTTCGCCTTCAGTCCCGGCGCGCACGGCGGCACGGTCACTGCGATCGACGATGCGGCCCGCGAGTTGATCGATCCAAGCTTCGAACGTCCGCTGCGCCCCCTTGCGCAGGTGGCCCGCCTCGACTTCGACGAGCCGGCGAAGCCCGTCGCGACGCCGGCCTCGGAGCCGGACACGAAAGCGACTACCAAACCGGACCTCCCGGAGCAACCGCAGGCGCACGCTCGGCGCGGTAAGTCCAAACCGGCAATACCCGCATGGGAGGACGTGCTGCTCGGGGTTCGCTCGAGCGGTCAGGGCTAGGCGGTCAGGGCTGGGCGGTCAGGGCCAGCGCGACCAGCCATCCGCCGGCGACGCCGACGCCCGCGCCTAACACGAACCACCGGCGCACCGGTGTTCGCCGCCAGCTCCACAGCGTCGGCGCCAGACCCCCCGCGGCGACGACGTTGAGGCCGACCGCCAGGAGCGGATGCACCCGGACCAGCCCGAGGCTGAGCACCACCACGGCTACGCCGATCACCGCAGCGACGAAGGCCGCGACCGTCAAACCCGTTCCCCAGGGCTGGGAATGGTCGCGCTCGTCATTCACGCATCGACCCTTCACGCATCGACCCTAGTCCCTGGGAAAGCGCACGCTCGTAGAACGCCACCGCGGCCGCGGTGGCGACGTTGAGCGAGTCGGTACCGCGCGACATCGGGATGCGCGCCCGCACATCGCTCATCCGCAGAGCCGTCGCCGTCAGCCCGGGCCCCTCGGCGCCCACCAGCACCGCGACGCGTTCCTCGCGCACCGCGGCCAGGGCCTCGGCAATCGGACAGGCCCGCTGGTCCGGCGTCATCGCCAGCAGCCGGAAGCCGCTTCGCGCAAGCATCGCCAGGTCCGCGGGCCACGCGGTGGAGCGGGCGTAGGGCACCAGCAGGGCATGGCCCATGGACACCCGGACGGCGCGGCGGTACAGCGGGTCCGCGCAACCGCTGCCGAACACCACCGCGTCCACACCGAGGCCCGCCGCGTTGCGAAAGATCGAGCCGAGGTTCTCGTGGTCGTTCACGCCTTCGAGGACCGCGACGGTCCGCGCGCCGTCCACCACCTGCGCGACGCCGAGCTCGGGCGCCCTCCTGGCCGCGGCGAGTACGCCGCGGTTGAGGTGGAATCCGACCACGCGCGCCATGACCTCGGCGGAGGCCCGGTAGCACGGCACCGCGACGCCGACGAGGTCACCCGCGAGTTCGTCGAGACGCCGGCCGGTGCCGAGCACCGCATGCGGAACGAACCGCGACGCGAGCATGCGCTGCACCACCAGCACGCCCTCGGCGATCACCAACCCCTTGCCGGTCGGCAGGTCGGGGCGTCGATCGACACTGTTCAGGTCGCGAAAGTCGTCGAGGCGCGGATCCGCGGGATCGTCGATGTCGTCAAAGTCCATGTCGTTCCGGCCGACAGTCACGGGCCTTCGTCGACCATGGCCACCATCAGGGCGGCAGCGTTGCGCAGGACGTCGCGGTCGGCGTCGCCGAGCGCGGCGAGCCGCGCAGTAAGCCATTCCTGGCGGGCCTGCCGGGTGGTGGTGACCAGGTCCGAGCCCGCCTCCGACACCGCGATCATCACCTGCCGGCGATCGACGGCATGGGGGGTGCGATCGACGAGGCCCATCTCGACCAACGACGCGATCACCCGGGTCATCGACGGCGGTTGGACCCGTTCCCGAACCGCCAACGCCCCTGGCGTCATCGGGCCCTCGGTCGCCAGGGTCGACAGAGCCGACAGCTGAGACAACGTCACCGGCGACGACGCGTTGCGAAAACGAAGTTGGCGCGCCAGCCGCATGACCGCCAAGGACAGGTCGCTGGCCAGCCCTGCGTCGCTGTCAGGCATGGCGAGAGGGTACACGCAACGCAGGAACCCACGTCAACAAACCTCCGCCGACCGGACCCGCGGGCGCCACGGCGACGACCGGACTACATTGATCGCGATGACCGCCGGACCGCATCCGCCCCCCGAGGCTCCGCCTCTCCCGCCCTGGCTGCTCGGGGTGTGGCCGTTCATCGCGCTGGGCATGCTGGGCTGGCTGGCCGCAGCGGCCGCCGCCTTCCTGGTGCCCAGCCTCGACTCCTGGCGGCCCATCGCGCTCGCCGGCCTGGGCGTCGGCGCGTTCGGTACCGGTCTGTTCGTCGTGCAACTGACCGCCGCCCGCCGCGGTGCGCGCGGCGCGCAGACCGGACTCGAGACGTACCTACCGAAATAGCGATACTGCAGATCCACGACCGAATCCTGAAAAGTCCCGGAGGAGCTATGGCGGCCCCGCTTTTGCAAGCTCACGTCGACATCAACGCGCCGGCCTCGGCGGTCTGGGCGGCGATCTCCGATCTTCGGCGAATGCCGGAGTGGAGTCCGCAGTGTCGACGGATGCAACCCTTCGGCTCCTTGCGGCAGGGCACCCGGACCGTCAACCTCAACCGCCGCAATCGGTTGTTCTGGCCGACCACGTGCACGGTCGTCGAGGTGATCCCCAACCAGAAGCTCGCGTTCAAGGTCGACCTCAACGGCACCGTCTGGAGCTACGAACTCGAGCCCGTCGGCGACGGCACCCGGTTGACCGAGAGCCGTCACGCCGAGAACGGCATCAGTGCGATCTCCAACCTGTTGCAGAACATCTTTTTGGGCGGCAGCGACGTATTCGAAGGTGAGTTGCTCGACGGCATGCACGCCTCGCTGGCGAGGATCAAAGCCGCAGCCGAGAAGGCCTAGTCGGCCGCCTCGGGCTGTTCTGTCGGTTCACTCTGGTCGGCAGGCTCGAGCTCGTCAACCGGCTGGTCAACCGGATCGTCAACCGGCTCAAGCGGCGGTGCCTGTGTGACGTCGAGCAGGCCGTCGTCATAGGGCTCGTACGCGGGTGAGCCCAGGCCGGGCGGGGGCGGGACGTCGGAATGCGCGCCGCAACCGTACCGCTTGTCGACGACGTGCCCGTCGGCCGACAGGTCGTTGCCGCACACGCCGAACATCGCGCCCAGCGAACCTGCCAGCGGCAACAGGAATCCGCAGTCGCGGCACATGCGCTTGGTTGAGCGCGCCATCGCCGAGTCGGGCCCGTAGTCCCCGGTGTGCCACCGTTCGGCGGCGTCGGCGCGACCGAGGGCGCTCATCACCCAGCTACGACCGAGGCCCACCTCGGCGGCGACCTCGTCGACCTGAGGATCGCCGCTGGCGGCGTAGCCGGGCACCAACCGCGGGTCGTCGGGCGCGGGCGCCAGCAGATCCCCTGGGCCCAGATCGCCCGGCCGCACCCGTCGCTCCCAGGGCACCCACTCGGGAGCCAACAAGGCCGTCGGCCCGGGGATCAGCACCACTTCGCTGACGGTCACATGGTCCGACCCGGGGACGGCGGCGACGACCACAGCCCATTGCCAGCCCTGATACCCGGGCAGGTGCGCGAGGAAACGGTGGGTCGCCGCGTTCGGGTCCTCGCAGGTGACCCCCAGATAGTCTCCGACGGCGTCGGGGTCGCTGAATTCGGCGACGGCGGCCTTGGCCTGGTCGACCGCGCCGGTCAGGACGCCCTCCAACCCTTCATGCCAGCCGGCCGCGGCTGCCTGGGTGGATTCCTGGGTGGGTCCGGTCACGCTGCCCCCTCTTTCTGCGTTGCCGACTCCAATACTAGTTTCACGAGCCACGCCGTTATCTACGGGCGCACGAAGCCCGCATAGGACAGAATTGGATCCGTGTCCGGGCGGCGGCGTAATGATCGGGGTCGGGTGACCTCCGACCCGGGCCGTCGACCCCGCAAGGGATCCGCCGACCAGCACCCGGGGATGGCCAATTACCCGGTGGGCGGCCCCGATGCAACCGAACGCACCCGTCGCCAGGCCCACCGACCGCGGCCGACGCCCAGCGCCAACCGTTATCTCCCGCCCCTCGACCGCGAGTCGAAGCAGGGGCCCGGCAGTCGCGGCGGCGCGCCGCCACGTGGCCCGGCGCCGGGCGAACGGATCACCGTCACCCGCGCTGCGGCCCAGCGAAGCCGCGAAATGGGTTCGCGGATGTACTGGATGGTGCAGCGCGCCGCCACCGCCGACGGCGCGGACAAATCCGGGCTCACGGCACTGACGTGGCCCGTGATGGCGAACTTCGCGGTCGACGCCGCGATGGCGGTCGCGCTGGCGAACACCCTGTTCTTCGCCGCGGCGAGCGGGGAAAGCAAAGGCCGGGTCGCGCTGTACCTGCTGATCACCATCGCTCCGTTCGCGGTGATCGCGCCACTCATCGGGCCGGCGCTCGACCGGCTGCAGCACGGTCGTCGCGCGGCCCTGGCCGCGTCGTTCACCCTCCGCACGGTGTTGGCGCTCGTGCTGATCATGAACTACGACGGCGCGACGGGCAGCTACCCGTCATGGGTGCTCTACCCCTGCGCGCTGGCCATGATGGTGCTGTCGAAGTCGTTCAGCGTGCTGCGCAGCGCGGTGACCCCGCGGGTGATGCCGCCGACGATCGACCTCGTTCGGGTCAACTCCCGATTGACCGTCTTCGGTCTGCTCGGTGGCACCATCGCCGGTGGCGCTATCGCCGCCGGCGTCGAATTCGCCTGCACCCGATCGCTCAAGCTGCCGGGCGCTCTCTTCGTCGTCATCGCGGTCACGATCGCCGGTGCGTCCCTGTCCATGCAGATTCCGCGTTGGGTCGAGGTGACCACCGGCGAAGTCCCCGCAAAGTTGAGCTACCGCAGCAGCGGCGAGCCGCGGCGGTGGGACCGGCCGGAGCGCGAGGACGCCAAAAAAGTTGGCGGAGCCCCTCGACAACCACTGGGCCGCAACATCATCACCGCACTGTGGGGAAACTGCACCGTCAAGGTCATGGTTGGCTTCCTGTTTCTCTACCCGGCGTTTGTCGCCAAGTCCCACCAGGCCAGCGGCTGGGTCCAGTTGGGCACACTCGGAATGATCGGCGGGGCGGCCGGAATCGGTAACTTCGCCGGAAACTTCACCAGCGCCCGCATGCAGCTGGGACGGCCGGCCGTGCTGGTGGTGCGCTGCGCGGTGGCGGTGTTCGCGGTGGCACTGGTCGGCGCGGTGGCGGGCACGTTGATGGCCGCCGTGATCGCCGCGTTGGTCACCTCAGGCTCCAGCGCGATCGCGAAGGCCTCACTGGACGCCTCCCTGCAACACGATCTGCCCGAGGAATCCCGCGCCTCCGGATTCGGCCGCTCCGAGTCGTCGCTGCAGCTGGCCTGGGTATTGGGCGGCGCGCTTGGCGTGCTGGTCTACACCGAATGGTGGATCGGCTTCACCGCGGTCACCGCCCTGCTCATCCCCGGGCTGGCGCAGACCCTGGTCAGCTTCCGCGGCGATTCACTGATTCCAGGCCTCGGCGGCAACCGGCCCGTGATGGTCGAGCAGGAAGGCCAGCGCCACGACGCCGCCACCCCGGCGGGGGTGCCGGAGTGAAACCCGTCCGCACCCGGGGCTGGGCCATATCCCTGGCCGCCGTGCTGGCAGTGCTCTGCGTCGGCATCGGGGTCGGCACCTGGCTGGTGATCCGCCACCCCGGTCCGCAGCAACCACAGATCAGCGTGTACTCCGATGACCATCTGATCCGCGTAGGGCCCTACCAATACTGCGACGTGCTGAACCTCAATGACTGCCAGACACCGCAGGCCCAGGGCGAACTGCGGGTCAGTGAGCGACACCCGGTGCAGCTTTCGGTGCCCGATGCCGTCTACCGCGCGCCCTGGCGGTTGCTGAAGGTCTACGAGGACCCCACCAACACCACCGCGACCATGTACCGACCCGGCACCCGCTACGCCGTCACCATCTCGCCGGTCGACCCCCACCGCGGGCGGCTGACGGGGATCGTCGTGCAGTTGCTGACATTGGTGGTCGAACCCTCCGGCGAACTCCGCGAGGCTCCGCACGCGGAATGGTCAGTGCGGCTGAGCTTTTGAGCTCTACGCGTCGAGCTCCTGCGCCACCGCCGTGACCACCTCGGAGACCCGGCGCGCGGTCTTGCGGTCGGGGTAGCGACCCTTGCGCAGCTCGGGCTGCACCACGCTCTCCAGCAAAGTGATCATGTCCTCGACCATGCCATGCAGTTCATCGGGACTGTGCTTGTGCTCGGCGGCGGACGTCTCGCGGCGTGTCTTGGTGAGGCTGGGCGGCGGCTCGATGAGCTTGAGGCTCAACGCTTGCGGTCCGCGCCGGCCCGACGCGATACCAAACTCCACCCGCTGTCCCGCTTTGAGCCCGTCGACCCCTTCGGGCAACGCCGATGAACGGACGTAGACGTCTTCACCGTCCTCCTGGGACAGGAAGCCGAACCCCTTGTCGGTGTCGTACCACTTCACCTTGCCGGTCGGCACTGGTCTCACCTGCTTGTCTGACGGGTCACTAGCATGAATGACGCAAGGAGCGTCCCAACCGCGCGGGACGCTGCAACGCAGCACGATCCTACTCGGATGCCCGCCCCCCGATCTGCTGAGATGGCGATTCTCGGCAGATGAAAGGAACGCGATGCGCTACGCCGACGGACCGGAGATGACCGTCTCGATCGAGATCGATGCGCCCGCGGCGACGGTCTGGGACCTCGTCACGGACATCGATCTGCCGGCGCGGTTCTCCGACGAGTTCCGCGGCGCCGAATGGCTCGATGCCCCGCATGGGCCGGCTCTTGGAGCAACCTTCAAAGGCCGTAACGAGACCCGGCGCGCGAACTGGGAGGTGGTGTGTACCGTGACCGAGTTCGAGTTCGAGCGCCGCTTCGGTTGGGCCGTCGGCGACGTGGCGGCGCCCGCGGCACGCTGGCGATTCGAGCTCGAGCCGATCGGTTCGGGTACGTTGCTGCGCCAATGGGGCCAGATGGGCCCCGGTCCCTCCGGTCTCACTCCGATGATCGAGGCGCGTCCCGAGCGTGAGGAGGCGATCGTCGAGTGGCGCCTCGGAATGTGGAAGCCAAACATGGAGGCGACCATCGCGGGCATCAAGGCCTTGGCGGAGGGTTCCCCGTGAGGACAACCGGGCTCGGTCTGCCGTCGATGCCGCGGCGCGTCGACGACGCCGCCGGCCCCGCCCCGGCCTAGGGTCCACTGCTGGACACCTACGGGCGGATCGCCACCGATCTACGGGTCTCCTTGACCGACCGCTGCAACCTGCGGTGCACCTACTGCATGCCCGCCGACGGCCTGGACTGGCTGCCCGGCCATCAACTGTTGCGGCCCGACGAGCTGGCAAGGCTGATTCGGATCGCCGTCACCCGGCTCGGCGTCAGAAGCGTGCGATTCACCGGGGGCGAGCCGTTGCTGTCTCCCCACCTCGAAGAGGTGGTCGCTGGGGCGGCGGCCCTGACGCCCCGCCCCGAGATTTCGCTGACGACCAACGGGGTGGGGCTGGCGCGTCGGGCCGCCGCTTTGGCCGTGGCGGGCTTGGATCGGGTCAACGTGTCGATGGACACCGTGGACCGTGAGCATTTCGCCGCCATCACCCGCCGCGACCGGCTCGACGATGTAATGGCTGGTTTGGCCGCCGCCAGGGCGGCGGGCCTGAACCCGGTCAAGATCAACGCCGTGCTGGACCCCGTCACCGGGCGCGACGACGTCGTCGGCCTGCTGCGGTTCTGCCTCGAGAACGGCTACCAGCTAAGGGTGATCGAGCAGATGCCGCTGGACGCGGGTCACGAATGGCGCCGCGACACCGTACTCAGCGCAGACGATGTGCTCTCAGCGCTGCGGTCGCACTTCCGGTTGCGCCCGGACCCCGCGCCGCGGGGCTCGGCTCCGGCCGAGCTCTGGCTGGCCGACACGGGGCCCGGCACACCCGGCGGCAAGTTCGGCGTCATCGCATCGGTGTCAGGCGCCTTCTGCGCGGCGTGCGACCGCACCCGGCTGACGGCCGACGGCCAGGTTCGCAGCTGCCTGTTCGCCACGCAGGAGACAGACCTGCGGGGTCTGCTGCGCGGCGGCGGGAACGACAAGGACATCGATGATGCCATCGAGGCCGTGTGGCGCGCCGCGATGTGGGGCAAGCCCGCGGGGCACGGCATCAACGACCCCGATTTCGTCCAGCCCGCCCGGCCGATGAGCGCGATCGGTGGCTGAACCGGTGGCTGGGGCGATACGTTGATGGCCGCCGCGGTGAACCCCGATTTGGAGCGAAACCAATGAAAGCAGACCCACAATCTGTTCAAGACCTGATCCAGAGCCATCAGGGCTCGCCGTTTTACTCCTTGAAGGTGACCAATTATTTCCAAATTTATGCAGACCTCTTCTCCCATTTACGCGGAACGGACTGCACATTCATCGAAACCGGCGTTTACAACGGTGGATCTCTTTTCATGTGGCGCGAGTGGCTGGGCCCGCAGGCCCGCATTATCGGTATCGACTTGAATCCCAACGTTCTCAAGTGGAAAGACCACGGGTTTGAGATTTACATCGGCGATCAAGGCAACCCAGATTTTTGGCGGGAAACATTTGAAAAGATTGGCCGGTTCGATGTGCTGCTGGACGATGGTGGGCATCAATCTTTTCAGCAAATAGTAACTCTGACGGCAGGGTTGAAAGCGGTGAAACCTTCTGGTCTGATCGTTGTCGAGGATACGATCACCAGCTACATGGCACAATTCTCAGCCCACGCGGGAAATTGCTTTCTGAACTACGCTAAATCTGCGACCGACGTGCTGGTGGCCAAATCTTCCGGACTGTGGCCTCGGGAATTTAAGACAGTGGCAAACCATGCGATCCTGGCCGATTTTTCCCAGGTCGGGAGCATTGAATTCTTTTCTGGCCTGGTTGCTTTCAAGATGGCACCGGACGCTGCCGTGACGCCTAAACACGTGTCGAATAAAAAGCCAGAGCACTTAGAAACGGACTACCGTTACCTGGGGACCGCGAAATCGGCTGCCATCAACTGGCCTGATCCTTTCAAGCAGGAGATCATCGTTGTTCACGGTAGCTAGGCGTGGCGGCAGATTCGTCGGCACGCGGGTCGAGTCCGCCCGATGAGCGCGACCGATGAGCACGCAGCTAGGCCCGGAGGGAGCCCGCCCGCCGACGGCATCGAGGTGACGGTCCGTTACTTCGCCGCCGCGCGATCGGCCGCCGGCGCGGACTCGGAAACCGTTGTGCTGCGCCCCGGCACCACCGTGGCGGAGTTGCTCGACAGGATCGCCGCACCGGGGAGTCCCCTCGCCGCCGTGTTGGACCGCTGTTCGTATCTGTGCGACGGGGTCGCCGTGCGCGATGACACGGCCTCGTTGCGAGGCGGCAACACGATCGACGTCCTGCCGCCCTTCGCCGGCGGATAACGCTGTGACAGGTATCACATGGCCGAGGTCCGGTGGGCTGGGAGCTGGGCAAACTGCCGTTGCCCTGCCGGTTATCGCACGTCGCCGGTAACGAAACGCCGCGTTTCGCCGGACGTGCCGACACCGCGAGGAACCGCTAGCGTGAGTCCAGGTTCGCCAGACAGACCGAATTGGCGAGCCTCCCCCACCTATCGCGCCGAACTCCATCCAATGGGCGGGGGAGACCGCATGTGGATGGAGGCGGGGGACCCACGGTCCACCGTTGACCACACCGGGGCCGCGTGCGGTCCCTGGGGTGAAGCCGGATCCCTCTTCCACGCGGAGTGCGCGACCGGCCGGGCAGCCTCCTCCCGCCCGAACCCGACAGCTGACCTCGCAGGCGCGTGACGAGAGGAAAATCGCAACCAATGAGTGGACGTCATCGCAAGCCCGCTTGTTCCAACGCCAACATCGCCAAGCTCGCCGTGACCGGGGCGGTGCTGGGCGGCAGCAGCCTCGCCCTCGCCGGCCCGGCGGTCGCCGCCACCGACAGCGAGTGGGACCAGGTTGCCAGCTGCGAATCGGGCGGCAACTGGTCAATCAACACCGGCAACGGGTACCAGGGCGGACTGCAGTTCTCCCCCGGCACCTGGGCCTCGCACGGCGGCGGGCAGTACGCGCCGTCCGCCCAACTGGCAACCAAAGAACAGCAGATAGCGGTCGCTGAGCGCGTCCTGGCGTCCCAGGGACGCGGCGCCTGGCCCGTCTGCGGGCACGGACTGTCGGGGCCGACCCAGCGCGACGTGCCCGTTTCCGCCGCCAAGACCGCGCCCGTGGACGCTCCGGGCGTCAACGGCGAACCGGCACCGCAGGCAGACGCGCCGCGACCGGACGCGACTGGGCCCGCTGCCGACCCGGCCGCGCCGGCGGATCTCCCGGCACCACCGGCCGATGCGACGACCCCGGCCGGCTCCCCCGCACCCGCCGCTCCGTCCGCCGAGGTCTCACCGATCATTGATACCGGTTTCCAGGATCCCGCCCCGCTCGACTCTCCCGCAACAGAGGAGGGGGCCGCGAAAGTCGGTTACACGGAGCGGCTGCGCGACGCCATCCAAGGAAACGGCATCGACGGCAACGACGCGCTGGACTCCCTGGGCTGAACCGTCCCGGATCAGGCCGAGCCCACCCACTCATCAGTTCCGTCGTCGAAGAACTGGTGCTTCCACACCGGTAGCCGCTCCTTGATGGTGTCAACCAGCCGGGCGCAGGTGGCAAACGCAGCCTGACGATGGTCGGCGGCCACCGCCGCCACCAGCGCCGCGTCTCCGAGGTGCAGCACCCCGATGCGGTGGCTGGCCGCGATGGCGCGGACATCGTCACCCTGGTCGGCAACCTCAGCCGCCACGTCGTCCAACACCTCGGCCAGGATCTGCTCGGCCGACGGGTGCGCCGAGTACTCCAACCGCACCACCCGCCGCCCGCCGTCATGGTCGCGAACCGCGCCGACGAACCCCACGATTGCCCCCGCCGAACGATGACCCACCAGTTGCTCATGCTCCACCAGGAAGATCGGTTGTTCAGTG
>Ga0164297_10005356_pt1 | contig 11038 bp, 8 predicted proteins | sample GEODES058metaG_FD_113539 | JGI IMG/M metagenome (GOLD analysis project Ga0164297, IMG submission 113539) | Dystrophic lake water microbial communities from Trout Bog Lake, Wisconsin, USA - GEODES058 metaG | ecosystem: Environmental > Aquatic > Freshwater > Lake | place: USA: Trout Bog Lake...
AAAAAATAAAAAAACTAATAAAAAAACTAGTAAAAAAACTAATAAAAAAACTAATAAAAAAATACCAAATCATAAAAAATCAAGAACACATAGAATGCCTAGAACAGTTCGTCCACCAATGGATGCAAACATTGAATTCAATAATATACATGATAAAGGCGAAATGATAAAACTTCAATGTAGTCCAAAAGTGAACCAAAAAGAATTTTCTTGTTATGAAGATGAAACATTATATAAATTAAGAGACCTTTGGAATGCTAGACATGAAGATAATCAAATTATAACAAATGATACTAGAGAAATTTGGTTTAGATTAAAAGAAAATATGAAAGGTGTATGCAATAAAGAATCATGTTGGTTGAAACAAAAATTTGTAGATGGTAAATTAAACAAAGAATTAAAATCATCATTTGCGCCACAAGCACCTAAGGAATGGAAAAAGAAACCAAATGATTGGCTCTCTAGTTTAGAAATATTAGATGTAATGAAACAATATGAAAAAGCATATAAATGTTTTGAATTTATTGGACCGTCGCCTATTGATTTTGATGTAAAGAAAATGTATGGTGAATGTGTATGGGATGAATTATGTAATTTCAGTGTTGCTGAACAGTTGAAAAACGGTAAAACAAAAATTGGAATGGTATTTAATACAGACCCACATACAAAAGAAGGAGAACATTGGATAAGCATGTTTGTTAATATAAAAAAAGCTGAAATATTTTATTTTGATAGTGCAGGTGATAAAATATTGCCAAAAATAAATAAATTAGTAAAAAGAATTATTAAAGAAGGTAAGAAAATGAATCCACCAATTGATTTCAAATTTGACCAAAATTATCCAGTAGAACATCAATATGGTGAGTCCGAATGTGGTATTTATTGTATTTATTTTATTGTTCACATGTTAGAAGATAAAATAACTGCTGAATATTTAAAAACCCACATTATAAATGATAAGTATATGGAAAAATTTAGAAAAATATATTTTAATAAAGAAGAATTATAAACAACATAATAATGTGTAAATTATGTAAGATAAATTATATAAAAAATAAACCATATATAATTTATGACAAATCAATTCAATAATTATGAAAATATGATAATGTTATGGGAAATAATTCATGATTTATATACTAGTGATGCAGAAAAACAAGGCAAAACTATACCTTCAACAATAGAATCCAGTATAAAGGAAAATTTCATAAAAAATTCTAATAGCTTTCTTGAAAATGCTATTAAATCCAACACTCAAATGGATTTGCTTACTTTGAATAAAATATTTATTTCTAATTATGTAAATAACATAAATAATACAAATAATACAAAAAAAGAAACAGCAATCACAATAAAACCTCTTAAAATAGAAAAATCAGAACCTGAACTCATTACATTTGAGGAGATTCAAAAAAATAGAAGAAATCAATTTGAAGAGACATTAAAATTGAAGCAGAAAGATTTTGAAGATTCTATGAAAAATTCTCTTCCAGAACCAGTTGAATTTAAAGTTAGTGATATTGATGAACCAATTGGAGAGATGGAAGAATTAATTGCACGCACAGTTGCACAAAGAAATTTTGAAATAGAACAAATACATAATCAATATGCAAATCCAAAAGATGCTGAGAAGTGGCTTCAACCTCAAGAAACTTCTCTACAATCTGAAAAAATGCCTATTAAAGCAGGTTCAATAGACCAAAGATATGAAATATATCCTGAATCAAATTCATTCAATAAAAACTCCGCAACATTAATAAAGGATGATAATAAACATGTTACTTGGGGAAATAATATTACATTCAATATTGAAGAGAGAAATGAAACTGATAAAACAACTTCTACTATATTTTCCAAATTAAAAATAAGAAAATTTGAAAAACCTGAACCAGTGTCAAAGGATAATAATGAATTAAATGACAATAATGATGAATTAATGCAAATTATAAAAAATCTTCAAGAAGATGTAGGCAATCTTAAAGATAATTTGAAAAATATAAATACAATATTAGGACAACTTTTAGAAAAAAATTGATAAAAGATTTAAAAATATAAATAAATGTATACTATAATTAAAACAAATGAAGTTCAATTGGATTGTACTTTATTTCATTAATTTCTTCAATTCCATGAGAATAATAAGTTCTTTAAGCCCTTTTAAAAATATAATATTTAATCCTTCTTTATATTCTAAAAAACTTACAAAGTGTGATTTTATGAGTGATAAAGATAACAGTTACTGCGAACTTTTCAATTACAAAGATGTAAAAACATCAAAACATATGGACTTTACTAGTAAAATGAGTATTATTAATAATAAAGGTTTACAAAATCAAGATAAATTAAAAACAGAAGCACCAGAATTCATTATTTATTGTGAGGATTGGTCATGTGGAGAAGTGGAATGGGAATTTGCAAAAAATGAAGATAAGCGCATTTACACATTAATTATTCCTCCAACTAAAAATAAAAGGTATTTATCAAATAATAATAATAATAATTATGAAAATAATTATGAAAACAACTTAAAGAAAATAATGGCTGTATCTTCTGGATTAATTCGCGCACTTTATGAGGATATTGTTAGAATAGAAACCATTTTAGATAAATTGCATAATATTGATTTTGTACATTATATCAGTGAAACTTCATTAATAGATGCATTCACAATATCATTTATTGGTATGTTATCTTTGGGATACAAACAAAGCATAAAAACAGAACTTTATATCTTGAAGTCTCAAACAATAACGAAAAAAGAATTAACATTGACAGAAATAGAAAATTATTTGAAATTGCAAAAAATTATCAAAACATTTGCATTTTGTTTATTATTAATATTTACTAAAAATGTCAAATCAGTAGAGTAAAAATTATACTTTTATCAAATTTTCTTGAATACTTTTTCACCTTTTGAATCAATTTCAATAACACCTATTTGTGTTGGTTCCACTTGTGAGTCAACAAGTGCACGCTGATAACTATCATAATCATAAATATTATAAAGTTTTGGACTTAATTTTCGCGCAATATATAATTTACCTTTTAGTTTTAGTTCTTGTCCTCTCCATTCAATTACTTTTTTATTGATTGATTTTACAGTATCTTGTTGTTCATTATTTATAGAAGGAATATACGAAAAATCCCTTGGGTTTGCTTCAGGAAATTGCAAACAATGTAATTGTTCCTTGGAACCAACTTTTGAATAAATTGCACAATCAATAGAAGCTTCTTTAATAGATGTTAATAACTTATTAGAAACCTCTTCTTTTATATTAGAAATTTCATAAAGTGCTTCATCACTTGTAAAAGGTATTTCTGCCATTTTTGAATTACTTGTTGTACCAATTGGATACTTTCTTTTGCTCTTATCTTTTAATTTCAATTCAATCGCACCATCACTATCCATCTGAGAAGCAGTAAATGTCATTAAATAAAGAAACACCTCCACAGTTTGTAATGCTTGTGGAAGTGCTTTATGACTGCAAATTCTACGAGCACGACCAACAACTTGGTCAATACGTGCTGGATTCCAATAAGGTTCCATAATATGAACATAACGAGTATTACGAAGATTGATACCTTCGGAACCTGATGCAGTAATCATAAATACTTTGATAATCTCTCCCATATTGTTATTATTTGCAATTTTCTTCAGTTCTTGTGTAAGTTTACTACCTTCAGGCCAATCACCATTATAAATATTACGAATCATTTCTTTTTCTTCAGCAGATTCTGTTCCAGTATAAAGAGCATATGTAGGTTTACCACGATTTTCTGGACTAATATCTAACTCCCAATCACCTGTTTCATCTTTTCTAATTTTGAATTGTGTGAAACCATTATAATCCAATACTAGAGTAAAAATACCAATACCTTCTAATGTTCTGAATTGACTATATACCAAATGATTACCTAAATGGTCAGGGTCTTCAATATTTTCTAATATATTTAAATATTTAGGACTGTATTTCTCTAATGCACTTTTGCTCAAATATTTAGATGCATTCTTTTTCAAACAATCAAATGCAGCTTCAATTCTCTTGAGATAACCAGCATCTCCAATCTTTTCAAGCACTTCATCTCCATCATGATCCATATCTTCTTCTTCTGTCAAATCACGATTCTCATTGCTGGCAGGAGGTTTTCCAAAAATTTTTTCAAAAGATTCAATTAGCTCTTTAAGACGCTGTTCGCCAAGTTTGCTTTGTTCTTGTTCATAAAATTGGTCTACTGTCAGCTCTGGAACTACTTCAGCTGCAGATTCGTCCTTAGGACATTCAAATGGTTCGGTTTCTTGACCAGCTCTTATTGGAACTGGGCGACCTGGGGGCCTTGGCATGACAAAGTTGCAATAAAGACGAGAGAAAATACGATATGTAGAAGAGGGTTCTTTATAAATACCATTTTCGTCTATTTTCCCCTTCTTCTTCTTGTTTTGATTTTCTTGTTCTCTTTCTGCTTCTCTCGCCAATTCATATATAACAAATTGGTAATCACTCATTGGAACCTTTATAACTTTGAAATCAACAAGTTTTTCATATCTTGGAAGTAATTCTTCTTGTGCACTTTTATAATAAGATGTAAGACCCATAATACGGCGTTTAAATAAATCGCTATTCTTGATTCCACCTTTTTCAACATCTACAAATAAATTCAAAAAATCATCTAATTTATCAGGCAAACCCTTGAACATATGAATTTTAATATTACTCGTTATTACTTCAATACCAGCATCTCTTAAAATTTTAATTATTTTTCTTTCAAAATCACTATCTGTTTCTTGACCTCTTTCTTTAAAAACTTTTTTTCCAGTAATAGCATCTTTTCTCTCTTTATCTTCATTTGATACTCCATGATAACTTCCATCTTTCTTTAATTTACTTTCAAACCCAAAAGGATTACGAGTAATCATAAGTTTCTTGTTAGATGCACTATATTCAATATAATCATGTAACTTTTCTTGTTCAAAAATTCTCTCTATTTCAGATTGATTTACCTTTCCACTTGTTTTCACATCAAGAGGAATTTCCCATGTTTTGATATATCCTCTTAATATATTGAACATAATACCTAACTCATTTGGATAGTTTATAATTGGAGTACCTGAAAGCAAAACTATCTTTGCATTTTCTGCCCGAAGTAACATTTCATAAAGTATCAAAGAGAGAAATATACTCACTCTCTCTCTTTTCCCATTTTTATCTAAAGGAATTTCTTTTTCCTTAGATAATTTATTCACTATTCGGCTTACAAAGTTATGTGCTTCATCTATAATAACAACAGAATTATCAAATATATTTCTCTCAAAGTTATCAGAAAGAATGCGGAATTTATCTCTCCTCAAACCATTATAATTAATAAATTGATACTTTGAATTAATCATTTCTTCTAATTGTTCATTCAAACTTTTCTTTTGTACTGAAGAGAGACTATCATAATTTGCATCAGACTCTTTTGCATTCACTAGCCATGCTCCCTTATTCTTAGCAATATATTCTACTGGTATATTGAGAACACTAGAGAGAGTTTCTAATGTTTCTGGATTAGCAGCTGTTGAAATCCATTCCCAATATTGATTTTTCCTGTAGAGAGGGTCGCCTCCCTTTTTCAGCTCCTCTATATAATTTCGGCGAAGAGAGGCTGGCAACATAATTATCACTTTTTTAGCACTCTTCATTCCCTCTGCAATTGCAATGGATGAAAGCGTCTTACCCGCACCTAAACCAAAATATAAAAGAAGACCACGATAAGGTGTATATAAGTTCAAGTAATCACGTACAATTTTTTGATGGGTTAATAATGTTACATCTTCACTTAGATTACCAATAGTATCACAAGTAACTGGTTCATCATCATTTATGACCTCATCTCTATATCCTTCAAATAATGAATTGATAAAACTGACAAATATTTCACGATTATTCATGTAATAACTGCTAACTTTATAAATAACATTTGGTTGTTTTGGCGGTAAGCGTCCAATAACACTTTGACCATCAATTTCTACCCATTCTTCTGGACTCAAAACAACAATCCCTTTTTTGGGTTTTGAAGTACGACGTTTTTTAGGACCTTTAACCTCTTCTTCTGCTTCTGCTTCTGCTTCTGCACCCAAATCTTCAACCTCAATACCAGGCGCCTCTTCTTCATCTTCAATTAATTTCAAAATTGGCTTTTTTTTAAGTTTTTTAACTTTAGGACGAATAATTATAATTTCTTCCTCTTCTATTTGAGGAGCTCCTTCTTTTTCAATAACCTTTACTTTAGAAAGATTTGTCCTTTGAAGTCTTGCGCGCAAATTAGCAATATCAAAATCATCATGGTCTTTTCTTACATCAGCAATTTTTATATTTTGAATTTGTACCTGTGGATTTTCTTGAAGAGGAACATTTATTTTTATTTTCTTCATGGCTTGCTCTTCAGTATTTGGCTTCGCCCTTAATTTTGATTTGAATGATTCTAAAGGATTGTAACTCATCACTTATATAAATTCAATATATTTATTTGTATGAAATTTCTTCAAATAAATATATTTATAACTATATTATCAAATATCTAATTTTCCTAATGCTTCATTACAAGCTAATTGCTCTGCTTTACGTTTAATTTTATGTTGTCCCTGACCTAAAAACAAAAATATTTTACCTTCATTTGCATTCATATATTCATTTACTGCAGAAAAGGTTTTCATGTCATCAATATGAATTGCATTACTAGGTATCATATTATAAATATGTTGTCCAACACATAAATAAACACCCATTTTATATCCATTTTCAATATCATGTTCAATTTCTAAATAATGAGGAGTAACCTTAAATTCTTTTTGTATTTTCACTTGCAAAATATTTTTATAATTATCATCATTTTGAATAAGAGCAATCCAATCTATATGCTTCTCAAAAATTGCCTCTACAAATTTCTGTGCCATTTGAAATCCTGGACCAGTTACAAACATATTTTGAAACCATCCTTCATCATCATTAACAACAATTTTATTAAAATCTAAAAAAAGTGCACCCAAAAATGCCTCAAAAAGACAACCTAGTTTCTTCAAATTTGTTCTTATTTTCTTTTCCTCTGCATGTTTTGATAAAATCAACCATTTATTAAGATGCATTTCCATGGCAATTTTTCCAATTGCTTCATTTTTAACAATGGCAATTTTTTTTTCTGTCATAAATCCCTCATTCTCTTTAGGAAATCTACGATATAAATAATATTTAGTAACCAATTCTAATACTCCATCACCTAAAAATTCTAACCGTTCATTTGATTTTGTTTTTAATGATAAACAATCATCTGGTTGCTCTACAATAATAATATTTTGTAATGCATTTTCAAAAAATGGACGTTTAGTGTAAGAGCGATGGACAAAGGCACGCTTATATAAACTCAAATTATTCACTGTTCCTGGTATTCCATATTTAGTGAGAATAGATTGAACATCATTCAATGTAATCTCAATATTTAAGGAATTATATGGATTAAAAACAAGTCCTTCATCTGTTCGGGAAATATCATCATCATGTAATAATTCTTTATTTTGGTCCATTTATATAATTAAAACATATTCTTTTATATCATTTTTTATTATCTTAAAAATAAAATAATATTAAGGGTATATATAAATGACAGGTATGACTTATCATTTCGGCAGAGCCGGCAGAAATGTCGAATCTATTTCTAATCGCGGTTGCGCAACAGGAGGTTCTTGTGGTGGTGACAAGAAGGCTGGTATTGTAACATTTGGTACTACTTGGACACGTGGAAATATGGGTAACTATATTTTTAGAGCTCCTCAAAGTGTCCCTCCTCTTCCAATCTTCTTACTTAATACTACAAGAAACCCAACACAAGGTACAAGATACCAAGTTTACCGAAGAGGCGGTGGTCTAGGATAAATACCCCCATAATTTATAAAATAAAAAGGTCTAAAAATAAACAAATAAATATATTTGTAAAAATAATTTAATAACTTCTTACTAAATTATTATAATGATTATTAAAATAGATAATAGAGAGACACAATTAATCAAATTATGTCAACATTATATTGAAACTATTCCTAACTATAAAGACCTACAAATAGTTGTTGAAAATTTACCACTTGGCGATGTTATTATTTGTGGAGATAATAATGAAGAAAAGGTGCTTATTGAGAGAAAAAGTTTAGCAGATTTAGCAGCAAGTATTAAAGATGGTCGTTATGAAGAACAATCCTACAGATTAAACGGTTCACTTGTTCACAATCATAATATTATTTATTTAATTGAAGGTGATATTCATAAAATGAACCAATATCAATCTAATATATTTCAGCAAAAAATAGACAAATCCACTCTTTATTCTTGTATTATATCTCTTAATTATTTCAAAGGATTTTCTGTTCTTCGTTCTTTTAATTTAGATGAAACAAGCATCATAATTTGTAATATGGCATATAAAATTAATAAATCTGAGAAAGATAAAAAATTCGCATATTATTCAAATAAAATAAATAAAATTTTAGGAAGTGAAGGAGAATCTGAAGTGAAAGAAGATGAACAAGAGCAACCAGAAAAATCCGGAAAAGATTATTGTAATGTAGTAAAAAAAGTAAAAAAGGAAAACATTACGCCTGAAAATATAGGCGAAATTATGCTTTGTCAAATACCAGGAATTAGTTCAACAACTGCTTTAGCAATAATGAAAAAATTTATAACAATTGATGCATTGATAATACAGTTGAAACTAGATCCAACTATTTTAAAAGATTTATCTTATACAAATGAAAAAGGGCAAACTCGCAAAATTAGTAAAACTATAATAGAAAATATTCTAAAATTTTTGTATCATAAATAATTTGTAAATAACAATCTAAAAAATTATTATGTATTTTATATTATTTTCTTTTCATTCTTTTTATATAAATGACAAATAAAGAAAATAATATTGATCTTGATATTAAAAATTATTCAATTTATGATTTAGAAACTTTATTTTCATTATCAAAAAATTATATACACGACGACATTATTGAAAACAAAAATAAGAAAATTTTAAAGATAAAAAAAGCAAATTATGAAAAAAAATTAAAAGAAACATTGATTGATTTTTTTGAAAATTCAGCATTAATATTAAAAAATAATTTGATAATTGCTAATAAAGTTATAGGAGAAACCATAGGAGAAACAATAGAAGAGAAAATTAATTCTATAAAAGATGATAAATTGTATCTTACAACATTTCCTACAAATATTTCAAAAAGTAATTTAAATAATCTTAGAAGACAGTCATTAGTAAAAACTCTTTCTTTTAATACATTATTTAGAAATAATTTAGCAACAACTATTTCAACAAATTGTGATTTTAATTTACCTATTATTTTAAAAGATGTAATTGCATTAAAATTATCTTCTATTGAAATGCCATGTAGTTATTATACATATTCAAATCATTTAAAAAATAATATTTTTTACATTAAAGAAGATATATTAGAGGATATATTGGATAATAATTTTTCAAAAGGTTTTGTAGAAATAAAAATACCTGAAGGAAATTATTCTTCTGAAAATATTGCGGAAATTATTGGCAATACAATCAATAATAAATTAAACTCAGAAGAAAGATTTGAAGTAAATATTGATTCAAATACAGGAAAAATTACAATATTAAATACAGTTAACAAATTTAGTATAAATTTTAATAATAAAATAGGTGGATCAGATAATAGAAAATTATATAAAAATTTTGGTTGGACACTTGGTTTTCGTAAAGATATTTATCGTGGATCTAATTCATATACTTCTGAGAGTATTTATAATTCAACAAATACTGAATATTTCTATTTTTCATTGAATGATTATAATATATCTAATTGTGATACTGTTATAGCAATTTTTGAAGAAAGTTTTTTAGAGGATAATTTATTAGCCAAAATACCAATTAATGTAGAGAATTTTCAGTTTCTTTTAAATAACAATAGTGATTTTATTTCAAAAAGAAGAGAATTTTTTGGACCTGTAAATATTCAAAAACTTTCTATAAAATTATATAACAAATATGGTGAAATCATATTTTTAAATGACATGAATTATTCATTTTCTATAGAATTTGAATTATTATATGATTTATAAATTTCGTTTTATTTATTATATGCAATTTTCTAATAATAGACAAAGTTTTGGATTATTTGGAAATTCTTCAGTAGTTTCAAACCCCCAAAAAAAATTTGATAAACTAATTGAAAAGGTTTTTACATCTGATTTTATTGATCCACTTTTTAATAGAAATATTGATAGTTTGATAATAAATATTGATAATAAAAAAATTTTTAAAGATGAAACAATAATAACAAATAAAGAATTTAGAAAACTTCCTTCTGCAAAATTAGCAGAAGGAGCAATTCAAGGAATTTATAAATTAATTGAAACATATAATAAATATAAATCTTTAGAAGAAAATTATGAATCTATGCTTCTTGAAAATAGTAAAAAAGATTATACTAAAATTAATACCGCACTAAATGTAAATATTGATATTTCGGTAAAATATTTGATTTATTTAGAAAAATATGGATTACCTGAAGATGGTATTTTTGATGAAGAAAAACTAGAAGATATTTAGGATACTTTAAATTATTGTAACAAAACCAAAACATTAGATTTTTAAAATAAGTATATGAATTATAAAAAATAATATTTTTTAACGAAAAATATTATAATATAATATAATATAAATGCCAATATTCAATTGTATTATTCCAATTCAGGCATCTTTAACTTCAAATACTTTTTTAGGTTCTGAAAATATTTCTAATAATAATAATGCATTTGATTATATATTCGTTTCACCACCTGAAAATTCTGTTTTAGATATTAGATTATTTACAGAATGTTTTTATTTTACAGCTGACGATGATACTGGAATTATTTGGACTCTTAATGAAGAAAAATTTGGTAAACTAATAAATGGTTTAAATTTATCTATTACAGAAAATATGTGGAAAATAAATACCTCTCGTTGTTTTCCAAATACAACTCCTGAACAATAT
>Ga0164297_10005357_pt1 | contig 11037 bp, 5 predicted proteins | sample GEODES058metaG_FD_113539 | JGI IMG/M metagenome (GOLD analysis project Ga0164297, IMG submission 113539) | Dystrophic lake water microbial communities from Trout Bog Lake, Wisconsin, USA - GEODES058 metaG | ecosystem: Environmental > Aquatic > Freshwater > Lake | place: USA: Trout Bog Lake...
AAAATGAATCTAAGAGGAATAGTAGCTGTTGCCGGGAAACCGGGCTTGTGGAAGGCACTGGCGCAAAATAAGACCGGGTTTATCCTGGAAAGTCTGGATGCCAATAAAACTAAATTGGTAGCCAATTTATCTACCGCCAAAATTGCTGCGCTCGATGAGATCACCATTTTCGGTGACGAAGACGATATCCGCTTGCTCGACGTATTTGAGCGCATCAAAGCCGTAAAAAATGTTCGGGAGGCAAAAGCTGACAGCAAAATATTACGCCAGCTTTTCAGAGAAGTTGCTCCAGGGCACGACGAGGAAAAGGTATATGCTTCAGATATGAAGAAGATCGTTTCCTGGTATCATATTCTGAAAGAATTCCCGCTATTTGATGAGGTTGCAACAGAAGAAGTACCTGAAGCGCCAGCTCCGGAACCTGAACCCGCTAAGGAAGAAGTGAAAGAGGAAACACCGGTAAAGAAAGCTCCTGCTAAGAAGAAGGCCGTTAAAAAATAGGGCGTTAGTTGTATTGGATGTATTAGTTGTATTCGTTAAAATGGTGGGAGACTTACGAAATTTTTAAAATTTAGTAAGTCTTTCCCAATACAACCAGTACAACTAATATAACTAAAAATCAGCAATCCTCCTGGGCACACTTCTCATCACTGAACTCAGGTTCAAAGGTGCTGTGGCTGATGGAAAGATGTTCGAGGCGATGCTTCAGATCATGTTTGATACTGTCAAATTCAGCTGCTTTGGCAGGGTCGATCACCAAATGAGCAGTCAGCGCATTTTCGGTAGTGCTTAGTGCCCAAACGTGGATGTGATGCACATCAATAACTCCTTTATTTTTCAGCAGTTCCTGTTTTACTTTTTGGATGTCCATTTCCCTTGGCACACCGTCCATTTCCAGACGAAGGCTTTCGCTCAACAGGCTCCAGGTTCCCCTTAAGATCACGATGGCTACGATCAGACTAACGAGGCTGTCAACCCAATATAGTTTGGTGAAATAGATGACCAGGCCAGATATCACAACGCCAAATGATACAACGGCATCAACAGCCATGTGCAGGTAGGCGCTTTTAACATTCAGGTCCTTATCCTTATCTTTTACAAATAGGTAAGCCGTAAATGCATTAATGCCAATTCCGGCAAAGGCAACCCAGGCCATCGTACCGCCTTCAACCTGTTCCTGATGAATGAAACGCATAACTGCTTCATAACCGATAAAACCAACCGCAACAAAAAGTACCAGGGCATTAAAAAAAGATACAATGATGGTCGATCGTTTATAACCATAGGTATATTTACTATTAGAGCTAACTTTGGTGAGTTTAAACGCCAATAAGGCCAATGCCAGCCCTGCAACATCACTCAGGTTATGTCCGGCATCGGTAAGTAATGATAGCGAATGGCTGATAAAACCAAAGACAACTTCCAGCAGAACAAAAATCGAGTTTAAGATTATTCCTACTATAAAAGCTGTATTCAGATGATCAAGCTTTGGGGTATGGTCGTGATGATGATGACCGAATCCGTGGGAATGCGAGTGACCATGATCATGTCCATGCGAATGATCGTGGGTATGTTCGTGTGAATGCTCATCCGGATGATCGTGCGAATGCCCGTCCGAATGATCATGAGAATGATCGTGTGCTGATGACATGGCACAAAGTTAGTGATTTAGATCACATTTAGTTATTTACGCCGGGTAAACATGTCAGGATCCTGTACATTAAGCATGGTGATAGGGCTCACCTTTGATGATCGTATAGCCCCGGTATAGTTGCTCCACAAAAAATAGCCGGACCATTTGATGCGAGAAAGTCATTTTTGAAAGCGACATTTTATCATTGGCACGCTGATAAACCGAATCGTCGAAACCATAGGGCCCGCCAACAACAAACACCAGGTTGCTAACGGATCCAAGTTGCTTTTTATCGATAAATTCAGCAAACTGAGTAGAAGTTAGCTGCACACCCTTTTCATCCAGCAAGATCACCTGGTCTGAAGGTAGAAATCTTTTTAAGATAAGTTCGGCCTCTTTTGCTTTTTGCTGAGCCTGGGTTAGCGATTTGGTATTTTTCAACTCGGTTATCTCGACAAAATCGAGCCTGACGTAATGCCTTAAACGATTGAGGTATTTGCTGATGCCCTCGCGGAGATAGGCATCTTCGGTTTTACCAACTAATAACAAAGTGATCTTCACGTTTTAAGTTTCAAATGATGTAATTTGTAAAGTTAAAATTATTACATGGAGCAGGGAATTATCGGTACCTATCAACAAAAAATTACTTTGGCAGCGGCGCAGGCAGAAAAATTCAGAAAGTTGTCGGCTACCTCGTCACTGTACCGCCTGGTGATTTTCGCGCTGATGATCATCGCCGTGATCACAGGTGCAGAACTGGATAATTTTACGATCATCATCCTTGCTTTCCTTGTCCTGGCGTTTTGTTTTGCAACACTCGTTGCTCGGCAAAGCAAGTTTGATGAGCAAAAAAAATATTTCCTGAATATCGTCCTGGTAGCCGAAAATGAGGTTCAAAGTATTACCGGGCGAAAAAATATCTACGACGATGGCCATGGATTCAGCGACGATAAGCATCATTACACATCCGACCTTGATATATTCGGACAGGCATCTTTATTCCAGTTGATCAACCGGGCTGCAACTTCCCGCGGCAACAATATACTGGCGGGATGGTTGAGGAGCCCGGCCAGCAAGCCCGAGATCATGGCACGGCAACAGGCCGCAAAGGAGCTGTCAGCAGATATCGAATGGAAGCACCACTTTCAGGCTATTTTGTTATTTGCAAAAGGGGGGAATAACGATCAGCTTATTGCTCTTTTTAAATATTTGAAAACACCTCTTGAACTTGCGGGCAAAAATTGGATATGGCCCTATATAAAAATTGCGCCTTTTCTGTTAACAGGAGCGATCGTTGTGGGAATATTTTATTCACCGGTTTATCTGGTTGCTATTATCATCGCCATATTCAACACTTCCCTGATCGTAAAAAACGGGTCCTTTATTGCTAAATCGGGGCTTATAGCCGACAAAATGGGGGAAGTGCTGGCCAATTATGCGCGCGTATTTGAAAGTCTGGAAAGCCGAAAATTTCAGTCGGTAATTTGCGCAGATATGACCCAAAAGCTAAAAGATCAGGGCACGTCCAAAAAGATCGCAGAACTAGCCGGACTGATCAATAAATACAGCTATAGTTTGATCATGCTGGTGGGATTTGTATTGAATGTGTTTTTCCTTTGGGCACTGAAACAATCGATCGCAATTGAAAACTGGAAAACCGAAAACCAGCACGATCTCGACGATAGTTTCGATACTGTCGGCCGGTTTGAAGCTTTGTTGAGCCTTGCTGGCCTTCAAATCAACTATCCTGACTGGAATTTTCCTTTGATCGATGACCGTGAAGGCTATACACTTACTGCCATACAAATAGCTCATCCATTGATCAATTCAAGTGTACGGGTTGCAAACGACTACCACTTAGACGATGCCCGAAGTATTGACATCATTACCGGTTCAAATATGGCGGGCAAGAGTACTTTTTTGCGGACGATCGGTATCAATACGGTACTTGCTTTAGCGGGAGCACCGGTTTGCGCTTCATCGATGCAGCTTTCGGTGATGCAGGTGATCAGCTATATGCGGATCAAAGACTCGCTGAACGAATCAACCTCAACTTTTAAAGCGGAGATCGACCGGCTAAAAATGCTGCTGACCATCGTTGGAGGCAATGAAAAAGTTTTCCTGTTGATCGACGAAATGCTCCGTGGTACCAATTCGTTAGATAAATACCGGGGATCGAAAGCGGTGATAGAACAACTGATCGCTAAACAAGGTGTTGGGATGGTGGCTACCCACGATCTGCAGATAGCGGAACTGGAGAAGAAATATCCAAACTATATCCGCAATTTTTATTTCGATATCCAGGTAAAAGATGGCGATATGCTATTTGATTACAAGATCAAACATGGCGAATGCAAAACATTCAATGCTTCGCTCCTGCTGCAGCAGATCGGCATTTATGTTGACACTATTTAGAATTTGAACTGATCTAAACAAAGAGAGCCGGCTACATACATAGCCGGCTCTCTTTGTTATTCGATCAAGATTGGTATTAACGACCTCCGCCGCCACCACCACCAGTACCGCCACCGGCACCACCCGGAGAATTGGAATCGCCTTGTTTTATATCATCATTGTTGATGCCTTTCTTTTCGGTAGGATTACTGAAGGTTGTTTTACCAAAGCTATAAGTAAAGCTCAAGCCCACCGAACGGAACGGGAACAGGAAGGTACTGCTTTGCGTAAAGCCAGGGCTCGACAGTTTGGAATCAAAACTTTTGTATTTTGAAAATGGCTGAATGGTATTGATACCCAATGAAGCTTTCTTGTTCATAAACTGTTTACGGATGCCGGCCCCATAAAGGCTAAATGCCGGGTTAACACCCTGTATGGTGTGACGCGGTGAACTGCCAAATGTAAATATCTGTGCAATAAACGACTTCAGATCAAGTTCGCCCATGGCAAAACCATTGTACTGAATATAGGTACCATCCTGAGTCTTATCCTGTATGAACAAACCAGTAGGGTCTGGTTTATAGGTATAGGCATTCAAATTGGCCCTGAAAGTAATGTTTTTGATCGGGCTAACCGAGCCAAAGAAACTGGCACCAAATGAATTGTTGCTGCCAATGTTGTGATAAGTTGTCAAAGTACCGGGCTGTGAATGCGTTGAATCCACTTTGACAAGTATCGGGTCAGCAATGCTTTCAATCAAGCCTCCGGTATGCTTGTAATAAATTGAAGTATTGATCACAGACGATTTAATAAAAGTCACATAGTCAAACTCGATCGTTTGCGAAATTTCAGGAGCCAGTGTAGTGTTACCTTCTGTCTGTGCCAACTTATTGCTGGTATTAACAAAAGGGTTCAAAAACTGAAGACTTGGACGTGTAATACGTTTACTGTAAGCCAACTTGATGGTTTGGGTTGCCGACAGCGTCTTTTGTATCGTCAAGCTCGGGATAAAGGTATTATAGCTATTGCTAAATGGCCTTAGGGTAGTATCTGTGCTGGCGGTTTGTGGCTGCCCGTTGATGGACGTGATCTCATCCCTTGCACCTGCTAAAATAGAATAGCCTTTTGGCAAGGTAATGGTCAATACACCGTAAGCGGCGGTCACATTCTGGTTATAGTTATAGACGTTTGAATTCGTATTGTCATAAGTAAACTGATCAGTGGTTCCAGATATGGGGTCATACAAATCAGAAGTACCAACCAGCCTTCTTAGAATTTCTTTACCTCCTGCTTCTATCTTAAATACCTTATTGATAGGCAAAGTATAATCAGTTTGCAGCGTATACTCGTTGTTCAAGCCATTGATATTATCTTTTGCATTGGGCAATACCGAAGTATAGATATTAGTAAAATCAGTAACCGTATTACTATGACTCCATTGGGTAGATATGTCAAGTTCTTCTCCCTCTTTCTTGAATTTATGGGTATAATCGATATTCCAATCAAAACCGCCAAAGCTATTATGCCCTAAACCACTGCTGCTGTAGGTACTGGTTGTATTGGCAATTAAATTGGCAAAAGTTGAATTGTTTTGCGAATTGGTATTGAAACCGCCCTGATTTAACCTGATATTGGTATGCAGACTATTAAAGGCATTAAAATCATAGTTTGAAGAAATGTTCCCTATTACGCCATACCGTTTTACATAATTGGTACCATCTGAAGTAGTAGAAGTGTGTACCGCATTGTTAGGTTGGATATCGTTTTGAAAAGTAGTTATAGAGGTTTGTGGCCAGGTATAGTTACCCCCAACGTTCATCGATAAACTGAAACGGTTTTTATTATAATTCAGGTTAAAGTTGCCATTATTTTGGCGGGTACCTATACCGCCGCTAACCGAGCCGCTAATGCCGGTCATGTTTTTTTGCTTGGTAATGATATTGATGATACCAGCCGAACCTTCCGCATCATATTTAGCAGAAGGCGAGGTGATTACCTCGACACTTTTGATCTGGTCGGCCGGAATGGTCTTCAATACGTCCGACAAACTGGCAGAAGTAGCACCTGAAGGTTTACCGTTGATCAATACACGTACATTCTGGTCGCCGCGCAGTGAAACGTTACCATTAATATCTACCGAAACCAATGGCACTTTTTCAAGCACATCGGTTGCGTTGCCACCAACGGCCGTCAGATCCTTTTCGGCGTTATAAACTATCTTATCGATCTTGTTTTCGATCAATGGTGCCTGCGCAGTTACCGACACTTCCTTCAATGAGTGGGCGCTTGGTTGTACCATGATCTGCCCCATGTTTTTATCGGGTTTGGCATTTGTAGTGGATATTCCTCCTACAAACTTTTCAGGATAGCCAACATAAGTGATACGTATTTTATAATCGCCAGGGTGGATACCATCGATCTTAAAAGCGCCTTTATCGTCAGTTAACACACCATTGATAGGCGATTTACCGGTACTGCGGAAAAGCGCAACAGAGGCATACATCAATGGCTGTTTAGTTACGGAATCGATCAACGTTCCCGAAATCTTACCCACTATGGTCGAACCTCCTCCCCCAACACCAAACTGTGCCTGAGCAGTAATAAAAGAACATAAAATAAATAAAAGTATAAGTAATCGTTTCATTCGTTACGGTTTTGGTAATTGGAGGCGAAAATAGATGAATTGTTACAGGCAAAAGCCCGCCTATTGTCATAAAAGGGTCAATGTCATTAATTAGTTACACTATTTATGAGGGCGGCAGAAGAAATAAAAATGGCGGCGGAATGCAGGCATTCCGCCAATACCAATAAAAGCAAAGGTTGGATGATCGCAGTTTATACTAAATAACAATATTGACGATACGTCCTTTTACCACGATCACCTTTTTAGGCGTTTTACCATCCAGGTATTTTTGAACTTCAGGGCTGGCCAATACAGTCGCTTCGATGGCTTGTGCTTCCAGACTGAGTGAAATATTGAGGTTCAATTTCATTTTTCCATTGATGGAGATCGGGTATGCATATTCGTCTTCAACCAGATACTCAGGTTTAAACTCCGGGTAATCAGCATAAGAAAGGCTGCCGGCTTCATTACCCAATAGCACCCAAAGTTCCTCGCTGATATGCGGGGCATAAGGCGAAAGAATGATCACCAGATCCTGCAAAATAGTCCTCTTATTGCATTTCAGATCGGTCAGTTCATTGACCGCGATCATAAAGCTGGAAACCGATGTATTGAAAGAGAAGCGTTCGATATCCTCTTCCACCTTGCGGATGATCTTATGCAAAGATTTCAGTTCAGCTTTTGAAGGTACTTCTTCAGATACCCGGAAGTTAAATTGGTCATCATGAAACAACTTCCAGAATTTGCGCAGGAATTTAAATACCCCCTCGATACCATTGGTATTCCAGGGCTTACTTTGCTCCAATGGCCCAAGGAACATTTCGTACATACGAAGGGTGTCGGCACCGTAACGGACGATAATATCATCGGGATTTATTACATTCCATTTCGACTTAGACATCTTTTCTACTTCGTGTTTTGTGTAAAAGATATCGCTTCCCGCGTGATTCTCAAATTTATAGAACTGATCCTTCCACCAGAATCCGCCGGAACATAAAAAAATATCCTCTTGATATTCAGGCCTCCATTTCGTAAACGCTTTTATATCTAGTTGATGCTTCTCATTAACTAGATTTACATCGACGTTCCACTCCGAATTTTTATCTAACTCAGTCAAGTTCCATTCAGCAGAATTTAAAAGAGTTCTAAGAATACTTTCCTTAGGATTTTGGTCCAATTCCTTTTTCACATCATCGCTAATCAACACTCGATAAGTTTTATCACCCATTTGGCCAAGGCCTTCAATTGGAATATAATTTGATGCAGAAATGGATTTTGAAATAGCACCAGTTTTTAATACGTGGGTATTCCCAGTAATATGAATTTTTTCTGATACCCCTTGTATCATCCCTTGATTAATCAGCTTTTTAAAAGGTTCTTCTTCAATAACCACACCAATATCCACTAAAAACTTATTCCAAAAACGGCTATACAACAAGTGACCGGTAGCATGTTCGCTGCCGCCGATATAGAGGTCGACATCTTTCCAGTATTCAATTGCCTTTTTGGATGCAAACTCATCATTATTATGCGCATCCATATATCGGTACCAATACCAGCTCGATCCCGCCCAGCCAGGCATGGTGCTCAGTTCGTATTCGAAAGCCTCAGCCCGGCCCTCTCCAGTGGAGAGGGAGCTGTTTGCTTCATTTAATGAAGTACTATCCCCTAAAGAAGATTTAGGAGAGGCTCCTCCTGGGCGATATTTCCAGTCGGTTGCTCTGCCTAGTGGCGGTTCTCCAGACTCGGTTGGCAAATATTTATCTACTTCGGGTAAAAGCAATGGAAGATGCTTTTCATCTATGAGGTAAGGTAAACCATCCTTAAAATATACCGGTACCGGTTCGCCCCAATACCGCTGGCGGCCAAAAATAGCGTCGCGCATGCGGTAATTGATCTTGGCTTTGCCTGCTCCTTTTGCCTCTAGATAGGCTATAACTCTGGCCGTTCCTTCTTTGTAATTCAGGCCATTCATAAAGTCCGAATTGATATAATGCCCCTCCTTTGTGGGGTCGGCTTCGGTCTCAATTTTTTGTATATCGATGATGGGAACTATTGGCAAATCAAAATGCTTTGCGAAAAGGTAATCGCGCTGATCGCCGGAAGGCACCGCCATTACTGCTCCTGTACCATAACCTGCCAAAACATAATCGGCGATATAGATCGGCACCTTTTCGCCATTGACCGGGTTGATCACGTAACTGCCGGTAAATGCACCGGAAACAGTTTTAGCATCTGCCATCCTGTCCAGCTCCGATTTCTTTTTGGTTTGGGCGATATAGGCATCTATTTCAGCCTTTTGTTCAGGCGTAGTTAGTGCCGGCACCAACTCGTGTTCCGGCGCTATCACCAGAAAAGTAACACCGAAGATAGTATCGACACGCGTAGTGAAAACCTCGATGAATTCGGAATGCGGAGTGCCAATTACAGAATTTTCATTTCGCATTTCAAACTCCGCAATCCGAAATTTAACCGACGCTCCTGTACTTTTACCAATCCAGTTGCGCTGCATTTCTTTCAGCGGTTCGGGCCAGTCGATAGTGTCTAAACCCTGTAATAAACGTTCAGCATAAGCAGTGATGCGCATACTCCATTGCATCATTTTCTTTTGCTCAACCGGATATCCCCCACGTTCGCTGAACCCGTCTTTAACTTCATCATTGGCTAAAACCGTACCCAGAGCCGGGCACCAGTTCACCGTGCTCTCACGAAGGTAAGTTAGGCGGTATTTTAACAGTTCGGCTTGTTGTTCTTCGTTGCTAAAAGCTTTCCATTCGGCAGCAGAAAACACAGCAACTTCATCGTCGCAAACTGCATAGATACCTGCAGAGCCATGATTTTCAAAATGCTGAACCAGCTTTTCGATATTTTCAGCCTTGTTGGCATCCTTGTTATACCATGAATTAAACAAGCGGATAAATATCCATTGGGTCCATTTATAATAATCGGGCGAACTGGTACGCACCTCACGACTCCAATCGAAAGAAAACCCTAATTGATCTAATTGCCTGCGATAGGTATTGATATTGGCATCCGTAGTAATAGCGGGATGCTGGCCGGTTTGGATGGCATATTGCTCGGCAGGAAGACCAAAAGAATCGTAGCCCATAGGGTGCAAAACGTTGAAGCCCCTAAGGCGTTTATAACGCGCAAAAATATCCGAAGCGATATAGCCCAGCGGATGCCCAACATGCAAACCTGCGCCTGATGGGTAAGGAAACATATCGAGTACATAGTATTTGGGCTTTGAAGATTGATTATCAGCCTTAAAAGTCTGTTTTTCGGCCCAAAACTGTTGCCACTTTTTCTCTATATCTTTAAATTGGTAGTCCATCCGGTATTTCGCGTTTTTGAGGTGGCGAAATTACAAAAAAAGCTTGGTTTGTAGGCCAGGAACTTGTGTGTTGATTTTCAGCAGCGACCTTCAGCAAAATATTGTCCTATAGGCGTTTCGCCTTGATTTTAGATCAAAATTCAATCAAAAACATACAGAACTGCGAAAATCTCCAGGCTATGAGTAAAAAATGAGCCCTGATTGCCTTGAAAACTGTAACCTATCTGGCCGGAATCCGTACATAGTCTATGTATTCAATTGAAAACTAAAAAACTGTTATGATAGTGCTATGAAGACCAAAATACCGGCTTTTATCCTCTTCTTTATGTTTTTGCTGCAAAACCTTTCAGCACAAACTTCTATATCTGATAGTATATTTACACTGCACGGCCGAATGCATGGGATGCACCGCGATTCGGTATTACTTTTCTACGAGAACAGCCTCGGTCAGGCCGTTTTTCAATCCCGGCCAATCTATGATGATCGTTTTATCATTACCGACAGCCTTACCAGGCCTACCTTTGCAACAGTAGCTTTTAAAGATCAGGGTGAAATATTGACAGACAGCGCGATCGAGGCACGGTCGCATGAACTATACCTTGAACCCGGACGCCTTTACCTCAGCGGCGATATCGCTAAAATGGATTCACTTAAACTTGTCGGTTCAAACAGTGAGCTGGAGTTTGTTCAGCTTAATAAAAGCATTGCCGGTATAAAAGCCGAAATGAAACCATTGACTGAACGTTTCAATAAAGAAAAAGACCCCGAGAAAGCGGCCAGACTTGGTACGCTGTTTGCCCCATACGATAACCGGATAAAAGCAATTACCTGTCAGTTTTTTTCGAAATACCCTAATTCTTACGTGGGCCTACACGAACTGGTGAATTTGGTTAACCAAATGGGACTTGATTCGGCAAGGCATTTTTTCGAGACGTTTGACGATCAATTAAAATTAAGTTACGACGGCAAGCAGGTAACGGCAGCCATTGAAAAAATCGCTTCGGTACAGCCCGGTAAACCCGCGGTTGATTTTATGGGGATAGATACCTGCGG
>Ga0164297_10005358_pt1 | contig 11036 bp, 8 predicted proteins | sample GEODES058metaG_FD_113539 | JGI IMG/M metagenome (GOLD analysis project Ga0164297, IMG submission 113539) | Dystrophic lake water microbial communities from Trout Bog Lake, Wisconsin, USA - GEODES058 metaG | ecosystem: Environmental > Aquatic > Freshwater > Lake | place: USA: Trout Bog Lake...
CATTATGGGTGGCACCAGCACAGGCTGCGATGAGGCGACTAAAAATGTGCTGATTGAATCAGCGCTGTGGGATGCCAACACCATTGCGCGCACTGGTCGCACATTGGGGATTAATTCAGATGCACGCTATCGCTTCGAGCGCGGCGTTGATCCCGCCTTTATGATTGATGGATTACATCTTGCAACCAAAATGGTGCTTGATATCTGCGGCGGCAGTGCCAGCGACATTGTCCAAGCCGGCGACATACCTGACCCCCGTCATCACATCACCTTCCCATTTTCTGAAGTAAAGCGCTTAACTGGTCTTAACCTCTCACAAGAGCGCATGACCTCAATTCTAAATGCGCTCGGTTTTCAGGTAGACATTAAACATGATGGGGCCGTTGTGAGAGTGCCATCCTATCGACCTGATGTTGAACAGAAAGCCGATCTTGTTGAAGAGATTTTGCGTATTGAAGGGCTTGATCACATCACATCAACGCCGTTTTTGCGTGACCCACCAAGCATTGCACGCCCCGTTCTCACGCTCATTCAAAAGCGCACGCGCCAAGCCAAACGTGCTCTTGCCGCACGCGGCTTGATTGAAGCAATTACATGGTCATTTATCAGTGCTGAACAGGCCACTTTATTTGCTGGCGGCCAAAAACAGCTCAAATTGGCGAATCCCATCGCCAATGACTTATCGGATATGAGACCGAGCCTTTTACCTGGTCTTATTAAAGCGGCACAACGCAATGCGGATCGCGGGCAAAGCGATGTCGCCTTATTTGAAGTTGGTCAAATCTTTCGAGGTGATCGTCCAGAAGATCAATATTGTGCGGCAACAGGCTTACGACGTGCTCATGCTACGCCTGCAACACATGGCCGCCATTGGAGCTCGCCCATGCGTCAGGTTGATGTATTTGATGCAAAGGCCGATGTTTATGCGCTGCTCCAAGCTCTGGGCGTGGCAACTTCTGGCATGCAGATGATCGCCGCTGGACCTGATTGGTTCCATCCGGGCCGCTGCGCCACATTGCAATTTGGACCTAAAAACATCATTGGGCATTTTGGTGAACTTCATCCCCGTCTCTTAGAAGCGCTTGATGTCAAGGGGCCGCTTGTTGGCTTTGAAATAAGACTTGATGACATTCCAGCCCCCAAAGCCAAACCAACACGCACAAAGGGACGTGCTGATCTGCCTGAGCTTATGAGTGTGGAGCGTGATTTTGCATTCATCATCAACGCTGAGGTCAAGGCGCAAGATGTTCTGCGTGCCGTCATGAGTGCGGATAAAAATCTTATCAGCAATGCCGATGTATTTGATGTCTATCAAGGCGCGCATATTGGAGAGGGTAAAATATCCCTTGGCGTAAATGTTACTCTTCAGCCACGCGATAAAACACTGACAGATGCCGATATTGATGCGGTCAGTGAAAAGATTATTGCTGAAGTGTCCAAAAAGCTTGGTGCCGTTTTGCGGCAATAATCTAAGGACGCATCATATATAAAAGAAACATCCCAATAGATATCGCACACGCAATAGCTATACGCCTTATATTCATTTTGGGTGTGATGAGGACGCGCTCTTGAGCAATAACCGCAGGCAGGGGATAGGGATAATGCCCGCTTTTTAGACCTTGAACGGGATCAAAGCCAAATTGCTCAATCCTCAGGGGATCACCCCTATAGGGAAAGAGATGAGGCCCTTGCGCTGCCTGATGCTGATATAATGTGACTTCAATGGCATGATGATCGGTTTTTGCGATATAAAGATCGAGTTGACTTTCTCTCTCTAATTTATCGAAGACAACCACTGTTTTATGCAAATTACTTGTTGAGAGTGAATTATTGGCTGATGGACGCTCCCAATCCTGAACAATGCGCGCTTCTGCAATCTGTTTCCGTTCTTCACTGCCTAATGCCATAGAGGTCATTGAGGCAACATCCGCACGCGATAATTCAACAAAGTCCGCTTGGGGATAATCATCGATGACATATTGGCCTGCAACGCCATAGATGGCATCACGTGCGCGCATATCACCATTCTGCTTAGGTGTAGTCTTATTATCTGTAACAAAAAAACCAGATAGACGCCCGAGCTCTTTGAGCCGCGCCTGCATATCAGGAATGTGAACTGGCACTAATGGAAGATGAGCTAATTCATCAAAACTGATGTGATGCACGCTCTTGGTTGCGAGCGTGCGTGCATCAGGGGAGGCTATTGGCTTAATCTCCATGCGCGCCTTCTTAAAAAAGGCGACTTATAAAGATCGAGCCTTATTTGAAGCTTAATCAGGCTAAATGCTGACGCTCATATTGGCCTGTTTTACGATAACGTATGAGATATGGAGGCACAATCGACTCAATGGACTCGGGATTTATACCCAGACCTTGCAATGTGCGCCCTTCAGCAAGAGCGCTTGCCGAAACAATGTTATCTTTGCCAAGTAATTTAATTTGATCGCGCGTTGTCATCACTTCATCAGGCATAAGGCCAAAAGACAGATGATCAGCAATTTCCAACCCAAAAGCCATATAATGGCCAATGGTTGAGGGGACAGGAACCAATAATCTCTTACGTCCAATGGTATCACAGACAAATTGCATGATCTGACGCAAAGTTTTGATCTCAGGCCCACCCAATTCATAAATTCTATGGGTAGGAACATCCCCATCAAGGGCACGCGCCAAAGCCTCTGCGACATCGCCGACATAAACGGGATGAAATTGTGTATCCCCGCCACCAAAGAGTGGCAGAACAGGCATGACACGGGCCAAGGTCGCAAAACGATTCATGAATTGATCTTCAGGACCAAAAATGACCGAGGGGCGGAAAATAATGGTGTCGTTAAACTCATCTAATACAGCCTGTTCTGCCTCACCTTTGGTGCGTGCATAATCTGAATCAGAAGACGCATCTGCACCTAGAGCTGACATATAAATATGCTGCTTCACACCTGCTTCGCGGCTCAAACGGGCGCATGCACGCGCACCAAAAGAATGAACGGCCTCAAAACTTTGCCGGCCCACAGGGCGCAAAATAGAAACAAGATTAATAACAGCATCTGCATTCTGCACGGCAGCAGCAATAGAGGCGGGATAACGCATATTGGCTTGAACAGCATGAATTTGACCAACACGCCCCAGTGGTTGCAAATGATTGGCAAGATCAGGTCTGCGGCAGGCAACACGAATACGCCAGCCTCTTCGTGCCAAGGCGCGCACAACATGCCGTCCAACAAAACCAGAACCGCCAAAAACAGTCACAATGCGATCATTCGTGTTCATAGTGTCTGACATATCAGCCTCTTCGTGCCACCTAGAGCATTTCTGCGCTCTGTCCTAATCAAGGCAGGCACAGATGTATAGTCTTAAACTCTTCTTTTATACGTTGGAACTTTAAGCGCAGCTTAAATACAGATGCTTGTGTTTAAATGACAGGCCTATGGCTCCATCACCCTCTGAACAGCTTTCAAAGACATCCAAGCCAGGCAATCGTCCCCTCAAAAGTCTCCCTCTTAGCTTAACCCATTGCATAGGCTTTGAAACATCCTTTCGCCTCAGCCCCTAGCACGATTTGACAGACTTAAGATCTTTCTTAGAATGTAGCCTAGGCTACATATTTGTTAAAGCTGAGTTGTGAGATCAAACCCGCATGAATCATGGCAATAAAGATATCTCATCCCAGGTTAATAATGCCATGCCGTCCCTTCCGGCAGCGACATCACCTCGCTCGCTATCTGAAAAAACCATTGAACGAGGATATGAGGTTTTATCGGGAAAGCGGACGGGTATTGCCGCTTATCTGCCTTTTCTAGGCCCTGCCCTCATCGCCTCTATCGCCTATATGGACCCGGGTAATTTTGCGACCAATGTTGAAGCGGGCGCTAAACTCAATATGAAGCTCTTATGGGTCGTGATGATGGCCAACATCATCGCTATGTTGTTTCAAGCCCTGTCTGCCAAACTTGGGCTCGTCACGGATCGCAGCCTCGCCCAAAATTGCCGCCATTATTTTTCAAAACCCATCTGCATAGCCATGTGGTTGCTTAGTGAATGTGCGGCGATGGCTACGGATCTTGCAGAATTTTTAGGCGCCGCACTCGGCATCAGCCTTTTGTTCCACATATCCCTCATGCTCAGCCTTGTGCTGACGGCGGCACTCACATGGCTCATTCTTCAACTCATCAATACACAATTTCGTCTCATGGAATATGTGATTGCTCTGTTTATTATCATTATTGGAGTGAGCTATCTTTGTGAGCTTGTCATTGCCCCACCACATTGGGGTGAAGTTGCCCAAGGCCTTATTCCATCTGCCTTCGATAGTCATGAATCGATTTTACTGAGCATCGGCATAATCGGTGCCACAGTCATGCCGCATGCGCTTTATTTACATTCCAGCCTGACACAAAGCCGCATACCTGCGCGCACAGATGATGATCGCTCCAAACTCATTTCATTTTCACATCGTGAAATTATTCTAGCTCTGGGTGTGGCCGGATTAATTAATCTCGCTATGGTCATCATGTCAGCAAATGTATTTCACGATGGACATCAAGATATTGCCGATGTCACGTCAGCCTATCAAACCCTCACCCCTCTGTTGGGCTATGCCGCCGCGCATTTATTTTTAATTGCGCTTATTGCCTCTGGTCTTTCAAGTTCAATAGTTGGCACTTTGGCAGGCCAAACAATTATGCAGGATTTTGTTCATTTTAGAACACCGCTCTGGCTTCGTCGTCTCATCACCATGCTGCCAGCATTTGTGATTGTTCAAATTGGTTATGATGTGACGGATGCTTTGGTGATGAGTCAGGCCATATTGAGCCTGCTTTTACCTGTTCCTTTGATCTCTCTGATCTGGCTGACATCTCAAGATAAGGTCATGGGTCAGTTCAAAAATAGCCTTAAAGTCAGTTATATCAGCTTAAGTGCTATGATTATTATTATTGGGCTGAATATATTATATCTTGCCTCATTAGCAGGGCTTGATATCAACCATCCATTTTAAGTGCGGCAATAAAGGCTTCTTGTGGAATTTCTACTTTGCCAAATTGGCGCATTTTCTTTTTGCCCTCTTTTTGCTTCTCAAGCAGCTTACGCTTACGGGTCACGTCACCACCATAGCATTTTGCTGTCACATCCTTACGCAAAGCACGCACTGTTTCACGCGCAATAATTTTACCACCAATAGCCGCTTGAATAGGTATTTGAAACATGTGCTGAGGAATGAGATCTTTGAGCTTCTCAACCATAGCACGGCCACGCATATCAGCGCGTGTGCGATGAACCAACATTGAAAGAGCGTCAACGGGTTCTGCATTGACGAGAATTGACATTTTGACCAAATCACCAGCGCGATAATCCGTGATATTATAATCAAAGCTCGCATAGCCCTTGGAGATGGATTTGAGTCGATCATAAAAATCAAACACAACTTCATTCAAAGGCAAATCATAAACAACCATGGCACGCTTGCCGACATAGTTTAAATCAATTTGTAGGCCGCGACGTTCCTGACATAATTTTAAAACAGATCCGAGATATTCATCAGGTGTCAAAATGGTTGCTCTAATCCAGGGCTCCTGAATTTCAGCAATTTTCATGACATCTGGCATATCAGCGGGATTATGCAATTCAATCTGATCGCCCGTGCTCAGGGCTATTTTATAAACCACACTTGGGGCAGTTGCGATCAAATCAAGATTAAATTCGCGCTGTAAGCGCTCTTGAATAATTTCAAGATGTAATAGACCCAGAAAGCCGCATCGAAACCCAAATCCAAGTGCGGCAGAGCTTTCCATTTCAAACGAAAAGCTCGCATCATTCAAACGCAAACGCCCCATGGCTGCGCGCAAATCATCAAAATCAGCGGCATCAACTGGAAACAGACCACAGAACACAACGGGCTGTGCTGGCTTAAAGCCAGCGAGCACTTCAGCACAGGGTTTGCGCTCATCGGTGATGGTATCACCAACGCGCGTATCCGCCACTTGCTTGATTTGAGCTGTGATGAAACCAACTTCACCTGGACCCAAAGCCGACACGTCAACCATTTTGGGCTTGAAAATACCTATTTTATCAATTTCATAATGAGCGTCTGTGCCAATCATTTTAATTTTTTGGCCCTTACGCATCGTGCCATCAATTATGCGTACAAGCACGACGACGCCGAGATAAGCATCATACCAGCTGTCAACGAGCAAAGCTTTGAGAGGCGCATTCTCATCACCTTTGGGGGGTGGCAAGCGCGTAACAATCGCTTCCAATACCAGATCAATCCCCAAACCTGTTTTGGCGGAAATGGGAACGGCATCTGAGGCATCAAGACCAATCACATCTTCAATCTGTTGCTTGATGCGATCAGGCTCGGCGGCGGGCAAATCAATTTTATTGAGCACAGGTACAATCTCATGACCTGCATCAAGTGCATGATAGACATTAGCGAGAGTCTGTGCCTCGACTCCCTGACTGGCATCAACAACCAGCAAAGAGCCCTCACAAGCCGCGAGCGAACGTGAGACTTCATAAGCAAAGTCCACATGGCCGGGCGTATCCATGAGATTGAGAATATAGGTCTTTCCATCCAGCGCTTTGTAATCAAGCCGGACAGTCTGCGCTTTAATGGTAATACCGCGCTCGCGCTCAATATCCATGGAGTCAAGCACTTGCTCCACCATGTCGCGCTCAGCCAATGTGCCGGTCTGCTGGATCAACCGATCAGCCAGCGTAGATTTGCCATGGTCGATATGAGCAACAATGGAGAAATTACGGATATTGTCGATGCTATGCGTAGTCATGTGCGGGAGATAGCAGGGGGAAGGCTTGAGGGGAAGAGCCAAAACGTGTTTTGGCCTGTGTGAGGCAGAATCACCCGCTATAACTAAAGCTTGACTAATCTAGCTTGTTGAAACGAGGCCCATTTTTACTGCTCTCACGGCCGCATGCGTTGTATTTATGGCACCAAGTTTAAGCCGTGCGCGTGTCATATAGAGATTGACGCTTTGCTCGGACAGACCGAGGTCATAGGCGATTTCCTTGGCCCGCATCCCCCGCGCCGCAAGCGCCATACATTGTCCCTCGCGCCGACTTAAAGGAATGATATCGCGCCGCGATGATAATTGCCCGATCAGCTCATATAAAAATGTTCCAGCTAATTGAACGCCACCGGCCCAGCACATTCCATCGCGCAACCATTGTTCAACAGTTAAATTAAATTGAACGTAAAATAGGGCAAAACCATCAACAGGCCCTCGCACAATAGCGGTAATGCCCGATGTCGTAATACCCAATTGAACCAGTTTGTCATGGAGCTTGGGATAAGGATTCATATAATGAATTGATCGTGACCAATCGAGGGGGCGCAATTGTTTAAAATATAATTGCGTTTCAAATTGTCGTTCAAAATCGGTTTCGCCGCTGATGGCTCGCTTCACATCAGTTGGAAATGAACTTGCATACCAATCAGCTTCACGTCCCGGCGACCATGAATGCCAGTAACTAAATGCCGCATATTGCACGCAGGGAATATCAGGTGTGATAATGAACTGCCTAATATGTTCAAGATTTTTTAAACCTCCAATTCGATCAGCAATAAAAACATAATTGTTTTTGTCCTGATCATTCATCAGCTAATCCCCCTGAGTGGAGGTATCGAGATGCATTTGAGAATATAATTGACTTTCGCGTGCGAGATGCAAAGCCGATTGATCAAGACTAGCCGCACACTCTTCCCAGCCAAATTCATGGGCGGTGTCCAACATCATAAAAATTAAATCCATCATATAATCGGCACAGTCGATTTTACTTTGAATCAAGAGTTGTGTGGTTTTGTCCATGTTTATTCCCTCCGCATAATTAATTTAACCGAGGGATCCCTTACGTCACAATATAGTGAAATTAGGGTCATAAAATTTTTAATGTGACAAGAAACTCATGGCTGAGTTAAAATACGTGACACAACTTTAGCCGTATAATCGACCATTGGTACAATGCGCGCATAATTAAGTCGGGTTGGACCAATAACCCCGACAACGCCGACTATTTTTTTCTCTGTGTTACGAAATGGTGCAGCAATCATAGATGAGCCAGAAAGCGAAAATAGTTTATTTTCTGACCCAATAAAAATTCTGACACCCTCGCCTTGCTCAGCACGTGATAGCAAATCCACAACATCTTTTTTGGTTTCTAAATCCGCAAAAAGCAAACGAATGCGTTCCAGATCCTCAAGAGCATTCAAATCTTCAAGTAGATTTGCTTGGCCGCGGACAATAAGCTGCGTTTCTTCCCCGCTGTGCCCCGCCCAACTTGCCAAACCCGCTTCAACCATACGCGCTGTCAAACTATCAAGTTCAGCCTGTGCATCTGCACGTGCATTCTCAATGTCTTGCCGCACTTGAGCAAGAGTGCGTCCTCTGATACGCGCATTGAGATAATTTGCTGCTTCAATAAGAGTCGATGCAGGTAAATCACGGGCAATCGGTAGAATGCGATTTTCTACACTGCCATCTTCAGCAACAAGGACAGCTAACGCTTTTTCTGCTTCAAGGCGCACAAATTCAATTTGCTTTAAACGTGCATTTTCTTTGCTGGTCAGGACAACTGCGGCACCACGTGTCAGGCCTGATAACATATTCGATGCTTCAGTCAGAATGCCTTGCAATGTATATTCTTTAGACGCCGCTTTGACCTGCGCTTCGATTTGATGACGCTCGTCATTCGGCAAATCACCGATTTCCAGTAAGGCATCAACAAAAAAACGTAATCCTAATTCCGTTGGCAATCGACCCGCACTGGTATGCGGGGCATAAACAAGTCCTAATTCTTCAAGATCCTGCATGACATTGCGAACGGAAGCAGGGGAAAGTGTCATAGGCAATAAGCGCGCTAAATGACGTGAGCCAACGGGGTCACCTGTTGACAAATAACTATCAACAATATGACGAAAAATCTCACGCGAGCGCTCATTAAGACCGGCCAAGCCGCCCCCTTTATGAGCTAATTTCTGCGCTAGATCATCTGCTGACATCGGCATGTCCACAAAATGCCAAGGACGCCTGCTCTTGGCAAGAGCTTTTCAAACTTAAGCAGCCGCCATACGTTTTATGACGAGATCACGCAAGGTCTGCAAATCCTTAGCAAAAATCCTTATGCCTTCTGCCAGTTTCTCAGTTGCCATAGCGTCTTCGTTTAAAGCATAGCGAAATGACTTTTCATCCACATGCACAAAGGGCGAAGGTGTTTTGGGCGCGACAGCGCTGAGCTTGCGCTTAAGGGGAGCATGATCATTGGCCAGTGCTTCAAGCCATTGCGGGGCAATAGTCAGGCGATCACATCCAGCCAAGGCCTCAATCTCACCTTGATTGCGAAATGATGCCCCCATCACAATTGTAGAAATTCCATGTGCTTTATAAAAATTATAAATGGTCTGCACGGAGATAACACCCGGATCAGTCTCAGATGTATAGGTCTTACCTTCGTTCTTGACATGCCAATCGAGAATACGCCCCACGAAAGGTGAAATCAGATAAGCCCCTATTTGCGCGCAGGCGATCGCTTGGGGCATGCTAAATAGCAATGTCATATTACAATCAATGGACTCGCGTTTTAATACCTGCGCGGCGCAAATACCTTCCCATGTCGAGGCTAATTTAATCAATATGCGCTCACGCCCAACACCGCGCGCCTCATAATCTGCAATCAGCGCTTTGGCTTTGGCAATCATCGCCTCTGTATCAAATGATAAATCAGCATCAACCTCTGTAGAAACACGCCCCGGTACAATCGCGGCAAGCTCTTGACCAAAATTAACAGCCAATCGATCCGTGACTTGCGAGACATGAGCGTGATGCGTGCGACCCCAATGGATGGCCTCATCAACAATATGATCATAAGCCTGCATTTGCGCGGCTTTTAAAATAAGGGTTGGATTAGTTGTGCAATCAGTTGGCTTAAAAGCGCGAATTGATTCCATATCACCGGTATCGGCAACAATCGTGGTCATGGTTTTGAGTTGATCTAATTTTGATACCATTGGTTTATCTCCCCACGCTCCAACAACCCATATCACATGAATAAATGCCGCGCTTGTGCAATTTGTTCAATGATGAATTCAACAACTGTTTTGACACGCAACATATCGCGCATATCGGCATGAGTGACAATCCAATAGGCGCGGTTAAACACAAGATCCGGTAAAATCGGCACAAATGCCTTGTCATGCCGGATAAGATAGTCATGCAATATACCAATACCCGCACCAGCTCTAACCGCCTCCATCTGACCAATTGCGCTTGCACATTCAAAGCGGCGGCGTAGAGGACTAAAGTGTTCAGGCTCAAAATTAAGCGCGGGACTGAATAAGAGATCATGCACATAAGTGACGAGTGAATGCTGTTTTAACTCATCTTCTGTTAAGGGCAGTCCATGGGTCTTTACATAATCAAGACTGGCATAATGGCGCAGTGAATAATTCGTCAATTTACGCACATAGAGTCTGCCGCGCTCCGGCTCATCAATAGTGATGGCTATATCAGCCTCCCTCTTACTGAGGGAAAATGTGCGGGGAACAGGCACCAATTGAATGGTCAATTGAGGATGACGCTGCATCAAAATGCCCAAACGCGAACTTAAAAATAAATTACCAAAGCCATCAGGCGCACCAATGCGCACTGTGCCAGATATTTGCGGGTCCGTTTGAGCCAAGTCAGCTTGAATTTTCAAAATCTCAGCTTCAACCCGTTCAGCGCTCACCACAAGCCGCTCACCCGCGGGGGTCAATATGCAGCCCTGTGTGTGGCGATCAAACAAGCGCGCGCCCAAAGATGTCTCAAGCTGCGTGATCCTGCGACTCACAGTGGCGTGATCGATATGAAGCTGGCGAGCTGCAGCTAAAAACTGCCCCGAGCGGGCAACAGCCAAAAAAATTCGCGTATTATCCCAGTCCATCATATGTGCATTTTTGCATAACAGTTGCGTAATAATGAATATTGATGTGTGAAAAAGCAACAATAAAATGAGATCTATAATGATTTTATGGGAGATCCTCATGC
>Ga0164297_10005363_pt1 | contig 11033 bp, 16 predicted proteins | sample GEODES058metaG_FD_113539 | JGI IMG/M metagenome (GOLD analysis project Ga0164297, IMG submission 113539) | Dystrophic lake water microbial communities from Trout Bog Lake, Wisconsin, USA - GEODES058 metaG | ecosystem: Environmental > Aquatic > Freshwater > Lake | place: USA: Trout Bog Lake...
CTATGGCTATATGATTGTAGAAACAACAGGAAGTACGATGCCAAACATTCAAAGCGCGATACCGATGCCAAAACATGACATAACATGGGGGTCATTTCTGGACGTTCTTGAATGGTTATCACAGAATAACGTGATTGATTTGAAGAAGATTGTAAACTAATAAGATAGGTACGTATTATTTTTGTTAAAAAATTGAACAAACACTCATCAATAAAAAAAATCAACCTCGCGCATTCCATGTCGACCCACAACTACAACACTCGCCTCCAAGCCAAGAAGAGCTCTTCCGCCAAGAAGGCGGAACTCTACCAGCATGTAGACGTGGAAGAAGATTACTTCTATGATGCGCTCGCGTACTACGACGATGAACTGAAGCACTCTCAAGATGTGGACCATCCTCGTCAAGCGAATCCGACGCTCAGAGTGGAACGCTACACTACACTTGCGAGCCTCTTTGGATTCTACTTGACGAACATCAATCGTGTAAAACGATGGGGTCCCAATACGCAGAGTCGACTGCTTGATCAAATCGAATCCTTGTTGAACAAGCAGATTCCGAAACGATTGAAGGAGTTGGAAGAACTGTTGGCTCTCTCGACAAAAGAGGAGGTACAACAGTACGAGTTGAAGAGACTCGTGAAAGTGCTGGAAGTACTACAGAGAAAAATGTTAAACTAAAATGTTAAACTAAAAACAAAAAGGGCAGGTGGCGACCGCCTATTTTTGTTTAAAAAAATTGAAACTTCTCGATGTTAGATAAAAACCAACATGAATCTCTGTAGTTCATCTCCAAAATCCATGACCAACGATGTTCTTTATTGCTGGGGAGATGCGGACCCTAGACTAGTCGGTTCTCATCCAAGTGTGATTCCAGCGCCCAAAACAGTGACTCAACGTGAATGTCCGCCACCTCCAAAGGCAACATATTGTAGCAATTATACATGGGAGAATGCTGATCCCAGACAAGTAATGCCTTCTCTTCCATCTCTTCCTAAATTCGTTCGAAAATGGAGTCATGCATATGATAACGAACGTCCGCATCGTATTCCAAATCTTCCTTCTAACTATGAATCATCGCAAATTCACAAGGAATGTCTTCCTTCGACAAGCAAGTTTGTTCGCATTCGAGGAGGATATTGGTGGCTTGCTGCGCAAGTCAAATTGGAAGACAATATTATGAAAGGAAACCTGGTCCCTCAAATTGGTACCTTTTACTGCTTCTTGGAAGAAGACCAAGATATACGAGCGACTACCTTTAGTGAATTCCATTCAGACAATGATGGACAAGAAGTAACCATTCGACACGGCAATGTGTTCAGTTATGATTCGGATACAGGGTATCATTGGATTATGAAGTCAGTAGTATTTCCAAAAGGGCATCCTGACAAAGACGTAGCACCTTACAAAATGGTATACATGGATTAATTAAATTTGAATTCATCTATGTTGAAAATGAAAGGCATAATCATGCCACTCACCCGACTCCAAGCAAAGAAGATTGAAGAAGCAAAGAAGCGCGAAGAAGAAGAAAAACAGCGTAAAACGGAAGAGCAAGTTAGAGCAGGTCAAGGATGTATTATTGTATAAAAAATATGAAAAAAAGCCAGGCGTGGCGTTTTTTCATATAGATTGTGAAAAAATTGAAATCATGAAATCGTGAAACGTAATGGTAAACATGACATCCGCATTTCAATCTCGCGAGCGTATCCGCTTCAAACAACAGATCGAAGAAGATTTGTATCATATTCATGATATGGGACTCGCCATTCGACGTTCTAAAACGAAAGATGAAAAACTGTGTTGTATAAAAGTATTCTTTGAATACATCAAGAATAATCCATTGCTTCTTACGCATCATGTTGGATTTCGTGTGTTTATTATGAAACGAATCAAAGAAGAGAAAATTAAAATGAGGATAGAGCGTGTTCTTGCCCATCAGTCGTATCACAAAAAACGTCCAAGCCAGCGCAGCCATTATGAAGCCGAACTAAGTCGATATGTCCAACCGATCGAGAAAGTGCTACATGAATTAGAAATGATTATCAAGATGATTCAATAAAATGAAAAATAAGTGGTATAAGTAGAAGTCTCGCCACTCATTTTTCGTAAATTTGAATCTATTATACTAGGTAACCAAAAGATACAAATCATGTTACAAAATACACCTCAAGTGCCAATTCATACGATTCGTATTGTTATTCCTCCTAATACCATTCCAGAGTATCGCCCACAGCCTGTGACACCTAGAAGTACACATGTTCCATCACAATCATCAGGAGGATGCTTATGCGGAACTATAAAAATTCTAGGAGGCTGTATTTCCTATCCATTTGTATGTGTGGGTAGTTGTATTGCTGGAACCGCATATACATTGTATCATATGGCGTGTTGTAATATTAATCAAAAAGAAATATTGAATCGTCGTGATACGTTTTGTACATGCTGTGGCTTTGGTACAGCGTGTGTGAATAGTTGTACTTGGATCGAATATGGTATTCAAGATATGACTCGTCCTAAACCGCATGTTCAACAAGACATGGTTCGCTAAATAAAATTGAAACCTTTCTATTTTTATAGAGCAAACCAACTCCAAGAAATCCAAATGTCACGGCAAATCTTCCCAACGAACAAGAACATTCTTTCCAAAAAAGTCGTTGATCACCTTGGAAGTGGATGGTGGGCACGTCAACCAAGTGAAACCTGGTGGAGCCGAATCGAAGAACAAGAAGAACCAACCGCGCAGATTGGCGACACCTTTCTAGTTCGCCGTGATATAAATGAACATGAAGTATCGTTAGGAGATGGAACAGAACGCGTACTTCGTCCAGGAGCGAAGATATGGAACAACCACCCCTTTGTAGAAGGTACGTACAAAGTGATTCGTGTCGTAACAGAATATGGCTCGACACGAATTGATGACGAAATGAAGTGGTGTCGTTATACCGTTTCGTATGTCGAGGGAGAAGAAACTCCCTATCCCTTCAAGTATGACCGCTACGCAGAGCATGAAGAGATGGTAGAACGAATGCATCAAGACATAATACGAATGTATGGAAAAAAAGAATAAAAAATATTAAAAAAGAATAAAAAAATATTTTTCAATGGAAAAAAGGGTAAATTTGACATACCACAACAAAAAGAATGAGATACATCCTCTATGTTTCAACTACCGATTGTAACCTATCCCACTCGTACCTTTCGTATTGATACATCGCAACAATATCCCGAACGTGCGTTTCAATCTCTTACTAAACAACATGTTCCTCGCCCAAGAGTCTATGGAGGTATTCTTCATACAAATGAAACCGATCCTGAAAAAGTGAGATATTTGCTTGTTCAGGGTCGATATTCTGGAAAATGGTCGTTTCCAAAGGGGCATTCCTATACAGGAGAAGAACCACTTGTATGCGCACGTCGAGAGATTATGGAAGAAACGGGTCTGGCTCACCTTCCAGATCCGATTGAATATATACGATTGGGATATGGTAATTATTATGTATTTGTATGTCCGTTTATGTTTATTCCTATGCCACAGGACACAGGTGAAATTATGGGAACAGCATGGGTTACATTAAAGGAGATGGGGACACTTCCTTTGAATGTAGATGTAAGTCGATTTCATAAGAAGAAAACACGAATACTAGAAACGCCTGATGTGTCCTTGCCAGTCTCTTAAAATGTAAGGAAAGGTAGTAGGATGTTACATGTCAAGACAGATGAAATCTACGGAAAAAATGACGTTGTGAATTCAAATGATTTACGGAAGCATATTGTTAGTATTGATTCACGATTTCGTAAGACGAGTATCGAGCCACCTACCGATTTTTCATATCATTTCGCACACCCCTATAAGAACGTTATCAAGGCACGTGTCGCGTCTGTAGAAATTCCGAATGGATTTTATCACTTTTCAAGGGTGAAGAAAAATACAATGTTTCGTTTGGATGCGACTGATTATCTAGGAAATCGTCATTTTATCCAGGTCACCATTCCTGATGGAGATTATACACCGTGTGAATTGGTAGAAACCGTTCAGGAGCAATTGAATGCGATTAAGGATACGTATGGACTTTTTTTTCGAATAACCTATAACTCAAGAAGTCGAAAAGTGACATTAACGCATGATGGTTCAGGTCCTCCGCCGTGTCCACCTGGACCGACCCATTGCCCTGTGACGTTTGGTCTTACGTTTGCAATGGTAGGATTAGAAGATCGATATTATGATTTTGGTCTAGGATACAATCTTGGTTTTACGCAACATTTCTATGCGGTCGAGGCGCCCTTTTCGATCACAAGTGAATCACTGGTAACAGTAACACGTGATCAATATTTTCTCTTGGCAATTGATGATTTTTATACAGTAGAACACAAAACGGATGAAACGTATATCCAATGTTTGGCAAAGATCTTGAATAAACAGGATCATAATGGGATTATTTTCGACGATGGATATACAGTACTTTCGAATGATATTATTTTTCCCAGACCGATCGATCTGAAGCAAGTTAAGGTACGTCTGATGGATATGTATGGTCAACCGATCGATCTTCATCATTTAAACTTTTCACTGTCGTTAGAGATCACGGAGGTAATGAATATTCAATTGTATGACAACTATCGAACATACTTATGGAATCAACCAGAACCGAGAGCTACAAAGCAAATAAGCGGATCATCCGCAGGAATTGCTCCGCCTGCGTTAAATTATAACTAATATATCATTTTGTTAAAGAATAACTTTTATATAGATAGATGGCATCAGAACGCACGATTGTCCATTACTCCAAAGATAATCTTTCTAAACTTGCGAATTCTACCTATAGTCAACGAAGACTGCTAACCCAATATGGTAAACCAATGGGGTTTTGGTATGCATACGGAGATGATTGGAAAAATTTTATCAATGCAGGAAAAGTAGGAGATCGTAATGCGTCATGGACTACGTCTCGTTATGAATTCAAACTTCCAGAGACTACATTTATTACAAATGTTGCGGACGCATCACGTGACAAAATATTTGAACTATCTCAATCCAATTTTGATATGTTTATGAAGAAGTACTCAAAAGATAAATATAAAATTTCGAAAAATATGATGTTAGAGACAGCATTTTATAATTTACTAAGTGATGGTGAAAGTGCTGTACTCAATGAAATATCAGATATGAATGAAGATTTTGCTGAATTTTGCGATAGTTTAATGGATGACAATGATCCAAATATTAAAAAAATAATGAAAAAAGTAAAGAGTAAATTTCCAGATGTGCTTTCTGAGTTTTCACCATCGGATGAGGCATTGGCATCCGATCGTATATCAAAGTATAGTTGGATGAACTTCTGGGAGAATGTATCAAACACATTAGGAGGTGTAGAGTTTCATACCGATCTGTTTGAGATTGCTACATGGAATGAGATTGATCTCCCTTGGACAGGTAAGCTTGATATTCGTTCTGGTATTATCTTTCATCCAGATACGTTTCGTAATGGTATTCTAATGGAACAATTGCGGGAACAATTCCCAAAAACGGGAGGTAACAAACGACGCACGATGCGTAAGAAGAGAGAACTTCGAAGAAAGACAATTAAAAGATCATAGACACCTAAAATGGAAACTCGGAGTGAACAAAAAAGTCTGTTCCTTCTATATTATGATACCCAAGAGAACCAAGGAGTTCAAGAAGAGAAGAAGAAGACACATTAAAATTCTTTTCAGACAATCCATACAATTCGGCTTGAATAAGTGGTTTCCATGTTGTAATTAACTGAAGGGCGCTTCGAATGACAAAAACTTCTGCGCCTTCGGTATCAATCTTGATAAAATCAACTTCACGTAACCCTTCTTCATCCAAAATCTTGGTGGCAACCGTACCAGTTGTATCTTCTTTAAAGAAAATACAACCTGTATTATCCGCATTATGAAAAGTAGGAGTTCCTTGTACGCGACGATCAAGAATCGCACAGTTTTCCACACGAACATTGGTCACATCATTATGGACAATATTTTGAACACAAAAATCATAGTTTTCTTTGGTGGGTTCATAACCAATCACGTGTTGAAAGATACGCGAATAGGGTAAGGCAGTTGTACCGATATGAGCACCAACATCGATCATGGTGCGAACTCGTTGAGGATAGGCGCTCACGTACCGTTTTACGATATCAAGATTGGGGCGACTACCATAAGGCTCGGAAGTGCCTTGCGCAATGTTAGTAAGAAAACCTGGGTCGTTTGTAAAATAAGTGAATCCATCCCATGTAGCAGACATTATATAAAGATAAATAGTACCAATCTTTAGATGAGTGAGCCAAAATATACAAAAATGAAACTATGGTTTGACAAGGTATCTGCGTTTCATGAGGGGTACTGCTCAGGAAATGAATGTGAATATGAAGTACAAGAGAAGGCAAAAACGAAAATCATAGATATTCCACTCTATTTATTAGGAAAATATGATGAAGAGGGTGAAATTCCAGTAACCGATGATTTACGAATGGCATATATGTTTAGTTATGATCGCAAACGCACTCACAATGTATTTACATCAGGATGGTGTACAACACCTCCAACCGAAGATGAGCGTCTATTATTTGCAATGAGTCATGAGGAGTGTAATAAGGATGTCTATGTTCTTATGAGGATTGAATTAATTTCCAAGCACCTTCTTGTTGAATGAATTGTTTAAAGTATGATTTCATATAGAAATAAATGAATTTATCATCTGGAATCGCATCCGCATACCAATAGCTAGGAAAAATTCGTCGGACAAAAATCATGGATTCCAATTCATAAATAGGGTCTGATTTCCATTGAATAGTATGAATACTACACCCAGTAGTAAGATGATAGGATGTAGTAATCATACTATCTTCGCTAAAAGATAGAATAATGTTTAATACTTCATAAGGAAATTGCGGAAAAATCAGAGCAAGCGCTGACATGCCTATACATGCTTTATATTAAAGAGCATCTATGATATAATAGTAGTCAATGAAGAAAGTATTAGATGAGCGTGAGAGTTGTGATCTAGAGTGTTTGATAAATAGATCTTTTTCACCCCTTACTACGTACATGTCACGGGATCAATATCAATCCTGTCTTCAAACCATGCGAGTTGATAATCAAGTATTTCCTATACCGATCACATGTTCTGTTCCGAATTATGTGGAGAGAGGTACTACAATTGAATTACATTCTATTACAGGGACAAAATTGGCAGATCTGTTGGTTCAAGAATGTTGGGAGATCGATTTGGATCAAGAGTGTCAGGCAGTATTTGGAACGACTGATTCGAATCATCCATATATTCAATACATGAGATCAAAGACCGATCGGTATTATGTTTTTGGTAAACTCTCTTCTCATGATTATGCGTTTCATCATCTTACATTTGGAAACTATCGACTCACTCCATCAGGAATGCGTTCTAGACAGTACAAACCACTGATTGGATTTCAGACACGTAATCCGCTTCATCGATCGCATATTGAATTGATCAAAAATGCGATTTCAAAGGTTCCAGGCGCGCATGTTCTTCTTCATCCAGTGGAAGGAGTAACACAAGAATGTGATATTCCGTTTCCGATTCGAATGACGTGTTATAAGGAAGTTCTTCGTTATCTTCCAGATGTTACTCTTTCGATTCTTCGTCTAAGTATGAGAATGGCGGGACCAAGAGAGGCGGTATGGCATGCGATCATTCGTCGAAATTATGGATGTACGCATTTTATTGTTGGTCGTGATCATGCGGGTCCATCTTATAAGAAGAAGGATGGGTCGTCATTCTTTGGACCGATGGATGCTCAGAAGTTAGCATTGGAATTACAACCTGAATTGGGGATCGAGATCTTGACAAGTGAAGAGGTTGTCTACTGTGAAGATACGGATTCATATGAAGAAATCAGTCAGGCATCATCGCATGTGGTAAAGAGCATTTCAGGAACGGCATTTCGAACAATGTTAGAGAATGGATCCGAAGTTCCATCATGGTATTCTTATCCGAGTGTAATTGACACGTTACAAAAATATTATAATCAACCACGTGGAATATGCTATTATTTTATGGGATTATCAGGTTCAGGAAAGAGTACACTCGCAGAGATATTGAAGGCGCGTTTAGAGGAAATTACACCTCATCGTCCTGTGACGCTTCTTGATGCGGACATTATTCGAACCCATTTGTCAAAGGGACTAGGATTTTCAAAGGAAGATCGTTCGATGAATGTGCGACGAATTGGATATGTGGCATCCGAGATTGTGAAGCATGGTGGAACGGTGATTGTGGCAAACATTGCACCATATGAAGAGGATCGTCAATTTAATCGAAAGATCATTTCCCAATATGGAAATTATGTTCAGATTTTTGTGAATACGCCGTTAGAGGAGTGTGAGCGCAGAGATGTGAAGGGACTCTACACTGCAGCGCGAGCGGGAATGATCAAACAATTCACGGGAATTAGTGATCCATTTGAAATCCCAACCAATTCAGAGGTCACATTGGAATTAGAGCCAATTGGGTTAATGATATTGACGATGTATGAACGACTAAAAATTAAGTAAAAACAGAATGAACCATTTCGTATCCGAAGGTTGTAAAATCTTTCTCATAAACTTTGTTGATCATTTCTATAGTTTTAAGTGTTAAATTATGTAAACCAACATGTTTTCTACTTTTATTAAAATGTTTATCCAATACAATATTATAGTTATATTTAATCATTAAGTTATTAAAATCTTGTTCAAGATTTTCATAATGTAATATTATAATATCGTAACCATCTTCTAAGTATTTATATTGTTGGGTAAAATGTGCGCCTTCATCCATTACTCCTGCTTCTACTCTAGTTAATTTATATTGAATATACTCATTTATCTCCATTGTTGTATTATCCCAATTATAATGAGAAACAGCACGGTGATATGGATTTCGAACAACAGTAAACCAATCGTATTTATTTTTAATATCAGTTGGCAATGATGAAAAAATACGATGACATTTTAATTCTTTACCATACTCTTTATCAAAAAATCCCCAACAAATATTGGCTTGATATTTTGCTACTTGAGCAATAGATTGACCTCCTGTTTTAGATATATGTATGAACCGCAATGGTTTCATGTACTAATTAATAAAAATAATTTATTATACAAATTATATGTCATGTTTCCATTTATACAACATTTGTTGAGAGAGCTGATGTCCCATTTTTTTTCCAATTTCAATTAATACACTGGGAGGAGAATTGAAATCAAGAGAAGAGATATAAATGTGTCGAAGCATGGTAAGAGTCAATCCTTTTTGAGAAAGTTGAAACAATTGTTCGCCAGCCCATTTGGTAAATCCATTCCGTGTAAAGGGTTCGCCGTGCTTATTAACAAATAAATACTTTCGAGGGGAAGAAGCAAGAGAGAGAACCAGTTGTCGATGAAGCTCATCAGGTAGATCGTGTGAAATTTCCTTGTAGATTTTACTCGTTTTAAAGTCGGTAATGACAAGACGTGATTTGCTCGCATCGTGTAAGATGTAATTGGGTTCGGTAGGTACTTCACCGAAAGGTAGAATCTGTGTGGCAAAGTAATCTGCGCGAACGGGTGGGATATGGGTATAGAATCCAATGAGTAGTTTTTGAATGGATCCGTCTGAAAGTGCGTCGCGCAATTGAATAAGTTCCGCAAGAGTAAGGGTGGATCCAGATTTGAGTGCTTGTCCAGGAGAGGGCTGTTGTTCCAAACGATAGGCGTAGGCATGCTGGTAGGTGATTTGTCGAAGTTCTTTCCAGCGTGTATCTGCTTGTTGTAGGATAGTGGGATCAATAGAAGCAAGTAAGGTAGGATTCGCTTCGGCGGCAGCCATGATGGCTTTGATGAAATTATTGACCATCGCAGGAGTATGAATAAGGTGTTTACGAAGAATAACAACAGAATAATTGGGATGGCTATAGAGAAAAGACAAGGATCGTTGTTCAAACGGAAAGAGAGCAAGCCATCGTTCCACTTGAGATTGATAGGCTTTATAGGTAGAGGGTTTGAGATGGGTATGTTCGAAGAAGTTCATGATTTATCTACCATAAACATCGTTTAGATGAGATCAATTTTAGTATAATTAAGATAAACTGTATTTGATACTATTAGCACCCCCATTACCTACCGCAACCCATCGATCTCCGTAGAAATAAACATCATTACCAGAAGATACGAAACGATTAGAGCCTGCGGCATTCCATGAATATCTATTATTTTCGAGAAGAACGGTAACGACGTGTATTCTTGTTTCGTCGTGTCTTCTTATGACGACCTCCAGATGAGTTTGATTGTACCACGCCTTTATGCATGGGGTCATTGGATGCAGCATATGATGCGGCCTTGATAGCAGATTTATTTTCTTCCCATGTTTCTGCTGTAGCTTTCAATGCCATATGAAGATCAACTTCATTAGTGAATAATTCAGGTGATTCAACAATGTAAACTACCTCTTTATTACCAAATAACTGTTGTAAAACCAAAATTGGTTGAGGAACTTTAAATGTATTCTTATAAATCTCGACCTGTCTGACAGATAGTCTTGCCATATTAAAAACAACATTCTTGAGTTTATCTTGTAATCCAACAAAAGGCATAGCCGATGTCATTAGATTTTTGTACTTTTGATAAGTGATACCATACCACTTATCATCGCTTGGTTTACCAAGAGTTTGTACCTCTTCCGAGTTACTATCATAAGCATATACAACGGCGTCCATATATTTAAAACATAGATTTTATTCCGGCTCCGAATGGGTATTATATTGCCATTCGGAGCCGGACTATGAATAATGCGGGTGGATCAAAAAATCCAGGGGGATGAATGTGGAGAAATGGAATGTAAGGTATGTTTGTTGTCAGTATTAGAAATATTTACCAGATATTATGGGCGTTAATAGAAGAATATAAGAGAAAGTATGGTCAAGCAATGAGAATATATAATGTGGAGAAGCGAGTAAAGGGAGAGGTGTATGTACGTGTGGAGGTGGGATTGTATGGTGGTAGTATAAGTAAGA
>Ga0164297_10005367_pt1 | contig 11026 bp, 7 predicted proteins | sample GEODES058metaG_FD_113539 | JGI IMG/M metagenome (GOLD analysis project Ga0164297, IMG submission 113539) | Dystrophic lake water microbial communities from Trout Bog Lake, Wisconsin, USA - GEODES058 metaG | ecosystem: Environmental > Aquatic > Freshwater > Lake | place: USA: Trout Bog Lake...
CCAATACCCAGCCTCATCTGGCATAGTTTGTAGACGAATTTTTAAACTTCGTTTACTTAAAGAACTTCCATCCTTTGAAAGAACTTCATCAATCTCGAATCTTTCAGTATCACCCTTACGTATTTTGCCTAAATCTCGCTTTAACGAAATTTTGAGAGGTGTTTGGGAATGTAGTTTCCGTCTAGCCTCCTCGTCAGCATAATCGATGATATATATATGACTTGCACGCCAACGTTCAATTGGTAATTGTCTGAATCCTAACCACATTGCTCCTCTAAATTCAAATTTAATATCTGGTAATTCATAATCTAAATTGTCCAGATCGACATTTTTATAGTAAACATCTTCGTCTGCAATTTGTCCGTCCTTAGTTAAGCTACCTATAAATTTAGTTGTTGATTTAAGGTTTAACTTTTCACTACTGAATAGAAAGTTGGCAATTCCACCCTCTGATAAGGTGCAGAGCATAGCGCCAACCGCCGCAGTTGTTTTAGGATCTCCAATAGTTCCGTAGTCATGAAAAGGATACCAAGTTCCACATCTAAAACCATTCATTTGAACGATCCTTTCGATGGGAAGTGGCAAATATTTTTTAACACTAGCGACAACTCCCTTTAGTTTGGAAGGACGTCCTGTTAAGAGCAAAATATCGCAATTATGAATATAGACAACTTCACATAAAGCCTCTAAAACTCTATTAATTTCAGATCCGCTCTCTACTGTTTGATCAATAGCTTTTAGATCAACATTGAGCTGAAGATTCATAATATCAAAATCCAAGCCTCCAGCTTGTTGAACTGCTTCATTGATATATCTAATAACCCGATCAGTTACTGAATTATTTACAAGCTCACGAATATTTTTTCGTGTCGATTCGAAATTTGCAATTTTTTCGATATTTTCGTATTCTCTTAAAAGCGAAAGTCCAATAGGTGCCAATAATTGAGTTGTAATCTGTCTTCTTAATGTTTTGATTTGAATATCTTCATTTGCTCGATCTGCACCAAACAATTCTTTTGTTATGGAGCTTGGATCTGCGACTCCCGCATTTTTAATTTCATTTTCTAGCGGTAAGATAACATGCAATTGAATTATTCTTTTAAGAATATCATCTCCTGCAATTGTAAATCCCTCTCTAAATATTTGTTTAGGAAGGATACTTACAATAATTCCTGTGCCTTCTAATTTATAGTCTGCGATAACAAGATCTGTCGTTCCTCCACCTATATCGATAGTAGCAACTCGTAGTTCATTCGATGCTCTAAATTTTTGATTCGTTAGTACACGCTTTGTTGCACTAAACATTGCAGGTGCTGAACCTCCAAATTGAGAATTTATCATTGAATATAGCCATACAACTTGAGCACAAGTTGCTTCATCATATCTAATCACAATTTCTGGCAATGTTGGTTTATCAGTATTTTTTGTGTTTCCGTTTTGATCTAGGTAACCTAAAGATTGCCAAACTAATTTGCATGCTTGCAAGGCTCTTCTTTTCAAAATTGCCTGCTCTTGTAATGACATTGCTGGTGGAAGCGTTAGAACTATTTTATTTAATGTTCTAACTAAGTCATTATTTGGCATTCTCATTCTTTGAGATGGAGAATTTATCATTCCTAATGTTTGAGCTAATATTTCAGAAATCGCAAAAGTCATTAAGGAACTTCTCGAATATCTCGGACTTATTACTGGTAATCTATTTGGATCGTCCTTATCCAAGTCGCAAAGAGCATCCCCTCTTTGATTTATTAAACTTACGAAAATTCCTTCATTAGCCAGTGGTTCAATCAATTCCGACTCTGGCTGGTTGAATCGCCAGTCTAGAGGAAACTCATCTTCATCCCAAAGATAGCGTTTAGGACTCGATAATCCAGTAGCCCCTTCGGTTCCACGTCGCCTTGTGGCAAGTCTTGCTGCTTCCGGTCCAACTCTTGAGAAAGTCGGCCATAAGAAAGCATCTTGCCGACCACTTTCCCTGGAAATAGCTGTAGATCCAAAATCAACTTGATTAAATTCAACTCTACTCTCGAAAGGTTCTGTATATATTAATTCAGGTTTCCCTAAATCTCTAAGCCTCAATGTGTATGAGTTTGCTAGATTGCCTCTTTCTTGCGGGTGCTTCTCAAGTACAACTGCACATGTTCTAGAATTGCCGATGTCTAATATTAAATTAGTCTCGATCTGCGCTTTACCTGATTGCTTTGAATTCGGGAGTAGCTTAACTCTAGGAAGTTTTAAATAAAAATTACAAATATCTAAAAGTTTTTTGTACTTTCCGAAATATTCAGTAGGCCATTCTTGTAGCCGCTCCTTGATTAGCTCCTCAGATAGTTTTTGTCCCTTATTATTTTTCAGTCCGCTTCTCCACTCGCTGGTAACCCATTTTTTTACCCAGGGAGTTATTAGGAAATCGTCAAGAATTTGATTTGAATCAATAAGTTTAAAAACTTTTCCACTTTGTATGTCATCGACATTTGGTGTCAAATAAGCAGTTTTATCAAAAGTTATTGAGTTGAGATTGGTATCAAAAGCAACAGTCGCCCTAAAGTAATTTCCTTCATCATCTGGTTCAAGTAACTCAACAATTCTTATCCGAGACCAGTTTGAAGGACCGTTCAAAAAGGTCCCATCAGTTTTGTATTGAAAATATGGAAAAGGAAGCCATGTTGAATCAAATGACTTTATTGCATCAACTCCAGAACAAAAATATTTAGGTTTACCACTGAATATTTCATTTTTTACATCCGGATAAATTAAATTACCTTGATTGTCCTGCAATAGTAGTACAGGTGGATATTCTGGATCATCTAAATGATTTAAATGATCGATAAAATTACCTTCAACCAAATCTTTTTTTGACTTACAAAAGCCAAAGTCTAAAAACTGAATGCCAGTTCCTTCAATTAAGGTTACTTGAGAATCATAGTTTTGTAATTTAACAAGCATTTTTTATCTTTTCTCAAATGTTGCATCGCAGGGGCCAGTAACACATCTAAGTAAACAGTTAGCATGGTTGGTAGTTCCATCAATTTCACAAGTGGCGCGATTTTCAACATAGGAATGGCCATCTTTACATTCCAGTTTTGACATATCAACATCAAATTTTTTATTTGATTGAATGTGTGCTTCAGCTGTGCCTATGCATACATTCCCGCTTTTTTCCCTGATGACAGTATTACCATTGCCAGACTTATCAAATTCAAAATCGACTTTAATATTGTCGCCAGTTTTAGCATTTTGAAGTTCAGTTATCAAGCTCCATTTTCCATTGAAAACGTTGAGGTCCTTTTTTTCCAATGTTTCTTTATTTAATGGAGGTGGAGTCAGCGTAGGAACGTTATCAAGCTTTGGAGCTTCTGGCGTATCGTGTGGCAATGGTGGAGCATCCAAAATAGGCAAGTTTGGCGCAGAATCTGTATTTGGACAAGACCTATTTTCTTTTACTTGACAATTGTTATTTGCATCATAAAGAGGGAAATCAGAGGAGCATGCTTTAAAAGTTGCAGGGATACCAACAACTAACAACAAAATAAAGAAAATCCACCAACCAAATCTTCTCCACCAGCTTCCCTTTATCGTTTGTCGATTGTTAGTTTTAAATGTAATTTTTTCATCATTTTCGGTATCATGAATTGCACTTTGAAAAGTATCATGTCCTTTCAAGAAATTATCTGAGTTAGAAGAATTGCTTGGAATGGAATCTTGAAAAATTTCTTTTGAGGGTAACTCAGGGTTAAATTCCTCAATTGGTTTTTCAACTATTTCACTAATAGTCTTGTATTGAGAAATCTCACCATGATGCTTAAAGCCCCAAAATGTAATTACTGGACGATTATTTATAACAAAAAATTCTTCAGAGCCAGGGAATTGTTGCACACCTTGTAATAGTTTTCCGTAAGTTTGCGAGGTTTCATTCGTAACATTTTGCAATAGCCTGCTACTCAAATTCTTAACTTTATTGAGCTCATTATTCAAAATATTCCAGGCTCTAGATTTTTCAATCTGTGACAATTCTTTATAAGCACTGACTTTCCCATTAATCGTTGAGTACCAATCAACGATGTTATTCTTATCGTCTCTTATAGGTATTGCAAAAATACTAGCTGTTTCTACTCCTAATTCTTTTTCAATTAAAGTTATTATTTGTGAAGATGCTCTATATATTGGCTCTCCGGATACACCTAGCGCCTCATAGTCAGATAACTGGCTCGACTTGATTCGAGTTTCGGTTTTTGACATTTTTTTAAATTATTTGATTCAAGATAGAAAGAGATTCCGATTTTATCGATGCATCTAGATTTCTAGATTCATTTATAAAATTCTTCAATTTGGAGGCCTCATCCTTAACATTTACTCCATTTTTGTAAGCAGTAAGATACCAATTGGATGATTTGACTATATCCATTTCTGGAAATGTATATAAATGTGTCTTTCGGTACAAAGGGTCATAAAGTTCTGCAACTTCAAATATTGCTGGCGGATAATTATTTGAGGCAGAGTTCTCTAGCAGAATAAAAGCTTCTGCATAATGGCCAGCTTTTTGCCACGATTTACCAATTTCAAAAACGGCTTTAGGATCAGCTAAATCGTTAATGATCCTATTTGCCTCTTGCATAGAAGCTATAGGAGTTTCTGTTTTCTGAGATTCGGTTGCAACGGGATTTGGATCTTTATCACTAATGGTTTTCAACTTCTTAAAGTAAGTCCAATAGAATAAAATTCCAACTAATAGTAATAAAAAGAATCCAATAGATAGTTTAATATTTGAGTGTGAATTCATCAAAATTTTCTGACTATTTTCCCTTTTTAAACTCTCTCCTTGCGTTGTTTCTTTTGATTCCTTGTAAATTGCAGGAAGCTCTGGTAGCTCAATCTCATTTTTTTGTTTGGGTTTTAACTGACCTGTTTCGGATGAAACAGTATCATCATTTCTAGATAAAGAATTCTCCCAGCCTGTTGAAACTGAAACGTCTGATCTATTCTTGTCCTGTTCGCTAACAGTTATTTCGCTCAGTATTTGCTGTTCAACATGCTTAAGTCCACCAATCAAAACACCTTTGAAAACTTGGTTATCACCATATTTTCTAACAGAAAGTGAGTAATTAGAATTGGAAAGATTCCCGACAATATTCGCATCTAGTTGTATTGGTACTAATTGTCCATCTGGAATCGCACGATCGATTTGAAATTGAAACCAATGCTCGGAAGGTTGCCATGATTTAGCTCCCAATATAGAGTCCGCATAGCCAACTCGTCGAATTTCAAATTCGAATGTGCCAATTCCATTAGAAGCCGGTAGTCTAATTACGGCACATCCTTTGGGTGTCGTAGTCCCAATTTCCAGAAAAGTTTGAAAAGTCTGAGCCATTGATATAAACCAGTATTACATTTATGAATAACAATGGTTTATTTTCCAGCGAATTCTTTCCAAATTCGATCAATTTCTTCACGTGTCTTTGCTGTTAGAGCCGGCACAAAAATTAGTCGTTTCATTACGTCAGCTGTAGGAATAATTCCACTATCGTTTAAAAGTGATGGATCTAAATAAGCTCTGGAATTTAAATTTCCATTTGCATATTTAACAGTATTAGAAATTCTAGCTATTACCTTTGGTCTTAGTAAGTAATCGATGAACTTCAACCCCTGCGCTACATTTTTAGATTGAGCAGACATTGCAATCGTATCAACCTGGAAGCTACCTCCTTCTAGTGGAACCTTATATTGCAGAGAGTTTCCGGCTTTGGCTGCTGCTTTTGCTTGGGAAGCATCACCAGAAAAAGCAATTGCGGCACAAACTTTACCTTGCGCTAATGCTTCAATATATTCATCATTTGATATTGGTGTAACTATATTTTTGATAGATAGCAAAACACGTTCTGCTGCTGCAAGTGATTTATCATCATTTGAAAATTGTTTTATACCTCCGTAAAGAGCAGCAAGAGGAATGATGTCAGAAGGCGAATCAACTACTCGTACACCACAATTCATTAACTTTCTTGCATTATTTGGGTCAAATATTAAACTTAAAGATTCAGTATTTACGGCTGGTAGGTACTTACCTGTAAGGTTAGTATTGACAGCAAGGCCAAGGGTGTACCACATATAAGGAATCGCATATTTGGATCCTGGGTCCCAAGTTTCCATAAATGCAGAAATTTTTGGGTCAATATTAGCTATGTTCTTAAGTTGAGCTTTATCGAGAGGTTTTAACATACCCTGCATGGATAGGGAGCTAATATAGCTAGCAGTAGGAATTACAACATCATAAGGTTCAGAGGAGGATTTTAATTTTGATTCCAGTTCTTCGTTAGAGCCATATATATCGTAAATGACTTTAATTTTTGTTTCTTTTTCAAAGTCCTCTAGAACCGTTGGCTCAATATAATCTGGCCAATTTAAAATTCTAACAACGCCTTGTACCTCGTTGTTAGGCAACACAAGCGATCTCTTGAGATTCATTAAAGTAGTTTTTGAAATTAACCCATCTATGCTTGTCTTTTGGCTTGATTGAAAAGCTTCTACTGAGCTTTGTGTTTGTGGTCCAAAAGTACCGTCTACTGGTCCTGGGTTGAACCCAAGCTTAACGAGATACGCTTGTGCTTCTTTGATACCTGGAGCATCTAATAATTTATCTTGGCCTTTAAGATTTCCTTTTTTCCATGCACCTGTATTCCAAGCGACTAATCTTAAGGTTCGCAATAATTGTTCGTTTATAACTCCGCCTGTATTTAAGTTTTGTTGATATGAGAAAACTCGAATCGCTTCAGAAGTCGCACTCGTCATAACTCCCGAGGGTTGTTCCTTTAAAAATCCAAGGCGTCCTAATAACCTTTGAGCAATTTCAATTTGCACAGGAGTATTAGCTTGGCTAGGATTTCCTCCTCCGTTGACAGGCGGATAAACGGGAAATTGATTGTTATTCGTTTGAGTTGGAGTATTGGTTGCTGGTTGCGTAAAAATGCCTTGAGCTGAACAAAGTGGCTCAAAGCATAAGATAATTAAAATTAAAACTATTGAATTAAATTTTTTTTTATCGCTCAATATTTTTCTCATGTTTACTACCTTAGAACTTGAAAAGATAAGTTGACTAAAAACATCCGAATCGTTTGAGAGTAACTTTACCACTGAAATAGTTTCAAACTAAAGAAAACTAAGGCTATTCAGAGGTCTTATGGAAAGCTAATAAATAGTTTACGAAAAATCATGAGAACTTAAGTTCTAAACTTTAATTTATCAATAAAAAAAATATTTTGGAGCATAAAAAAAGCTATGTAATAAAGATCATGGCATGAAATAAAGTCAAAAGCCTATTGTTATTGTTTAAGATCATCAATACAAAGTTAAGAACAATTGAAAAGGAAATTGATGAGCTATAAGTTATCAATATTTATAAGTTTAATTTCATTTTTTTTAGCAACTTCTATTGCTAAAGCGTGTGACACGACAACTCGACTAGTTCTAAGCTCAAGTGGGTATAGTGGTGAAATTTACGTACAACTAAGAAATGGAAATCGGCCAGGCTCAAAGGTAATTGCTCAAGATCTGATAATCACGTCCGGGCAGAAAGACTTTTATGGTGTATGCCCAGGAAGATATTTTTTTTCATTTGCTACTAAAGATAGCCCTCAGGTTAGTGTAACAAGTTACTTTGATGTTGAAGCTGATCTTGAATTAGCTGAAATGACCGTATATCTAAGTAGAACAAAATCGGGTGTAGGAAATAAAGTTCAAACTATCAATAAGAAGGATCTTTAATTTTGATATTTAAAAGTATATTTGAAGACCCAATTATTTAAAAATAATATTCAAAAAATAATCAACATTTAAAAGTGTTAATCAAAGATCAAGCAACACAGACTTCAGCATTTAAACAAGATCTCAACTATTTAAATCAAAATTTTTTCGAATTTATTCATGTTTAATAAATTTATTTTTTACATCTTTTTTTTACCTTACACATGCTTTTGCAACTAAGCAAGATGAAAATTTTGTTAACGTGAATATCAAGGGTGAAATAACAACAAAGACATTAATTGAGTTTCAAGAAGTACTTGAAAATATTGAAAAGAATCAACAGAAAATAATTTTGAATGCAATTCAGTTAGATTCTTTTGGTGGGAATGGCTCGATTGGTATGCAAATAGGTAGGTTGATTAGGCAGAAGCATTTGAATACATACGTTTCAAAAGATTCTGAATGTGCTAGTGCTTGTGTCTTTATTTTGCTTGGTGGAGTTCAGCGATATGCATTTGGTGAGGTATATGTACATCGCCCAACATACTCACACGACATATTCGATGATAAAGTTATTGTTGATGATATAAACAATTCTGAGAGAGAAAGTTTTAATTTTATTAAAGAGATGAGGGTCAGTTCCCTTTTATTTGAAGCTATGAATAATACAGAATCCTGGCGTATTCGTAAGTTAACCGAAGCAGAAAAATATCAATGGCAAGTATTCGGAGCTGATAGAGTAGAAGAAGAGCTACTTTTTAATCAAATTGCTCGAGATAGAAATATTTCAAGGAAAGAATTCATTAATATCTTCAGCTCAAATTATGATGATTGTTTGATAGAGTCTAGGAACTTAAAGAAAACACTATTCCAATGTGCAAAAGATAAAAAGCTAAAAAAACCTAATTATTATGTCCAATTACTTAGATGGATAACTACTAAAGTTTCGCCCAAAGATTTGATTGATCCAAAATTATCTTTTCAAAACAAAGTGGCTTTGATTCGCGAAAAAATATCTGATGGATCTTTGTATAAGCGGTATTCGAAAATTATTGAAATTCAAGATCCTAAATCGACTAATTTCAAATTTAAAAGTCTAACCAAAATTGAAGTTGATAAAATTGAGAGATCTGAAACTTGGTATGTAGAAGGCAATAGATTTTCTGTACTACTTACAAACTCATTTGAAAATGATATAAAAGAAATTATATTTTCTATTTCAACAGCTGATTGTGAAAGTAAAGGATCGAAATTAAGATATCTTTCCATACCTTTAATTGCTAATTTAGAGGCTGGTAATTCAGCAGTTTATAGCGGGGAATTACCTTTCGACTATAACAAACTTATTGGGAATGGAATTAGGTGTGGGCTTATAGAAGGTGTTTTTTATTAATCTATCAATCCAATAAATGGAACACTTTGTATTTATTATGCTAACTCAACTGCTGCCTTGAGCTGATTTGAGTTGCTATAAAGATAAGAAGCCGTAGTACTGATGCTGCGATGTCCCGCCAGCGTTTTCAAAACATGTATTGCAATACCTTTATTAGCAAGGTTTGTTAAAAATGTTCTACGTCCACTGTGACTACTAGCGCCTTCAAGTCCAGCGCCTTCATAAAGCAAGGTAAAAGTTTGAGCTAAGCTGTTTGCACTGAAACCGAGTTTTATACTTTTTTGACTAGGGAAAAATGGATAATTTCTGTCAATGTACTTGGCTTGAACTGCGTAATCTTTTAATTCCGCGCGTAATCTAATATTTACGAAGACTGTACGAGCGTGCCTTCCTTTCGTCATGTCCGGTAACAAGCGAATCTCATCTTTAACTGTCCCGTCCAAATTTATTACATCGCTCCATCGCAGGCAAGCAACTTCGCCGATTCTTAATCCTGCTAGGTGTGTTAACAACATCATTGCTCTATTTCGATATGCGAATCGACGAGTATTAATGTAAGCAAGTACGCGATTTATTTCTTCATTTGTTAGTGTTTTTGCCTGTGCCATTGATGTCCTCCAAAATCATGCATTTCTGTTTATTACATTGTGCATTCCCATATTTATTACATCAACCTAAGTCCGTCCAAATCGACGGGTTATCAATTAAATTTAAGTCTTAAAAAAAATGGCGTTAGGCGTCAGATTCTAAAATTTCTGTTTAAATAGTTTTCTAAATGTAAATCGTGAACTATTATTTGACACAATCAAAATATATATTTTCAAAAGCACGCGCTTGTGCTTTGCAGACGTCGAGTTGCTCTTGAAACTTATCTTTAAATTCATCAAATGAGATTCCAAGTTTTCGAGCTGCTCGTCTAAAATAAAGCTCCTCATGAATAGGTTCAATACCTAATACGCCCCAATTCCATTTTTCATCTTCGGTTAGATATCTAATAGACCAATTAGGAATTATTAAAGTAGCAGTTATCAACTGTTCGCTCATTCCCATATCTTTAAAGTACTGGCTGATCGAAAAATTGAGTAAATCAAGTCTTTCTGAAATTAGGTCAGCATCCGGAGTGCTGTTAGCAGGTGTAGATCGATGCACGCCTACTCGACCGTAGGCTAGACGAATGATGCCGCCGACAAGTATGTATACGCAGGAACTACTACATCGAGAATCAGGCGCAAGGTAAGTATTGAGTTCATTATGGCGTATGAACCATCCAATCTCCTTTCCTTGTTGAAGTAAGCCACCCGGAGAGTTTAATTGAATGGCATTTAAGTGAAGCTTTTTTTTATTACGCTTAAGTTGCTTAAAAGCTTTTACAAAATCAGAAAACTCTGTTTTATCAATTTCGCCTTCGATCTTTATTGTCATTTCATCAGTATCTTTGTAATTTTCTAAGATAACTTTGGAACTTGCATTAAGTGCGATGATTAAGAGAAAAAAACAAACATAAATTCGTACTTTACTAAAAATGTGTATTTTCAAAATAGATCTAAACATCGATTTTTAATCTCTAAATAAGTTATTGAAAACATTAAAAGTTTTTTAATCGTTTGCAGCGTTCAAGTATTTTTTAACATTTTATATTTTCAATGATAAACACGTAGTTCTATTAACATCAAAGAATTTTCAGTCTAAATGAAATAAAGCAAATCGAATTGACCGAACAATGAGTTTCTACATCAATATTTTGAATTTGCTGTGGATAACTTTTTTGTATAAATTTTCCTCAATTATTTCAACACGTTTCTATCGAAATCATTATAAAGTTACGTTTTCATAGATTTCCGCCGTGCTTTTGCACTAATTGAGTGCCCAGCAAGCGCAAGCTTCAAATCAGCCCTTCAA
>Ga0164297_10005371_pt1 | contig 11021 bp, 17 predicted proteins | sample GEODES058metaG_FD_113539 | JGI IMG/M metagenome (GOLD analysis project Ga0164297, IMG submission 113539) | Dystrophic lake water microbial communities from Trout Bog Lake, Wisconsin, USA - GEODES058 metaG | ecosystem: Environmental > Aquatic > Freshwater > Lake | place: USA: Trout Bog Lake...
AGCGTTTTGCCGGGCGCGCAACTGATGTTGGACAGGTTTATGAGATTCTGTACCTGATTTCGGCTTAAAGATACGACTACTGTATTTATTATACAATGGATGCTATTCAGGCTGTTGTCGAGCTCGCCCGTGAGAATGAGGAGCTGCAAGAGGAGGTCAAGTCTTACGAGGAGAGCTTCGAGAAGCTGGTTGGAGCCTATGTAAGCTACTGTCACGAGACGAAGAAGAAGAGGTACTACGACTGCACAGTCGAGTCTTTTGATCCTGATACGTGTACTTGGCATCTGGTTGTCGATGACGAGGAGCGCGAGGATACTGATCCCGATTCATTTGATGCAACTTTTGACGACTTTGTTTCAGGGCGTCTATGGATCACTGAGAAGTGAAAATAAATATTTATAAATACAAATGGAAAATTCAGTGGCCGATATTGAAATGTCTCGTGAGGGGCACATTGTCTACCCAGAGGCTGGTATTGAGTACCCCCCCGCTCTTACAGGGTACAGTTTTTCGACATTGTTGACTGGGCATCCCGTCAAAATTGCTCTGGCTCTGTTCATCGTCGCGTGGATTCTGACAAAGAACCCACTGAAAGCGTTTATTATCGCTCTTGCGATGCTGATTTTGTATTCTTTTCTGAATTAAGTGCTTTAAAGAATCTAGGTAAATTATTGATATATGGGGTGGGGTATTTGTTTTGGACTTGATCATAATAATGTTTTGTTTTGCGCGGATGGGTGCAAATGGAAAGCATCCAAGGCTGACATGCCCCAAAAGCCATCTGCATGCCAGTACATTCTTGACTACTTTGAAGGCGAGCTTCACTCGGAGCTTGACATGATTCGTGATGAATGTCCCGGCACTGCATCTGCACTTGCTGCAGCTTGCGATGAAAACCTTCCAGATGCTGTTGCATCTTACGAGAGGCTTTCAGATGAGGAAAAGAAGGAGCTCAGTAAGAGTTTCATTGAAACTTTCAAGGAAGATGTTGAAACCCTGACTGAGTTGCTCAAAAGCGAAAAAGAAAAGTACGCCGTGTACAAGAAGGCTTTCAAGGAGTACAAGCCGCCTACGAAAAAGCCCAAATTTCGCCGGGATGAATTGCAGATGCAGATGGTACCCATCAAGCTCGAGCTTGACATGGAGAATTCTGCAGTGACCATTGACACGTTGACCAAGGATCTACGCAAGGCGAAAAGAATGCTAAAGATAGAGACGAATGATTACAATATTACACGACTCAATTGAAAACAAAATTCTTCCAACTTTGGCACAACCTCAGTCTCCAAAAACTCCTTGTCTCGCTCGACTTCCATGATGTTGATTTCGTCATTGTATTGTTCAATGAGCTTCGCCTTTTGCAGGTTGAGCATATCGAGGTACACTTGGACTTGAGTATATTCACTTGGATACACCCGTCGAAAAAGTTTGTTTGTTCGGTTTTTAATTTCAACCAAAATTTGCGAGCCATCCGGAAGAGTTTCGATTCGATCAACACGACCTACAACGACATAGTCCCTGTCGTCGTGAGTCGCGATATAGAGTGAGTAATAAGTGTTATCCTTTTTGAGTTCCAAACCTGTTTTTTCAGCCGTCTGATCTTCATTTCGTGTGCCGTGGATGGTATACACCTGCGACTTCAAATGATCTATGACGGTCTTTTTATCGTCCGCAGTCAGTTTGTCGTCATTTTGGATTTTCTTTTCAGCCTCTTTGAATGTTTCATGGGCTTCAGTGGAATTTTTCGCCTTTTTGCTCCGGGCCTGTTCGACAACTTCGCAGGCAGTGTCAGATTTCTTCATGGATTCCTTTGCGACATCCAATTTTGTTTTCGAATTGAAATTCTGTGGGGAGTACTTTTTCCACATTTCGTGGAAAACATCCTCACAGGGTTTGAATTTGTTTTTGCCAATGATTGCCGCTACATCACTCGCTTTTATTACGATACGTGACATACTACTTAGAAAAGAAATATTCTCTCTAAGTAAATGATATCCGCCATGCTCAAGCCTTGCATCTGTTCCAGAGTCGATGTTGCTCTTCGGAAACGTCGTTTAAAAAAGGCTATTCATCAGGCTCGCAATCTGTGCCAAAATTATGAAGATACAAAGGAGTGTCGCCTTGCATGGGAAACAGTCGAAGATCTTATGAAGGCTGAGCGCAAGATTCGAGAGCGTGAATCCAGTAAAGAGCTTGAAGAGATTCAGAGTTGGGAAATCATCTCACACAAAGAATACGAGGTCTGAAAAAGAAAACAACCTCATTCAATAATTTTAAAACATACCACGTCAACATTGTGTAATACATCATTTTTGCATAGGGAATGACCACGGGGATGACCTCATTTCGTACATCACTAATGATTTGATGGGCGGTATAAGCTGCTATTGTATTCGGTGGGTTTATCCAATAAAGAACATAGTACCAAAAATAACTTTCCATACCTTTATATGCCACGACGCTCATACATAAAGTGACGTGTTATATCTTTAAGCAGATCGAGAATGTGCAGTTGAATAGACTGAAACTGATTTTTGGACAATTTGGCTCATTTTTCTATACTTGACCAATTCTCTTGGTGTGAGGTATTTGTTTGGTTGGCTTCCAGCTTTTCTGAGGATGGCTGATGTCGAAGCAGTCGGTGACAATCTTGCAATTGTCAATGCAGTCTTTGGAGACTTTTCGACTGACTTGACTTTTCTGGATGCTTTGAGTATTTGGAACAAAAGTTGAGATGATTTTCCGAGTCCGTAAATCAAAGATCTCACCAATCTGGCGATGATCCAGACAGAGGCTTTGGCTGATGTTTTGGTCAAATACCACCCGAGACGTGCAGCATATGGTGCAATTGTCTTCAGACTTGCCGCACCGAAACCGCCATAGTATTTTTGATCGAGTATTCCGATCGATGCACAAATGTACGAGAGGGTCGCCCACAAAGGAATTTTCGGGAAGAACAATTTGATGAGACCAAAAGTTCTCAACATGATGACCATATCTACGTGAGACAGTGGAGCATATGATGAAAACAACAGAGTCATCTCGATAGGGTCCCAATTTGTCTTTTTCAAGGTTTCGTAAAACTCATTTCCACCGAGTCTGAGTTTTTTCAAAAGCGACATTTTGGTCGGAGATGTATTCTTGAGAGTTCCCAAGACACTGTGAGACAATCCAATTGCAAATTCAATTTTGCTGGCATCTGTCTCAGCCTTTTGTTGAAGGGCTGTTGAAGAATTGTTCAGTTTCAACACGTGAAGCGGTAGAGGTTCATAGGCTAATATTTGTCGGATAATTGTTGCCGCTCTTTCCATCTTGTGTAACCCCTTGTTCCTGTACTGCTGTTTCAAGGCCCATGTTGCTAGTCTCCCCTTCTGATAAAGTTGTAAGGCAAAATAAGCATCCTCCATAATACACATAAAGAAAATATTCGCATGATCATTAAGTAAAATGGAGACTGCACAATCAATCATCGATTGTGCGTTTTGCTTTGACGCAGTTGTGTTTGGGGGTTACGTCCGTGATGTCATAGTATGTCAATTAGACACATTCAAGGACATTGACATACTATGGCTGGAAGGGGATAAGGAGTTTCAGAAGTTTATGAAGGTGTTGAATTCTCGTCACAGGGTGACATGGTACAGGGAGGTGTCTTGTAAATACGGCCGACATATGAAACTCAAACGTTTCCGTGTGGAAGATGTTCTGGTTGATGTTGTCCTGTATGACTATTCATTCGACGCCTGGAAATCGAATGATCTTTGCGACCTGAGTTGTAATTTGTTCTATATGACGCGGAAGATTCACCTAGGAATCCGATATGTTCCATCCTTTTTGGAGTTTACTTCGAATCCTATGTCAGCATTGTTGGATATGACTCGGAAAAGAAGGTACAAAGTTATTGACAAGAATTGCGACAACGGTCAAGTGTCGAAAGTTCTGTTCAGATGTTTGGATTTAGCTGCGCGCGGGTGGTTGCATCAGGATACATTTTCCAATCTCGGCATCTTGTCGCCACACCATAGGCGTGTGATTACAAACATTTGCAACATTGAGCGGGACAAAGTGATTGAGCTTTTGTCAGACGAGCTCCCTGAACGCATCCATGACAAGGTGATTGACATCTTGTATCCATTGGATTCAGATGGTGGCTCTGAAAATGATAGAGGAAGCGTAAATCAGGAGAATGCCGATGACGACAGTCTGAATCAGGGTTAACCAAAAGACCAGGTTTCTCTGTGGTCCGGCCGAGCATGAACATCCTTTGCGTCGAAGATCCACCACGTAGCTGAGAGCCACTGCCGCGTACACTATGGATGATACAATTACAAAAGGAATGAGCATTTTTGCGACTGACAAGAGATCCTTTTTAAAGTTGATTCCGATAAGTACACAATTGAATAATAATGCAAAGAGGTAAAATGCGTACATATACTGCCGTCTCCAGTCTTCAGCACACATACAGGAGTGCGTGTGGAGCTTTCTTATCCAGTTCAAGGCTAATCCGTAAAACACAACATTTACAAATGGAATTATGTTCTTCATATGTTTACACAAGATAAAAATGAGATGATATTTTCAAATAATGAGTTCTGAGAATGATATTCGTAAGCTGTTGGAGAAGGAGGAGGCGTTGAAGGCTCATCTGAAAGAACTGCGTCAGGATGTCAAGGAGGCTCTCGAGTCTTCTCAGCTGTACAAGAATGTGTTGGAGGCGACGATGAATGGAGAGTACAAAGTGACTGAGAAGGCGGCTCGGGCTCACGCGACCAAGGTGGCTAGGGATAGCTTTGGACCAGAAAAAACCGAGGCATAAAGTATCATATGGATAAAATCAAGACGAAAATTGAGACAGATTCAGATAGTGTTTCAACGGATGATCGTTCATGGACCACTGAAGAAGAGACGTTTTTATCAAATCTTGAGAAACAGTGTAATGATCTTTACGACCATTCGATTACAGAATACAGATATTATTCTGGAATGTCTTCGAAATTTAATATTCCAATTTTGATTATATCTGCAATTAATGCACTGTGTGCAATTTCGTTGAGTGATTTCCTCGCGCAAAAGTACGTCAGTATTTTGAATGCAATTTTGTCTGCCGGGGCTGGTGTCTTGGGTTCGATTCAATTGTATATGAAATTGAATGAAAAGATGACGAATGCTTTGCGAGCCTCGGTTCACCTGAAAAAACTGGCACTCCGCATCTCGAAAGAGTTGACGATTGCTCGGAAAGACAGACAGACGCAGGGGCAACAGTTTTTGGCAGATGTCTTTGCCGAATTCAACACTGTGATTGAACAAGGCAATCCGGTTGAGAATACACAAATCCATAATCATTTGCAATTTACTGTCCATAAACCCCAAAAAGAATCAGGGTCTCCACTTGCACGTTTTGCAAAACTCGGGAAAATTGTCTTGTCTTCTCGTACAAATTTACCATCTCTCACTCCGCGAAAAGAATCTTTGGATGAAAGTCTCCGAAGCCGGGGAATTGGACTTGCATCGTATGGTGGCGATCATTCTCCGGTTTAAAAATATAGCCACACATTAGAGTATGGATAGAACGGTTCGGCGAACCTGTATCTCTGTGCGTAAAGTCTCTCGACACCCGGTCCTCAAAAGGACTTTACGTTCAGGAAGTTTTTTGAAAAAATATGCAGTCAGAGCTGCGGCACTTTCTTTCGCTCCGGCAGTTATGAATGATCTCGTGTTTCACCATGCACAACTCGGTGTCGATGAAGTGGTTCACGTCGCACAAGATACGACGGTGATTAGTACTATGGACGCTTTGATAGGAATTCTTATGATTGCAATGAAGATTTAGAAACCTAGAACGAATACGATTACACTTGAGATAAAATATATGAAATGCCCTTTGGTGGATACTGAACATCAAAACTGATGCGTAAATTTGCTCCCCGAAACCCTTTCCCTTTGATGGTGTAGTCTTTTCGTGGATCAATGATACCAAAATCTTTCGTATCAAACTCAATCGGGCCATCAAAATGAGGGCATGTCATTTTCGATCCAGTGACTGAACACTCGAATGAGAGTTTGGTTGTCCATATAAGGTCATTTCCCTGTCTCATAAAGATGGGATGATCCTTGACTTCGACGTGGATCACGAGGTCGCCAGGCTCTTCTCCACTGGCTTTTTGTGGCTGTTCACCAACACCTCTGATCACGATGGTGTGTCCATTCTCCACCCCTGGATCTAAATTTATTTCTAAATTCAAATTCTCCAACTTGTGCTTTTTGAAATCACATTGTTGACACCCCTTTGTCGTTTGACCAGTTTGTTGGCAGGCTTCGCATGGCTGTGTGATGACTTGGGCAAAAGGTCCAATTTGAACTTGATGCTGTATCTTTCCGATGCCTCGGCACTGTTGACACCTCTTTGTACAGTTGAAACAAATCTTCGTCAGTGTAATCTTCATGTTCTTCTTGACACCCCTGAATGAATCTTCAAATGAAATTGCCAATTTATGGTGGTGATCAGCTCTTTTCACTGGACCTTGTTGTCCAAACCCTGGAAAACCGCCTCCGAACATTTGTGCAAACATATCGTGCATATCCATAGGCATTCCCTGCATCTGTGGCCCATCGGCCGTCCCGAAACGATCAAAGTTTTCCTTCTTTTGAGGGTCCGAAAGCACTTCGTACGCCTGTTGAATTTTCTTAAACTTGTCTGGGTCACCGCCTTTATCCGGGTGATGAATCATGACAAGTTTTCTATATGCTTTACGAATGTCTTCAGGGCTGGCTGAACGTTCAAGCCCGAGGACATCGTACATTGATATTCTAATGAATTTAGTTTTTAAATTAAAACCATGAAGTCTTTTTCTTGTTTTGATTTTGAGGTCCAATTTTTTTAATGTATGAATTGACACGGGCGTTGGCAGCACGGCCGACATTTCCCGCCTTTTGTTTAAGGTAGTTTTGGGTCATTTTGATTGCCTGGTTTTTATGTTCTGTTGCAAAACCCTTGGCGGCAGTCTTGGCTTGACCGAGCAGTGCACTTTTCGCACCAGAGGCGACAAATCTTCCGAGAAGAGATGCCATCTCTTAAAAGACTGAAACATTTTATTCTCAATGGCTTTCAAGTCCCTTGTTCTTGACATTGACGGTGTTCTTGTCCGGGATAAGACTCTCCTGGACCATGTCAAGCACAATTGTGTACACTATGTAAAGACTAAAGTTCCAGCCATAAAAGACGCTGCCCAGACGAATAAATCGCTGTACCTCGCCTATGGCCATACAGCTCGTGGACTCAATCAATTGTTCAAAGTGGACACCAGTGATTTCAATGAAAAGGTGTATGACAAAAAGTTGATCGAACACTTGTGCGAAGTGATTTACGGAACGGAGTTTCAGCGCGATGCCAAGATTCTCCACGATTTCAGTGAACGCAGTGATTGGATTGTGACTCTGTTTACAAATGCCCCTCCTATTTGGGCGACATATGTCAAGAGGGCTATAAGCGACAATTTGTTTATCAATTGTCCAGAGGCGCTGAAACCTGACCCTCGTGCATACAAATTCCCTGATCATCATGTCAAGTTGTATGTCGACGATTCTCTCAAGAACCTGGGACCCGTTCGACAGATGCCAAATTGGATTCCCATTCACTACACCGAAGATGCGAAGGAACGGAACCTATGGTGTTCTCAAGTAAATTCTATTGAAGACTTGTCCATGTACATCAATTCATTTGACATGTGTGAGGAACATAATCATCAACGAAAGTTTGATTTTTAATTTATTCCTAAATAGGAGATGGATACAGTCGAATACATTTATGTCGATTCCCGGACACGTGACACGACACTTTTTCCAAACGGAAATGCATATTCAGTCTACCTCACAAATCCAATGAAGAATATCAGACGGGTTGAACTGGTCAGTGCAAAGCTTCCAAATTCTATTTTTAATTTAACACTCGGTTCGAATGTTTTGAACGTGACAACCAATGTAATCACAGGTTCAATTTCAAACATAAGTCTTCAACCGAGTTTCTTTACTTCCAACACTCTTGCGACTGAAATTACGAATACAGGTCGTTTACCTACAGGAATGACAATTACGTACAGTCCGAATGAAGGTAAATATTTATTTTCAAATACAAATCCGTTTTACTTGAACGTGAACACTTCAGAAATGGCTACCCTCCTTGGTCTTCCACAGGGTGTCACACTGACTTCGACTTTGATTACATCGTCCGATTTAGTCTATGGTTCAAACACAAATTTAGTCAATAAATACCTAGTCAAATCATCAAACGTTGCAGATTTCACCAAGAATGACATTATCTTTCTGGACATTGAAGAATTTAGAAATCAATTTCTGAATTTGGGCTCAAAGGCTTCAGGAAATACCTTTGTAAACTCGGTGGCTTCGCACGCATTCGGTCCCGTGACTCTGGATGTCGATCCTGGCACTCTGAAAACATTCAAAGAAAATTCAGACTACTCGCTAGCGGTTGATTTTCCTCAAGTCGTGAGCAAACTATCACGTCTGACGGTCAATTGGCGTGATATCAACGGTAACTTGATCCCCTTTAACGGATCTGAAAACAATTCATTCATACTTCGGGTTCATCGAACTTTCGTCCCGCCGAATCTCGATCGCCAGTTGGGCCTTCCACCACCTGTTGAATGGATCGAAGGTCGATTTATGAATCCGGTGTATATCATTGGTTTTGCACTTGTGATTGGATTGTTAATAATTCTGTTTACGAAGAAGAAGCTCACGCCGAAATGAGTTGACTGTTCGCCGTGCCATAGGTGTCCTTGCCGGAGAGAGTTCAGAGACAAGTCTTTTCAGAGTTGATGAATTTAATTTACGAATTGCTAAAACATTTGAGAGGTTGTTTCGACTTTTGTTATTCAGATTTGATTTGAGAGCATTTTCAATATTCTTTGCAGATCCAGATTGAAGCAGAAGGTTGACCCAGCGCAGTTGGAAGAGTCGTTTTGAGCTCGGGGACAATCTACTGGAATATGTGTTGAGTACATGGCGCATCTTTTCAGGTGTGTTTGTGTTTTTGAGAATTCTTGAGACCCATTCATTCTCAAATGCTCTGTATTGGTTCATATTGAGGTTGTAAGTGTTTAGGATGTACCGAATGTTATTTATTGTTCCTCTCTTGATGAGTGAGGCGACAACTGTTCTGTTTTCAAAAGTTGGTGGGATTTGCATTCTGTTGAGTCTGTTCATCAGCTCTTGGACACTGGGTACTCTCTTTGGTGTTTGTCTCAGAGATTCCGTGAGGAGACTTTTCATTAATATACGTGAACATAATAAAGAAATGTACCTTTACTAGACTATATGATTACTCCCCGTACAGTGACCCAGCGCAAGTACATTGATTTTCTGTATTCTTCTGTACCTATTGTGATTGGTACGGGACCGGCCGGAACGGGAAAGACGCTCCTGGCATGTCACGCGGGGTCGAAAGCACTGATGAATGGTCAAGTCAACAAGTTGGTGTTGACTCGCCCAGCTGTCAGTGTGGATGAGCAGCACGGGTTTCTTCCCGGGACGCTCGAAAAGAAGATGGAGCCGTGGACTCGGCCCATGTTTGACGCACTCCATCGTTATTTTTCGCCAAAGAATGTTCGAGATATGGTGCACGATCAACAGATTGAAATTTGCCCATTGGCATATATGCGCGGGAGAACATTCGACCATGCCTGGATCATTGGTGACGAAATGCAGAATTCAACTTCGTCACAAATGAAGATGCTATTGACTCGTATTGGTCACGGGTCAAAGATGGTGATTGCGGGGGATGTCAAACAGTTTGAGAGGGGGTTTGAACAGAATGGACTTGTCGATCTCCTTGCGAGACTGGATGTTGCATCATTGAACATTAAGCAAGTTCAGTTTTCGGAGGAGGACATTTTGCGTAGCGAAGTGGTAAAAGAGGTTCTTCGAATGTATTGAGCAGCTGGTGTGTGTCTATAAAATTCCTTTCCAATTTCAAACAGCGATGTGTACCCGCTGCATTGAAAGGTGAAAATGGTCGGAGTAATAACCCTGATCTTTGGTTGGATAGGCAAAGGGGCGAACATACTGGCTAAGCAAAACAAGAATGAATACCACATTATAAGTTATATATTTTTGTTTTCTTAATCTATGGAATCGCAACCACCACAGTCAGATGATTTAAAAGTTGGAATTTGTATTCTCTTGTTTGTCATTTTATTATGTGGGTGTCTTATATACCTTGCAATGTCTTCCGGTGATCAGTCAGTCCCTGTTTCGCATGCATCGACTCCGTCTTTGACCCCGTCTTCGACCTCTACAACCATCAAGAAAAAGGGTTTTGTGTATGATTTGAAGAACAATCCAAAATTTAACCAGCAGATGGAGTCTTTGAATCTCGGCTGGTACTACACGTGGGGTATGGCAGGATCTCCCGGTCTCAATCTCAAGTTTACACCAATGATTTGGGGAGCCCCAGATGCTCAAAAGTTGAGCCAAATTCCCGCAGGTTCGACTGAAATCCTTGCTTTCAATGAGCCCGATGGAAATCAGCCCGGTGCACAGTCCAACATCAGAATAGACGATGTGGTGAGTATGTGGCCAAGTCTGAAGGCGACCGGGCTCCGTATTGGCTCTGTCGCAGCCTCTCAGAATCCACTGGCTACAAGTTACGAACCGAACGATGGTTCAGCTGCTCTGACAACCTCATATTTTGACGCACTTTGGACCAAATTGTCACAGGCAAATATGACCCCCGATTTCATTGCTCTCCACTGGTATGCCCCGGCAGATGCCACTGGTTTTCTGAACTGGATCGATGCAATTTACAACAAATACAAAAAGCCAATCTGGATCACTGAGATGTGTGTCGCCGATTGGACCGCCACAACTGCTCATCCAGAAAAGTTTACAACGTCTCAAATTCAGACATTTATGGACCAGGTTGTCGCCGGGATGAATCAGCGCTCGTACGTCGAACGCTTTTCTTGGAAGACACGCCCAACATCGGATATCAATATGGGTAATGGATC
>Ga0164297_10005372_pt1 | contig 11020 bp, 14 predicted proteins | sample GEODES058metaG_FD_113539 | JGI IMG/M metagenome (GOLD analysis project Ga0164297, IMG submission 113539) | Dystrophic lake water microbial communities from Trout Bog Lake, Wisconsin, USA - GEODES058 metaG | ecosystem: Environmental > Aquatic > Freshwater > Lake | place: USA: Trout Bog Lake...
ATTCGGCTTGAAAAGCTCGCCGGGCGAAGGCTGACGCTTGACGGTGTGATCGTGATTTTTGCGCAAAAACACCGCACGCAGGAGATGAACCGCGCGGACGCCCGTGAGCGGCTCTTTGAGCTGATCCGCCAAGCGGCCAAACGGCCCATTCTGCGCCGCCCGACCAAGCCGACGCTTGCCTCAAAGAAACGCCGCGTCGAGTCGAAAATCAAACGTGCCGGGATCAAAGGGTTGCGCGGGCGGCCCGCCTCTGACGATTGATCCAGCTCTTGATCTCCCGCGAGCGGCAAAGGCCCGCGACCGATTGCCCCTAGACCTTGGTCGCGGATCATGCTGCATTGCGGAAGAGGCCAAAATTCGATAGAAGCAGGTCGACTTTGGCTGAACTGTGCCGAAACTTTTGAAAACATGAGCGTTCTGATGGCTGAACCGAAGACACGCCCCCTCTCTCCGCATCTCGAAATCTATAAGCCCACGATCACGATGATGATGTCGATTGTGCATCGCGCGACCGGTATGGCGCTTTATGCTGGCACGATCCTGTTGGCGATCTGGCTGCTGACAGCCGCGCTCAATCCGCAGGCCTTTGCCATGGTGCAAATGTTCTGGGGGTCGATCCTCGGGCGGGTGATTTTACTGGGCTATACTTGGGCTCTTGTGCATCACGCGCTCGGCGGCTTGCGCCATTTCGTGTGGGATCTGGGTGCCGGATTTGGCCCCGAGCGCATGATGATGGCGCGGCTCACGCTGGTGGGTTCCATTCTGATCACGCTTGCGCTTTGGGCGCTCGGCTATTCGGTGAGGTGATGTGATGACGTCCTCAACTTCGGCCATGAAAACACCTTTGAAGCGCGTTCGCGGTCTTGGCTCGGCCAAATCGGGCACCGAGCATTTCTGGCGTCAACGTCTCACAGCGCTTGCCAATATCCCGCTGACCATCGGGTTTCTTTGCGTCGTCTATACGACCATCGGAAAAGATGCGGCTGATGCGCATGCTGTTCTCGCGCGGCCCTTTGATGCGTTCATCATCGCGCTCTTTGTGATCTCGGGTGCCATTCACATGAATATCGGCATGCAGGTGATTATTGAAGATTACGTGCATTCAGAGGGGCGCAAACTCGCGCTTCTTATCCTCAACACTTTGTTTTCTTTTGGCATCGCAGCGGCCTGTGTGTTCGCTGTCCTGAAACTGACCCTCGGAGCTTGATGATGGCGACTGCGTCTCCTGCACAGAACGGCAAAGCCTATCCCATCACGGATCATTCTTTTGATGTCGTCGTTGTCGGCGCTGGCGGCGCTGGCTTGCGGGCGACGGTTGGCTGCGCGCAAGCGGGCTTACGTACGGCCTGCATCTCGAAAGTGTTTCCCACGCGCTCACACACGGTGGCAGCGCAAGGCGGTATTTCGGCAGCGCTTGGCAATATGGGGCCGGATGATTGGCGCTGGCATATGTATGACACCGTCAAAGGCTCCGACTGGCTCGGCGACCAAGATGCGATTGAATATCTCTGCCGCAACGCGCCGGAAGCGGTGTATGAGCTTGAGCATTGGGGCGTGCCATTTTCGCGCACCGAAGAAGGCAAAATCTATCAGCGCCCCTTTGGTGGCATGACGACTGACTATGGCAAAGGCACGGCGCAACGCACCTGTGCTGCGGCTGACCGCACGGGCCACGCGATTTTGCACACGCTTTATGGCCAAGCGCTCCGCGCGAATACGGAATTCTTCATCGAATATTTCGCGCTTGATCTCATCATGGATGAGGAAGGTCGCTGCCGTGGTGTCATCGCACTGAAAATGGATGATGGCACGATCCATCGCTTCCGCGCGAATGAAACCATTCTCGCAACCGGCGGTTATGGCCGCGCCTATTTCTCGGCCACCTCAGCGCATACTTGCACCGGCGACGGCAATGCGATGGTGCTGCGTGCAGGCTTGCCGCTGCAGGATATGGAATTCGTGCAATTCCATCCCACCGGCATTTATGGCGCGGGCTGTCTGATTACCGAAGGCTCACGCGGTGAAGGCGGCTATCTCACCAATTCCGAAGGCGAGCGATTCATGGAGCGTTATGCACCGTCCGCCAAAGATTTGGCCTCACGCGATGTCGTCTCCCGCGCGATGACGATGGAAATTCGCGAAGGTCGCGGCGTTGGCAAGCTCAAGGATCATATCTATCTGCATCTTGATCATCTTGACCCGAAAATTCTGCATGAGCGTCTGCCCGGCATCTCGGAAAGCGCGAAAATTTTCGCGGGCGTTGATGTGACGAAAGAGCCGATCCCGGTTCTGCCAACCGTGCATTACAATATGGGCGGTATCCCGACCAATTATCACGGCGAAGTGCTCACCAAAAAGAACGGCAATGCTGACACAATCGTCCCCGGTTTGATGGCGATTGGCGAAGCAGCCTGCGTCTCGGTGCATGGTGCCAACCGCTTGGGCTCGAACTCGCTGATCGACCTCGTTGTGTTTGGCCGCGCTGCCGGTCAACGCGCAGCAGAGCTTGTGACGCCGGGTGAAAAGCAGGCTGAATTGCCGAAGGATTCGGCGGATGCGGCGCTCTCGCGGCTTGATCATTTCCGTCACGCCTCAGGCTCGACTTCGACCGCTGAACTCCGCTTGCGGATGCAAAAGACGATGCAAACCAATTGCGCCGTCTATCGCACCGGGGAAGTGCTCGAAGAAGGGCAAAAGCTCATCCATGATGTGTGGCGCGCGACCTCCGACATTAAAGTCACGGATCGCTCGCTGATCTGGAACACGGATCTTATCGAGACTCTCGAATTCGACAATCTCATCGTGCAAGCGGTTTCGACAATGGATTCGGCCGCAAACCGTCAGGAAAGCCGTGGCGCGCATGCGCGTGAAGATTTCCCCAATCGCGATGACAAAGAATGGATGAAGCACACGCTGAGCTTCATCGATATCGAGAAGCAAGAAACCATCATCGATTATCGCCCGGTGCATACCTATACGATGTCAAACGACATCGAATATATCGCACCGAAAGCGCGCGTGTATTGAGACCGCAGGAGAGCCGAAACCATGGTTGAACTCACGCTCCCCAAAAATTCCCGCGTTGGCGAAGGCAAGGTTTGGCCGAAGCCGCAAGGTGCGAAGCGGCTCACCGAGTTTCGCATCTATCGCTATGATCCGGATGGCGAGAGCAATCCGCGTCTCGATACATTCTATGTGGATCGCGATGATTGTGGCCCAATGGTGCTTGATGGCATCATCTGGATCAAAGCGAAGATTGATCCGTCGCTCACCTTCCGCCGCTCATGCCGCGAAGGGATTTGCGGCTCTTGCGCGATGAATATTGACGGGCTCAACACACTCGCTTGCACCAAGGGCATGGATGAAGTCGCCCATCCGATCCGGATTTATCCGCTCCCGCATATGCCGGTGATCAAGGATCTTGTTCCCGACCTGACCAATTTCTACGCGCAACATGCCTCGATTGAGCCATGGCTGCACACGTCGACGCCCGCGCCTGAAAAGGAATGGAAGCAGTCGCACGAGGACCGGCAGAAACTCGATGGTCTTTACGAGTGCATTCTCTGCGCGAGCTGCTCAACATCATGCCCGAGCTATTGGTGGAATGGCGACCGCTATTTAGGCCCCGCCGCACTCTTGCAAGCCTATCGCTGGCTGATCGACAGCCGCGATGAAGCCACCGGCGAGCGCCTAGACAATCTCGAAGACCCGTTCCGCCTCTATCGCTGCCACACGATCATGAATTGCGCGAACACCTGCCCGAAGGGATTAAACCCCGCCAAGGCCATCGCGGAAATCAAGAAGATGATGGTGGAGCGACGGGTTTAAAATTTTTAGCTCGTCATTGCGAGCGAGAGCGAAGCAACCCAGTTGATGGTGGCAGGTGATAGGCACTCGATCCGTTGCGCCTTCTTCTGAACCTCCATCTGGATTGCTTCGCTCTCGCTCGCAATGACGAGGATGCTATTCCGCAACAAAAAACCCGCCTTGCGGCGGGCTTTTGCTTTTCATCAACACGCACTCAAACCGCGGCTCACTGCACCAGCTTTGGGCCTGCGCCGGCAACGGGTTCGCCTTCGGCCATGATGCCGAGGCGGCGGGCGACTTCGGTATAGGCTTCGACGAGATTGCCGAGGTCGCGGCGGAACAAATCCTTATCGAGCTTGTCGTTGGATTTAACATCCCAGAGCCGCGCGGAATCCGGCGAGATTTCGTCGGCAAGCACAATGCGCATCAGCTCGCCTTCCCACAGACGGCCGCATTCGATTTTGAAATCGACGAGCTTGATGCCCGCGCCGAGAAAGAGGCCGGTCAGAAAATCATTCACGCGCAGCGCAAGCGCCATGATGTCGTCGAGCTCTTGCGGCGTCGCCCAACCAAAGGCGGTGATATGCTCTTCCGAGACCATCGGGTCATTCAGCGCGTCATTCTTGTAATAAAATTCGATGATCGAGCGCGGCAGCGGCGTGCCTTCCTCGAGCCCGAGGCGGGTGGCGAGCGACCCGGCGGCGATATTGCGCACCACCACTTCCAGCGGGATGATCTCGACTTCGCGGATCAGCTGTTCGCGCATATTGAGCCGACGGATGAAATGCGTCGGCACGCCAATGGCGTTCAGATGATTGAAGATGAATTCGGAGATGCGATTGTTCAAAACGCCCTTGCCGTCCAAGACGGCGTGTTTCTTGGCGTTAAAGGCGGTGGCGTCGTCCTTGAAGTGTTGGACAAGGGTGCCAGGCTCCGGACCCTCATAGAGGATCTTCGCCTTGCCTTCGTAAATGCGACGGCGGCGGTTCATCAGCTTCAACCGTTGTTTGAGGAAATCGAACATGAGTCCGCCCCTCTTACAGGAAAATCACCATATGATGCAACGCGGCATTTCGAGGGCCGGGCCTTGGGGTGAGGGTCGGGCCGGGGTGGTTGACCCATTTTGATCCTGATCATTGTTTTGAAACGCGGCCACCCCCATTTTCTCTCCCTAGTGCAGTCAGTGCCGCGTTCTGCGTAAAGGGTCAGGCCATGACATCATTTGATGAAAGAGAGCGGGCTTTTGAGGCCAAATTCGCTCATGACGAGGAGTTGCGGTTCGAAATCAAGGTGCGACGGGATTATTTGCTCGGCCTTTGGGCCGCCGGTGTGCTCGGTCATCGCGGCGCGGATCAGGGCGTTTATGCCTCCCATCTGCGCTCCGTTCAGATTTCAGGGGCCGATGATGAGGCCTTGATTGCGGCCATCGCCAATGATTTTCGAAAAGCCGGCGTGAGCATGGATCGTGCGTCCATTCACACCAAGCTGGCCGAATGTCTCCGTGAGGCGCAACAGGATTATCTCGCGGGCGCGCAAAAACAGTGATCGGCCTTGCTGGCCCGTCCGGTTCCCGCTACCTCTGATCGCGGAAGCAAATAAGACGCGGCAGGGGAGAACGGGATGACGCATGGCAAGACGATTGCGGCTTTGGCCGAGCGCTTAAAACGAGAAACCGGTCTCCTCATCGCCTGGGTCGGCATGCCGGATCCGCTGGTCGCGGGCCAATTGGCGCTTGAGGATTTTGATGCGGTCACGCTCGATATGCAGCATGGCGCGCAAGATTTAAGATCCATCGCGCTCAGCATTCCGTCCATCACACTCGCAGGCAAGCCGACGATTGTGCGGATTCCGGTGGGTGATTTCGCGAGCGCCTCACGCGTGCTCGATCTCGGTGTCGCGGGCGTCATTGCGCCGATGATCAATTCCAAGGCCGATGCCGAAGCCTTCGCAGCCGCGGTCAAATATCCGCCTGTGGGAGGGCGCAGCTGGGGGCCAACCATTGCCTTCGCGCTCGCGGGCCATGACGGCAATGCCTATCTTGCTGGTGCCAATGCCACAACCGTGTCGATTGCGATGATTGAGACACGCGAAGCTCTGGCGAGTTTGGATGATATTCTCGCAGTGCCGGGCATTGATGCCGTCTTTGTTGGCCCGTCGGATTTATCGATTGCACTGTCTGATGGCGCGAATGTCGATCCGCAACGCCAAGACGTGGCAGATGCCTTGATCCATGTCGCCGAGCGCGCCAAAGCGCATGGCAAAGTGGCGTGTTGTTTTGCGCCATCACCCCAGCATGTTCCAGCGCTTGCGAAAGCCGGTTATGGCCTCTTGGCGATTGGCACCGATTTCGGCCAATTGCGGGCCGGTGCCCGGGCGCAGATTGCAACCGCGCGCGCCCGGGATTGATGGTGGGGCAGGATCAGCGGGCGCCGATCACTGCGCCTTTGGCATCCCGTCCATGGGGTGCTCGCCATGCATCATGTCATGATGATGGTTCATCACAAAAGGCGCTGACCAGCGAAGCGCATCGCGCTGATTGTCATCGAGTTTTGCATAAAGCGCATCAAAAGCAGGGCGCACGGTTTTGATCGCCGAAAGCATCGCCGTCAAATGTTGCTCAGTATGAGCAAGCATCGCCGTAGGCGAATGATCCGCCATGTCTTGCTCGCTCGGGCAGCTCGCTTTCATGGTGGCTTCGGCCGAAGTCAGGGCGGTCTTGAAGGCCTCAAATTCCGTCTTTTGAGCATCTGTCGGCTTGATCACCTTTTGCAACCGCTCGATCATCCGCGGGCTTAACGGGTCCTTCGCCTCGCAGATGCGGCCCAAAGGTCCGAAATGATCATGGCGGGCCGGGTTGTCCGCAAAAGCGGCGAAGCCGCCACCGGCCACAACAGCAAGAGCAGTTCCAGCAATCAGGATTTTTTGAAAACGCGTCATCAGGGTCTCTCCTTCATGCGCTCAGAAGTGAGCGTTGCAGCCATACAACGCTCTTGGCGCTTTTCGCGGCATGTCCGGAAAATTAAATTGTTGTTATGCAAAAGCCCCCTGTCACATAAGACAGGTGCAAGGCCGCCCTTTATTCGCCTTTGGTCTCGCGGAGAGCCTCAAGCGCATCGGCGAGTTTGGTGGTGGCCGAGCCCGGCTTCAGCGGCTTTTGCTGGCTCGGATCAGGCGACCAGCCTGAAATCCACACAAGCTCGAAGGTCGCCCTCACTTTGCCGTCGGGATCAGCGAAGCGTTGCTGATAAATCTCAATCGCGCGCAGCAAAGTCGCGCGGCGCAAGGGCTCGCGGCGTCTTTCGATCAAGGCGTTGGCAGCACCCATCGCCTTCAGATCACGCATCAGTGCGAGCGCGGAGGAATAGCGCAACGTCACCTGATCGACATCGGTTACCGGCAAAGCAAAACCAGCCCGCTGCAACAATCCGCCGAGATCGCGCAGATCAGCGAAGGGTGCCACACGCGGGCTGATACCGCCTTCGATCTCCATTTCCGCATCCGCAAAACTCTCGCGCAATTCAGAGAGGCTGGTGCCACCAATGAGGCAAGCGAGAAACAATCCGTCAGGTCGCAGCGCGCGGCGAATTTGCACCAGAGAACCGGGCAGATCATCGACGCTTTGCAAAGCCAAGAGTGAGATCACCGCATCGAGTGAACGGTCCCCAAAGGGCAAGAAACCGGCATCGGCCACGCATCCCTGCCAAGGCCCCGGCGTCAGCGCGACATCCACCGGCGCCGCACGCAGAAGCGTTGTCGCAAGGCCGGATTGCGCGATCACCTGTGCGGCATGAGGGCCGGGGGTGCCAAGATCAAGCACGGTCCCAAAATGCCGCAACACAAGGGCGAGGCGGTCGGCCAAATCGTCGGCTGCTCGCTGCAACAAAAAATCCGGCCCGCCCGCCGCAATCGCGCGCGCGAGTCGTGTGCGGATGAGAGCCTGTTCAAAAAGACGGGGAGCCTGTCGCATGGCTTTGTTCTATGCTCGGTATCCCATCAAAGGTCAAAGGCCGTTGTCATGCTTTCAAGCCTCCGCTTTGGCGCTTCACGCATAGGCCGATTTGTGGCGGATCTGATCTATCCGCCATCCTGCTCTGCATGCGGTGCCGCGCTGGTCGATGCTGAGGGTCTGTGTCCTGCGTGCTGGCGCGCGATGCCCTTTGTCACGCGGCCTTATTGTGATCGTTACGGCACGCCTTTGCCGGTCGAGCATGGCAGTCTTCTGGTCTCGCCATTGGCGATTGCCGATCCTCCGGTGTTTGGCCATGCGAGGGGTGTTGCCCGCTATGATGGCGTCGCGCGTGAGTTGGTGCATGGTTTGAAATATGGCGATCGGCCAGAGCTCGCGCCGATGATGGCGCGTTGGATGGTGCGCGAGGGGCAGGATATTCTTGGCAAAGCCTCGCTTGTGATGCCCGTCCCCATGCATTGGACGCGGTTGTTCCGCCGCAAATTCAATCAGGCCGCAGCTTTGGCGCATGCCATCGGTCAGGAGACAGGCCTGCCGGTTGATTGCGACAGTTTGCGGCGTGTGCGGCGCACCCGTCCGCAAGTGGGGCTGACACGGCCCGAGCGCGCGGCCAATCTTCAAAAAGCCTTTCACGTCTCAGAGACCACTCGCTTCCGCGTTCAAGATGCCAAAATCGTCCTCGTGGATGACGTGATGACAACGGCAGCCACCGGAAATGCCGCCGCCCGTGCGCTGCTCAAAGCTGGCGCGGCCTCGGTTGACTTGCTTGTCTTCGCGCTGGTGGCGAAAGGCGGGTAAGTGTCCTATATTCGTCATGTCTTGAAATTTTGGAGCGTCTGATCCGCCATGCAAGCCGTCACAATCTATACCAAATCCTGGTGCCCTTATTGCCATTCGGCGAAAGAGCTTTTGACCAAAAAGGGCGTCGCTTTCGAGGAGATTGACGTGTCTGAAGGCGGCGCGGCGCAAGCGGCGATGGCCGAGCGCGCCAATGGTCGCTCAAGTGTGCCGCAGATTTTTATCGGCGCAACCCATGTTGGCGGGTGTGATGATCTTTACGCCTTGGATCGCGCGGGAAAGCTCGATCCTCTGCTCGCCGTCTGATTTGTCTGTCGCCTTTTGAAGGAAATGTCACACGTGACGCAACCGGCCTCCTCATTCATTGCGGCTTGTATTCAGATGCGGGGCACGCGCGATCCTGCGGCCAATCTCGCCGCCGCATCCGCCATGATCCGTGAGGCGGCGCGTGCGGGCGCGCAATTCATCCAGACGCCTGAAATCACCAATATTGTGAATCGGGATCGGCCCGCGCTCTTGGCTTCCATCCAGACCGAAGCTGAGGATCAGACCTTGCGGGGCTTGCGCGCGCTGGCCGCTGAATTGGGTATCATCCTGCATATTGGCTCGCTTGCGTTGAAATCGGGTGACAAGCTCGCCAATCGCGGCTTCGTGATTGGTGCGGATGGCGCGATTCTGGTCCGCTACGACAAGATCCATATGTTCGATGTCGATTTGCCGAATGGCGAATCCTGGCGCGAGTCAGCGACGTTTGAGCCGGGGCGCGAGGCGGTGTTGGTTGATTTGCCCTTTGGCCGTTTGGGCATGGGCATTTGCTATGATGTCCGGTTTCCGCAGCTCTTTCATGCGCTGGCCGAGCAGGGCGCGGATATTCTGTCAGCGCCAGCCTGTTTTACAAAGCAAACGGGCGAAGCGCATTGGAGCATTTTGCAACGGGCGCGCGCCATCGAGAATGGCGCCTTTATGATCTCCGCCGCGCAAGCAGGCCCGCATGAGGATGGGCGGCAGACTTATGGCCATTCCATCATTGTCGATCCTTGGGGCCGCGTTTTGGCCGAGGCGGGGGATGAGCCCGTGATCATCCTCGCGACGATTGATAGGACGGCCGTCACCGAGGCGCGGAGCCGGATTCCGGCGTTGAAAAATGCACGCGCATTTTCTGTCGCCTCCATGGCCCCAGTGGCCGAAGGAGGGCAGGCGGCATGATCAAATATGCCTTGATCTGCGAAGCGGGCCATGAATTTGAAGGCTGGTTTGCCTCAAGCGAGGCTTTTGAGACGCAAAAAAAGCGCGGCTTCGTGACATGCGCGCATTGCAACACGATCAAAGTGGATCGCGCCATCATGGCCCCTTCCGTCGCCAGAACCGATCTTGCGGTCGCCTCGGTTGATCCGTCTTGGGTCACGGATTCCGATGATGGTGGATTGATCTCGCCCGAAGAAAGAGAGCTGCGCGCCAAGCTCGCAGAATTGCGCGCCGAGATCATCAAGGATGCCGATGATGTCGGCTCAGACTTTGCCGAAGAAGCGCGTCGGATGCATTTTGGCGAAAAAGAATATCGTCGCATCTATGGCCGCGCCTCACCCGATGAGGCTCATGCGTTGCTCGAAGAGGGCATCGGAATTTTACCGCTTCCAGCTGCCCTTGATGACGGAAATTGACGTAACGTCAAAATAAAATACTGTTCAATCTTTAACGAGGTTGAATAAGTCCATGATCGACGGGTTCATACCTAGCTGGGCTAATCTATGGGCTTTTTCCCAGGCGGCAGGGACAATTGCTCTTGTCATCATCGCTTGGGTTCAAATTAGTGCGTTGCGGCGCGAGAGAAATATACAGCAGCAGTTCCATATAAATTGGGAGTCATTACGAGCGTGCGAGAAATATGATTCTGACCCCGTGCTTGCAGACGCCTTAAAAACATTGCGGCTGGCCAGAAATTCAGGTGATCTGAGGACTAATGTAAAAAACTATACCTTAGAAATGATAACCGTTCTGAATTTTCTCGAAGGCATTGTTATCGGTATAGAGCAGGAATTTTACAACGAAGATGTCGTTTACGATCATCTACATCCTATTCTTCTAGATCACGTGGGAGAATTCTTGTCAGACCCCTATCGAAATGTTATTCTAGAAGATCAGAGGGAAAGTTATGATAGGCTCATCCGGAAAGCGGAAGAGTGGGAAAAGCGAAAGCATAAGCCCATTATACCCCCTACCAAATTCAAACTCCCTCTCGAGCCTGAGGCAAAGACTATGACTCGTCCAAAAAAATAATCAGTTATTTCTTTTGACTGTCAGATACCGAAATGAAAAGTGGAAAGGATATTAGTGTCCTTTCCGTGCCGTCACCATGTAATTGACGTCCATATCGCGCGACAGCGACCAGACATCGCGCAGCGGATTGTAGAAAACACCCGAGCGATAGTCGATTGCGAGCCCATGGCG
>Ga0164297_10005373_pt1 | contig 11020 bp, 11 predicted proteins | sample GEODES058metaG_FD_113539 | JGI IMG/M metagenome (GOLD analysis project Ga0164297, IMG submission 113539) | Dystrophic lake water microbial communities from Trout Bog Lake, Wisconsin, USA - GEODES058 metaG | ecosystem: Environmental > Aquatic > Freshwater > Lake | place: USA: Trout Bog Lake...
GTATAAAATCATATATCATGATAAAAAATCATACGATTTTCCATATAAATTATATCAAGAAGGAAATGGAGATAGTGGCGTAGCAGCAACTACAGACGATGATGGAAAAATCATTTTATTACATCATTGGAAAACAAAAGAAATACCGTGTCCATACATAGAAACAAAATCAAAACAACTATTACATGCAACGGATTTATTCAAACATACGCTTTTTATTAATTTAGAACATCGTAAAGACAGATTGACCCATGTTCAAAAAGAATTGGCGAAATTAGGAATACGAGGTGAACGATTCAATGCAATAAAAACAAAAGTCGGTGCAATCGGTTGCACAATGAGTCATATACAATGTTTAGAAATAGCAAAGCAAAGAAATTATGATCATGTATTTATTTGTGAAGATGATATTACTTTTTTAAAACCAGATGTATTGATGGGTAGTCTACAAAAATTTGTTCAAGATAAGACCCTAGAAGAATGGGATATGCTATTAATCGGTGGGAATAATGTTCCACCTTATCAAAAAGTGAAAGATTATTGTATTCGTGTATTTTATTGTCAAACGACTACGGGATATATTGTAAAAAAACATTATTATGATGTATTAATCCAAAATTTTCGTGAAAGTGTATCCAAATTATTACGCGATCCGGAGAATAAATCAGAATATGCATTAGATATGTATTGGAAAAGATTACAACAACAAGATACATGGTATATGATTTATCCATTTACAGTTACACAATGTGAAAGTTATAGTGATATAGAAGAAAGAACAGTTGATTATACTCATCTTATGTTAGATCCAGATAAACCTTGGTTATTTCGTCGTGAAAATTACTAGGTAATTCTTCTTTGGGTTTTTTTGTTTTTTTGCGATTTTTGTTTTCTTGATTTCTTTTTTTGCGATTTTCTTTTTGTCTTACCACCAACACTATTACCTAATAAATCTAATTCAAATACACTATAAATTGCATTATGATCCGAATCAATTTCTCGAATATAATGTATTTTATTGACAAGAATATTCATACTCACATTTTCTGGTTTTCTAAATAAAAAACGATCACATCGACTAGGAATTCTATTGGCATCTCCACAATTTCTTTGAAATGTTTGAATATCATTCATATTATTGGAAATGCGTTGTTCTCTACATTCTTCAAGATTCGATAACATATATTCTTCACTTGTTTGTAATTTACATGTAAATGCTTTTTCCGATTCATTCATTTGAAATTCTTGTAGTCGAATTGGTAATTCATTGGAATTTTTCAATAATTCGGTCAATTGATCTAAGGCTTGTTCCGGATTGGTTGGATTTGGATAAAATCGAAAATTCAAATCACCTCCAATAATAAGAACAGTATTTTGATCATATATTTTTTTTACAATCAATTGATGTAATATTTCAATCATGGATTTTTTTCTATAAGTATATCCTAATGTTTTTTTATCATTGGTATAAATTGGTAAATGCATATTTACAAACAATAAGGGGTTCTTATTATTATTGATAAACAATTTGACATAAGTAGCACCTTTGGTAGCTGAAGCTAATGTGCTTTGTGCAATACTAACTGCCATATTTTTGAAAACACCTTTTAGATTCGTTGCTTCTGTTGATTTTGCTGATAAAATATGAATGGAACCGGTTTCTTTTCTGTATACAGAAAGACTATTTTTTACAAGTATTTTTGTAATGATATTCTGTGCAGTTTTTTTCGTATTTAAGGAAGATATGATTGGATGTACAGAGTCAAACGATTGTATATATTGTGGTTCAATAATCATGGAAATATCACTAGGATCACGGCTATCTTCTTGTGTCATTTCTACATAAATATCAGAATCAATGTTTTCTAAATCTGGTATACGAACACCTGGTGCACTTGGTGACAGTTTCACATCATTTGACTCAATATGGCAATTTTTAGTTTCATGAATCTTTTTTTTTCTTCTATATTGTAACATTAGAAAATATCAATTCAATTCCCTAATCTCAAAAAATTGGATAAAACTGTTTTATTCTTTTCAGCATATTCCATGGATTTTAAACTTGCATTGTATTCTTTATTCATCATTTTTTCGCGAAATTGTTTATCGCGTATCAACAACATTCGTTCCGCTTCTTGTTTTTCTAATGGTGTTAATGTCTGTTTTCCTCGTTCTCTCATAAAATGATCCATACCGGAATATTGAGGGACTTTTTCAATATCGCGCTCAGAAACGGCAAATACAGTTTGGTCTTTATGCACTTTTCGTAAATCGTCAAATTTCAATTTACTAAAAGGATCGGTGGAAATGTAGGTGTGCGTTTCATCCTCGTCTTCATCTTCGTCATATAAATTTGCACCACCAGAACCTTTTGAAAATTCTTGGACACCTTGATATCGAATGATTTCATTATTTTTTTGTTTCATTGTATCTAAAATTCTACCCATATTTTGTGTTGAAACAGGTTCTCGAATATCGTAGATTGGTTCTTCTTTGGTAAACCATTCATTTTTTGTTGCATCTGGTTTCTTTGTTACCATATTTTCTTCAAATAATTTATTGAATTGTTTTTGAAAATTGGATATGCCCATTTCATTGACGACAGAAGATACTTTTTGAGCAGTCGATTTATTATGATCGTTTGTTGACAATGGTTTATATTTTGTCGTTTCTTCGGTCAATACTTGATTTTGTTTATGATTGTTTTCATAGAATTGAACAACGATTTCAAAAGCTTTTTTATAAAACAAAAAGTAATCGGCAGATAATTTGGATTTATCTGGGTGTAACATAAGGACTTTCTTTTTGGCTCGTTTTAGATCTTCGATGGACATATCATATGAAAGATCGAAGAGACCAAGTAATTCATCGAGAGAATACATGTGAATATTTAAATTATGTGTTTTTTGTGTGTTCATTTACATTCTATTTCGATTCTATTTTGGAAAAAACGACGAAATCGAAATTATTTGCTTGATTGATTTTTTACATAAAGTTTCATTGTATGGCCGTGATTAAAACCATTTTTATCTGTATATGTATGTGTATCTCGCGACGATGAGGATAGTATCATGGGCAATACTGGTTCAAATATGTAATCATTTTCCAATATGACTAAATCATTGAATCCTACTTGACTTGTATCATATTTTTCTAGAATATCGTCGAAATCATAGTAAAAATGACATGCTAAAATATACATGGTAGTAATATTACCGATGGATACGACCGAGGATTGATTCCAAAAAAAGTTTTTGGAATAGGAAAATCGATTCTGATGTTTTATAAAATAAATAATATCGTCCGAATTCGAAATGTCTTTTTGTAATATATTCATTTGCATGCATACAATCGGTTCATTCTTCGAATCGGTGTTATCTTTGATATATTTGATCATTTTATACCATTGAAGATTTGAATGGAGTTTGTTTTCTTGTTCTTCTTTTTCTTGATCAACCATGATATATTGCGCATACTTTTTCAAATCTTTTATATAATTTTCTATCAATGACTGGGTTTTTACATCGATAATATGGATATATATTTTCAATTTAAATGTATAAGATAATCGTTTTATAAATTTATAGAGTAAATCATTTTCAAATGTATTTTCAATATCGCCATATAATAAAAGAATCATTTTGTATAAAATATATTACAAAAAAGGAAATAAAAAATATTTGATTCTATGATTATACAATTCAAATGCCATTACCTATTTTAACAGAAATAAATAGTAAAGATCATTTTGTAGAATTACTTCAAAAGAATCCGGGTTTACTCATCATTAAATTTGGAGCAAATTGGTGTGGTCCATGTAAAAAAATAGAGGGTTTCGTTCATTCTTGGTTTGATAAAATGCCGGAGACAGTTCAATGCATGTCAGTAGATATCGATGAATCCTTTGAAATCTATGCTTTTTTAAAATCGAAAAAAATGGTCAATGGAATTCCCGTTATTTTATGTTATGAAAAAGGAAATTTGACTTATATTCCAAACGATATAGTCATCGGTGGCGATTCCGTCAAAGTAGAAGAATTTTTTCAAAGATGTTGTCATAAACTATAGATATTTACACTTCTTTTAATGGGTGACTCACATCAATGATTTTTTTTGCGGAATCGCATTTATCGGATTGTGTAGAATATTTATAACATTTCTCTCCATGTTTGTATATTTTTTTTTCAATATCACTAATCACTGGTCCATTGAATACAATGCAATTTTTATCATTACATACTTTTCGAAAAAGAGTTGCTAAACCTAATCCTAAAAGAATAGAACATAATATTCTTCCTAGTTCGGAATTCAATAATCGTTTTAAATTCATATAGTATATATTATAATGGATATATATTATATTTTTCTAAGAACTTACATTATGATTGTATCGGTATTTTTGAAATTAAATTTTCATTCGCTGGACATTTGACTTCGATTTGTTTTAATGAAAAACATGTATTTGTTTTATCTCTGTATTGTAATAGATCGACATTTTCTGGAGTTGGATATACATAAATCTTTCGTGTATCTGGCATAGTAATATGGACAGCGATTAATCCTAAAATAAAACTTATTAAAAAAATGGGAAAATGGATGTATCCTAAAAATTTCATGTTATACTATAGTATGGCTATATTTTTTGAAATGACGATTTTTTTGAATTGATTATTTTTTTGTAAGAGATGATTTTTTTGAATTGTCGAATTGTTTGAATTGTTTTGAATTTTTTTGAATTGTCGAATTTTACACCTTTTTCAAAGAATTTCAAAAACTTATTTTTCACAGCATATTGGCTGAGATGTCTTTCAGATAATTTGGAAACTGTTTGGACAATAATATTTGTTTTCACTATTCTTTTGTTTTTTTCTTGTTTTTGATAAACACCTGGATAGTTGTATTTCCCAATCAAAGTTGGAAAATACTCCCTTCAAATAATAATTCATAAACTCTTTTATCCATGGACTTACAAGACGGCATCTGTCTTGTTCTGGGATCAAATGAAAAAATTCCGAATAAGTGTTCGAATTTATGTAAAAGTGTTCAAGTTCCACACGAAGATTCATTGGGACTTTTGTAATTTTGAGAAAATCAATATATTCTGTTGGTTTTTCAGATATATCATGTAACATTTTATGAACACGAATACGGTAAGCATTTTGATTTGTAGAATGAACCGCACGAAAATGTTTTTCATACCAAGTTTCACCATTGTAAGCAATGGAGAAATAGTATAATGGTATGGATCGATTTTCTAGGTATTCGTCACTTGCGAATTCAATGCAAGACATATCATCAAATCTAATTTTATTCAATTCTGGATGCAATCGTTGAATATGCATGAGAAGGGTTTTTATCATAATAACACAACCTTTATCAAGTGGCGGATCATAAAGAGAGCATTCTTCGGGTTGTAGAATAGAAGCCGAAACTGCCATATTGTTATCTAATTGAACTGAAATAGTAAGCAATCCGTGCGATTTATAATGTTCAAAACTGTATAATTGATTCCTGTTATAACACCATTCCATGTTTCAATGTGATGAGTTATAAAAAATGTATATTTGCCCTTTTTTACTTCCATTTGTATATCATATATAGAAATAAAATGTTCGTATGAGAATTATTTTTTCGTCTTTTTCTTTTTTGGATTTTTTTTGGATTCTTTCCCTTTTGCATCATCTTCAAACATTTTTGCCAATTCATCATCGGACAATGGTGCTTTTGATTTTGATTGACTTTCTTGTTCTGGTAATCGAAATATAAAATTGTTTGGATTTTGTGTTGGTTGTAATGAATAATTCGATTGCACCGGTGGAACCTCTGAATAAGTCATTTGATTTTGCAATTGTTCTGCTTGTTTTTTCAATTCTAATTTCTTTAATAATCGTTCACGCATAGTATTTTGTTTTGTCATTCTAGACAATGCATTGGTATCAACTCTCGCATTTTTTCCCATACCACCCATGTTTTTCGCCAAATTTTTAAACATTTCATTAAATTGGTCGGCACCACCCATATCCTTCATTTTACTTAATAATTCACTCGCTTCTTTCATAATTTCATCTTTTGAGATTTCACCACTTTTCATTTTTGCATCTAATTTTCCACCAACAGTTTTCATTAAATCCATAATTTTTTTAGGATTTTTCATTAATTTTTTCATTAATTCGCCAGAGTCCGCAGTAGTAGCATCATCACCCAATATGTCAGAAAATTCATGGGAAATTTCTTCTGCCATATCTTTTGCTAAAGAACCAATTTTACCATTAAATAATGTTTTTAAATGATCTTGCATATTTTCAAGGTTTGGCATATTGGAAAACATATTTTTGAAATCTGGCATGTTGGAAAACATGTTTTCACCATCCGTAGTCGAATTCGATGTTTTTTCTTCTGAATTTGTTGTTTCGTCTGTCATATTTTGAAAAAAATCGGTAATACCACTCATGGTTTCTTTTAATTTTTCTTGTAATTCATGTTCATCAATTCCATCAAATAAATTCATGGATTCACCGAAACTATTTTTATCTTTTACACTGCCAATAACGGTAAATAAAATTAATTGTAAATATTTCCAAATTGATTTTTTTGTATTTTCACTAACACCTTCACAATTCATAAGTAATTTAAATTCTGTATTTGGTAAAAAAACGGTATTGATGGTAGAATCTGGTTCAAATATTTTTTCATTTTGATATATAATATCAAAGAATCTTTCTGGATATGCAGCAATACAAAAATCAAAAAGTGTTTTTTTTTCATTTTCTGAAATGTCATTTGAATACCATTTGGACCATAAATAACAATATTCTGGAAAAGTGGTTGTTAAATCTTTTGTAAAATCTGTAATAATAGAATGAAAATTATCTGGTATTTTTTGTTCGGTTTCCATAAAAAAATATATGTTTATGAATAGTATCTATTTTTTATACTGTTATTTCATTTATATATTTCTTTTTTAAACCTTTGCACTTTTTAATCGCTGATTATATAACCCTGAAATCGCCAAAGGCGATTTCTCGGATATAAAAGGAGATTTATCAGTTGCAAAGTAACAGTTACATAAGCACATTCAAATATGCCGACCTAAAGTCGGCATTTAGAATGTGCAAAGGTGTATAAGTTTACGATTAAGTTTACGATTAAGTTTACGATTAAGTTCACGATTAAGTTCAAAATGGCGTCGATAATTGTGACATTGTATCTAATACACTTTCGGTAGCATAACATGTAGTATCCGTATTTGTAAATTCATAATTATCTAAATCAAATGGATTTGTTTCTTTTTCTGTTTCTACTTTTTCCGCTGCTTCTATTTCATCCACAAAATGGAAGGATAAATTACGATTTTTTCGTTTTGGAGTAAACATAGAAGGTGGTTTGAATGAATATAGATTCGTTGCATCATCCGTATCCACATGTTTTACAGGTGTATTACAATAGGTTTGTTGACGACCTTGTGAAGTATATCTAGCTAATGCATACATCAATCCGTTGGAAGATTGAAAAGTTTGATAAGTAACATAGATATCATCACATAATAATTTCATAAACACATCATTTGTTAAATGATGTTCATGCATGTATTTTTGCATATTTCGAAAGAATTCTTTCATTTTTTTTTTCGTATCATTACGATTTTCTATATTATCGCTTTTTGCTTCATTTAATAATTCCATTGTTTTATGTCTATATAAATATCTCGATAAATCATTGGTAACCATGACACCTTTTTCTAGATCATATAATTCAGGCAATTCTATGATTTCGTTTACTAATATTTGATTTTTTTCTTCTTCATTTGGTAAACATCCATATATTTTTGCGACGATAGGATCCATATTCTTTTTTTGTTTTTTTATATGATAAATTTTTTCAATTTCACTAATAATAACCGGTTCGTATAAATTATCTGTCCATCCATTTGTTTTCCAATCATAAATCACTCCTCCATTTTCCATCACAATATTCACATTTTTTATACTTGGATATAACCAACGATGAATAATTTCACCGTAAATAATACTGGTATCTTCCATATGATTAATAAATTGATAATCCGAATTTTTCTTTTCACTTAATTTTTTTAATAAATGCACATTATGTTCTAATCCAAAACCAATAAATATATTTTGAAATCGATCACTGGCAATATCGAATAAATATTCGTTTTTGGTTTCGCCACATGTAGCATATCCGTCTGTCATGAAAATATGATAAATATCATGAAATGGATGCGTTTCTGCGAATTCATTCATTATTTTATTTGCGCTTCCTAATGCAAATCCAATATCTGTTGGACCTTCTGGATCAATTTCATCTATTTTATTCACGAATTCTTTTACATTTTCTTTATCAATGCGTTTATTTGGAATGATGATATCAACACAATCATTGAATGTTTGAACACAAATGGAAATATTGGCGTCTTGTTTTGCCAAATAAAACAAAATGTTTTTGAATGTTTGAATAACATAGTCCATTTTTGTATTCGTTGATTGTGGAGAAGCATATTCACGCATAGATGCTGTTTTATCAATTGTAAAAAGTAATAAGATTGGTTGTTGTGTGATATTTGTTTTTTTCATTTTTAATTTTAGGGTGCCAAACATTTCATCTTCATGGATGAAATCAAATAGGGTTGTATCGATGGATGAATTGTGAAATTCAATGGAAGCATTTTTTACGATTGTTGTCATGTTTTCGAATCTTTTTTTGTTTTCTTATAATGAATTTTTTTTCATTTTTTTTTCAATTTTTTATCGATATGGGAAAATGGGAAAATTGAAAAACTTTTTTAGAAAATATCTAGACATATCAAAAGAAACGAATCCAAAAAAATGAAAATTACAAGTATTTATATTCCAAGAATATTAGGATCATTTAACGAGACCATTATTCAAGATATATTTGAAAATCAATTGAATATTGGTAGAGTATTATATATTGATATGCATAAAAAAATAAATGATAAAAATAAATCCTATTTCTTCGCATTTATAAATTTAGAATTATACGATACACCAAATGCAAAACATATGGAAAAAAAGTTGGACGATTACGGTTTTATAAACATTACTTATAATCCAGTGAAAAATTATTATTGGGTCATTAAAAAACATGTTCAAAAAGATTTAAGAAAATCACCAAGTTTTATGATGGAGGATGAAGGATATTTTTCAGATTCGTCCATTACACAAAAAGAAAAAGAGGATTTAGAAAGAGAATATGATGAATTACAAAGAGAAATATTTAGTGTATATAGAGAACTTATATATTAAACATACCATGAGAATACAAAAACCCCACACAAAAACCCATAAAAAAACAAATAAAAAAACAAATAAAAAAAGGTGAAAACCTTTTTTTATCTATAGAAACTATAGAAAAATGTCAAATATTCATTCCTATCATATAGATAAATTAAAAACGAATTTTGAAAATATCATGACATTAAAACAAGAAATTATAAAAACAAAATTATCGGTTGCTGACAAATTATCACAATTAAAAGTTCTCTACAATGATCTCGTAAAAACAAACAAAAAAAAGATTTTTTTATTTTGTTTAGATTCTTTTTATTTCCAATACAAGAGTTTTGCTATGGAAATGGACAATATCGATCGTTTTCGCGTTCTCATGAATAATCGTATGTATTGTGATTATTATAAATTATATTGTATTATTGTTTCCGATATAAAAGAAAACAAATTTGATATTGTCATGGATAATTTTGAAATGAAAACTTTTCCGGTATACAAAGATTTAGAACCTTTTCAAGAATATAAAATGGAGGATATTCGAGATATACATACAAATATTTTATATATATTAAATGAATTATACAATCAAAGTTTAATCAAAAAAGAGAACATTGATCATTATAATGAAAATCATCGTATTGGGTTCTCCATCTCCAATTTTATCAATACATTAGAATATGAAAATAATTTATTACAACAACAAATATCTTTATATATGAATTACATTTCTTTTTTTCATATTTCTCAGAAAAAACAGTTATCGCGTTTGTTTCATCGTATGAATGATTTTTATAAGGAAGTCGAAGAGAACATTAACATCAATCGAACATTTTCCATTCATGATATTGAAGATAGTCAAAAACTAAATCGTTTTTATGTGATTGGCGATGAAATTCAAATAGAATCCTTATTAGAAGATTCCGAATATATTATCCAAAATTCCGAAAAAGTCGTTCAAAAAATCGACACGATATTGCAATTTGAATCATCATCCCCTACGATTGAAACTATTGATATTTCATTGGAACAATTTGATGCGGATCTAGATGTAGAAGACACTACAAATGAAAACCAAGAAAATCCAAATCAAAATCAAGACAATCCAAATCTATAAACGATTGTATTTTGAAATGGTAACTTTGTAAATAAAAATTCTGCGTTTGATACCAAAGAAAATATATGTTATGTATATATCAAAAAAATGGAAAAAGAAAAAGAAAAGGAAAAAGATGGAAAAACTTTAGCTGCAGAAAATCCGAACAAAGCAGCTTCTGAAATCAATGATGGTATTGCAAGTTTATCTGGTGGATCAAAACCAAAACATATTGAATGGTCACCAGAAAATGAAATGATTATGGTTGAATGGTGTGATGTAGCCCAATGTTATAAATGGTTAAATACTCGTTCGCATATTCGATATTCTTATATGCATGCTTGGTTTACTATACCAGCCATCACACTTTCGACCATTAGTGGAACCGCTTCTTTCGCACAAGCAAGTTTACCTGTAAGTATACAAACATATGCACCAGCAGTGATCGGAAGTATCAATATTTTTATAGGAATTTTAACAACTGTTCAACAATACTTGAAAATATCGGAATTAAATGAAGCTCATCGTGTTTCTGCGATTTCATGGGACAAATTTGCAAGAAATATTCGTATTGAATTATCAAAAGCACCAAGTGAAAGAATGGATGCTGGACAATTTATTAAATTGAGTCGTCAAGAATTTGATCGTTTGATGGAAACAA
>Ga0164297_10005375_pt1 | contig 11018 bp, 18 predicted proteins | sample GEODES058metaG_FD_113539 | JGI IMG/M metagenome (GOLD analysis project Ga0164297, IMG submission 113539) | Dystrophic lake water microbial communities from Trout Bog Lake, Wisconsin, USA - GEODES058 metaG | ecosystem: Environmental > Aquatic > Freshwater > Lake | place: USA: Trout Bog Lake...
GCGGGAATCTCAAGCACTCTCACACTTTGAAAATTCGCCGTCCGTCTGTTCTCACACCTGGAAAATACCCGGCGTCACTCTCACAATTGCGCATTCTCAGAAGCAACTACGAATACGGTACATCATGTGTGAGCCTGGACGACCAAAACCAAAATGTAGCGCTCCCAGACAGGTTCGAACTGTCGACCTTGAGGTATCAGGCGAACGATGCGAACATCGCCCTAACAGCCGCACGCTCTACCGACTGAGCTATAGGAGCCTCTTTTCAGACGAAAACCGATCGCTGCGCTGGCAATGGAGGGAGTTATATATAAAAAGTGGGTTTGGGTTTGGGACAACAAAACAGGGCGGGCAAAAACTGTGCACGCGTGCACAGGGTCACTGCTCTCACCGCTCGCGGAAGCGCATTCTCCCCCGGGTAGCTCTAGATTGACTGGTGCGCCCAGCTGGTTGCCTGCTGTTGCCCTTGAGTGCCTGATCAACTGACATGCAGCTCGCTCTCAGCGGGAGCCACCGAACAAGCAGGTGAGCAGCCCGGCCTACAGACACACACACAGTACGTATTGCTGCCCTCCTGCCATCGGATGCCTGGCGCCTGGCGCAAAGCAATCAACCCTAGGGAGTTGAGTTGGAAATCTCCCAATCCTCCCGTCCCACCGAGCGGAGGCGCTCGACACGCGGCTAGGACGCGCAGATCGGAGCGCGGTTAAGTTGCACGCGCTTTCGTACTAGAAACCTGGTGTCGGAACGACTGCAGCGGAGGCAATGCAGCAACCGTCAACTGCAGTCCGACTCACACCTCTCAACTGCGCGCAGTTCACAATGGGCCAGGTGTGCAACGACTTCCTCAGCGGCCGCTGCTTCCGGGCGACGTGCAAATACAGCCACGAGGGCCCAGGCGGCCCTCCTGGCGGAGCGCCTCCTCCTTACGGTGGCGGCTACGGCGGTGGCTACGGTGGCGGGTGCGCGCGCCGCTGGCCCCTGACTTCTGCCTTCGCTTCCTGGCTGCTCCCTACCCGCGCCGGTTTAGCAATCCGCGCCGGGCACAGCGCCTCACGTTTCGTGGCCTGAGCTTCTCTCTCGCGTCTGCGCAGCTACGGTGGCCCGCCGATGCCCTACGGCTACGGCGCCCCGCCGCCCATGTACGGCGCCCCTCCCCCGATGCCCTACGGCGGCGGCTACGGCGGCGGCTACGGCGGCGGCGGGGGTGGAGGGGCACCCATTTGCCATGACTACCAGAACGGAAAGTAAGTCTACATGCCCACCCACCACCTTGCTCATTATCTGCTTGGATGCCAATGCCAGCCACTAAACTTGGCCTGCTCCCCCCCTCCCCCCTAGGTGCTTCCGCTCTCGGTGCAAGTTGAGCCATGATGAGCCCCCTCGCGCCGGCGGCGGAGGTGGCGGCTACGGCGGTGGCGGCGGTGGATATGGCGGCGGTGGCGGTGGCCGCGACGGGGGCATGAAGGAGATGTGCCACGACTTCCAGAACGGACGCTGCTTCCGGCCCAACTGCCGGTTCAGCCACGAGGGCGGTGCCCCGCCGCCCCAGGGCGCCGGCGGTGACGCTCCCAAGGATGCCCCGGCCCGGCGCTACAGCCGAAGCCGCAGTCGCGAGCGTGAGGATCGCGAGGAGGATCGCGAGGAGCGTGTCCGCGAGGACCGTCGAGATGACCGCGACGAAAGGGATGATGTTCGTGAGCGCGGTCGCGACGACGATGATGCCCCGGAGGAGGACAAGGAGTAGCGCATCCGGCGGAGTGAAAAACAGACGGTCTGGCTGGGGAGTGGGGCTGCTTGTGGTTACGTGCGCATGTGTGATTGTTACAACACAACCAAAACAGTCATATTGTGCTGGTTTTCATCCGCCGCCCTGCACTTTTGCAATGTCCTCGAGCACGCGCTCCAGGTCAAGTGGACGCTTCGCCATTTCCTCCAGCTGCGCCTCAATGTCGCGCAGCTGCTTCGCGGCGCGGCCGGCGTCATCGACTTTGGCAGCTAGATCGGTGAAGCCCGCGTGGATGTTCGTCAGCAAGCGGTACGCTTCCTTGGCAGTGCCACCCAAGCTGGCATGCATGTCGCTGCCGTGTGAGTCCTCCCGCTTCGCGTCTCTGAAAATGGTCTCGTCGACGAGCGCGTAGGCGCGTGTGAGCGCGGACTGGGCGGCGTTGATGTCGCGCTGCACTGCGCGAGTGTCCGCTGCGATGCGGACAATCTCATCCTCTTGCTTCTTGACGTTGCGCACAATCTCCATGATGCGCTTGACAAAGGCGCTGCGATTCAGGCCCTTGGGAGCAGCCTCGTACTGGGCAAGCAGTCGGCGCTGGTCCTCCTCACGCTGCCGTGTGTTCCCCACCATCTCCTGCAGTTCCAGTCGCATGGCGGCCATCTGGCGTAGTTGCTCCTCAGCTCGCTGTCGTCGCCTTTCTGCAGCTAAACACCTGGCGGCGAGGCGCTCCTCAAGAGGCGCCTTGGTGGCGGCCCACTCCGCCTCCAGCGCAACCATCCGCTTGCGGGCAGCCTCGACGGCATTCTGTAGGTCGCGCTCGCTGTCCTCCAAGGCGGTACCGCTCTGAGGGTGCATGGGGGTGAGTTTCTCGGCACACAGTAACGTGAATGCCACACAAGACGCACCGAAAGCATGGCCACTGTCTGCTTGCGCAGCAGGTACTCTTGCTCCAAGCCAGGCGTCGATGCGGAAGCAGCCGCCGCGTCTCGTTTGGCCGTAGAAACGGCCATGTCGTGCTCCACACAGCGCTGCTCGGCGGCGGCGGTGTCAGCCAGCGCTTGCTGAATATCTATCTGGATGCGCACTAATTCAGCCTCCATGCGCTCCAATCGACTTCCTGCCAACGCCTGTGCATCAGGCTCTGCAGCAGCTGTCGGCTCCAGAGCGGCAGCGCTTGCCATTCGCGCTGCAGGACTCGAGGGCAGCACAGCTGGCGCAAGCTCCCGGCGCAGGCTAGCAGGCTCAGCTGCACCCCCCGAGCGCAGTGCCTCATTGACGGCAGCGCGAAGAGCGGCTTTACGCAGCGCTGCTTGCTCCGCAGCGGAGCCGCGCGAAAGGCGGAGCAGCACTTGGCCAGACTCCGCACCCTCTCCTGCGACAGCGCTGGCAGCAACGAACTCCAGCAGTGACGGCGCAAGACGCGCTTGGGGTTCTGCTTGTGCTGTCACCAGCGCGTCCGTGCGGCTGGCGTCCAGCGCGCACGTCCAGAACGGGACTGGCACTGTGGCTTGTTTCTCCCCTCCTGAGATGACCCACGCCTTGAGCGCAGCCTGCACGCGCTGCGCCGTCGTCTCTGGACCTCCATGAGCTGCGGCAACAGCAGCAGGCAACACTTTGGGCAGCGTGTCCAAGAGGAAGACCAGCACTCGGCGGACCTCCGTCTCGTTGGGATAGAGCAGCTGGTGAAAGCCCAGGTCGCCGCGGTAGCCCAGCTGCTTGATGCGTGCAGCTAAATCTGTGCCCACGCGGAAGCGGCCAGCCATGTCTGGCGGCAGTCTCTCAGGCGGCGGAGGCTGCTCTGGGGCGGTGGTCCGCAAGCATGCAGCGCACACAGCGACAAGCAGGTCAGCGTCCACGTCCTTCGGCGATGAGACCCTTTCAGGCAGTACGGTGCCGAGCGCGTCCCGGAGCCCCAGGAAAAGGATGGAATCAGCGTCGTCCATCGTCCGTGCTCAGAGAGAGGCATCAGCGTGCAAGCTCGGGCGCGTTCATGCCCATGGCGCTCAAATGAAGTTGAGAGAGAGAGGTGACAGTGGTGACGCAATTCCGAAAAAGCCTTCCGAAAAATGCAAAGGCAAAGTCCCTCCCAGATGACCACCTACAACACAGCAGCAGTGACGAACAGCATACAGAATGCCGGCTCGAAGGGTGGCGGCTTGTTGGCCAACTCCCGCAGGATTGGTGAAGTATGTGCCTGACTTCCTGCTGCTCTTCCGCGCAGCGCCGCTAACGCAGGAAGCGACTCACTCGTACGCGTGCAGGATTTCGAGTCTCAATGCGAGCTGCTGAACGAGGCCGCTGAAGTTGCTGAGAGACTGGGAGATGCTGCGCAAGTGAGTGCTCGTGAACTCCTCGTGTCCAGGCGTTCACTCGTCTGAGCGAGCTCCACCCCCGTGCAGGTGCAGGCGCTGCGCGAGACACTCGTGAAACTACTCGATGCGCACGCTGTGCATGAGTGGCGAGAACAAGCGCTGCAGAACCTACTCGGAAGGCGCGTGCTTTGTTTGCCGCCACTGTCTGCACTCCAGCATCTGACGTCCTCGCTTCATGACGAGCAGCTACCAGTGCACGGATTCCACCACTGACTTTGAGGCACGTGGTGTGGAGCACGCCGTCGTCCGGCCGCGTGAGCCAGAGGGACAGAGAGAGCTGACAGCTATTTGCTTGTGACTACTGCAGGCAGCGCTGCAGCCACCAGATAACATTCCCCCCTATGCCGACAAAGAAAAGCGCCTGCGAGAATTCGAGCGAGCCGTGTGGGTGCGTCCTCGCTGCGGGGAAGCAAGCTGAGTTTGCTAACTCTTGCGCCCTGGTTTTGCTTTGCCGCCTCATGCACAGAATGTCAATCACAAAGGGCAGCCCATGCCTGATGAGCAAGACGAAGAGTTGTGGGTGGATCCCACACAGCAGTCGCTGGCGCCGAATGCCACATGTCCAGTCTCTGGCAAGGACTTGCTCAGCCTGAAGGACCCGGTAAAGTGCGTCGCAGCCATGCCTCAGTACTGCCGGATTTGCAGTGTTCTGATACGTATGCACGCGCACCCACAGGGACCAGAATGGCTTTGTGTATGAGCGCGAGGCTGTGGTTATCTACATCGGAAACAAGAAGGACCACACTGGCAAGGCGAAATGTCCGCAGCCCGGGACGACTCACTCTATCTGCGTCGCCGATCTGGTGCCAGCAGGCAACATTCTGCGCGCCAAGAAGCGCAAGCAACACACTACACAACACGTGCGTTGCCCTTGTACCAAAAGCCTTCCATCTCTAGCACTGATGCTCTGCACCGCATTGCACAGGAACGCGAGAGCGACGATGTGATCAGTCTGTAGCTGCAGCTCCATCCTGGGATAGCTTGCCGCCTTTACGCGACGCCCTCAAGGGGTGAGCAGTCCGACTGAAATTCTGGCAGAATTTGTAATCGTACCCTCTTATCTACCTGTGACGCCCTCGCATGTAGCATTACTGCGGCTGCTAGGTCGTCTGCGCCGCGCTATGAGTCAGCACGCGTTGGATGTGGAGGCACAGCTTTCGTTGTTTGCAGGCAAGCCTCCTGCAGACGCAACGTTCGACACTTTCAAGCAGCTATGGCACGTACCGCTTTCCCGTCGTTGGAGTTTGTTGAGCTGACTGTCTCTCTGCCGGCCGCAGGTCAAAGAACAACTTTAGTCTCATCCACGATGCGCGCCCAGCGAGCACTGAGCAAGCAGCGTACACGCAAGAACTCTTTACGGCTGCACTTTCATGTTTGGGCCAGAACGTGGAGTTGCAGCGCCAACCCGGGACGCTGCCAGGAGTACACCAGCGCGATGCGGCCTCCGTCTTTGCTCTGCTCCTGCTTTTCCACACGCAGCGCTGTGAGCCAAGAGTGCAGGTGTACGTCCCACTAGGTACGACCGCTGCTTTCTCGCCGGGTGTCGCGCTGCAACGGACTGACAGCGCGACACGTGCAGCCAAGTTGAAGTGCCTGTTGACAGTAGCTGAGCAAGCTGCGGCCACGCAGAACGAAGACATTCTCCGTGTTCTGCGGGCTCTCATCATATTAGATGCGCTAGCTGTGGGAGCGGTGTCGCAGGTATGCGGCTCCTAGGATACGCTCTTGTTTGCATGTTGAAGTTGTCTCACTGCACATTCCTATGCGCAGCCGATTGTGGCCAGCAGTGAGGTCGCGGGTGAGCTTCGAACAGCCGATATAGTCCAGCATCTGACGGGAGCGATGACCACTGCGCGTGGTTTCAGCCCGCAAATCCTGGTGAGTAGCCGAGCAAAGATGGTTCTTGTATTCGAGCCATCGCGCGCTGACGCAGACCCGCTCTTCGTCACATAGACTGCATCGGCTACCGCATATAAAGAGGCAGTCGACGCGTGTGGCTTGCAGCATTCTTCGCTGCAGGAATTGAGAGCTGTGCTGCAAGGAGCAACGGAATCGCTGCAGGCTGTTCAAAGGGAAGCTGGACACCAGCGCGATTCGCTCTCATTACCGCGCGGCTTAGATGGGGATGGCGCGGGGCAGCTGAATGCGATTATGCGTGCATCGCAGCCGTACACAGGGGCGACCACAGCTGCACTTGCGGCCCGGTCCGCGCTTCTGCCAGCTCCCCAGGACAATTATGACCACGAGCGCGCACTTTTGGACGTGCAAATGGCAGTGCTGACTGCAATCGCGCCTGGGGAAGATGCAGACGGTGATATGGACATGCCTGCTTTTCCCTGAAACAACACATCAGCCTCTGTGCAACGTGCGCTTGATTTCCGCCAGGATTGTGGTTGTCGGTACCGCATTGCGGCCCAGCGCCGCGCCTTCGGGGCCGCAGTGCATAGCTAGAACGCCCTCGGGGCCGGTGAGGCGCGAATAGAACAGCAGCAGTTGCGACAGAGTGCGTTGCAGCAAATCAAGCGCGCGCTGACTGTTGCCGAACGAGGCCACAATGCTGCGGTGAATCTCCTCAACCGACATCTGCCACCGCATGCCGAAGTCCCGAAGCACAGGCTCTGCATCCTCAGCCCCGAACTGAGGCAGGGCAGCACCACCATGCTCCTGCTGCTTGTACGCCTGCTCCGCCCGCTGCACGAAAGTGACCAGCGGGTTGAACTGATCAGCCAGCTCATCGTCCACAAGCAAATGGATCTGCGCCGTTAGTTGCTCGTCGAAGAAAGTGTAATCCACACAAGCATCCGCCCCTTCTAGCCCTGCGTCCTGTGCCACGCTCTTGGCAGCTTCGCGGAAGGCGTTCAAAATAGCATCGTAGTTGTTGATCAGGAACACCATGCGCTGCTTGCGCTGCGGCACGCTCTTGGCCAGGCGAACAATCAGCTCAAAAAAGGTGGTGCGCAATCTTTCCTGCAAGGCAAAAAACACAGAGCATCAGCAAGCCCGCAAATGGGTGGCAAGCGTGACAAGATCGCACAATACTATGCTCCAGCTGGCCGTCAGCACTGCCAGAAGAGCGCATGGAGTGCAGCAAAACCGCCAGGTCGGCATAGCGCTTCGTCAACGGCTGCGCTTGCAGGCTTTCCACCACGACGGGCGCATTTCGGACGCTCGCAATATGTGCGTCCAGAACGGCCTTGAAACGCGGCCATAGGAGAAGTGACACCTTGTCAAGGTACACGTCCAGACAGGGGGCGCGGCGGCGGGACATGACCATCTGGTGCTCTCGGTTGACACGAACCTGTCGCATCCGCGTGGCATGGGTCAAAACCGAGTCACCACGCACGCGTATCCACCGCATGCCCTACGCCTGACGCACCATGAGGGCAAGGGTAACAATGTCCTGGCAGCTGGGCAGAAACATCTGCAAGTTCTCTTCGACCGCAGCAACGGCAGGAGCGAACACCTCCTTGAAAATGGCATTGTCCCCGGGCCAGAACTCGTGGCAGAAGAGGTACTCCGAAGTGGCGCTGTCCATGAGCAGCTTGTGGGCACTCCGGAACAGTACCTCGTACTGGAACCGCTCTCCGGCAGCCTCGGCTTGGTGAGCAATGAGAGGCGGCGCATTATCTAGGTCCCGCATGACAGCAGACCGAGCTGTTGCGTGCAGCATCAGGAAAAAGGCTCACGACAGAAAACATCCAGAGACAGCGACGCACCACCAAGACTGAACACCGAACCGCGACTGCTCGACGCCACCCTGGGTGCGCCGACGCCTTGCAATTCATCACCAGCTGCGCAATGGCAGATAATGTGTGAGGTGCGTGCGCTTACTTCCACCGAATCGACTCCAGTGCACGCACCCAGCATCTCCACTTTACTGTCCATCTGAAGCTGGTTGAGTGCAATCACATATTTGGCTGTGGCAAGACCGCACTCATCGCGTCAGTGATGCATGCTGCACAAGTGCTTGTGAATGCAAACGCACAAAGTGCCGATCTGTAAATACGGCCCAGTGTCTCCACGTATGCGGTGCGGACTTCCGCAAACACCTCCTGGCCGTGCTGCTGCAGGAACTTCACGAAGTACTTGAACTTGAGGAACACGCTTTGCTGAAGAATCTGCGCACAAGGGCGATCAGCAGCAGGCAAAACAAGCATTTTTAGTCGCTGCGTGCGGCGCACCTGGATGTTCGTCTTGGGCTTGCGCAAGCCGTAGAAGCGCTGCAGCAGGAACTCTCGGACCTGGCCGTGCCGAGTTCTGAATCAGAGCAGAGCTCCAAGAGATGCTCTCATCATTCTGCCGCACCTTCCCAGCCGCCTTCACACGCAGACGCTCCAGCTCGGATTCGACATCCTGCAATGCCATGGTATGGGCGCCCTGGAGAGAGAGCAGCGCGCGCGTGTCATGCTGCTGTTGTGGCATTTCACCTCTCGAGCCGAATGACGCGCCTTCGTGGCAGCGAACTCAAGTTTGTTGTGAAGCTGCACCAGGTACTGCACATACGCATCGTTTGTCTGCGACAAGAGCGCGCCATTGTCGTCAGAATTGCCACACAAGGCTGCAAACAGAGATGGCATCCACGGAGCACCTCTCCATCCACGATGCCATTGATTAGCTTTGGTGCTATGCTCATGTCTTCAATAAACTGACCAAGCTGCGACTCTGCTGCCTTCCGGTTGCGCAGCTTCAGGCTCATGCTGAACGATTGCTCCTGCAGTGTCTTGATCTGGAAGAGGGCGCACAACACGCGCGTCACGCCCCGAACGAACTCTGAACGCGCAGCTCAAGAACTTGCCTCGGAGCTGATCTTGCCCAGGTCGCTCTGGAAGCCGCCCAGAAGGCCTTCCATTGTCTCCAGGATGCTGTCACAGCCCCTGATCTGTTCACGCAGAGCGACCAGGTTGTCGCTCTCCGCCACGTAGTCTTGAATAGAGTCCAGCTCCAGCTATAAACATCGACTTAGGTTGAGGCCCGTTTGCACGTGCGGAGCGTACACCTCGTGCGCACCTGGTGAAGTCGACTCTCCACTGCGGACACGCGCTCGCGCAACTCTGCACCGTGACCACTGCGTAGGATATCACGCACAACCTGTCCACAGAGCGGAGGGAAGCGCTTGAGCAGGGGACGCGCTCACTGGGAGCTTCCCTCAGGACGCACCTCGTGGCCCTCCAACTGCTTGAGCTCCTCCTCCAGTCCGGTCAAGTCGACGGGGTCGCTGGACGTGAAGTCGAGCTGCGCAAGCGGAGCCGCGCGTCAGCACCGGCAGCTGCACTTCTACCCGTGCAAGTGAAGGAACGCACATCGCCGAGTTGAAGGTCGAGGTCACCCGACGAACCCATTGTAGACGTTGCCTACGCCACAATGCAGAGCGCAGCTGTCAAATTGCTACCGCGAACTGATGGGAGCAGGAAGCGGTGCGCCTGCGGGGGAACGCGAAGTCTCTCCCTCCGGAGAGTGAGCCGCTCAGAAGTGGCACCTCTCGCGGACAGCTCTCAGACCAGGCTGTTCACAAGTGCTGCTCTCACATGACCGGCGAAGAGTGTGTATTGAGTTTCTATCATGCGCCATTCGCCTCTGTCCCAGCAGATTTGGCAGCGTCTGTGAGAGCACCCAACACTCCGCCTGGCACGGATGCGCGCACTGCAGGCGTCGCTGCGTAAACATTTAGCGGCGTTATGAGGTCAGGGTACTGCCCTAGGGCCGCCTTGAGCTGCGCAGCGGGCAACTGCAGGTAGATGGCAAAGCTCCTTGGTGCCAGCTGCTTGGCGCAGCGCAGCACGCCTTCCCACAGCCTGGCATCCGTCTTCCACGTCTGTCTGAGCACCATCTTGCTGAGTAGATCGATGATGAAGCCGTGCAGCTGGGGTGCCGTCTGCGCTGTCTGGATGACGGAGCGCATAAATAGAAGCGGTACTGGGGACTGTTCCACCATCTGCTGCAACGCGACCGCAAGCATGTCCGACGTGAACACATCATGCAAACCGGGCGTGAAGCAGAGCGATACAGCCTCCAAGATGCGCTTCAAGGGGACGCCGTCCTTGGCCGCGTCAAGCGCATGCAGTGCAAGGAGCAACTCGGACGCTGTCAACGGGCCCGTGCCAGTCTTTCCGGAGACGATGCGGCGCATGGCAGCAATGATGTGGTCTGCGTCCAGGACCACAATCTCTGGCAGCATCCGTCGAATCTCGTCTCGTGACAGGAGATGGAGGCATGGCAGAAGGAAGCGGACATCTTGCTGTGCGTGCGCGTACGCAGCCCGTGCGGAGTCCAGCAACGACTCGGGTATTGGGTCTGCTGCGTCGCAGAGCGAGTGCAGGACCTGCAGCGCTAGAGCCTCGGATCCTGGAACAGGCTCTTTGATGGCATCCAGCAACTGACCCGACTGCACACCCAACGCCCGCGACAAACCACCCTGTAAAGAGTGCGTTGCGTTAGTACCAGCATACAGCACATGAAGCGCTAGACATTCGACGGGCGCACGCACCATGTTCTTGTGGAAGGCAGCTTGAACCGGTGGCAGGCACGAGGCATATGCGGTGAACAGCTTGGGCACGAGATCAGCTGTGCGCGTGCACAACGCGAAGAATAGCGACACGTGCTGCAAGCCCGCCTCCGTCAAGGCAGCATCACCGTCAGCGGCGTCCTCGGAGGGCTGCAGCTCTTTTGCTGCGTCAAGTTGCTGAGTTGCATAATCGACAATGGTATCCGCTGCACCCGCAAGAAGAGGATGCAGCTGGTTCACAACCATGCGGATAGCTTTTCCACGAAGGGTATCGTCCTGGTGGGTGGTGCAGCGCAAAACAAGATCCAAGCACGCATCACGATCTGTGGGCCGGTTTGTGATTACGTCGCGCAAGGCGATGAGACCCAGCGTCTGCTGATCGATGTCTGGGGCTGGTACGCCATTTGAGTCGTCA
>Ga0164297_10005376_pt1 | contig 11016 bp, 10 predicted proteins | sample GEODES058metaG_FD_113539 | JGI IMG/M metagenome (GOLD analysis project Ga0164297, IMG submission 113539) | Dystrophic lake water microbial communities from Trout Bog Lake, Wisconsin, USA - GEODES058 metaG | ecosystem: Environmental > Aquatic > Freshwater > Lake | place: USA: Trout Bog Lake...
CGATCAGGCCGAGCGGATTATTAAATTCAGAACTCAAAAGAGGGCCGTTTGAGAAGCCGGGGTTGCCCGTTCCTGCATAGGCGCTAACTTTACCGGCGCTATTGATATGTTGAATGGTGCTATTGGCGCATGATGCGTACAAATTACCAGAGCCATCCAGAGCGATCCAAACCGGCGTAGGCAAACCAGTGGCATAGGTATTTACATTTCCCCCCTGAACGATCTCACGTATCGCATTATTACCTGCATCAGCCACAAAAACGTTATACGACCCGTCAATAACTACGCTGCTTGGGTTTTGAAACTCTGCTGTTGCTGCTGATCCATTGACCAATCCGGCTGTTCCATTACCCGCATAGGTGGTTACCGTACCGCTGGATGAAATTTCCCGGATCACATTATTGCCGTAGTCGGCCACATAAATATTCCTTGATTTATCGATAGCTAATCCTCGGGGTGATGAAAACTCTGCTGATGTCGCCGATCCATTGATCAAACCGGCTTTGCCATTACCTGCATAAGTACTCACTACACCATCTGGCGTAATTTTCCTGATCACATTATTGCCTGCATCAGCTACATAAATATTTCCATCATTATCAGCCACCATACCTTGCGGGTTATTAAATTCGGCAGTGGTATTGGTTCCGTCTTTGTAGCCGGGTGTCCCAGCTCCCGCAAACGTAGATACTATGCTACCCGGTGAAATAAGCCGGATATCATTATTTCCTTGTTCGGAAACAAAAACAAAACCTGTAGATGTTATTGTAACCCCTACCGGTGCATTAAACTCAATGCCAGTACCAGAACCATTTAAAAGGCCGGCGGTGCCGTTACCAACATAGGTAGTTACACCACTTGTGGCTGTTGGCGTTGGCGTAACTGTATTATTATTGCTTTTGCTACAGCCAAATAATACAAATAAAGGAGCGATCAGAGAGATAGACGGAATTAGTTTCATATTATTGATATTTTACAAATATACGAACGAACTACTTTCATCGCTACAGCACTATTAATAAATGCGTTCGTTAAAAGTCGTCCCGGGCCATTAATGCTTTATTGAGAGACGCCATTGTGATATCAATAGCCGTATTTAGATTTTGGAGCAACTGCCGCATTTGAGCTTTCGTTAATCCTGAAGTCCGACGGTTTTCGGTAAGGTCGCTCAGTAATTCTTCGGGGCTGGTGGTGAAATTCATCGCGGTTCCGGTATCTCTTGGTGATAAGGTTATCGCAGAAATACGACTCCGGAACTTACCATCTTTGCAATCGATCTGAATCGACATTCTGCTTTGAAATGGTATTGACGTCTTGAATGGGCCTAAGAAAGCTACGATCTCTTTACCCTTGCCAATAACCCGATCATTCGCTGAATCAGCTACTTCTATATCGCGAAAATTTTTGTAGCGGGTTATAAACCATTGTTGGGCATCGTTGTAAAGCTGTGCTTTGGTTTTTCCTGGCGTTTCAAATACATGTTCATAAACAACGCTACCATTACTAATCGGTATTTTTAAACCGGCGGTGTCTTTTTGTGCATAAGCTGAAACAGAAATGAAAGCAAAAATTGCCAGAATGAGGTTTTTCATAAGGAAGGTTTTTAGTTTATATCAGATATAGGATACGTTATTCATATAATTGTTTAAAATGATCGTAAAAAAAAATAATTTTTTACAGGGGCAAGCCCGGAGCTTTATTAAACATTGCCCCAACCGTGGGCAAGCACATCGGCCAGGTGCAGAGTTTTGATAGGAAGGCTATTTTTGTCGATATAGCCCTGCAGGTGTAACAAACAGGAATAGTCTGTTGATATGATAAATTCTGCTCCGGCATCCAGGGCATTTTCCACCTTTTGTTGTGCCATAGCCGTAGATATGCCATCAAATTTCACCGCAAAAGTACCTCCGAAGCCGCAGCATGTTTCACCATCTTTAAGATCCAGTAATTCTAAACCGATCACTTTATTGAGCAATTGCCGCGGTTCTTTTTTGATATGACATTCACGCAGCGCTGCACAGCTGTCATGATAAACAGCCTTTCCGTCTAATTCAGCCCCGAAATAATCGAACTGTAGTATATTGACCAGGAAATCAGAAAGTTCATAGATATTACCCTGTATAGCACGGCAGCGGTTATGCAGGGTGGTATTGGTGAAAAGATCGTTATAATAATTTTTCACCATCCCGGTGCAGGAGGCCGAAGGAGTTACAATAACACTGTCTTCGGCAAAGCCTTTCAGAAACTTGTTGCCAACTTCTTTGGCATCATCCCAAAATCCGGCATTGAATGCAGGCTGACCGCAACAGGTTTGTTCGGTATTGACACTTACTGAACAGCCTGCTTTTTGCAGCACTTTGACCACATTCCAGGCAGTAGCCGGCGACAGCTGGTCCATAAAGCAGGGAACAAACAGTTCAATTTTCATCGATTGCAAATTTGGAAAAATTTGTGGGTTTTCCCATAACAGGGAGCGTCATTTATGCCAGACCCAAGCATTAGCTGGTACAAGAATGCTTTTGGGGCAATAAAAAATTATGCGAAAAGGAATAGTTTACCGCCTTCAAGCACATACCATAGCACTATATTTGAACGTGAAGGAGATCAAAATAAATATTCAAAGTGCCAGAATCGGGCCCGGACAGCATGATAAATATCAACTTACCCTGGTAATGCCAACCCTACCCGATGTTGATGTATTGCGCCGTATTTTGGGAACCGAACCAACGCTGACCTATTTTTATGATGGTACCGATATTACTTTTTACCTCATAGTCTTATTAAATCAATCAGACAAAAAGATCAGCATCCCTGTCAACGCTTCAGCCGGAACGTTAAAATGGTTAGCCTTGATCGACCAACAGCTGGTCGATTATATTTCGTTGGCACATTTTGATGGTAAAGGTGGGTTGATCAGGCAAAAGGAAACCATTAAAATAATAATTGAGCCCAGAGCCCTATTCTCAGACTGATTAAGTTCCCGAAAAAAATTGCCTGGCCTATGTTCAATCCCTTAAACAAACTTTAGTTGAAGTTTATATATTTCTGATTGCAAATTATTTATATTTAGGGGTATTAAACCTTGTTTGAGGTATGTTATCCAAAATTAAATTGATCGAAGCAAAAATGACCGGAAATATTGTTGCCATTACAGCACTTTTATTTTGCTTGTTCAATTTAAACGGCAAGGTTGAAGCCCATTCAAATACAGATACCCTTAGCTTGCCCAATGCCTATACCAGCCGTCGGTTTGTAAGTTCAGATAATGCTTTATTCGATGCGGGTTCGGCGCCGGGGATGCCTGGAAATATAGTCTATAGCCCTACCGGAACTGCGGATTTTCAATTAAAAACTATTAAAGCTGTAATAAAACCCGGACAACACCAATTACACCAGGCAACTCCAAACGGTATCAATTTAAAAAGCACCATTACTGCAGACAATGTATTGAATGGTTCGTCTGCATTGAACGGACTTAAAGCCGAAAACGGCCAGGTGATCGACCTGATGATACATGATGATTCAACTTTTTCGGTACCTGCAGGCGCAACGGATACGCTTGCGATCAGCAAAAGAATGCAATCTATCAATGCTTCCGAAAGACAGCATTACTATTACATTCTTTCGGTAACAACAAGTACCCTGCGTTACCGGGTTTATAAACCTGCACCAAGTGATACTGTTCTTAAAGCCAAGGGTGTATTTATTGCAAAAGGCAGCAAAACCAAATCGAAAAAAATGATCGGGACAGAAAGCGAAAAAACTGAAAAAGACCAGGTGATCAGTATGGAGCTGGTACCGGTCGACGATATCATAAATCCTAAAAAATTAAAAAACTAAGCACAATGAAAAAATTAAGTTTGATCACACTTGTAGTAGCCGTCATTTGCTGTTCATTTATGGCAGGCAAAAATCTATTGTTGAATGGTCCGAAATTCCGGTTCTCAGCTAATACAAAAGCTTCGGGTCATTTTAATGTTGACAACACCGAACCATTACCCAAAGCGTACGTTAACCGGAAATTTTTAAATGATATTTCGGGTTTTAGCTTTGACATCAATTTAATACCGGGAAATCTGGTGAGCTACATTCCCAAAGACTCATCGTATACGGTTAGAACACTTCACGGCCTGATCAAGGGTAATAAATTACCGGTTATCAATGCGGTCAATGATGGGCTGATCTATAGCGATTTTATAACACCAACAACAAGCTTTAATGGTTCGTATCTGATAGGTGGGATCAAAGCAAATGCCGGAGAGGTTATTGAATTATCAATCCAGGACGAGAGCATTGCCTCGGTGCCTGATAGCCTGATAGATATCGAGCAAATAAAGGCAGCTATTGCGACAGTTCCGGCAGAAGAACGTGAAAATCTTTTTTACGTTAAATCAATTACCCTAACCGGACTTCAAAACCGACTATTTAAACAGAGCAAATTTGATGCAACTAAAAACGGGCTTTACCTTGAATTAAATGGCAAAACATATGCTTCAAACGAGAAAGTAAGAAAAGATCGTTTGGTATCGATGTTCTTAGTCCCGGCAAAGAATATTACTGCAAACCGGTAAAATTTCTGAAGGTTAAAGTTCCAGTGCCTCGGCGGCTAATTTATCCGTCTTTTTTTCGGCGTAATGCAATACGATCAATAATAGCAAGCCGATAACAAAGAATCCGTCCAATACCAGGGCTGAGTCGCGCATTTCGTGTGTCCAGCCTTCAACAGCTGCAAAGGTGAGCAAGCCAACAACAATCGATAACTTTTCGGTCGCATCATAAAAACTGAAATACGAGGCGGTATCAGGTATGTTGGGTGGCAGTAATTTCGCATAGCTTGAGCGGGATAGTGATTGCACCCCTCCCATCACCAGGCCTACTGCAAATGCTGCAATATAAAACTGGGTATTGTTGGCGATATAATAAACACTCAGACAGGTAACCGTCCAAAACGAAACCAGCACGATCAACGCACGGGTATTACCAAACTTATTTGAAGCCATCGAAGTAAGCCAGGCACCCAGGATAGCAACCACCTGAATAATGAGGATAATAGCGATCAGGTCATCATCCGGCATATGCAATTCTTTGGCGGCAAATTCAGCTGCTACCAGCATGATGGTTTGTACACCTACTGAGTAGAAAAAGAAGGCCGGCAGAAAGCGCTTGACAATGGGCATATTGCGAACATTGTGAAAAACTTTAACCAACTCTTTGAATCCACCTGTCCACACGTTGAATTTATGCGAACCGGTATTTGGTTCGCCTTTTGGTAATATTTTAAAGCTAATAGCCGCAAAGCCTATCCACCAAACAAATACAATAATAAAGGATACGCGGGCTCCCATATCTTCGGTAATGCCAAAAAAGTCGTGAAACAATACGGCTACAAGGCATACCAACTGTACTACTATGCTACCTGCAAAACCATAAATAAAGCCTTTGGCACTAACATCATTTTGTTTATCCATAGTTGCTATCTGGGGCAGATATGAATTATAAAATACAAATCCACCACAATAACCGATTGTGGCCAGGCCAAAACAGATCATCCCAAATTCGATAGGTTTACCCTGCTCCAGAAAGAACAAACCAGCACAGGCTAAAGCACCCACCCAGGTAAATAATTGCAGGTAGGCTTTTTTGGCACCACGATAATCGGCCAGTGAGGTTAAAATTGGCAGCGTGATAACGATCAGCAGGTAGGAAAAACCAAGAATATAGTTTTGCAATACTGTATTCACAAATTTGTGGCCAAAAAAACTAACCTGGTTGCCATTTTTAGCATTGGTGGTGATACCTACATAATAAGCCGGGAAAATAGTACTGGTAATAACCATGTTATAGGCCTGGTTGGCCCAATCAAACATGCACCATCCCCAAATTGTTCTTTTATCGTTTTTGGCTTTCATATGCCCTAAAAAAATTGGTTTGTTAGTAAATTATGGTGTTTTAGTTCTGAGGGATAATGTTAGGGTTTTTTCTTTGATAAGCCAACAGCGAAAGAAGCAAAAGTAAACCTGCGATGAAATACGAACCTAATACTAAGGCAGAGTTCCGCATGCTATTGGTCAGGTCGTCAACCAAACCAAAACTAAACATACCGCCTACAATAGCCACCTTTTCGGTAACATCGTAAAAACTGAAAAACGAAGCTGAATCGGTGATATTCTGTGGTATGAATTTGGAATAAGTTGAACGCGAAAGCGATTGAATACCGCCCATCACCAGCCCAACAACACCGGCAAGCACATAAAATTCAACATCGTTTTTGGTAAAATACGCCCCGACACAAACCCCGATCCATATTAAAACAACCCATGAAAGCACTTTGATATTACCAAATGTGTCGGACAACCTCGACATCAAAGTTGCCCCGCCTATGGCTACCAATTGGATGATAAGGATGGTAGCGATCAGTTTGCTTTGCTCCATGTGCAGTTCCTTTGCACCGAAACTGGCTGCCACCAGCATAATGGTTTGTACCCCCATCGAGTAAAAGAAAAATGCTGGTAAGTAACGTTTCAAAACCGGCATGCGTTTTACCTGCTGCCATACTTTACCCAATTCGATAAAACCACCACGAATGAGATTTTTGTGGTGGGTTGTAGCATTAGGGCTGCCTTTAGGTAATACCGAGAACGGTATATAAGCGAAGCCTATCCACCAGACACCCACTAAGAGGAATGACAAACGTGCAGGAAAACTTTTGTCTACGATACCAAACCACCCGGGTTCAAGCACAAAGGCAAAACAGATCAGTTGCAGGATAACGCTGCCGATATAGCCATAGGTAAAACCTTTGGCACTTACATCGTCCTGTTTATCAAGTGTCGCGATCTCGGGCAAATAGGAATTATAGAAAACGAAACCTCCGCAATAGCCAATCGCCGCCAAACCGAAAAAGATCATACTGGTTTCGAGTGTATTGGTTGTTGCATTGATCTGGAAAAAATAAAGCATACCGCAGGATATCGCCCCTAACCAGGTAAAAAACTGCATGAATAAACGTTTGTTGCCACGATAATCGGCAATGGAAGTAAGAATAGGTAATAATAACGCAATGATCAGATAGGCAGCAGCCAGCGTGTAGTCTGAAAGCGCGGTATTGACAAAGCTGTGCCCAAAAAAAGTAACGCGACTTCCATTTTTATCATTAGCCGTAATGGCCACGTAATAGGCCGGAAAAATTGTTGAAGTGATGACCAGGTTATAGGCTGAATTGGCCCAATCAAAAAAGGCCCAGGCACGAATAGTGCGTTTATCGTTTTTGGCTTGCATGTTATGCTAAAAGTAAAAATTTTTTATAACCCTTCGGCAGGATTTAATCAAGTCGGATGCCGATTTAAAATCTTTGCCTTCAACTGGTTTAAATTCATGAGTACTCAAATAAGCGATAGCTATCGATATTATCATTTTGTTATCAAAATTGAATATTTATATTATTACTATTAACAAATAGTCAATTTTAATACATTTTTGATAATTTTAGGTATTTAAATCCTAAACAATGCTTATATTTGTTTAAGCGGTTGCCTTGGTAAAGACAATCGGAATAATTTAAAGATCAATAAAATGAAACACGGACTTTTAATAGATATGGACGGTGTGATCTACAGTGGAGAGGACCTGATTGAAGGTGCTGACCGCTTTATTGCACGACTGCTCGAGCATAATATACCCTTCACCTTCATGACCAATAACAGCCAGCGCACCCGCCTGGAAGCTGTGCGTAAATTGAAACGATTAGGCATTGAAGTAACCGAAGAACATGTATATACCAGCGCCATGGCGACGGGTAAATTTTTGGGCGACCAAAGTCCCAACGGCACCACGGCTTATGTATTGGGTGAGGGTGGCCTATTGACCAGTTTACACGAAAATGGTGTTACGCTGGTTGACTCTGACCCGGAGTTTGTAGTATTGGGCGAAGGCAGAAATTTTACTTTGGAAATGGTGCAGCGTGCCGTTGATATGATATTGGCGGGCGCCAAATTTATCACCACCAACCGCGACCCATCGCCTAAAAAACCGGGATGGAATAACCTCGGTATAGCTGCCACCACGGCCATGATAGAAGAGGCAACCGGGCGCAAGGCTTTTGTAACCGGCAAACCCAGCCCGGTAATGATGCGTTCGGCGCGAAAATATTTGGGCCTTGAAACTGCGGAAACTACGGTGATTGGGGATACGATGGAAACGGATATACAAGGTGGCGTGCAAATGGGTTATAAAACCATATTGGTGCTATCGGGCATTGCAACCAAAGAAAGCCTGAGTCACTATGCGTTCAAACCGGATGCCGTTGTAAGCTCGGTGGATAAGATCGACTTTCCGTTGAAATGGTGGGGGGAATTGAAGGCTTGAGTCTTGAGTCTTGAGTCGGGAGTATATAGTAAAAGTTTAGGCGTAAGTCAGCTAAACTGGTTTGCAGATTCGTCTGGAAATTTTGTCATTGAATTACCTAGCCCTTACAGCAATGACAATTTCTGATGTCCTTGCGAGGAATGAAATGACGCGGCAATCGCAAGTAGGCTTGCACGGGGTATGAATAGAACTGGGATATCATTACTAATATTGAATAACCCTGCCTAAATGCAAACCTTGCGATTGCCGCGTCGCCCCATACGCACAAACCACGGCTGGCTCCTCGCAAAGACATATAATTGCCGACTTTGCTCAAAAACACTGCTTAAGCTTTTGCTCCCACTTTCATCGGTCTGTATAACCAGCTTTTCCTGTTTTTTTCAGCGATGAACAGGCGATAAAAGAAGAAAATGGTAAGGGCAAGGGTTATACCTGTAATGGCCCATGCCGAAAGTATTTTACTCAGGTCGACCAGCAAACCATCGCGGCCCCAGGAGCCAAAACCAAATAATGCAGGTATCCTGTACCAGTAATAGCAGGAAACTGCAGCAGCAGCGAACAGGCCGCTCAACTTACGTTCGTATTTATTTTGAATGATGGCCGACAATAAACTGTAAATAGCCAGGGTAAAAACCAGCCCTGCCATCGGCATTTCGTAAACGCTAAAAAAGCTACCGATACTGGTTATAGCAGCCGCATCCGGAACATGAAACCATCCCCATATAAACCCTGGCAGGCCGCCGGTGATCAACAGGGAACTTGCACGATTCCAAATAGTTTTTTTGGAGGAGCCGGGATTCAGGTTAGCGGTTGAATCCGGGCAGGGTGTAACGCAATGCATGCATTTATCGCATTGGGCATTGGGAACAGTGAGAAAAACATTGGCCCCGTACAATTTTTCGACCGGATGGATCGGGCAAAGTCCCGAGCACCAGGCGCTTTTCCATTCATAAAAAAAGCCGAGTGAAACACCGATCACCGCCATCGCAATGATCAGCACTGCGGTAGCGGGACCATTAGTGTTAAAAACAGCATGACGTAGGGGTACTATAAGGTAAAGCGCAACTACAGCCACCAGGCCAAAAATGCCCGACTGTTTGGCTGTTAGCTTTTTTCTTTTTGATAAACCTAATCGCCTGGGCATTAAATTGGTTGTCGCCAGCGGGCAAACATTTCGCCACAAACCGGGGGCAATCACCAGCAAAGCAGGTGCAACCGGTATCAAAATATCCCAGAACAAGACGATACCAATAGCAGGAAAGAATAAAAGACAGGTTAAAATGGTCGCACCAACCAGCCAAACTGCAGTCTGAGCGACGCGCCAGGCGATGGTCGAGCGTCCAGATAAATGCACATGTTTTTTTGTAAAGGTTGGAGCCATAGATTTTTATTTGGCATCCAAAATACTACCCAACAGGTCGTCTAAAAAATGATGATGGTCATCAATTGCAATTTTTTTGGCAATAAAATTGGATTTTATTCGCCTAATGCAAACTTTACGGCGGCTTTGGAGTGGATCACCGTAGTATCAAACAATGGAATATCCACATCGGATTGATTGATCAGCAGCGGTATTTCCGTACAACCCATGATAATTCCCTCTGCGCCTTGTGCTACCAGTTTGTTGATGACATCGATAAAAAATTGCTTTGTTAACGGGTTAAGGATATTTCGGCCCAGTTCTTCAAAAATGGTCCAGTGCATATGGGCTCTGTCGTCCTCGTCAGGTATTACAATATCAATATCCTTTGCCGTCAGTTTTTCCCTAAAAAACGCTTCTTCCATCGTAAATCGTGTACCCAGCAGGCCAACTTTTTTCAGACCCATTTGGTTGATGGCCTCAGCCGTCGCCGTAGCAATATGAATTACCGGCAGGCCGACATTGATTTCGAGTTGGTCGGCTATTTTGTGCATGGTATTGGCACAAAGTACGATGGCCTCTGCCCCACCGCTTTTCATAGTTTGGGCCGCTGCGGAAAGCATCTTAAGGGTTTTATCCCAATTGCCACTGTCATTATTTTTCTTGATATCCAGGTAGTTGAAGGAATAAATCATGCATTCAGCAAAATTCAGGTCGCCGAGCTGTTCGTTGATACCCAGGTTAATGTTTTTGTAATAATCCAGCGTCGATACCCAACTGATACCGCCTATCAGGCCCAATATTTTCATAGCGTGAAGGTACGGAAAGGCTGAAAATAATACAGGGGGTTGATGGCATCAAACATAGATCAGTGATCCAGGCAAAAAAACGACCTTCCTGATTGCAATAAGGCTATAAAATTAAATTCTACTAATTTTGTATCTTTCACAACCATGAAAAAAGCAGCAAGCCAGGCAACCGAACCAGCAGAATCAAACCCGATCTCCGACGCAGATCGCGAACGGCTGTTAAGGGATATTTACCGCCCGGATATGGAAAAGTTTAAGCTGTTCACCGAAATGCTTCGCCGGAATGCACTTTTGAAAAAAGCGGTTATCAAGCATAAAAAATAATATGGACGTTTTTGACGACGAATTGCTCAGATTCTGGAGAAGTTTGGATAACAATAAAGTCAGGTATATTATGGTTGGTGGTTTTGCGACACGGTTTCATGGTTTTAACCGAAATACCGACGACATTGATATCTGGTTAGAAGATACGATCGACAATAG
>Ga0164297_10005377_pt1 | contig 11015 bp, 10 predicted proteins | sample GEODES058metaG_FD_113539 | JGI IMG/M metagenome (GOLD analysis project Ga0164297, IMG submission 113539) | Dystrophic lake water microbial communities from Trout Bog Lake, Wisconsin, USA - GEODES058 metaG | ecosystem: Environmental > Aquatic > Freshwater > Lake | place: USA: Trout Bog Lake...
AATACAATGGTGCAGGGGGCCAGGGGGAGGCAGCCGCCTGCGGCGGCGTCGCGTCCCCCTTCGGCAATACAATGGTGCAGGGGGCCAGGGGGAGGCAGCCGCCGCAGGCGGCGTCGCGTCCCCCTACGTGAAGAACAACTTGACCCGCTCTCGAATGGTCCCCCTGCAAATGAAGCACGTCGTATTTTGCCGTCTCGAGCACACCGTGCAAAATGTATGCCCACACGGAACCATCACACTGGTAATTGGCTCCGTCACACAAATCGAACAGGCGGGCTCCGAGGTTTGCGGCTTGAGCGTCATCGGAATCATCATCAATTGACGGCACACGTTCCACTTCTTATAGGCCGTGACCAGCTCCTTATAGTTCTCTTCCAACTGCGAGGATTGATAGATTTTTTCCGCATAGACCGCAAAGGAATCGAGCACATCGGGCAGGGCCTCGTTGTCTTCCAGCTGGGTGAGCAAAGGGAGACGCGCCTGCAATTTGTCGAGCATCTCGATTTTCTGAAAGAGCGTAGTTTCCAGACGCAGCACCTCTTCGCCCACCGTTTTGTACTGGCCGGCCCACCATCGCAGTTGCGAGACATAAGTATCCAAGGGACGCTGCTCCTGAATGCGCGACATCATCTCGTTGTATTCGGTCAGAATCGGCTCCAGAGAGGAATCCAGGTGCAGCTCCGACACCAGTACGGGGACACGGGCCTGCAGGCAGGGAATTTCATGACCATAGCGGGCAAAGAGGGCTTCGGCGCGGCCCATCATGGACGGGACGGCGCCTGAAAGGAAGGCCATCGTTTCATTGTTTTGTTTCACGATGAGGTCTTTCAACTTTTTCTTTGAGAGATGCGAGAGGGTGGGGAGGCGCTCCTCGGACACTCGTTTGATTTCCGTACCGTGTTGCGAGAGAATCTGCGTGAAGGTGGATTTGTATTTTCCTTTGGTGTCGTGAATGTCGTCGACTTCGTGTAGTTCTTGGATGTCATTCACGTAGGCCATGGCTCTTTTCCAAGATTACATTTCCTTTTATTCTGTTCTACGCATCGATGCGGTGGAGCTGGGTAAAGGCGTTGTCGTTGCGCTTCTTGGCTTCCTGGAGGGTGAAGATGCCTTGGTTGGAGGCAAGGAGGGCGTTTCGTTGGAGGGGGACGGTATCGTAGGTTTGGGTGGTCTGCAGGTTGTAGTTTCCGCCTTGTTTTCGGTTACGAGGTGCTTTGCTGCGATTACGAAGTGGTGTGTTGCGATTGCAACGTGTTCTGTTGCGATTGCGACGTGCTTTGCTATGAAGTGGTGTGCTGCGAAGTGCATTGATGTGACGTGATTTGCGTGTTCTGCTGCTACGTTTGCGTAAGGGCATCCTATCCATAAAAAAGAAAATGCCAAGGGGATTACGGAAGATAGACGACCCGTTTGTTGATTTGCTTGGCATATTCCTCTAAAATGTGGCGCTTGGTGCACCCCTTCATCGGCTTGACCGAATGCGCGGCCAGAAAGGCGGCGATGGCACGCTCGTTGTCTTGGATTTCCAGAATCTGTTGCGGCGGGTCCTCTCGAATCTGCGGAAGGGGTGTGAGCGTGGTAATGCGGTATTGTTTGAGTTCCGAGGGCGGAATCAATTGCTCCACGTAGAGCGGCTGGGTGAACCGACTGGGAGGCGGGGCGGGGCAGGCCTTGGTAAGGTGTCCGTAGGAGGCACAGTAGGAACAATAGCGGCTGTTACGGATGGGGCAGTTGGTTTCGGTGTGCGTCATGGGCACATTCTTCCAGGTGGGGCGGCAGATGGAGCACATGATTGCGAAGTGATTGCGACGTGTGTTTGGGGTGGGGAGGCGTTTCAATTTTATTTCTAAGGAACCAGAAAATGTCGGGAGAGCACGTGCATTTCTTCTTTCAATTACGGGACCAGCTCAAATTATATCACTGGCAGACCGAGGTGTATGCGCGGCATCATGCGACGGACCGCTTTCTGCGACGGCTGGACAAAACCATGGATACCTTTGTCGAAGTGTACATTGGAAAATATGGACGACCTACCATAAAGGGAAAGAATGCGACGGTGGAGCTGCATCAGATGACGGAATTGCGCGCGGTACGGTGCGTGGATGCGGCGGTGCGCTATTTAAAGGGGCCGCTCACCAAGTCCCTTCGCGCGCCGGTTGACATGGATTTGATGACGCTGCGCGACGACATGATTGCGGATTTGGAGCAGCTGCGGTATTTGTTTACTTTGCATTAGGCCTTTTTGATAAAAAGGCCGACGGCATATTCTTTTAGAAACGTTTTCTTGCAAAGCAAACCCATCATTCGATGCATATCATTTACAAACTCATGATAATCATACAAGAAATTGTATCATTATCATTTATTTTCAAGGTTTTTTTGTACTTTACCCTAAAAAGGCCAGGGATACGCCGTCGGCCTTTTTCCTAAAAAGTATTTTTGCGGACTTTTTCTTAAAAAGTCCCTTTTTCCTAAAAAGTGTTTTTGCGGACTTTTTCTTAAAAAGTGTTTTTGCGGACTTTTTCTTAAAAAGTCCCTTTTTCCTAAAAAGGCCTATGCGTAATACTGAATCACCACCAGACCCGACCCACCTGCACCACCTGTCGCTTGATTGCTCGAGGCCGACGTGGCACCCTGTCCACCATCTCCCGTATAGGCCGTACCTGCATCTCCATTTCGGCTTGCACCCGTCAATGTACCTCCTGCACCACCCACACCATACGAGACGGCATGACCCACAAAGGTAAAATTCTCCGAAAGGCCTGCGCCTCCTGCGCCTCCTGTAAAGCCCGATTTGGCAGTGCCCGCTCCTACTGCACCACCGCCACCACCACCGCCACCGCCACCGCCTCCTCCATTGCCTCCCAAGGACGCCGAGCCACCCGATGCAGCACCTCCTGCACCTGATGCGCCAACCGGTATATATCGACTGGCATTGCCGCCTCCACCTCCCAGTGCAATCGGTCCACTGTTCGTCACATCAAATTGTGAATTTCCTCCTGCAGTACCACATGTTTCATATGTATTATTATTTGGTGGGGTTGCCGTTAAAGAATGAGTTGTCGAACCTTGGCCTCCTGTGCCCCCTCCGCCCACTTGTACCGTGTAGATCTGGCCTGGCGTTACCGTATAGGTACCCGTAACGACTTGTCCACCACCGCCACCGCCTGCACTCCCATTGTCATAGGCGCCACCACCACCGCCACCGCCTCCCACCAACCAATAGGTAATCGGGCCATTCAGGGTGGTCGGTGCGGTCCACGTGCTGGTTCCCACCGTAATAAAATAATATTGTTGAAGCGTGCCTGTGGGTGTAGAAGGGGGGAGAGAGGCAGAAGACGGGCCGCAGCAGGTTCCCGCCGTCGCATCGAGTTCCGCGGAGGCGTCGTAATTCGTGTTCTGGCCTGGCGCCTTGGTTACCGTTCCCGCATTGTAGGCGGCCTGTAGGGCCCGTTGATAGGAAGATGCGGCCCTGCGCTGCAGTTGCAACAAGAGGGCGGACGAATCGAAATTCTTATTCATGGCTCTATTGAAGCATGAGGTTTACAGCGGAAAGGGAATCGTCCATCCCAGCGTGGTGCCCGCGTCATTCGTGCCCATCGCCATGGCTTGAAACGGATACAGTTGATTGATGAAGCCCAGCGCGGTTTTGTGGTCCATTTGCTCTTGGTAGCTGTTGAATCGATAATAGACGGGCGCTTGTCCCGTATTTAGGAAGTTGAGGTATTGATTGTAATTGTAGTCATAGACCCGTCGAAACGTGGCAAGTTGCTGTTGATACTGGAAGAGCTGCTGGTACGAGAGGTTGGTCACCGCGGGGGCGAGCGGGACGTTTTGGACATTGTATCCTTGTGGGAGATTGTTGTTTGTCATGGAATACAAATACGGAAACAGATTGGGGAAATTAATAAAGTAGCCCTTGTATGTCGGATTCTGATTGAGCCATCCTGCGAGGCCCTGTAGATTGTAAAACGTGGTCGGTGGAATGGCACCTGGTGCAGGAAATACGGGGAGCGACATGGCTTCTCTACCTTATCTAAAGATAGTTCGGGTTCATCCCATCAATGGAGAACGGGTTGCCTGGCAATACGGAACTGCCTGCCGAAGAGCTCGTCGCTCACAAGTTTACGGCGTTAACGCACGGGACGCGCCGACGAATCGTGTTGGCGTCCAATGAAGTGACCGACCATTCTCTCTTTTTAAACGGACTGACCCAAAACATCCTCATTTTATATCATTTGTTCGAGAGCCTCGGATTCGAGTGCCATTTGCTGCAACATTCGGTGACAGGGGCCGAAAAGAAGGAGTTTCTGCGACAGTATCGCAGCGTGACGTGCCAGGACATGGTCAAGCTCAGTATGGCCGTGCATCTCGTGGTGGAAATCGGCATGAGTTTGGACGCGCTCACGCGGCAGTATCTTCGTTCCATCGGCTGCCGCATCACCAAGCTCTACCTCGGAAACATTTTGAACATCGACGTGGAAACCATTCAGAATTACAGCGGCATGTTTTTCCATCATCATTTGGTGGGGGAAATCGACGAGATTTGGACGAGTCCGCATTATCTGCAGCACGTGGAGTATGCCGCGGTGTTGAACCGTGTCCCCATCGACAAGGGGCGGGTGGTGCCCTACGTCTGGGACCCCTGTTTCTTGGAGCGGTACGGAAATCGCGCGGAAATGGAGTGGCGGCCGGCCGAGGGGGGATGGACGACGCAGGACGTGGTGATTGTGGACCCCAACATTTCTTTTCAGAAAGCGTCGTTCTATTCCCTGCTGTTGGTGGAGGCCTTTTCTCGGGCGCATCCCGAGTGGCGCGGAACGGTGCATGTGGTGAACGGCGACCGTCTCAAGCTGTCGTCCCATGCGCACAATCGGCTGTTGTCGGCGCTGACCCTCTATACCCAGAATCGGGTGCGGCTCTACGAGCGCCAACGCATTCACGAGATTATGAAGACGCATCGCTCCGCGTGTTTTATTACGCACCAGTGGAACAACGATTACAATTACATGACGCTGGAGCTGATGCACTGCGGGTATCCCATGGTGCACAATTCGGTAGGGTGGGCACAGTACGGATATTACTATGCGTTGAATGAATGGGACAAGGCGCTGGCCACACTCGATATGGCGCTCCAGCATCACGAGACGAACCGATGGGTGTACCAGACCCACGCTGCGCAACTGGTGTGGCGGCACAGCATTCATCATCCCGAGAATCAGCGGCGGTGGAGGGAGATTCTCTCCTAGGGGAGTCATATAAAGCGGGGACGCGCCACATGGACTAATGGGGCGAATTGGAATTACCTATCGCCCTTCGTGGCCCCTCTCGTGTGGGATGAACCAGACCGCCCTGGCGCTGGCCGAGCTCGTGGGGGATGCGGTGCTGGTGACGAATCAGGAGCCTACTTGGCCGTCGGGAATCGAACGACGATGGGAGACAGCTTCCTTGCATGACCTGCGCGGGCTGGCCCTCTTGATAGACATCGATGGAATGCTGACGGGGCCGACGCGGACACAGGCGGCGGCCGTGACGGTGGTCTTTCTTCGAACCTTTTTGCAATTTACGGAGCTGGATGCATCGGTCTACCTGGAAACGCCCTATCGTCCGCGCTCGTTTGCGGGCGTGCAGGAAATCTGGTGTTGGGATGTGCTCAATCCGCCTGAGACGCTGCCGTCGATTCAGACGCTGTTTCCATGTCCGATACGGCGGGTTCCCTTTGTGTGGTCGCCCACTGTTACGGAGTATCAGTCCACGGGGCGGCGGTTCGTGTATGATGCGGAGAAGACGTGGTGCGTTCATGTGGCCGAACAGAACGAGGACAATACCAGTTCCGCCGTGCTGCCCTTGGTGGCGATGCGGGAGCTGTGGTTGCGGGGCGTTTCGGCGAAATGGGAGGTGCATGGGCTGGAGCGGGTCAAGGATGCGCGGTTCTTGGAAGAGAATGTGCTGAACAACATCGAGTGGGACAAGATGGGGGCGCAGAAGCGACCGATGGAACCCTATGCGACGTGGGTGTCGTATCCGAATACGGCGGTGCTGTCGCATTCGCGGTTTGTTCCGATGCAGATTGGGGTTCTTAATGCGTTGTGGTTGGGGTTGCCTGTGGTGCACAATAGTCCTGTTCTGCGCGGGTTGCATCCTCAGCTGGAGGCGTGGTATTATCAGGGCAATCACATTGGGGAACTCTGTGAGGCGATGGGACGGGTGCTGTCGTCCAGGGGCGGCGAAGACCTTCGTGGGGTGATTCGGGCGCGGTGGGGCGTGGAGACGGTTCGGCCCTTGTGGCGGGACGTGTGGGCGCGCGTTTATGCTTCGGATGTGCCTTCGGTTCCTTCGGTTCCTTTGGTTCCTTTGGTTATGCCTTTGGTTGCGTCTTCAGAAGTCCCTTCTCCTGCGTCTTCTCCTGTGTCTTCGGCATTGCCTTCGGCTAAACCTTCGGCTAAACCTTCGACAAAGTCTTCGACCGTGCTCCGAGTGGCATTCAGTGACATGTGGCCCGGATTCTCCTACGAATCGAACTTTCTACTCGACGCCCTCCGTCATCACGGAATTTCCGTTCGCGGCTTTCCTGCCTCCTCCCACGCCCATGACGTCGTGGTGTGTGGTCCCTATTCGACCCACTGGACGTCTCTTCCCGGTCCCAAAATCTTTTTCAGTGCCGAAAACTGGCCTCTCCCCTCCGATGACTCCATTGCACTGTACTTGACGCCCTCCCTGGAAGAGGATGCCACGCACCTTCGCGTTCCCACGTGGATGACCTTTATCGATTGGTTCTCGGGCTCCACCTCCGTTCCCACGAATCACGACGTCAATCCCATCCGATTCCCTGTGCACTTTGCGACGACCGCGCATTCCGTCCCGTTCTCCGCTCGCCCTGAATTCTGTGCCTTTGTGGTGTCCAATCCCGTCTGCGCCCTTCGAAATGAAGTCTTTCATGCGGTGCATGCCTACAAGAAGGTGAACAGTGGTGGGGCGCTCTTTAACAACATCGGGTCGCAGTTGAGCCTGAAATATGCGGGTGGGGGCTGCGGCGATGTCTCCAAATACGAATTCTTTTCTCAGCATCGATTCACGCTCAGTTTTGAGAATTCCCAGGCGCCTGGCTATGTCACGGAGAAATTGTTGCATGCCAAGATGGCGGGCTGTGTGCCCTTGTACTGGGGGTCGTCGGAGGGCGTTCGGGCGGATGAATTCAACCTGAATTCGTTTGTGGACTTGTCGTCATTGCCGTCGGCGGAGAAGGCGGTGGAGGTGATTCGGATGCTGGAAGAGAATCCGCGGGTGTGCGAACAGATGGCGGCGATGCCGCTCTTGACGGAGGCGGCGGTTCAGCGGGCGCACCATCAGATGCGTCGCCTCTGCGAGGCGGTGGTTCGGGTGGCGGAAGCGAAGCACGTACCGCCTGCGGCGTTACGGGGCTTAAAGGCGGCGGAGAAGGACCTAAAGCCGAAGGCGAAAGGATGGGATGCCATCTACGTCATCAATTTGGATACCCGCCCCGACCGATGGGCCGCCCTGATGGCCGCGCATCCGGAGCTGGAGCCGCGGGTGACCCGCGTGGCCGGCGTGAAGGGTACGGAGCTGGTTCTCACCGAGGAACTCTATCGGCTCTTTGAGCGGAACGAATTTCAATGGAAGAAGTCGGTCATGGGATGCAACCTGAGCCACCGTGAGGTCTGGAAACGGATTGCGGGGCTGCCCGTGGGGTCGGCGGCGCTGGTCTTGGAGGATGATGTGCGGTTCGATTCGGACTGGGAGGCGCGGTGGGGCGCGTATGAGGCGGCGATTCCTGCCGATGCGGAGGTGCTGTATTTGGGTGGCGTGCTGCCGCCCAATCGGGCGGCGCTTCCCTTGGCGTCGTCGTCGGTCAATTCCCATTGGGACAAGATTGTTCCCAATACGTTTTTCAGTCCTTCGCCTGTGGCGGTGTTTCATTTCTGCGCGTACAGTTACGTGCTCACGCAGCGGGGTGCGGCCAAACTCATGGCGTACCTCGAGCAGTCGGAGCGGAAATTCTTTACGGTCAGCGACCATTTGTTGGGGCATCCTGAGGTGGGGCTCGTCAAGTATCATGCCCGTCCCCTTTTGACCCATTGCTTTCAGGAGGCGGACGAGAAGTATGTGAATTCGGCGTTCAATGAGCTGCATCGCAAGGATACGTTTGACAGTGACATCTGGAACAACACCGAGTGCATGGGGGAGGAGGAACTGCGGCCCTTTTTGAATGAGTCCAAGGCGGCCAAGGCAGAGCCGACCAAGGCAGTAGCAGAGCCATTCAAGGCAGAAGAAGAAAAGGTAACAGAAAAAACACTCTACTACATGTCGCATGACGGTGCACCCTTTGATGCCTACGAACTCGAATGGCTGCGCGAACTCTTCGGCGTTCCCCTCCGTTTCGTCTTGCTCGAGAATGTGCAGATTGGCCATCATTCCTGGTTTGTGGTCCAGCGCCCCTATCTCCACTTGTTTATGGATTTGTTCGACCGTCTCCAAACGGCCCAGATTCCCTTCCATGTGCTTCATCTCAGCGATGAATTCGGGCAGGACCCCTTGTCGTTTTATTCCCTGTCGATGTGCACGTCGGTGCTTCGGAATTATGTGCGGACCGACATCATCATGGGGCCCCATGTTCACGTGATTCCCCTTGGCTATCACCATCGATACAAGGAGAGCAAGAAGAGCCTGAGCGAGCGAGAGCTGCGCTGGAGTTTTCACGGGACCGATTGGTTTGAGCGCTCGAAACAGTTGGCAGCATGGGTGTCGTATGTGCCCTATCGATGCAATCTGCAGCCTCACTGGAATCACCCCACGCAGACGCGGGCGGCGGTCTATCTGTCGCAGCTCGGGAACAGCCAGTTTTGCCCCATTCTGAAGGGACAGAACGCCGAGACCTTTCGGTTCTATGAGGCATTGGAAGCGGGTGCGCTGCCGATTACGACCATCGACGAGGAAACGTGGTTGTTATGGGTGGAAAAAGAAATGGGGTTGTCTTCGTTGTATCCGTGGAGGGAACCTGAAAAGGTGCTCGCCACGGGGGTGTCGACGGAGGTCCAGAAGGAGGTGGGGCAACGATGGGAGGCCTGGAAAGAGAGGGTGAAAGAAGTCATACGGCGGCTGCTGTAAATCATTACATGGCCTTCTTGCGCTTGCTGGCTTCCTTCATCGCGTCGCCGAGGCTGGCGTCGGGATTCTTCTTCTTGAGCTCCGCGTGGGTGGATTTCACCAGGTCGAGCCAGGCGCGGGCGCCCTTGTTCATCTTGCGGGTCTTGCGGCGGCCGCCCGTTGCATTGCTGGAGGCCTTCGCAGCGTTGTTGGCCTTCGATGAGTTGTTGGCCTTGGCCGCGTTGTTCATCTTAGACGAGTTGTTGGCCTTGGCCGCGTTGTTCATCGACGAGTTGCTTGTCGAATTGCTTTCCACAACCGCATTGCTTTCCACAACTGCATTGCTTTTCGCGTTGCTTGCGTTGCTTGCGTTGCTTTCCGAGTTGCTTTTCTCATTACCATTGGCACCGCCACGCTTTTTCTGACGACGTTGCTTACGAGTGGACATCTTTCTATGGATTCGTAAGAAATTTATACATACCTAAAGCGTAAGGATACGTTTAGCCCAAAGATGACGGACGTATCCAGTTTACTTCAAACCATTCAAACGATGATTCAGCCCAAGCGGGTCGGCGGAGAGCCACGGGCCCTCAAGTTCCTTCTGGTCAGCAGTCACATCAATCAAATTAACGGACACAGCAAGGGCGCCTGGAATCTACTACAACAACTGTCCTTGCAACCCTGGATGTCCGTCGTGCATTTCGGAACCCAGAAATTGGTGAATGCGGACTTGGGGCGGGCCTATCCTGCCGGAGTAAAAGTCATCGACGGGTCCGCCTTGGAAAAAGACAAAGAAAAGACGGGTGGCCACGCATTTGCCGAGCTCCCCGCGGTACTTCAGTCGGAGAAACCCGATGTGGTGCTCTTGTATCATGACCTGGCCATTGTCGCCAGTTACGTGGAACACATCAAGAAGAGCATCGATGTTCGTCGGTTTCGTCTGTGGGCCTATGTGGATTTTGTCTATCCCGCGCCGCCTTCGGGATTGCTGGATGTCCTGAATCGGGAGGTGGAGCGCGTCTTTGTCTCGGGCAAGGGCTGGAAACAGATGGTCAAGGCCAGCGGGATGACGCGTCCCGTGGATGTCTTGTCGTTCGTGGCGGACCCCCAGCTTCTGCGGCCGATTCCCAAGGACTTGGCGCGGCAGCAACTTGGGCTTCCCAAGGACGTCTTTTTGTTTTTGTCAGTGAACAAGAATGTGCCGCGGAAACGGCTGGACCTTTTAGTGATTTCCTTTGTGAAGCTGATGGTGCGGTTTCCGACGCAGAACATCTTCATGTTGGTGGTGGCGGACAAGGGTGACAAGGGGGGGTACTCCCTGTTCGACATCTTTGCCCGTGAAATCAAGGTGCATGGCGCATCGGTGGACATGTTTGGCAATCGGCTGATGGTGACATCGAAGGATACGTGCTACAAGGATGAGGACATCAATTTGCTCTACAATTGTGCCGATGCATGCGTGTCATGCGCGGAGGGAGAGGGTGTGGGGCTCTGTACCTTGGAGTCGATGTTCTTGGGTGTGCCGCAGATTGTACCGGCATTGACGGGATACATGGAGTATTGCACGGAGGATACGTCGATGTTGGTGAAGCCCGCGGTGCGATACTATGTTCCGTCGGCGTATGGGGCGGTGACGGGTGAGGCGCAACTGGTGAATCCTGAGGAGGTATCGAAGGCCATGGAGCGATACATCTTTGATGAGGATGTGCGTGGGCTGCATTCCCGACGGGGCAAGGAGCGGGTGGCGGCGTATACGGGAGAGAAGGCGGTGGCGACGCTCTTGAAACGCCTGCGGGAGCTGCAGGACGAGGAGGATGATTAAGCTGCAAGCCATAAGTCATAAGCCATAAGCCATAAGCCATAAGCCGAAGGCGATAGGCGATAGGCGATAGGCGATAGGCGATAGGCGA
>Ga0164297_10005378_pt1 | contig 11014 bp, 5 predicted proteins | sample GEODES058metaG_FD_113539 | JGI IMG/M metagenome (GOLD analysis project Ga0164297, IMG submission 113539) | Dystrophic lake water microbial communities from Trout Bog Lake, Wisconsin, USA - GEODES058 metaG | ecosystem: Environmental > Aquatic > Freshwater > Lake | place: USA: Trout Bog Lake...
AACTGACAGTGATGAGTTGGTTGGCCGAATTGCTGGCCTGTCACAAGGACCTTGTTCTTTCAGAGTTTTCACGAGTAAGCTCCGAGAGTCCGCTTAAAAAAGAGCCTCTGAAGAAACCCGCGCCTGCCAAAGAGGCGCTTCCTTACGAAGTTACTTCGGGTATCAAGCTCGGATTTCGCTGTAACCAAGGGTCTCTGCGTGAAATCGTGAATTCCGTATCCGCGGCCCCCTACTTTCTGATGATCGATCAACTCCTTGTTCAGAACACCTCCACGGAACCGCCCAGACGCGACTCCCAGCAACCGATCCCCCCTCCATCTCCTGCAGACGGAACTGCCGTTGTTCAGCGTCTCCCGATCATTGTCGGAAGGGAACTCCTCAATGTTTCCATGAGACTCAGAGGATTGGAATTTACTTCTTCTGTTTCGAGTGCTGCCGGACCAATAACCAGACCCGTGACCAAGTAACCGGGATATGAAGAATTTTCTACACCGCCAATACCACGTGATTCTGTTGGCCTTGGCTGCAATCATTGCCGTTGCCAGTGCCCTATACCTGATCACTCAATCGATCGGATTTCAGGACTCCCTGAAAGGTGCCGATGCCATTTCCAGACAAGCCGGTGCAAAGCCTCCTGTCGCATCCTCCAATGCAGTAGTTGCAGCGGATCATTTGAAGAAGAGTGTCATATGGAAGCCGAGTGATAATGGCTCATCGCCGTTGGTCTCCCGCCCTTACCTGTTGAAGGATGGTAAACTTGTAGATCCGATGGTTGGCAACGAACCTCTCTATCCTCCCGTGCCGAATCAATGGCTCATGGACCACCAACTTGACTACACAGATGTCAATATTTTGGATAGGGACCCCAATCACAAAGGATTCACTGTGCGTGAGGAGTTCCTTTCGGGAACGGATCCAAACAATATCAATCAGTATCCACCGCTCTATACAAAGTTGTCCTATTCAGACAGCGACATCCGTAAAAGCACCTACGTTTTGGAGTTTTTAGGTGTGGAAACAAACAGTGTTGTCGATGCAAACGGCGTCGCTGACACGAACAAAACAACCGTGGAATATCAACTCAGACCCGCAATTCCCCTCCCCAACCCTTCAAAAGGAAATCGCCCGGATACCTCCACGCGCACCATTCTCAAGGGAGAAACCGTTCCAGGGGCTCCATTCTTGAAAATGGTGGATTATATTGATCAAACGAAAATGATCAATGATACGGCCTATGATGTTGGAGAGTTAGTTCTTGAAAATACCTTGACCGGTGAACGCCACACACTTGTGAAGAAAAATTCTTCCAGGGAATACAAGAAAACCCCCATTGAACTGGTTGAAAGCGTTACCTTCCATTACCAACTCACAGGCGCTCCGTCGGAAGATATCACAGTCGAGAGGGGCAAGACTTTCAATCTTGGAAGCTTGGACAAAAAGCATCAGGAAACCTACAAACTGGTCGACTTTTCAAAGGATGGAATCCTTCTGGGCAAGGAAGGAAAAAACTATAATATCAAGCCTTCCTCCTCTGTGCCGCAAGGTTCTACTCCAGCGACTCCAAGTAGCCCTACAACAATTCAACACTGACCCCTGAGTCATCCTTGAATTCCCCATCTTTTTCCGTGATCAACTCAACTCTATACCAGAACTCTAGGAAGAGATTTACTCGAATTGGCAATTCCTTGCTGGCAATGGGTTTGCTAGTGAGTCTCTCAGGGGTAAAAGCCTTTGCTCAGCAAAGCGGCGTCATAGGGCAGTCCGAGCGGGAAATTCGCATCCTCCAAGAACGCAATTCGTGGGCTCAGGCTCAGACGCAGAAGGCATCAAACGCAATTGCTGAAAAGGATTATGAGTCGGCTTTTGCCTACGCAAAGAGCGCCCTCGATGCACTTCCCGCTGGCGGAAACGCATCGGAGGGCTTGCGCACACTGGCCCTGGAAACATTTTCCAAAGCTGCGCTTGCACTGGCCACGCAACGGGTGAGCGAAGGATACTACGACGATGCGGAATTGGTTGTTAAAACCGCTGTGGAGAAACCTTATTCCTCTACCTACCCAGCTCTCCTCCAAATGCAGAAATCACTGCATGATCCCAACCATTTTAACAGAACGATCACTCCCGGATTTGTTTCAAAGGTCAATCAGGTGGAGCAGTTGATAAACGAAGCTGAGGGACTCTACGCTTCGGGACGCTTTGATGCCGCATTCAAGGATTACGAAAAGGTTTTGAACCTTGATCCTGAAAACAAATCAGCCCGAAAGGGAATGGAGAGGATTGACAAGGAGCGATCCACTTATGCCGAAAAAGCTTACAGTGAACGCAGAAGCCAAATGATTGGTGATGTTGCGCGGGCATGGGAGCTTCCCGTTCCAAAAATCAACACCGGTGCCACAACAATCGTCGAACAGAATCCGATCGACATGCAGGGAACCAGTGCGATCAGCCGCAAGTTGCAGGAGATCAGAATCCCCCAACTCTCGCTATCTGACGAAACGGTTCGTGAGGCGGTAGAAAAGCTACAGAAGAAATCCCGTACGCTGGACACCACAGAAACCGATCCTGCCAAAAAAGGAGTAAACATTGTCCTCAAACTAGATCCCACCAAAGAAGCACTCGACGGTGGCACCAAAATCAACCTCTCCCTGAATGATCTTCCCCTGGGGGAGGCTCTGAAATACATCGCTTCTGCGGCCAACCTCAAGGTGAAGGTAGAGCCTTATGCCGTTGCGATCGTTCCCCTGTCGGAGCCGACGGAAACCTTGATTTCCAAGGAGTATAATGTCCCCCCCGGATTCATCTCGAGCGGCGCTGCATCGACAGCTGCTCCAGGCGCACTTCCATCCGCTGGTGTGCCGGGATCCACTGGGACGGTCGGCAAATCCGGGGCAAAGGAATTCCTTGAAACCCAGGGGGTGACTTTCCCCCTTGGTGCAAGTGCCACATACTTGGCTTCCAGCAGCAAGTTGCTTGTCAAAAATACTCAGGCAAATCTGGATCTCATTGATTCCTTGGTGGAAGTCTCCCTTGCCACTCCCCCAAGTCAGGTGGAGATCGAAGCACGTTTCTTGGAAGTGACTCAGAATAATCTGCAGGAACTGGGTTTTGATTGGCTCATGGGTGCCTTTCAACTCCCGGGAGGAAGCGGTGTAAACACCGGAGGCGGAACAGCTGGAAACAGCCCCCTAAACAGTTCGGGAAACTATCCCTTTGTAAATCCTGCCAATGGATACCCTGCCGGCGCCATGAATGTTGATGCCGCAGGGAACGTTACGGCAGGCAATGTGACATCCGGTAACAGATCGGGATCGACGGCTATAACTGCAAATGCATTGGATGCATTGCTGTTTGGCTCCCCCGCCGGACCTGCCGCTGGCGTTCTTGCATTGGCTGGAGTCTTTACCAATCCGCAATTCCAAGTCGTCCTCCGTGCGGTGAACCAGCAAAAGGGAGTCGATCTGGTTTCGGCACCAAAAGTAACGGTCACCAGTGGAAGGAAGGCGACCATTAACATTACCCGTAAATTCCCATACCCAAGGGAATACTCCCCACCAACAGTTGTTCCACCTACGACTCCAGGCCAAATACAACCTGCAAATCCAGCAACACCAACTTCTTTTGAAACACGTAACTGTGGAGTTCAATTGGAAGTTGAGCCCACCGTGGGACCTGATGGTTATACCATCGAATTAAGCCTTTCACCTCAAATCACCGAATTTCAAGGATTTGTTGATTATGGTAGCGCAATTTATGCATCCGCTCCAGTACTACCAATCGGTGGAGGAGCAAACGCAAACGCTATCGGTACTCAAAGAGTTTTTCTAACTGCTAATAATATTAAACAACCTATTTTTAGCATTCGTCAGGTTGATACTCAGGTGACTGTCTATGATGGTCAAACCGTGGTATTGGGGGGACTGCTTCGCGAGGATGTTCAGAAAGTCCAGGATAAGACGCCCATCGCCGGGGACCTACCCTTGGTAGGGTCACTCTTCCGTAGTTCCGCCAATCAACGAATCAAGAGAAACCTTCTCATCTTCGTTACTGCGGGCTTGCTTGACCCCGCCGGACAACCATTGATCAAAACAGTCGAGAATGGTGTGGAAATACCTGCTCCCGATGCAAAAGCCGTGGCCTCAGAGGCAGTACCCGGAGATCCCTCCACCGCATCCAAATCAGCTCGATGATGATCAGATGCATGAGCAACAATTGAACGCATGATCACTCGTTTTTCTTCCTACGCATCCGACGGACTATTCCTGACAGTGGTCTGTACTTTGGCAGCATTATCTTGCGGCGGGATTCATGCCCAGTCCACCACGGTGGCCGCCGATGCGGAGCGTGCTATCGTGCGCAGTCAAGAAAACCTGATCAAGGCTGGCACCTTGATGCAAACCGCCAAACAAAAGGCATCCCGTCATGACCTCATGGGAGCATATGAGGATGCAAGGGAAGCCATGACCATGGCCCCATCGGGTGATGCTGCAAACAAGACTAGGAATGCATTAGTGACAGATTACACGGCCATTGCTCTCTCTTATGCCCGGGAACTCGCGCAGAATGGGGATTTCACCGATAGCATCGCCAAACAAAATGGAATCGTTGATGGATCTGGCCTTTCTCTCTCCGCTGAGAGTGTTGCCAAATCGGTTTTGGACCCCTCCATGAATCCGCAATGCCATGAAGCCGTTAAGTTTCTTTCTGATCTGGAACAAAATAGTGTTTTCAATAAAACGGTGACTCCTGCCTTTGCGGCCAAGCGAGACCAAGTAGTCAAACTTCTCCGTCAAGCAACTGATCTTGCCAAAACTGGACGAAATCGAGAGGCCCTTAAGAGCTATGAGGCTGTGCTACAACTTGACCCGTACAACAGCGCCGCCCGCAAAGGGATGGAGGATATCAATAGTTCATCGATCAAATATGCGGATGAAGCCTACAACGAGACGCGCAGTAGATTGCTCTGGCAGGTCGAAAAGGCATGGGAAAGTCCCCCACGGAAATCCAAGCAAGGACGCAGCACCGAATCTGTGGGACGTCAGCAAGATATCCGTGGCACCGATCAGATCACAGCAAAGCTCAATTCAATTATTATTCCCAAGATCGATCTGAATGACTCCCCGGTCAGCGAGGCTGTGGAATACTTGAAGCAGAAAAGCGTTGAGCAGGATCCGAACCATAAAGGTGTCAACATTTTCCTCAAACTAGGATCTCAAACTGGAACCCAACCTCAATCTGCCATTCCAGCGCCCAATGCTGCTCCCGGGGGAGTGACACCCGCGCAGCAAGGAGCAAGCACAACCGAACCGCACGTTACGCTGGCGCTCTCCCACGTCCCTCTCTATGTGGCGCTGGACTACATTAGCAAACTCTGCAACCTGAAACTAAAAGTTGACCCCTACGCAGTCTCCATTGTTCCGCTGTCAGAACCCACTGATATCATGGTCACCAAGGAATATCAGGTACCACCCACATTTATACCCCCCAAGCCATTGGATTCGGGAACTGCTTTTACTCAGGCCGGAGCTGCTCCAAGCACTGCTAATTTACCTAGGCTTAGCGCTCGATACAATGCTCAGGATTATCTGGTTTCTCAGGGAGTGGAGTTCCCCGTAGGTGCCAGTGCCAACTACCTATCGGCAGGAAGCAAACTCGTAGTCCGAAACACAAGGGATAATATTGACCAAATCGACGCTTTGGTGGACGCCGCCATGGGAGTGGCACCTTCACAAGTCGATATTCAGACAAAGTTCCTCGAGATCAACCAAAACAATATTCAGGAACTCGGTTTTGATTGGTTATTGGGCCCTTTTAGTATCGGTGGCGGCATATATGGAAGCGGTGGTGGTAGTTCCAATTCACTTAATAACGCAAATTACCCATTCAATTCGGCAGGAATGAACACCGTAGGGAGCTTGAGATCTGGAAATACAGCCATCAGCGGAAACTCGATTGACTCTGCTATAGCTGGACAATCCGGAGATTCCACTTCACCTGCCCCCGGGGTCTTTAGTGTCGCCGGTATCTTTACCGATCCTCAGTTCCAAATGGTGATCCATGCACTGAATCAGAAAAAAGGAATTGATTTGATGTCCGCCCCCAAGGTGACCACCAAAAGCGGAGTCAAAGCCACGGTTAAAATCGTTGATGAATTCATTTATCCCCGCCAATACGATCCTCCTCAATTCTCACAACCAGGTGGGGGTACTGGACAAGGAAATACTGGTGGGGGTGATCCCACAAAAATTCCTCCACCTACCGTCACACCTGCTTTCCCAAGGGACTTCACCAAACAAGATCTTGGTGTGGTTTTGGATGCCAAGCCAACGATCGGACCCGACGGCTACACCATCGACTTGGAACTTAATCCAAAAGTCACCGACTTTGATGGATTTATTAATTATGGGTCCCCCATCAATGGTGTAGGTTACCAAGTTGGAATTTATGCTCCCGGCGGAGGTATTGGTGTACCTGCTATTGTGCCAACAACAACACTATTAACTACTAATACAATCAATCAGCCCGTGTTTACAGTCCGCGAGGTAAACACCTTTGTAACTGTTTGGGATGGTCAAACAGTCGCTCTAGGAGGCCTGATCCGTGAAGATGTTCAGAAAGTTCAGGATAAAGTCCCGATCTTGGGTGATATGCCCTTGGCAGGGCGTCTTTTCCGCTCGGATGCTGATCAAAAGCTTAAGAAAAACCTCGTGATTTTTGTGACTCCAAGAATCCTTGATGCTGAAGGTCAGCCTCGTCGAGGCGATACGGAAGACCAAGAGGTGGTAACCCCAATGGGACTGCCCCAGGACCTGCCTCAACCAACCATGAATTCTGCAGCAATTCGTGGTAAGTGACCCTGCTTGCACTTATCAGGGAGGTGTCTTCTCTCAAGTTTGATCAGATAGCAATCTGATGTCATCTCTGGCGATAACGGGAAGTCTTGGAAGCGGAAAAACTTCTGTGCTGCATCTTCTTTGCAAAAGCCTACCCGATTCAGCCACGTACTCTGCCGATGAAATGAATCGCTCGATGCTGGAGAATGATCATGAGGTCCGGGAACTCATTAAGAAGAAACTTGGAGTTTCTTGTTACGACTCTACGGGATGTCCGGATAGAAAACATCTTTTTCATCTCATCACAACGAACCCATCCTCAAAATCAACCTTGGAAGAAATTCTTCATCCGAGATTAGAGAAAACATGGAAACCACTAGCCGAAAGCTTTAAGGGATCCATCAATTCCTTTTTCGTTGCCGAAATTCCCCTCCTCTATGAAAAGGGGCTCGAAACGTTCTTTGACAGGACTATCCTAGTCGGATGTTCCGACCGTATCAGGAAGGAACGTTTATTAACCAATAGACAGCTTTCACCAGAAGATGCTTCGCGTTGGTTGAAGCATCAACTCCCGCAGGAGGAAAAGACTTCTAAAGCCGATTATCTTATCTGGAATGACTCCTCCCTTGAGACCCTCGAACTTGAGATCAAACGACTCTCTTTACAGTTGATGACACCATGACGTCCGATTCCGAACTTTCTTCAAACGATGATCAAAATGTTCAAGGGGATACACCCGCGCCCATGTTGATGGAGACGCTTCTCAATGCAGGTTATAACCAACTATTGACTCTTGCTGATTCGAACAACCTTCCCGTATATCGCGACGCCTCGCGTCATCAACTTGCATTTGATCTGGCAAGGGATCACGTGAAGAAAGGAGGAATCCTTATTGCGGAGGGCATCCTGGAGTTTGCCCCGGACACCCCGATGATTCGCTGGGCTCAGTTCAATTTTCAGCCTACCCCCTGTGATCTGACCTTTCCCATTCCGTTCTTGCGCCAGTATGGACTGAGACCCGGCTTGAGAGTTAAGGGCACGGTCAGGATGCAATCGGAGCGAAAACTGACTTTAGAAACCCTTACCGAGATTGAGGGGGTTTCAGCTGAAACATGGGAGAGCCCGACAGAGTTTGACAAGCTTACAGCCATGTTCCCCAACAGAAGAATTTATCTTGAGCAGGCTGGCAAAAACAATACCACTGCCAGAGCCGTGGATCTGATTGCCCCACTGGGCATGGGGCAGAGAGGTCTGATCGTGGCTCCTCCGCGCGTTGGAAAGACCATGATGCTCAAAAGTTTGGCCCTTGCGATTCAAGACAACCATCCCGATGTGCACCTGATGCTTCTTCTGGTGGATGAACGACCTGAGGAAGTCACTGATCTCAGGAGGTCACTCACATGCGACATCTTCAGTTCCACATTTGACGAATCCACCTCCCGACATGTGCAGGTGGCTGAAATGGTATCTGAGCGCTCCAAGCGTTTGGTTGAACTCAAGAAAGATGTCGTGATCCTCGTCGATAGCATTACCCGTCTCTCCCGAGGATATAATAACAATACCAAAGGGAAGGGACGCACCATGAGTGGCGGCGTGGATTCAGCGGCCTTGGCAAGGCCAAAGAAATTCTTCGGTTCGGCTCGGAACGTCGAGGAGGGTGGTAGCCTCACCATTCTTGCCACCGCTTTGGTGGAGACCCACAGCAGGATGGATGACTTGATCTTCGAGGAGTATAAGGGGACCGGCAATATGGAGATTTACCTGGATCGTTCCATCATGGAGCAGCGGATTTTCCCAGCCATTCACATTACAAAATCAGGCACAAGACGTGAGGAACTGCTTTATCATCCGGATGAGTACGAGAGAATTGTGCAGTTACGGAAGCAGCTCTTGGAAATTCCAGCCGCCGAGGCGATGCAAATCCTCTGCCTGAACATGGAAACCACCAAGAGCAATGCAGAACTTCTGCTCGGCGGCCTGAAGGGCTTGTAAAAAATCACAGCGTCAGACGCAGATTTCCCGTTCTGGCTCGACTTGCACCACCCACTCCACGAACATCCTCCGGTGACTGAGCGAGTAACTGTCCGATCAAAGTTTTTTTTCGAGGGTGAAAGGAAGTTTTTTGTAAAAGGAGTCACCTACGGTCCGTTTGCACCCGATTTCGAGGGTTTTCAATATGGCCCAAAAGAGCAGGCTTCCAGGGATCTAGCGGCAATCCGAGACTCGGGGGCGAATCTCATCCGTATCTACACGACCCCGCCTCGCTGGTTTCTCGATCTCTGCCAGGAAAACGGACTGAGGGTTCTCTTCAGCATCGCCTGGATGGAACATGTTGAATTCCTGAATGACTCCAAAGTCATGGCCTCTGTCGAAAAAGCCGTCATTGAGGCGGTTCGTGAACACAAAGGTCACCATGCAATCTTTGGCTATCTGCTGGGAAATGAAATCCCCTCCTCTATGGTACGCTGGCTTGGAGCAAAGAGGGTTACCGAATTCGTAGAGCATCTCGTCAACATCGCAAGGCGCGAAGATCCCAGAGCCCTCTATTCCTACGCAAGTTATCCGCCGACGGAATACCTTCTCCCTCAGAATGTCGACTTCCTGACGTTTAATGTCTACCTGCACCGTCGGGAGGATTTCGAACGCTATCTGGCTCGTCTTCAAAACCTGGCAGAGGACAAACCTCTCATCATGGGCGAATTCGGCATGGATACCATCCGCCACACGGAGGAGGAGCAGGCGGAAATGATCGGATGGCACCTTGATGCCGTTGTCAGGGGAGGGCTTGCCGGGACAATTCTCTACTCCTGGACCGACGAGTGGCATCGGGGAGGTTCGGAAATTCTCGACTGGGCATTCGGCTTGGTGAAACGCGACCGCACTCCCAAAAAAGCACTCACAACAGTCAGAGGGTTTTTTAGCGATCAGCAATCCATCACTCACCGCGCGCCTCTGACCCGTGTCCCAAAGGTATCCGTGATTGTCTGCAGCTATAATGGCGGACAGACATTGGAGTCGTGCTTGAGATCTCTCAAAAAAATCGACTACCCGGATTACGAGGTAGTGGTCGTGGATGACGGATCAACCGACAACACAAAGGAAATTCTCTCCCACCACCCTTGGGTAAACGCCATTTATCAGACAAATCACGGTCTCAGCGTTGCCCGTAATGTCGGCGCATCCGCGGCCAAGGGGGATATACTTGCTTATACGGACAGCGATTGCATGGCCGATCCCGACTGGCTTTATTACCTGGTGGGTACACTCCTTTCGGGTGATTACGCAGGAGTGGGAGGCCCCAACATATCGCCTCCCGCACAGAACTGGCACCAAGCCTGCGTTGCGGCGGCTCCAGGAGGGCCTAGCCACGTACTTCTTACGGATGTCGTTGCCGAACATATCCCCGGATGCAACATGGCGTTTCACCGCTGGGCCTTTGAAAAAATCGGCGGCTTCGATCCGGAGTACCGCAAGGCGGGTGACGATGTGGACTTTTGCTGGCGCCTTCAGCAGGAAGGGGAGGTCATTGCCTTCAGTCCCTCTGCAATTGTGTGGCATTACCGTCGATTCACGCTAAAGGCTTTTAGAAAACAGCAGGAGGGTTATGGCGAGGCCGAATCACTGTTGCGCTTCAAGCATCTTGTCTTTTTTGGTCCCACGGGCACCGCAAAGTGGAAGGGACAGGTTTACGGGGCACCGCGCTTTACTTGGCTCATCAACCAACCGGTGATTTATCATGGTGTTTTTGGCGAAGGGCTTTTCCAATGCATCTATCCCACCCCCCAGTCTGAATTAGCTGCTTATCTGAGTAGTATCGAATGGGTCACATTGACCGCTTTCCTCTTCCTGTTAGCCATCCCCTTCCCCGTTCTTAGGATTGTTGCTTACCTGATGTTTGGCGGCACGTTCCTGGTGGCACTCTCCTACATGATTCATGCCAAACTGGAGCCGCGATTTGATACCATCAGGGCACGTCTTTTGGTTGCCTTTCTAGCGTTGTCTCAACCTTTGGTCAGGGGATGGTCACGCTACTTCACGTGGCTCAAGTTTAAGCGGACTCCGGAATCAGTCATCGGGGCCAAGGAAAAAGATTTTACCCCCAGCAATATCAAGGGATTCTCCAAGCTTGTTTTTTGGAATGAGGAGGGAAAAGGACGTGAAGTGCTTCTCTCCTCCGTCATCGA
>Ga0164297_10005382_pt1 | contig 11012 bp, 11 predicted proteins | sample GEODES058metaG_FD_113539 | JGI IMG/M metagenome (GOLD analysis project Ga0164297, IMG submission 113539) | Dystrophic lake water microbial communities from Trout Bog Lake, Wisconsin, USA - GEODES058 metaG | ecosystem: Environmental > Aquatic > Freshwater > Lake | place: USA: Trout Bog Lake...
AGCGCAGTAAGCAGATGGGGGCACTCCGCTTGGCAGGCGTTGTATGCGTCTACGTCGCACTTGGACGGGCGGAGCACCAGTCCAGTGGCTGCATACGGGTCTGCGCCAGCAGCTATTGCAGGCTCTGCGCGTCGCATTGCAGCCATAACAGCGTCAAGTTGCGCCATGCTGCGAGCGTGCCACCGAAAACAGCGACCCAGCGAAGGGAACTCAAGTCCCTGGGTAGTACCTATGTCAAAGGCAGGTCGACCGGATGCACCGCATTTATCGTTGAAACAGGTATGCCAGAGGCCCTTCCCGAGGGGAACTTCCCTATTCCGGGTAGGGGGCCTGGAACGCGCCCCCGCCACGTCTCCACGCGTCGCTGGGGCATTCAATCGTGAGTGGCACACAGTGCGCATGGCGCGTTCCCGACTGGCACTCTCCTGTAGATGACTTAACAACTCCTTCTGCCTTTTGCTGATGTCTGGCTTGACGCGAGCGTCTTCACGCGCGCTGCGTGCGCTATGGAGACGTCAACTCAACTCTTATTCCACAGCAGCGACTGGCCCCGGCGTCAACGGCGTTGCTGGCGGCGCACACAGCTCCATTATCAACATCCTGGACTCGTTCCGCACAAGGCTCGCCACGTGCGTGCCTCCACCGCCATGGCGCGTGCTGGAACACACACAGCTGCTAGCACCCGACGATGCGTTAGAGCGCACACCCGTGTTTGTGGGGTACAGCCAAGAGGGTATCGACGCCGCAGTTCGCCGCTGCTTCCCTTACCCGCGTCAGTCCCCGCCGTGGCTGCGACAACAGCAGCCGGAGCCGTGTTTCCTAGGCTTTGACTTGGAGTATACGCCGACGTTTGTGCGTGGCGTGCCCATCAGGCGCACAGCTCTGGTGCAGGTGTCCAGCGAGGAGCACACTGTGCTGGCGCACCTCTACCACTTGCTCGCGTTCCCTCAAGCGCTGGCACAACTCCTGCGCCACCCTGGCTGCGTACTTGTCGGCGTCGGCGTCAGCAACGACGTGGAGAAACTTGCAGCTGACTATGGCGTCCGGTGCGCCAACTTCCTCGACATCGGCGTCGTTGCGGAGCTGTACGGCTACACACGCACCGGGCTCAAGTCATTATCTGCAGCGTTCGGGGTAGCTGTCAACAAATCGGCGCGAGTGCAGTGCGGCAACTGGGAGCGCATTCCGCTCAAGCCGCCGCAGGTGTCCTACGCAGCGCTGGATGCGCAGCTGTCTCTGTGGTTGCTGCATCAGCTGCATGGCGCACATGCGAGACACGTGCCGCTGCATGTGTGGGCCGCAAATTTCGTAAACGTCGTGACGCTTCGGCAACTGGTAGCATCGAAGCAGGCCACGCGACCTGATAGTCCGCTCCTGCATGCCATCATGCGTCATCGCCAGGGGGTGCATGTGTTGCAGCAGCATAAAGAGCGGGTGAAAGCAGCGCAGCGCATGAAAGCGGCACTCTCCAGGGGTCTCTCCGACGCTGAGCAGGCTGTTGCTGCCCTAGCTGAAATCGCGCTTGCTCAGAAAGCAAAAATCACATGGGATGATGACACAGCCACAAGAGCCCCACAAGAGAAGGTGGTGGCCCCTTACACCGCTTCAGTTGCACTGAACAGCTCGGTACTCGCTACTGGCGCTGGTAAGACCAGGAAGCTGGCACGGAGAGTAGCCGCCGTCAATGCGCTGCGGGCGCTGGCGATGACTGGGGGCGACGGAGCTGCAACAGATGCGAGCGCCACGTTTGCAATCGCGTGATTGGCCTCCCCCCTCGTGGTTGCAATCTCAGTGATACGCTGCTTATTTCCTAAGCCTTGTCTGTCATACACGCAGCTACACGATTTCGTCCGGTTGTGAGGAGAGATGTCTATTGCTCGGCTTCTAAGAGGCGCTTTCTTTGCTGTCGCTGGAGCTGGTGGTGTCGCTGGGGGATTGTTCGGCGCTGAGGTGGTCCGCAAGGAGCAAGCGCAGCACAGAGCCGAGATTGCTGTGGAGAGGGCGAAACAGTTGCAGCAGACGTTGCAGGGCGACTACGCACACGCAGAACGCAGCCTTGCCAAGCTGCGGGGTGAGCGTGACGAGCTGGTGGCTCGTTTGGGGAAGCGCGAGAAGGAGGTGGACGCAGCAGAGGCGAAACTGCGGGAGGCAGTTAAAGCATGGGAAACAGAGCTAGAGTGGGTCCACAGCGCAGAGAAGCGCATTGACGAGCAGGCGCATGTTGCCGGGTCGCACCTCATGAAATTGGACTCGCATATGGTGACACTGGCGAAGCTGCATGACGATGCGGAGATGGCTAAGAAAGCTGTCGCAGCTGCGCGTGACGCATTTCCCTTAGCCTTGCCGCGCTGGTGATTGTTTGTGTCATCTACACACTCGCTTGCGTGCACGTATTCAGGTCAACAAGTCTGCGCTGCTGCGGGTTGATCCATCCATCCTCTGTGGTCAGCGCATCTAAGAGGCCGGGAACACCATTCACAGTCGTGTTGTGGATGTCGTGTAAGCAGACGACTGCCCCCGCATCTGCAAGGCCATCCACGATGATTGCGATGTCTGGCCAAACTGCTGAGCCGTCACTTTTGAACGCCCAGTCGAGACAGCCGCTATTCCACATTGCAATCTTGAAGCCGCGCTCGTGGAGGTAGTCACGCAGTCCAGCATTGATGGCCCCATACGGAGGCCTAAAATACAACACTGGCTCGCCTGTTATTGTCGACAGGACGTCAGCCGCGTAGTCAACCTGCCGGTGCAGCTCCGTCCAGTCCGCAGCCTCCCAAATTGCCGTCAAGTTCGGGTGGTTCCACGTGTGTAAGCCGACTATGTGCCCCTCAGCGACTGCACGGCGCACTGTGTCTGGTCGCTGCAGTGCGAGCTCAGTCAATACGAAGAACGCGGCTGTGACGTTGCGACATTTCAGAGTGTCCAGCAAGCGTTCCGTGAAAGGCCCCGGGCCGTCGTCAAACGTGAGCGCTATGCTGCGGTCCAGTGAAGCGCAGCTCCAGAACGGAGAGAAGGCTACCGCAGAATGAGTTCGAGGTCCACCTGGCTGTGGAGGCCTCAGAAAGGAAAGCGCAGACGTGAAGGCGCGCAGCATTGCGTGTGTGCGGAAAGTCGGATGCGATGGCTCACATGCTCTTTGCGAGGGAACTCGAATTGACACTGTCATCACCGTGCCGCAGTCATGCCCCCAGGCTCGTGTGCAGGCGGCAGCAGCCCCAGACGGCGTGCCACTTTGATGCGTCTCGGGATGCCGTCCGCTGGAGGTGGCAGGGGTGGCAGTGGCTTCAGCAGAGCTACTCCTGCGGCTTCTCTCCCCACGCCGTTGCCGCGCATGCCTGCGGTGAGATCATTCGCGCTTCGCTTGTTCTTCGATTTGTGGTTGCTGGCACCTGCTCCAAAATCAGCGGCACCGCCGCCACCATTGGCTGAGCCCCACCCTTCTGGTCGCTGGTGCATCATGTCTTCATCGCCAGACACCAAGCTCATCATTTCTGGCGGCAGCTGCCCGAGACGTGGCCCGCCGGTGGCGACGAAATGCTGCGCCTCCCTCACAGCTCTTTGGAACGCCTGGCAACGAAGACTGTCTCAGAGACCACATTTGCAGTAGTGCATGGTGAGGCCACACCCTGCTCATCCAGACAACGCGCACCTTGGATTTGTCCTTGGTGGCATACACATTGAAGTCTCGCTCAAAAGGAGAGATCTGGGGGGCAAATCACAGGCACGAGACAAAGTCAGTCTTGTATCAAGAGCGCGACGATTCCAACACAGTGGCCACGGCACTCGCCTTCTTCTCAGACTCCACCCACTGGATATCATATGTGCCGAAGAAATGCACCAGCACGCAGCTGGGGCGCGGCTGTGGCGGTGCCTGGTGGCCAACGTGAGGAGACAGCACCTGCGCTGGCCACGCGGGGTAACCTCTCAGTTTGGCCCACACCGCGTGGTCCTGCGTATGTGCGAGTCGGTGAAAGGAAACGTGAGACCGCGACCACTGGGAGCTGGTTGCTTGGCACCACGGGACCGGTACACACCACAAACGCGGCGCCGGGCGTCGTGTCTGTCGGTTCGAAGTCGAGCAGGTCGTCATCAACGTCAAGACCCCTGTGCAGAGTCACAGCACGACAGTCAGACTTCTCACGTGCAGACGGACAAAGAGTTTGCTTTGCACACCCAAAGATGTCTTCGTCGTCCACCGCGAGCGGCAGCGGCAGCGGCGGCACAGTTGCATTGCCGTCGCCTACCGGTGCTGCTGGCGCGTGCTCTTCTAAAGGCGGCGCGGGTGAACTGAGGAAAGAGGCTGCCATCTTTCCGAAGAGCGTATCGTCGTCCACGAGCAGCGTGTCATGCGATGGAAGGCCCAGCGATGCGACCGGGGAGTGTGCGTGTTCTGCCATGGTCACGCTTTTCACGAGGTGGCGCTTCCTGGGTGACGCAACCGTGATTGAACGCCATGGTGATCTATCCATCGATCGATCCGTGATGTGTGCTCGAAATGTATATCGATGACATTCACCAAGTATGCAGAATGCGCGCGCACAACCCGCTGTCTCATCAAATCACGCGCGGGTTGCGACGATTGTCGCAACGAACGCACGAGCAGCCTCATGTGCCTGCTCCGCGGCCGCTCTGTACCGCAGCATCTGAGCCAGGGGACCCAATACCAAGCGGACAGCTTCACTTGCTGTGCCCATGCGGCCATCAAGCTCCTCGGCAGCATCCAAAAGGCGCCCTGCCCTGAGGAATGCTGATGCGCGTGCTAGACAAGCTTCGACGCCAGCGCCCTGGGATGGGAGCACGGAGTCATCCGGAATGCGCTCTGACATTCGCAGCGATGAAGCTGCGATGGCCAGCAATCGGGACAGAACGCCCGCTTGCGGCTCCAACAATGCGAGTTGACTTGCATGCCTGCTGCTGTTCTCCAGCTCCCCCAGCAGCGCATGTCTGGGCGGGGCAGTGTCTGGCATGTGTGCAAGCACTGCCGCCAGGAAGGGGTCGTTCTTGGAAGCAGCAAGCATGCGCTGAACAGGGTCATGCAACGGCAACCCGTCCTGGAGAGCGGCTTCCAAGGCTAGGAGAGCGCCAGCAAGTGCATGCGCGCTTGCAGCCTCGTCGCGTGCCCTGTCTCTAGCGGCGAATGCAGCGCTCAACGCATTCAACCTCTGTCTCTGCCGGTCGAGGCCCTCAATGCGGGCCACTCGCTCCGCCACCAATGCTGTCGCTTCCGCCAGCGCTGTTTCAGCAGCAAGACGCGCTGCACCACGCTGCGCGCGTAGCCTGGTGGCGTCATCTAAGCGTTGCGATGCCGCCAGGTAAGCCAAGTGTGACGCATCCATTGCGGTGCGGAGGCGCTCCGCATGCACTTGCGCTTGCTGCGCCGCCTGCTTCGCAGCCTGGATGCGCGCCATGGCTTCGTCTCGGATGGCGCTCAGACGGGTGCTGAACTGTGTTTCTCTCTGCTGCAGCTCGCCGAGGAAGGCGGCAGCATCTTGATCCGCTTGGCGCAGCATCGCAGCGAACTGAGCCGCCCATTCCTCTCCCGCCTCCGCGCCGCTCTGGATAGCGCGCATGACGAGTGATCCAGGAGTGAGGTCCGGCCTTGGCGGCAGTGGCGGCAGATCCGCAAAGGGATCGCTCACCACAACGCCCTCACCGCCACCATCAACACTCGGCGGCAACGCAGCTTCACTCGCCTTAACTGCAGCCGCTTGAGCAGCTTCAGCGGCTGCAACAGCAGCAGCAGTCGCTTCCGCCAAGCGCAATGCTTTGACAACCGCCTCAGCATCCGCCGCCTCCCTCGCTTCTTCTTCAATCGCGGCCGCCTTGGCAGCCGCCTCCGCCATGGCTTGAAGCTGCGCTTGAGCTGCATCACGCTCACGCTCCGCCTCCGCACGAGCAGCTTCGTGTGCGGCAAGTTGTTGAGCTAGCTCGGCTGCTGTCGCTTGCGCTTCCTCCGCCGCCGCTTTCAACTGCGCAGCCTCGTCAGCAGAGCTTTGCGCCGGTGGTGAGGCTGCAGGCGCAACATCAGGCACTGGGGGCCGTGGCGGAGGAAGAGGTGATGCAGGCGACGGTGGCGGGAGGCTCCGCAGTGGCTGGTGACGCTCCCTTGGCCTGTTGTGTGTGGTGGCATACATGAGCATATGTTAGGTCGAGTGTGTGTATTTGTCTGCGAGACTCTATAGAGCGCTGGTCCCTCCACAGAGCTTCCAAAAACGAAACACAGCTCTCGCAAAGGCGCACCTGAACGCTACAGCTGCTCCAGCGGAGGCGAGCACGGCGCCGCCGAGGAGACGTATGTCTACGGGAAGCCACTTGTGAAGCTTCCACCGGTTGCGCGTGCCACGAGCTGCAGCAGGCAAGGTCTCTGTCGGTACCTCGGCAGCCTGCGTAGACAGGTGAACGCGGCGTGCAAGCGCGAAAATACTGCGCCTTGCGCGGCTATGCATGGAGCACTGTGAACGATGTGATGCCCCGCCAGCAATGGCCCGCCCGAAGGGAGCTTGTCCGCCACTGACTGCCTCGGTGGCACGGCCAAGATATTAATCGCACTCTTCGCAGAGGCGCACAGCTGGAACACTCGCTGAACCGTCGGGTCTCGACGAGTGGCTGCGGATGAGACGGCAACATGGCTGCAGTCAACAAACAACCAGCGGCGGGTGGCGTTGCACCTTGGCTGGAAGCCCCTCACGACGTGGAGCTCATTACGCGGCCGGAACTCTTCCTGTTTGCATGGCTCGTGGACCTCGTTGCTCGCAGCTCGACTCCGGGGAAGAGCCGCGACGAAGTGCGAAACAACCTGGTGCAGTTCAAGCAGCGCTATCTGCCTGCACGGCCGCCACCAGACCTCCTTTTCGCAGTCTACCGCTTGCTCGTGCCGAAGGTGCGCAGCGGGGGCGGAGCGAGCCCTGCGACGTGTGAGCCGCGCGCGCTGCCAGTGCCTGTAGGCACCCCAAGCGAGGCATCGCTTGTTGTCGTCTCCTCGTGTCTTGCCTTAGCTGACTTCTCGCTGTGCTGCGCAGCTTGACAAGGAGCGTCAGGTGTACCACATCAAGGAGGCTGCGTTAGCGGAGCTGGTCGCGTTCGCGGTCGGAGCCCAGAAAGGCACAGAGCCCCACCAGAAGCTGGTCAACTGGCGCAAGACGCAGAAAGGCATCTTCCTCGACGTCGTGAAAGAGGTGAGAGCTGGGTCGTGCATGCAAGATACAGAGCGCTGTGCTTTTGACTCGGGCTTCTTTTTTGCCCTTCTGTGCAGGTGGTGCAGAGCTTCACTGGCAAAGGCATGAAGCGCGGCCCATCTGTGGCGGAGGTGAACATCTTATTGGACAGGCTTGCAAAAGCCGCGAAACGAGACGAAAAGGGCCTCGTCCTGCGCGATGTGGCCACCTGCATGGATGCCATGCAGTTCCGCTTCTTCTGCGCCATTGCGCTGAAAGACCTGAAAGTGGGCGCGACGGAGAAGACGATCTGGGCGACGCTGCATCCTGACGCGGCGGACATATTCAACAACAACTGCGATTTGCGCAAGACGCTGGAGAAGGTTGCGGAAGTGTACCCCGACATCCGCATCCAGCGCCAGGATGTGGTTCCGGGGCAGATGGTCCGCCCGCAGGTGGCGGACAAGGTGAATCGTCTGGAGATCTTGCAGGAGAAGACGCGGAAGCGGGAGTACGTGGCGGAGCTCAAGTTCGATGGGGAGCGCTTCCAGCTGCACAAGGATGGCAACAAGATCTACTACTGGTCGCGCAACATGAACGACTGGGGCCCCCGCGGGTACAATATCTTCGACCCGGTCGTCATGAGCCAGGTGAAGCGCGACAAGTGCGTCCTGGATGGAGAGATGGTCATCTGGCACAGGGGACTCCAGCAGTTCGTGCCCTTCGGTACGCACGCGTTACCATTCAGTACTGTACTCCCCCTAGACGCTACCCACTCTCTTATGCGCATCGACACACACACACACACTCTCTCTCTCTCTCTCTCTTGCAACCAGGGTCATGTCGCGGGGTGGTCAACCATGTGCGTCGCACTTTCGTCGCCGCCGAGCCAGTAGCGACTGAGAGCGATGACGACGGAGAGGAACACGGTGACGGAGCTGCAGCGGCGAGCGCTCCGCCGGCGACGGCTCTGTGGACGCTGGAGGAGTTGTCTGAGATGGAGGTGTGGTTCGTGGCATTCGACATCCTGTATGACGGCACACGCAGCGTCATCGACCGCCCGCTGGCTGAGCGCCACAAACTGCTGGCCGCGGCAGTGGCGCTGCGTGACGAGGATAAACACCTGGAGATCACCAGCAAGGGGTACGCTGGCGGCGCATTGTACGGTGCCATCCGCCTCGTGCTCCCGGCGCCAGCGTCTGTGTACAGCTGCGTCGTGCGCAGCGCCGCGGATGTGGAGCCGATGCTGATGCGCGCCATGGATGCGAATGAGGAGGGCCTGATCTTCAAGGACTTGGCCAAGCCTTGGATTCCTGGTGATCGCTCAGACAGCTGGCTCAAAACCAAGCCGGATTACCTGCCCACGGAAGACCTGGACCTGCTCATCATCGGCGCGTACATGGGTACCGGACGACGAGGCGGCGGCGTCAGCCAATTCCTTCTCGGCCTGGCGGAGAAGCCAGCTGTGCAAGGGGCTTTGCCCACTGTGTTCCGCTCCTTCTGCAAAGTCGGCACCGGCATGACAGACGCCGAGCTGATGGAGATTCGACGGATTTTGAACCCCCTGCTGCTGATGGCCTCCACAAACCCGCCGCCCAAGTGTTACGTGGTCAAGGGAGGCGAGCAGGTGCATTGGTGGGTGAGCGACCCGACCAAGAGCTTGGTCCTCACCGTCAAAGCGGATGTGCGGCTGGTGGGCACCACCGTCTTCGCGTGCAAGTACAGCCTCCGCTTCCCGCGGGTTACATCTGTCGCATGGAGCAAGCTGTGGAGCGACATTCTCACAGACGCGGATTTGAACGACCTCTCAGATGCGGGCCGCTTGAAGCTTGCAAACAAGAGTAAAGCGCCAGTCGGCGCCGCCGGGGCGGCTGCAGCGAAGCGACGGGCGGGTAAAGGAGGTGGGGACTCCGGGCGTGGCGCTCCTGTTGTGAAGGAGCGGCGCATCGCTCCTGGCGGCGTCACTGGCTTTGTGCCGGGTCGGGGCGTCACGCTCGCTGATCTGAGCTCTGTGCCCGTGGAAGGCAATTTGTTCGAGGACGAGGTGGTTTACGTCCTCAGCGCCCCTGAACCCGTGAAGGTTGCCATCAGGCGCAATGGCGGCACGCTGCTGCTGAATATGACAAGTTCTGCGACCATGGTCATCTCCGATGTGTGGCCAGTGCAGCCCGGGAGCCGCCTCTATGCGCGCGCATCAGATGTCATGGGCTCCAGCGTCGACGTCCTGACGCCCAGCTACATCGCCGCCTGCGTTGACGCAAAGGCAGTCATACCGCCGCAGTTGAAGCACTTCATGCGCTTCTCGCCACTCAATCCGCAGCACAGCATCGGCGACGTGGTTGACCGCTACGGGAACAGCTACACCGAAGACATCGACGTAGAGGACATGCGTGCGCTCCTCCGCAACGGCTCCGCAGCTGCTGCCTCCGTAGAGCATGCTGTTATGCCGCCGGCGCAGATGACGGCTGCGTCGCGCAGCGCGAAAGCGAAGATTGCAACTGCAGCGGCAAAGGCGGTGGCCACCGCGCCGCACATAAAAGAAGAGGTTGATGTGCAGGCCATCATGGCTGAAGCGGGCCTGCTTCACACATCCTTCGGCCTGCTCCGCGGCTGCCGCATCCTCATGGTGCCCGTGGCAGGTCCCGATGTGGGGATCAGTGGGCAGCCAATGTGCGATGCTCAAGCGGCAGCTGTCGCTGCCGCTGAAGTCACACGCCCGCTGGCAATAGCGCGCCTGGGCTTGTGTATTCGTCTTCACGGCGGCGAGGTTGCGACAGCAATGGATGATGCAGTAACGCATGTGGTTGCCATGCAGCAGCACGTGGCTTTGAAGCCAGTAGCGGCAGCGCTGCATAGTGATGACGATGATGACCTGCCCAGCGTGGAGGATGTGGAAGACGCGCTGCGTGGTGATCCAGCGCAATTGGAGTGCTTTATGCGGTGCGTCAGCCTTCATGCAGACAGGCGGCGCTCCAGCCTCGATGGCAACACTGGCTTGCATGTCATCACAGAACAGTGGCTGCTGAATCGCTTGGAGGCTGCGCAAGAGCACATCGACTCAAAGGCGCCAGCGAGAGATGCAAACCACAGCAGTCTGGTTGAAGTGCGGTTTGCGTTACCGTCCAGTCGCAAGCGCCACGCGATATACCAAGGAGAAGATGGAGAGGAGGTGCCTTCGAAAGCGCAGCGGACGATGTGAACCGCCGTGCAAAGGAGGACGAAAAGTTTTTGTGCACGGAGTGAACAGACGCGGCGGCTCCTCGAGCATACACTATTCTGCAGTCGTGTGACTTGTGCTATTATTGCTGGACTACAAGTCGCCGTCCAGCTTTTGCCCCGCTGCACATTATTCATTTTGGACCCTCATCGAGGAAGCATGGAGGCGCAAGACCAACAACTGACTCAACTTCATGCCAGATTTCGACGCGCAGAGCCCTTCGTCGCGGCTGGCGCTGACCCGTATGCAGCCACCAAACTGGTGTTCGCTCCGTCCAAATGCATGAAAGATGCGTATCACGCCTGCGTAGCGGAGTGCCCCCATCTGCTTACTGCGCTCATCGAGAAGTATGGCGTGGACGTCAACTGTGTCATTGAAGGATCCTGGGTGACGCTGATGATAGGCGCCGCCTTGTCTGGTTCTACCAAGTGCATAGCAGTGCTGCTCAGCCACGGCGCAGATGTGAACTTGGCGGCTGTCTACGAGGGTCGACCCTTCTCGCTGCTGTTCGCGGCTGCTCAAAATGGGCATGTCGCTGTTTGTCGACAGCTTGTGGAGGCCGGAGCCGACATTGAGTTCCGAGATGAACATCAGTACACTCCACTTCATATAGCCGCACAGTTTGGAAAAGTTGGAGTGGC